>Ga0302319_10005593_pt1 | contig 25221 bp, 24 predicted proteins | sample Bog_T0_2_FD_203319 | JGI IMG/M metagenome (GOLD analysis project Ga0302319, IMG submission 203319) | Peat permafrost microbial communities from Stordalen Mire near Abisko, Sweden - Bog_T0_2 | ecosystem: Environmental > Terrestrial > Soil > Wetlands > Peat | place: Sweden: Abisko, Stordalen Mire...
CGCTACTCCTTCTCTGTACGACTCTTTCATTCGTTACTCCATGCCGGTTTATCCCGGCGCTATCCAGACACGAGTGTCTGCGCCACGTGTCTCCGGCAAAATGTAGAAGAGTCCAGTGGTCCACAAAGGCGATGGGGCCACCGGAAAGTGGCCCCGTCACAAGAATGCCTGCTACTGGGCGACCGTTGTCCAGATATTGAGGGTGTTCGAATTGTCGTCGACCGCCGCCATTCTGAAGGTCCCCCAGCCGAGATTGTTGATCTGGACGCCAAACGCGCCGCCGTTGTTGGGATCAACCGGCATCTGGTTCAGGAATGTGCCGTTCGGCATATACTCAACCAGCTCGCTGGGCTGATTGGGATCGACGTTCGAGCCATCGCTATTGGCAATCACAAAATGCCCGTTCGGCAAGATGGTCAAATCCAGCGGACCATGTAAATGCGTAAGATCTTCGAATAGCAGGCTCGCAGACACGGTGCCATGGGCGGTAGCGGCGGTAGGAATTTCGTAAACGGCGTTGTCGGTGGACGAGGCCACATAGAGCGTGTCATTCGAAGCGCTATAGGCCATCCCCGAGGGTCCCAGTACGAGCGCGGCCGGGTCCGTGCGGTGGTTGAATCCCGCCGCCAATACGAAGACGCTGGCGGTAACCACGGCGGCGTTGTAATTTACGTCAAAGCGCGAGATCACGCCGTTCAGCACGTTGGAAACCCAGATATGCGCCGTGCCGGTGACGCCGTTTCCGTTGTCGTATACCGCCATACCCCAGGGGCCGTCAATCGTTACAGCCGTGCCGAACGTTCCGAGGAAGTTACCGTTAGGATCAATCACGGACAACTGTCCCGGCTGCACCGTCGCCGCCGTGCCATCCGCGGTAGGCAAGTTGCCCAGGAACACAAGCCCATCCGACAGAATGCCGATGGCGGCAGTCAGTCCATGCACCTTGCTCGTATAGAACGTGGAGGTTTTGCCGTTCTTATCGACTCGCAGGATGGTGCTCCCGGTTCCCTGCAGATTGTTGCTGTTGTTGAAATTGGATACCAGTATGTCGCCGGGTTGGAGCACGCCGTTGGTGGGCATGTTCTTCGGCGCAAAAGCCACTCCATAGGGATTCACATCTCCATTCGAGGGAACGGTTGATACCGAAGGCGGCAAGAGTGGAAAGATGGTGTGGGTGTCTTGCGCGTTCAGTCCCAGTGTTGAAAGCGCTATGAATGCGCACACGTATATTTTTGAAGTTTTCATATGGTTTCTCCTTGTTATTCCTCTTATGGTTTATTGCTTATTGCTTACGAAAATTCCGAGCAAAATCATCACTCCGCCGGCCAGCAAGACGCCGGCCGCCGGCTCCGGCGCGGCGCTTATGACGCTGATGTTGTCAACGGCGAAATCCATCGATGTTGACGAAAGAACCAACTCGTTGAAGGTTGCTCCCGAGAACGAAATTTCGCCCTCCGGAAAGGTGAAGCCATTCAGGAATTCCCCGGTCGATGTGGCCGAACCCACCAGCTTGGAATTCTGATAGGCATTCAGAGTGAAGGGTGAGGGCGTGCCAAAATCCGCCGTCGCAAAATCCAAAACTACGGCGGCCAGATTGTTGCTGAAATTGATTGTTAGCGCCAGGTTGTCCAAGCCGGCCGGGCCCGGATCACCCAGCACGTTGCCGGTTAGCGTCTCAAAGATGCTTTGGTAAACCACAAATCCGCCCGGATCGCCCGTGCTCGAAAAGGTAGCGGATATACCGTTGACCTTGTCGGTAAAACCGGTGGCGGTGCCCAGGCCGTCGCTATCAAAATTGAAAACAGTGGAAGCGTGAGCCGCGGCGCAAAGAAAAACCGTGGCGAAGAATAAGCGTGTTGGTTTGGAGATCATGCGTAAGTTCCCTCGTCATTAGGGGAAACGACATCTCCTTAAAAATCCCCTCAGCGGGCCGAAAACTATTGGCCGGCTGTCAAATGCATAGCCGCGTAAGCCCGCCAGGGACGCCATGTACCGGACGCGGAAGCCGCCGGCAACTGATCCACTGGGAACGCATCCGGCTCACCCCAAGCCCGCATTGCGATGTAGTGCGCGACGTTTTCATCTATCCCGCCGATCGCCGTAAGTTGGGCTACGGCTTGGTCGAGTGTTGTTGAGGCTCGAAAGGTAAGCTGGTTATTGATCGTGCGGCGCGCCAGTTCCCGCACGGTGGCGGCCTGCGCTTTCGTCATTCCCGCTCTCGACAGATCGGCTTCCAACAGAGTTCGTGACGCCGGAAATAAATAAGTTAGTGGGGCAAGCGAAGTCTTGAACGGAGTACCAAAGGATCTCACGACGAGCGCCATTAACTTCCTCGGGCTAGGTTTTACAGAACCGGGCTTGGTCAGACGCTGCCCCAACACGGCCGAAACTGCCACCTCGAAACCATCCCAAGAGCCGGGGATGCGCAATCCAGGACGCCGCTCAATGCTCGGTCGAAGCTCGGCGTGGTGCGAGAGATGCACCGCGATTCCGGTCGGATCGGCGGCCAAATCGAACATGTGCCTGACCCTTTCCACGATTGGCGCGAGCGCATCGAGACGGTTCAACTCGAGATGAACACGCAGCCGCGGTTCAGCGGCCGTTTGAGTGACCAAAAGAATACCGCGCGTGCCGTCCAGCTCGATGGTTCGGCGATACGTGCTCTCACTCACCACTTCGATGCCCGGTATCGCGCGCGGCTGCAGAAATGCGAGCAATTGCTCCCAGGCGAACGGCCCTTTAAAGGGCAAACGCAGATCGAGCACTGTGTCGACCCTGCGATTGCCGGCCTTGCGCCGTAAATCGCTTGGCGATTGGCCGGTTGATTGGCGCAGCGCATGATTGAACTCGCGAATGCTTTGGAATCCCGAGCGAAACGCGACCTCTGTCATGGGAACAGTCGACTCGCCAATTAACGTCCTCGCCAGATGTACCCGTTGCACCGAGGCAATCTTAAGCGGCGACGCGCCCAGGTGTTGAGAGAACAAGCGCCGCAACTGCCGCGCGCCCAGGCCCAGTCTTTCGGCTAACTCCTCCACGCTGCCCTCGTTCAAGGCTCCTTCGAGGATCAAGCGCAGCGCGCGGGAAACCACCGCCAGCGTGCCGCGCCAGGCGGGAGTTCCGGGGGCGGCTCGGGCCTGGCATCTCTTGCACGGCCGGAAACCCGCCGCCTCCGCCGCTTCCGCGCATGCGAACAACACAATATTTTTGGGCCTGGCGAACGGCACGGGACAGACGTTGCGGCAATACAAACCGGTGGTGGTCGCGCCCGCGAAAAAGCGCCCGTCGAAACGCGCATCGCGGCTATAGATGGCTTGCCAGCAAATGGCGGGTTCGAGCGGGGCCATGCTCCCACTTTAGAAACGCCGGCCTAAAGAACGCATAAAGATGCGCCCTCATTGTGTCCGAAAGTTGCCAGCATTCCTCTCCAACCGGTCTACACTCGAAGCAATCATGACGCTTCCCGCATTCGACACGCGCCTTCTTTTGCTAACAGCGGGGCTGGCGGTTGCCGCCGCCCGCGCGCAAAATACCCCGCCGACGCCCGCGCCAGAGCCTGACACCAGCACCGATCTTTTCGTCATGTTCGGCTCCGATTTCGATCGTCCCGGTCTTGTGCCGCGCGCCAACTATAACATCGGCATCGGTCATACCTTCGGCTTCTTGAAAAAAGATCCGTTTGGCGATGAATTAACCTTCGGCTACACGTATGAGAACGCCGGCGCTCATGGTTTCCTGCATACCGATTTCGGCGAGCACACGGAGAGTGTGGGGGTGATGAAAAACTTCTCCATTCCGAGAACCAAAATGGTCACGGGCTACAGTTGGCTCCAGACAGGTCCGACGAGTTATACCGGCAACTCGCATATCGAAAACCGCCTCGATAGCGGCGTATCGCTGGGCGCGATTGTTCACCTGAGCCGCAGCAATTCCATTTGGATTCAAGAGAGCTATAGCAAGGTTGTGACCGTGCCGTGGTACACGACAACGAGCATTGGCTACACCTATAGCTGGTAACGCGCTTGATCGGTCTGAAACACTTGCCCGATGGCCCGCTGAATGAACGCCGACTGCATGAACCAATTCCATACCCGCCGCGAGCGCAAATTTTCCGCGCTGACCAAGGTAATGCCCAAATCAATTCCCACGACTTCCGGGTTCACCCATCCGGAAGCCGGATTGAAGGCGTCCACGAAGCCGTAGCGGCCGTAGGTGGAATCGCCAAAGTCTTGCTGCATGGCGCGCAACGCGGGCAGGCAAATTTCCGGCGCGAACATGAGCGACCCCCCGGCCGCGCACGGCACCACCGTGCCATCGAAATCGCGCCTCAGCCGTCCATCCCAACCGCCCCAAATCACATAGCCGATACTGCTATCCGACGGCGTCACTCCCCACAAATTCTCCGAATAGGTAGGATAAAAGCTCCGCACACTTAGACAGTATTCGCGATGCGCGTAGGTGGCAATCACCGAGTTATCAAAATAGTTGATGCCATAAGGCTCGCCATCGCGCAGAGTGGAAAGATCGAGATAGCCTTGCGGAAACTGGTGGGTGAAAATCGGTCCGCGGCCCACCCAGCCCATCCCTTTAAACACGATGGGATCGCGCGCGAAGCGGAACCAGGTGTTCGCCGGAATACCAAAGGTGGGTGAGCCCATCGCCAAAATATGCAGAATGACATTTTCCCGGTAATCCACCCATTGGGGCGGCAGGAACCCCGTTTCGGGCTTCCATCCCATGCGCAGAAATCCAGTGTTCTCGTCGAGCATCCAGCCGAAATTCACGCGCTCATAAATGAGTTGCGCGAGGCGGACGATCTCGGCATCGCCTGAAAAACATTGTTGCGCGGTTAACACGCCGGCCAGCAGGAGCGCGCTGTCAATGGTGGACAACTCGCAGCGCCATACGCGTTCACCGGTCTGGCGATTCACGAAATGGTAATACCAGCCATATTGCGTTACTTGTTCAAAGGCCAGATGCCGCAGGGTGGCGCGCACCCGTTCGCGCGCGGTATTCGGATCAATCCAATTCCGCACCGACGCAATGCAACAAGCCGTCAAGGCAAAGCCGGTGGAAGCGGTGCTGGCCACATCCACGGAATGATGGGTGACCTGTAGGCCATCGACAGAGGCGCGATCGAGCACCAGCCCGGTGTGGGGATCGGCCTGCTCCCAGAAAAAGCGGAAGGCGCGGCGGGACAAATCGTCGAGAAAGCGGTCGTCGTCGCCGGTGAGCGCAAATGGCGCGGCCGCGCGCGCTACACTCGGCGCTAACGTGGCGCATGCCAGAAAGCTTCGGCGGGAAAGTTCCAACACATTGTCAGCATAGCGGGCTAGCATGGCGGTCGTAAGCTGGAGAATGTGAAACCACTCTTGCTTATCGCGCTCTGCTGCACAACTTTGCCGGCAGCTCAAAACAAACGAACCACGGATGCGCCCAGCACGCTGCTGGTGCGTGGCGAAGCCACGGTTGCCGTTGAGCCCGATATCGCCGAACTCGATATTGGTGTGCTGTCGCAAGCTGCCACCTCGAAGGCTGCCGCCGACCAGAACGGCGCCAAGTCAAAAGAGATCGTGGCGCAGTTGCAGAAGCTAGTGGCGGCGGCTGATATCAAGTCCATCAATCTCTCTATCAACCCGAACTACCGCTACGCGAAAGAGGGCGGCGCGGCCACTGTAACCGGCTATACCGCTGGCAATACGCTGCGCCTGACGATTCGCGATCTTTCGCAGCTGCGGAATATTATTGAATCGGCAACGCAATCGGGCGCCAGCAGCATCAACCGCCTCACGTTCGATTTGAAAGATGAAGATGCGGCGCGCGCGCGTGCCTTGGCGGATGCCGCCGGACACGCCCGCTCGAGCGCCGAAGCGCTGGCGGCGTCTTTGAAGCTGCGGATCGGCAAGCTCATCCGAATTGAGGAGGTGCAACCGGTGGTCATCTCACCCGCGCGCGAAGTGGAACTCTCCGCACTCAAGGAACCCATGGCGGACCAAGCGGCCATCGCACCCGGTGTGATCCAGATCCATGCCAGCGTTCATTTGGAGTATTCGGTTTACGATAATCAACGGTGACGCGAAAGCTAGTTCGTTCTTGCTCGGTGAAAATAACAGGCCATCATCTTAAAATCGGCTAGAGTACACTGCCTACTGACTGGTAAAGTAAGGAATTCCATGTCCAACAAACTCATTCAACGCATCCTGACCCTGTGCGCCCTCGCTTGCATCGCGCTCGTTTTTTCGCTGGCACAAGACTACAAGCCGCTGCTCGGAAAATGGACCATGACGTCGGAAACAGATCAGGATGCCGTAAAGTGGATCCTGGTCCTGAAGGAAGCCGATGGCCATCTAACCGCGTCGGTGGCAGTTGAAGATCAGGAACAGCCCACCAAAAGCTTCACCTACGCCGACGGCGTTCTCAAGTTCAAAGTGCCTTACCAGGACGAAGACTACGATATCGAATTGAAGGCCAGCCCCGATAAACTCGTGGGCACCTGGAGCGGCGGCGGAAACTCGGGCAAAACCACGGGCGTAAAGATGTGATTGACCGTGCGGCGGCGGGTTTAAGGATTCGATCGGAAGCGGAACAAACGACGCAATTCCGGACTGAATTCCCTAATTAAATCAACGCCCACGTGCAAACCCAATTCCTGAGTACCCAAGCGGGTGCCGTCCTTTAAAGGATTGAAGCGCTCCGGATACCAGAGGAACGGAATCATGCCGCCGGCATAAGCACCAGCCACCACAGGTGAATTGAAACGCGTTTGTCCTTGATCGTTTTTCGTCAGAAAGGACCATAGCAGCGCGTGTCCCAAACGATGCATGCCACCTTTACATTCGCAGCGCTGGTAGCGCGGATCGTAATGGAGGGCCGCTTCCCCGCCCTGCTCAACGGAGAATTGCACCGCGTAACTCGCAAAAATAGTACCCGCGCCTTTGCTGTAGCCTTCTACACCGCGGGTCCATTCGGGTGGATCCTTGGCGAGTTGCGCGCCGCCAGCCTCGGCCAGCGAAGCAAGATAGAGACCCGGAGAAAGAAATGTTCGGTGCCAATAGTAGTTCCAGCGCTCGCTCGACGTTAAGGGAGTATAAGACGAATTGGTTTGAGCGAACAAACCGGCGGCGAGACAGAGCGAAAAGACAATGAGGCGCATCAGGCGTTAGTACCGTACGGGAACTCGTAGCTTATCATACAGCACGATACTCAATTCCAATTAATTTCATCTCCCGGTAGCAACGGCATGCGGAGCACATTGGGATCGCGCGCATCCAGTTTTATGGGCGTGAGCCGGCCAGCGTAGCGCCGCTTAACAGTAAGGCGATGAGGGTGGTCGGTAATTTCGTGCAGAAGACTTCCCCAGACTACCGTTTGATTTTTATCGTTAACCACCACTTTCATTTCGACTGAAACGGAACACGCCTCCGGAAATACCGCGCAATGGATGGATTGAGCATTGCAGACGGTCTCGGGATGGGTGAGTTGAGCCGAAATCTGCCCTAGCTCCTGTGGCGAATTCGCGCCTAAGAGGACTGAGCCATGAGAATCATGCGTTCCGCCAAGGAAAATTTCAAAGTATAAGCGGTAGTAGCGGAAATTTAGTTCTGCTATTGGAATGAGCGAGTCGACCGGCGCATCGCCCGGCGGACGGTCTTTCATGGGCTCGAGCGAGAGCAGTTTCAAACCGTCTGGCTGTATTGCAAAATGAGCGACTTCCGTTCCCAGGTAACCCGCCAGACCGCGGCGGGAGACGCCTTTTTCGTAATAGGCATTCTCTATCCGCAGTTCCATCAACGGCCGCAAATCAATCCAGCCTTGCCCACGCTCAAAGCCGTTGTAATCGCGCGTCACTTCGGTGAAAGGAATTTTGCGTGAATCGGGAGACTGCAAAAGGTACGCAGGAGTAGCCGGAAGGACGCGGAAGGTTCGCGAGTGCCGGCCGCAAGCGACGCCCAAAAGCAAGCAGTAGAGGGCCACCCGGCACTGTCGCGGCATCATTGAGAAAGCGTATAGTTCACGGTTACCTCGGTAACCACTTCAATCGGATTGCCGTTCAGCAAAGTGGGCCGGTAACGCCATTGGCGAACTGCTTCCAGGGCCGATTGAGTGAGATCGCTATCGGGCGAAGAGATCACCCGCAGACTCAGCGGCTCGCCGTCTTTGGAGATTACAACCTCAAGCAACACCGTCCCTTGGATGTGCGCTGCTTTGGCGGTAGGGGGATAGACCGGCGGCACTTTTGTCAGTAAATTGGCTTGCGCCACGCGACCGCCGATACGTTGGGCATGTGGGGAAGCCGCGATATCCGAAGAGGGAGGCGTTAAGGTCAGACTTCGATCCACTTTGCCATCGGCATCCACCTCGAATTCCCTGAAGAGAGTGGCAAAGCCGGGCTTGCGTACCCGCAAAACATATTCACCCGGGGGCAAAGCTTCAAACGTAAATTTGCCGTCCGCCGTAGTGGTGGTTTCAAATTTAGCGTTGGTGTTGAAGTCCACTAGCGACGCGGTGGCGTTGGCTACGCCAACTCCCGCGGAATCATAGACCGAGCCGCCAATGGTGGCGGCGGAAAGACCGGCTGCTGTCAGCAATCCGGCAAGGAGAGAGTTTTTCATAGCATGGCCTCCTAAAGGCGGGGGTTGAGTTTCGGGAGATAAAGTAACCGCCGAAGCCGTGATGGTTAGAGCGGCAAGAAGAAAGACCGCGGCTAGGCCGGCGCGCTTCGACTGCACCAGCGGCGCATCGAGAAGCGCGCGCAAGCGGCGTTCTAAATCATCGGCGCGCGCCATGGCAATACCGGCCGGGGATGCGTGCCGGCTAACGGGGAAGCTGCGCGCAATGGCGAGCAATTCAGCCGCGTAATCAGACGCTTTAACGCCGGCGCGAATCACGAGTTCATCGCAGGCGCGTTCGCTTTCCCGCCGCAAGGAGCGCAGCGCTATCCACGCGAGCGGTTGGAACCACCAGCAAGCGGCAACCAAGCGCGCAAAGCTTTGTGTCATAAGGTCGCGCCGCGCGATGTGTGCCAATTCGTGCAGGAGCACCACACGGCGTCGCGCCGCCGGCCATTCGCAGCAATCGTCCGGCAGGACAATGCGCGGCCGCCACACGCCAAAAACCATTGGCATGAGCGCGCCCGGATAGACCAGCAGTTCTGGCGCTTTCTTGACACCAAGCTGCGCGGACAATTCATTGAGAAGCAGCGCCCAAGTTTCGTCATTGCCCGGAACAGCGCGACGCACGAGAGCGTGCAAACGCAAATGAGCCATTAACAGAGGAGCGAGCGCGGTGGTTGCAGCGCAAAGCCAAAACAACAGCGGAGAAAAAGCGACCGAATGGGCGGCGGGCGCCGCCCGGCGCGATACGGTGAATTGCTCAACCGTTACCGCGCTTGTATTCGACGCGCCTCTGAAAACTGGCAGCGAGATTTCGGGGAGTACCGCCGCTAACAAAGGCCAAACGGCAAGAAGTATGAAGGCCGAAAGCAGCATACGGTGCCTTTGCTGGGCGAGCGACCGTCCGAGCGAACCGCACAGCAACGCGGCTACGCCGAGAATGAGCGCTGATCGGATGAACAAATTAGCCAGCAGCCACAACATCAGCGCCCTTCCTTCCTAGCCTTTTCAATCAACGCGGACAACCGGTCATAATCATCGTCAGAAAGGTTGCGCCCCGAGATATCCAGCAGCGTAGCCACCGCCTGCTCCGGCGAGCCTTCGAAAAAAGTGTCGAGCATGTGCCGCACCGCACTACGACGCGCTTTCTCGCGGGGCACCACTGGCATGAAAACATAGCGCAGATCTTTTTCCTCGTGCCGGATATGCTTCTTTTCTTCGAGCACCCGCAGCATGGCGCGCACCGCCGAGTAACCCGGGGGCTCTGGAAGGCTCTCCAGAATCTCCGCCGCCGTGGCGCGACCCAGCCGGTAGAGAACATCCATGATCTGGCGTTCGCGCCGGCTGAGTTTCTGCTGCTCCTTTAGCATGCTGCTAGAAAAGTAGCACGTTGCGGATTGAACTGTCAAGAGGAACGCTAACCTACAGGGAAGGCAGCTTGAACTTTTCCAGGCTTCTTTGCAGAATCGTCAAATCGACGCGGAACTTGCTTCCCAAAAGGCGTACGTAAGCGTCCCGCAAATCGGCAATTTCGGAGCGTCGATAGAGAATTTCAAGAATCCCGACACAGATAACCGCGCTGACTTCGCCAGCGCCGAGCCCGGTTTGCATAATTCCTTGGGCTACTTCCTCCGCCTCACGGATGGCGATCACCTCAATCCATTCAGCCTTGGCAACTTGTTCCGCACCGGGCAAGCCAGCGCCAGAAATGACAACCTCCCGATACACCTCTTTAGAAACCAAGACATGCCGGTAAAGCTTCGGTAACCGATCCAGGCACCCAATCCGCGCCAAGGTGATCAGCGGCGACGAATCGGAAACAACAGTCACAGCAACAGGCGTTCGGCTGCGCGGCGATCTTGCTCCAGTTCATCAATGCCATAGTGCAACGCTACGCCACGCTCGCCGGCGACTCCATGAAAGCTTCCAAAGGCGTCTCGCAAAGCTCCGCTGCCCTGCCCATCGAAACTTTATCCTTACGGAACAGCTCGAGGGCTATAAGTTTCGCGGCTTCATGCGAAACGTCACCTAAGTCGAGTTTCGCGGCCGAAAGAAGTTCCGCGGCAATTGAACATTCACGGAAGCCACGATCTCTCGCTACCGCGAACTCCTTCTATTTTGCAAATCCGACCGGTTTGCTGACATCCAAAAGGCATCACACCTCAACCTGACAGCGAAAATCTTCTTTGCCCTGAATGCCAACGTTCAGGCGAAACAAGGCCCCTCCGACGGCTTCGCCGCTGGCTTGATAATCGGGGGGCGCGAGCGACAAAGCATCGGGTGTGCCTGCGGTGGTAACAAAAATATCGGTAAGGTCAGGCCCTCCGAACACCAGCGACGATGTTTGTCCCGCTGGAATCGGGATGCGGCGTTCCAGTGAGCCATCTGGATCGTAGCGGCAGATACAGCCGCCAAACCACTGCGCCGACCAAACAAAGCCTTCGGCATCCACGGTCAGACCGTCCGGCAGTCCCTCGGTGCTCGGCACTGTAACGTAAACGCGCCGATTGCTAGCTTGGCCGGCCTCGGGATCATAGTCGTATGCATAGATAACTCGATCGGCCGAATCGGTGAAATACAAAGTTCGATTATCGGGCGAAAAGCCAAGGCCGTTCGCTAATTTAATTCCATCATCGAGAACGGAGACTTTCCCGTCCGCGGCAATTGAATAGAGTTTGCCGCAGGTATAGTGTTCGTTTGACGGATCGAAAAAGGTCGATCCAGCCAGCAAACGCCCATTCACATCAGCCAGCGCGTCGTTAATGGCCAGTCTCTCGCCTTCGTGTTCCTGAACCAGTGGAATGCGCTCGTGCTGCTGATCCCAAAGCCAGACGCCATCGGAGCCGGCAACGACTAAATGCTCGTTGTTCGTTAGAGCGAAGGCGCTGATCTCAAAACCGGGCTCAATTGTCCTGACCGGCGTTTTCCTTGGCCAGTCCAGGCAGTGAAAACGTTTTCCAGTAATATCCACCCAACGCAAAACCGATTGGCGCGCATCCCAACTCGGGCCTTCGCCGCAAGAATCATGCACGTCGGCGACCAATTCCACTTCAACTTTGCTTGGCATGTTGTTAGTAAGTCGCGCGGCCGCCACTCAGATCGAATACCGCTCCGGTGGTAAAGCTGCATTCGGAGGAAGCTAACCATGAAACCAGCGCCGCGACCTCGGACGGTTGACCGACGCGGCCCATCGGTATCTTCGACACCATATATTTCACTGTCTCTTCAGTGAGCTGTTTTAAGATTTCGGTTTCAATCACCGCCGGAGTGATGCAATTGACGTAGATACCACAGGTAGCCACTTCTTTGCCCAACGCCTTGGTGAAGCCGATTACTCCGGCCTTCGCCGTCGAATAGGCGCACATATTCGGATTGCCTTCTTTGCCGGAGATAGACGCGATGTTGATGATACGGCCTGCTGCTTGCTTTCGCATGAAAGGGAGAACGGCTTTCGAGCAGTAGAAGACGCCGTCCAAGTCAATGGCCATGACGCGACGCCATTCTTCAATGGGATACTCGTCAACGGGCGCGGCTTTGCCGGCAATGCCGGCGTTATTCACCAACACATCCACAGAAGCAAAACGTGAAGCTATCTCCGCGGCCATGCGCTCGGCGGCTTCAGGCTGGGTAACGTCGAGTTTCACGCCGGTCGCCGCGCCGCCGGTTGACCGCTGAATCTCCTCGGCGGCGGCCGCGGCGGCCAGTTCATCCACGTCGGCGATGACCGCTCGAAATCCGTCGCTCGCCAAACGCTGGGCAATCGCACGCCCAATCCCTTTTGCCGCTCCGGTTATGATGGCTGTCTTCATGCAAAACTCAGCATACCCGGTACTTCGCCACTACATCATCGTCCAGGTCGATGCCGAGGCCCGGCTCTTGCGGAGTTTCCAGGTAGCCGTCCTTGGCGGTGATTCGCTGGCGCGTTAATTGATCGCGCAAGGTGGTGCCCGCTTCGGCGACAAACTCACAAATCAGCGCGTTCGGAATAGCGTTAAGCCAGTGCAGCGCGGCGGCCACGTTGATATAAGTCGTGAAACCGTGGTTAGCTACCGGCAGTCCCCGGTCTGCCGCCAAACTGGCGATCTTCATCCCTTCGGTAAATCCGCCGCAGCGGCACAAATCCACCTGCACGACATCAATGCGGCCTCTGTCCATCAAATCGAGGTAAGAAAGCCGGTTGCTCTCTTCTTCGCCAGCGGCGATGCGCACACTGGTGGCTTCACTCAGCTTGCGGTAACCTTCATAGTCGTCGGGGCTCAAGGGTTCTTCCAGCCAGAAAATATTCGATTCCTCAAAAGCGCGCGCGCGTTGAATCGCCGTCTTGGCATCCCAAACGAGACCCGCGTCAATCAGCAGGTCCACATTTTCTCCCAATCCCTTGCGCGCTTTTTTCACCAGCGCGCGGTCTGTCTTTTCGTCCTGCCCCATGGGATCCCAACCAAACTTGACGGCCGTGAAACCCTGCGCCGCGAAACCACGCGCGCGTTCCCCCGTCTCTTGCGGCGTTGCGCCGAAAAGCGAACTGGCGTAGCAGCGAATCTTATCGCGAAATCCGCCACCCAACAATTTCCAAATCGGCATGTTCAGCGCTTTGCCCTTGATATCCCAAAGCGCCATATCTATGCCGCTCATGGCGTGGATGGCAATGCCCCGGCGTCCTGAATAGATATTGGCGCGGTACATTTTGTGCCAGATTTTTTCAGTTTCGAACGGATCTTCTCCCAAAATGAGATGCGCCAGACCAGACGTCGTGGTGTGAGAAAACGGCCCGTCAATAGCCCATTTGGCGGCCATCGGGCTTGAATCGACCTCGCCGATGCCGGTCACTCCGGCGTCGGTTTCAATGCGGACGATGAGCGCGTCCTGCCCGCTGTCGCACTGCTCTTTCACTTGGGGTAAGCGGATGTAGAGCGTTTCCACCTTGGTTATTTTCATTGAGACGAAATCCTACGAACTTCGTATGGTAACGGTTTGTAGTGTCTAAAATGTTGGCAGAGTCGCCGCATCCGTTGAAATCCGTGACATAAAAAGCCATTGACTCAAGGCGCGGAAGCCGGGACTCTTAAGCGATATGGCGAAAAAAACTGTATTGGTAACCGGCGGCGCGGCCGGCATTGGCGCAGGCATCTGCCTACGCTTCGCCGAAGCAGGCTATAACGTGGCGGTGTTCGATATCGATGCCGAGGGCGCGCTACGTATGGCCGCGAACCTTGCGGCGCATGGGGAGGCGCTGGCGTTAACCGGAGATGTGGCCAATGAGCAACAGGTGATGGCTGCCATTGAAGCGGCCATGGCTAAGTTCGGTTATTTGGACACACTGGTGAACAACGCGGGAATCGAGGTGAGCGGCACGGTGGCTGATCTGGCAGCCGACCAGTGGGACCGGCAGATCGCCGTGAACCTGCGCGGCACTTACTTGATGTCGAAGTATGCCATCGCCAAAATGAGCAACGGTGGCGCTATCGTCAATATTTCTTCCGTTCATGCCTTTGTTTCGTGGGCCGGCTGCGCGGCCTATGACGCAACGAAATCCGGACTGATCGGCCTCACCCGCGCCATGGCGCTCGATCATGGCGGCCAAGGCATTCGGGTGAATGCGATTTGCCCTGGCTATATTGATACTCCGCTGATGGATCGCTGGCTCGCTACGCTTCCCGATCGCGAAGAAACCATGGGTCAATTGCTGGCGGTCCACCCCGTGGGGCGCATCGGCACGCCGCGAGATGTGGCGGAAGCAGCGCTATTCCTCGCCTCCGAAGCGGCCTCTTTCATCTCGGGCACATCACTCGTTGTGGACGGCGGAATGACTACCGCCGGGCACTGAAATGTGCTACTTTCGAGAAAAACGGTTTACATGCCCTTATTGCGAAGGCTGGAAAGTGCGGTTCCCACCAGCAGCGTTTGGCTGACTCCGGATCTGACGCTTGGCTTCCACCATTTTGATTACCGGAATGGCGAATACGATGGCTTTTCGCACACTCATGCCGAATACGGCGTGGTGATGTGCCTGGCGGGCTCCCTTGAAATTCTCTACCCGGATCGCATCGACGTTATCCGCGCCGGCGAGGTAACCATCGTCAATCCGGGCGACATGCATCGCTGCCGCTTTGGCGTGGACGGACAGCATTCGTGCGGGTTAACTCTGATTGTTCGTCCGGCGGTCATGCAATCGGTGGTGGATGTTATGGCACTCCCCTATCCATCGCCAGACCGCGGATTACGCTTTCTCGGCAAGTTCAATAACCCCGACGTGTTTGACTTGGCGGGACGCTTGCTGAATGAATTTCGCGAGCAGCGTCGCGGCGTTGGAACGATGGTAGAAACGATGGTTCGGCAAATCCTCGTATATCTGCTGCGCGATTGGCCTTCCGAGGCAGTGACGCCGCTCAGTTCGCATCTTCTGCCTCAATTGCCATGGCTGCACATGCACCGCGCCACCGAATACATGAATTGCCATGGCAAGGGTGCGTTCCGCCTCTCCGACTTGTGCGATCACGTGGGTGTGAGTTCGTCGCGTTTTATTCCGCTGTTCAAGAACTCCTCCGGCATCAGCCCGCACGTATATTACAACTCGCTTATTGTCTTTAAGGCCCGCCGTCTGCTTTTGGCCGAACGCCTTTCCACCAAAGAGGCGGCCTACGCCCTGGGCTTCAAAAATGTCAGTCACTTTTGCTCCCTTTTCTTGCAGGTTACGGGCACTACTCCCAAGGGCTTTATAGAGGCACCTCCGCATTCGATCGACTAGCGGCAACAGCGAATCGTTATACGGTTTTCCGCAATTCGCCGAAACTTAGTCAAAACGTTCGTGCATTCTGTTTCACAATAGCTTCTAATAGAAACCAACGATGGAAAAGCAGCGCAGGGCGGCGTACAAATCTTTCTTGCCGTATTTGACGAAGACGTGGATGCTTCTTTCGCTCTTGACCGTTGTGCTGTGGGGCGCATGGGGGCTCGAATCGAAGTTCGTTGTCGATCGAATTTCGCCTTGGCTGAACACCGTTTTATTTTGCTTTGGCTTGATTCCGCCGATGATTTGGATGATGTTTTCGAAAAACTTGCGGAGAGTAAATGGCCAAGCAGGCAAGGGCGCTTTCTACAGCCTGTTTACCGGTGTGCTGGGCGGCACGGGCAATATCGCACTGTACTTGGCTCTGGCGAAAGACGGCAAAGCATCCGTCGTGGTGCCGCTGGTTGGCTTGGCGCCGCTGATAACGATTGTCCTGGCTCTCATAGTACTGAAGGAGAAACTCAATCGACCACAGGTGGTTGGCGTGATGCTGGCTTTGATTTCGATCGTGTTGTTGAGTTACTGACTATGCAACCCTGGTTCGCTTTGTCCATCTTGGCGCTCATTTTATTTGGCGTTACCGGTGTCACGCAAAAGCTCAGCACGAACAATATTTCGTTTGAAGCGTCGTTCGTCTGGTTCAGCATTGCCATCGGCTTGACCTCAGCGGCCGTCCCGTTATTCGTCCACCTCGACTGGCACATCGGCACGGGAATGTTTGTGCTGGCTGCCTTGGGAGGCCTATTGAACGGCCTCGGAGTTTTAACAAGTTTCGCCGCTTTCGAGAAGGGCGGCAAAGCGTGCATCGTCATTCCCATCATTAATCTCTACCCGCTCGTGACTATAGGCGGCGCCTGCTTGTTTCTGGGCGAAAAACTGACTTTATTGCAGATTGTAGGAGTTTTATTCGCACTCGCCGCCGTGGTGTTGCTTTCCCAGGAAAGCGCTCCCGTTGCCTGACATTTCTAACTAAGAAAGACTGGAGAGACCTGATATGCTCCGTTCGAACCGTTTCGCTCTCTTATTAGCATTGCTGCTCGCGGCGGCGTTTCTGTTGCCCGCGCAGTTGAATCGCGGCCAGATCCGCGGCACCGCTAGCGATCCGCAAGGCGCCGTCGTGCCGGCTACCGAGGTCACTGTGACAAACGTGGCCACCGGTGTCTCTCTTCGCGTCCGGACCAACGGATCGGGGTTCTATCTGGTTCCCGATCTTGTGCCTGGCACTTACACGGTGCAGTTTGAAGCTGCGGGCTTCGCGCGCTTGGACGTGACTAACGTCCAGGTGCAGGCGGGGTCGGTTATCACCACGGACGGGCCACTGAAAATAGGAGGCGCTACGCAGAAAATCGATGTTTCGGCGGCTCCTCCCTTAGTAGAGACGACGGCCTCCAATTTCTCGACTTCTCTTCAGCCCGAACTTCTCGACAAGGTTCCCATTCTCGGCCGCGACATACAAAACATGATGCAGCTTTTTCCCGGCGTGACCCAGTCTGTAGGTCCTACCGGCTCGGGCTTCGGTTTCGACAGTGAGTTCGGAGGTTTCCCCGATCCGACTCACATCGTCGGTTCCGGCATCAGCGTCAACGGCAGCCAAGGTGGAGCGAATGCCTGGTATCTGGACGGCTCGTTAAATGCCGCGCTGGGTCCGGAGGCAGCCGTTGTGAACCCCTCGCCCGACGCCGTCGCCGAGTTGAATCTTGTTAACAACGGCTTGGCCGCCGAATGGAGCCGAACAAGCGGCGCGGTGGTCAACGTCGTATTAAAGTCGGGCACCAATGGCTTCCACGGCAACCTATACGAATATAACCGCAACTCCTATTTCAACGCCAATAATCCTTTCGATCGGCGCGATGCGTCCGGCGCGGAATTCCTCGCGCCCAGAGTGAACTTTAACGATATGGGAGGCACGCTGGGAGGTCCTATCGTTAAAGACAAGACGTTCTTTTTCTTCTCTTGGGAGACCTCTTTCCTACATGAAAATAAGAACCAGATCTACACCGTTCCCACGGCACAAGAATTAACAGGAAATTTTAGCGACCGCCCGGACCTGGGTGGCTGCCCGACGTGTCAGTTGTACAACCCTTACTCAACCACTGGCCCTGACGCCAATGGCCTCTTTCATCGCACTGCGTTCACGGGAAATGTAATTCCAGCCAGCCAGATCGACCCATTGGCGGCTTACTACGTGAGCAGTTATCCCAAGCCAAACTTTGTTGATCCCTTACAGCAAGGCGCCAGCGGGTGCGGTACATTCTGTAACAACTTCCTCGGCACAGTCGGCAGCAGTCTCACGACCGACAATATGTCCATCAAGGTGGATCATCGCTTCAATGACAAGAGCGCGCTGTTCGTCGAATTTCTTTACAACCCGAGCGATTACGCTAACTACCGTTTGGCCTGGTTCGGGCCGACCGCGCCACTACAGGGAATTAGCGGTGCGGAGCCATACACGACCAAGAACTTGATGGTTACTCTGGGCCACACTCAGACCTTCGGTTCCACTTTGATCAATGAGTTTCGCGCGAGCTATAGCAGGCAGAATCAGGTGGCGAGTCCTAATCCCTCGTCTCTGGTCGATAACTCCGGCATCCAGCAGCGTATCCAGGGCTTAAACTTTCTGCTCGATCAGTTCACTCCCGTGCCCATCATCAATTTGGGTCAAGGATATGGCGGATTCGGGCCCGCGCAATGGCAGAACGGTATTCAAGGCGTAGACGCGGAGACTTTTCAGGATAATCTCACAAAGGTGATTGGCAGTCACACCGTGAAGGCCGGCCTTGTCTTCCGCCAGGATCATAACTGGTATGACGATAGCTGGGGCTATTATCTGAATTTCGGCGGCAATCTCACGACCGATCCCGTCACTGGCCTCGGCGGCAATGCGCTCGCTCAGTTCCTGCTGGGCGCGGTTAACACCGGCAGCGGGTCGGGCGAATTTCAATACCCCTATCAGATCAATAACTACTGGGGAATGTATGTGCAGGACGATTGGCGTGTCAATTCAAAGCTGACTCTCAACATAGGTCTGCGCTATGACATTTTTGGCTGGTTCCGTGAACGTGATAACCGCTTGGCTAACATTGATTTCAGCGCCATGAATCCAGATGTTCCCTACCCTGGCCGCATCGACTACTTTGGCACTCCGGCGCACCCCGCCAGTACCGTTTACCCAGCAAATAAGGGCGATCTCGGACCACGCTTTAACTTCGCCTGGACGCCTACCGACGATAAAAAGTTGGTGATTCGCGGCGGCTTCGACGTTTTGTATAGCAACGGCATAAGTGCCGCCTTTGGCGATCAGAACGGGGCCATCAGCGGTTCCGGCTACTCGACTCAGGTTGTCTACAACGGAGATTACACGGGCCAAACGCCCGCCTTTAAACTGAGTGGGGGTGCACCCAATTTGAACATCCCGCCGTTAAATCAAGTCAAAGTAAATGACGACCAGTTTCTCGGCCAGTATCTGCAGGGCTTCCTCAAAGGCGACAAAGATCCCTACGTACAGCAGTACAGCCTCTTCGTGCAGCGTGCCCTGCCGGCAGGCATGTCACTCAGCGTGGGATATGTTGGCACTCATGGTCTTCATCTCTTCGGCGATGAGTTCCGCAGTTACGACCATGTCCCGACAGCTACCCTGCAGCAACTTCAGACCAGCATAAACGACTCAGTTGCTACTCCCGCGGGTTTGGTCTCGATCTACGGGCCAACCATGCCATTGAGTCAACTTTTGAAACCCTACCCTCAATATTCAAATCTAGCGGTAAACTCGAATCCCGATGGCTTCAATCGTTATAATGCCGGTCAATTGAAATTCGAAAAGCGCTACTCGGCGGGCCTGAACCTAATGGTTGCGTATACCCACCAGAAGAATATCGGAACTCCCAATACCGGCAGTATCATAGGTAATACGGCCACGGCCACCACCATCGGCAGGACGGTGGGCCGCGCCTCGCAAGTGGCTGGCGGGCTCTCAGGCGGAAGCGGACAAACCGGCGGAAATGGCGCGGCGCAAAATCCCGACAACCGTTATAACGATGTCGCTCTTACCGCCGACGACATACCGAACATCCTCAACATCGCCGGTTCCTACGAATTGCCGTTCGGTACCGGAAAGAAATTCTTCACTGGCCACAAAGCTGCCGATTTGCTGATCGGCGGCTGGACGGTAACTCACAATTGGAACTTTCAAAATGGTGTGCCGCTGGTCATTTCCGGGCCGTGCGACGGTATCCAAAGTGAGATAGGCGTCTGCCGACCGAATCTTATCGGCAATCCCAACACGGGCGCGCACACGCAGAATCAGTGGTTCAATCCGAACGCTTTTCAAGCCGCGTTCCAAACGAACCCGAACGTTCTGACTGCCGCCGATCCGACTACTTACGCCGCGTGGTGGCAGTTTGGCACGATGGATGTCCGCGAAAACTCCGTGCGTGCGCCCAACTTCTGGAACGTAGATATGTCACTGAGTAAAGATTTCCATATCACCGAAAAGCGCTTCGTAAGCTTCCGTTGGGAAGTGTACAACGCGCTGAATCACCAGAACCTCGGATTGCCGAACACCAACTGGTGTTTGGGTCCCAACGCGGATGGCTCGACCGACCTTGTGCATCAATTCGGCTGCCAATTCGGCAAAATCACCAACGTCGCCACCGATCCGAGAGCCATGCAATTTGGCTTGAAATATCAATTTTGAGGCTGAGTCGCATGGCTTCGTAGTTCGGCTAGCAGCTTCTTCACATTTTCGTCGTCGGGCCGCAGCGCCTGCGCATCGTTGAGTACTTGGATCGCTTCGCGGTCCTCGGCCAGCATGTAAAGAATCGTGCCATAGAGAATATTAGCTTCGGGGAAGCGCGGCCAGAGATTACGCGCAGTTTGCGCATATCTTCTGGCCTGTACAATCTCTCGCACTTGAAAATACGCTAATGCCAAGTTGTAGTTTGCTTCGGGCGATTCGGGATCGAGTGTGACCGCTCGGTTCCAAAAGGCAAGCGCGTGTTCATGGTCGTTTGCTTGGCCGAACAACATGCCGAACGCGGCGGCCTTGTCCGGGTCGTCTGTCTCCAGGAGCGGCCCGCAGGTCTTCCAAGCTTCTTCGGATCGTTGCTCGCCGATCAGCGCGCTGCATTGTTTTAGCAGGACCGACCCCTGCGCGTAGTAATCATGCAACTCTCTTGTCCGTGCATATTCCTCGCTCGCCTCGGCGGCAGCGCCGGTCTTGGAAAGCCCTCGCGCCAGCCATTCGTGGGCCCGGAAATCTCGCGGATTCACTTTCAGGTACCGCTGCCAAACCGCGATCGCTTCTTTCGACGGGCCGTTCCTGTAGTAGGCAATCCCCAAGAACAAATCTCCATCAACCGGCGCATGATGCGTGCCGGCAAACCGCAGCCGCGTAATGGCGGAAGCGAAATTACCATCCAGCAAATCCAATCGCCCAAGGTAATAAGCGGCCAATCCCGCGTTCTTCCCGACCGCCAGCGACTGGAAGTCAAGCCGCGCAGCGCTATACTCTCGTTGTTCGAATTCGCAGATCGCCAGGTTTTTGCGCGCTTCGTCCAGGGACTTGTCGGCTTCCAACGCCCGTAAGAACAGCGCCTCTGCCTCTTCGTAACGCTCCGCCTGCATGAGACTGTTCCCTTTTCCCAGATATGCGAGGGCGGGCGATTGGGCGTACACCAACAACGCCCATCCGAACAGCAACACCAGAGCCCGCGCCATGACAAAATTGTATGCCAGGAAGGCGAAAATTGAATTCCACTCCCAGAATCGCGGCGTTGCTCACTCTGGGGTGCGCCTTGCTAGCGGCGCAAACGCCAGCGCCCCAGGAACTCGAATATCTCTCGCAAGTGGTGCCCCTCATCCAAGCGGGCTCGCTAGATGAGGCGCAGTCGAAGGTTCAGGAAGGACTCAAACTCTTCCCCCATTCGGCAGTTCTGATGAACGCACTTGGCATGACTTACGAACGCCAGGGCAAGAAAAGCGACGCGATTGAGGCTTACCGCCAGGCAGTGGATTGGTTGCCGTCTTTCGCCGCCGCTCAGCTTCATCTGGCGTCTTTGCTCGCGGCAAACGGCGCTTGCGATCAAGCCGTCCCACTCTTTGTCTCAACCGCTCACGAAATCAACGATGCCGGGGCACTCTCTACCGCCGGCCTTGGCCTCGCGCAATGTCAGAACTACTCCGCGGCGGCGGACGCTTTGGAGAGGGCCCACTCTCTGAATCCGTCAGCCGACGCCGTTACGTTCAACTTGGCTTTGGCGCGCTTTCAGAACCACGAAATGTCCAGCGCGCTAGAAACGCTGAATGCAATGTCACAAGCGGAGAGTGGCTCCCAACCGGCGGTGCGTTTCCTGCGCGGCAAGGTGATGCTGGCGCTCAACCAGCCGGGCGGCACGGATCTAATGGCCTCGGCCTGCCGTTCGCAACCCGCTGAGGATTTCTGCAACGACACAGCCATTGCTCTCATCCGCAACGGCCACTTCCGCGAGGCCGCAGACCTGCTGCTACCATCACTCGTTACGTTGGGCGATTCGGCTGCTATCCGATCCACTCTCGGGCTGGCGCAGTTCCGGCTAGGTCAATACAAAGACGCCATCGCTTCCTATTCAAAGGTCAGCGAACTCGATCCTGGGCTCTCTGCCCCTCGTGAAGGACTTGGCTTTTTGCTTTATATGACCGGCGATCTCGAACAAGCTCGCTCGGTGGTTGAAAAAGCTCTCAGTGCATCCGCCGATGATTTCTATCTGCACTATTTGCGCGCCCTGATTCTTTACCGGCAGGGAAGAACGCAGTGGGCGGCGGCGCTCGCCTCGCTGGGCTCGGCCGTGGATCGCGCGCCCACTTTCGCTCCGGCTTACTTCCTGCGCGGAAAGATTCTCATGGAGCAGGAGAACATCGAGGCGGCCTTGGCGGATTTCAAGACCGCCGTGAAGCTCGATTCCAAATACGCTCTCCCTTACTACAAAATGTCGCAGATCTACCAACGCTTGGGACGCGATCAAGACGCCGAACAAGCACGCCGGCGCTTTGATGAACTCGGCAGCCGCCGGGAAGAAGAAGTGTTGGCGGCACAAGCGCAAAATCAATTATTGGCTTCCCATTGAACTTGATGCCTTCCATGCTCGCTTTCTCATTGGGCGTACTCGCCGTGCGCTTCATCGATATTTCGCAACAAGCCGGCTTGACCGACCGGAACGTCTCGGGCGACGAAACTCACAAGAAGTACCTCGTCGAAATGAACGGCAGCGGCTTGGCTTGGATCGATTACAACAACGACGGCTTCCCCGATCTCTTTGTGGTCAATGGCAGCCGGTTTGAAGGCTCAAGCGCCACTAATCATCTCTACCGCAACAATCGCGACGGCACGTTCAGCGACGTCACCAAACAAGCCGGCCTAGCCGATTCCGGTTGGGGACAAGGAGCGTGCGTGGGCGATTACGATAACGATGGATACGACGATTTGTTCGTCACTTACTACGGAAGAAACCGTCTGTTCCACAACAATGGAGACGGCACCTTTCGCGAGGTGGGCCTATCGGCTGGGTTTGGCGGAGACGAGGGTCACTGGAATTCCGGCTGTGCATTTATCGACTTCGACCGCGATGGAAAGCTCGACCTTTTTGTCGCCAACTACATCGATCCAGGGCCCCTGTTCCGGAATGTTCCCGCAGCGGGATCGGGAGAATTTTGCGAGTACAAAGGGATTCCCATCGCCTGTGGGCCGCGCGGCTTGAAACCGGGCCAGAACTATCTCTTCCATAACAACGGCGATGGAACATTTTCCGACGTCAGTATCTCTTCCGGCATCCGGAAGACGAAGGGACACTATGCGCTGGGAGTTCTTACTCTCGACTACGACAACGACGGCTGGCCCGATATTTATGTGGCGTGCGATTCGGCGGCCAGCATTCTCTACCACAACAGGCACGACGGCACCTTCGACGATGTGGGTGTGCCATCCGGAACTGCCTTCACTGAAGATGGCGAACCGCAGGCCGGGATGGGAGTAGCGGCGGCCGACTATGATCACACCGGCCGGCTCGATATCCTGAAAAGCAACTTCTCCGACGATAGCCCGAATCTCTATCACAACGACGGCAAGGGATCGTTTTCGGACCGCGTCTTTCAAGCCGGCCTGGGACGGGCTCGCAACTATTTAGGATGGGGTGCGCTGTTTCTTGACTACGATAACGACGGTTGGAGCGATATCTGCTTGGTGAATGGACATCTGTCCGCGGAAATCGACGCGGCTCACAGCGATTCCCAATACCGCCAGCCTAAGCAGCTGTATCACAATCTGCAAGATGGCCGTTTCGCGGATGTATCTAGCGAATTAGGCGCAGATTTCGGCGCTGCCCACTCCAGCCGCGGGGCAGCATCCGCCGATTTCCTTAACGATGGACGAGTGAGTATCGCGGTGAACGAAATGCATCAGCATCCGTCGTTATTAATGTTGGAGCACAAAAGCTCCGGTCACTGGCTTGACGTTCGAACGATTGGCACGCGGTCGAATCGCGACGGCATCGGCGCACGCGTGGAGCTGCGCGCCGGAGACATACGGCAAATCGATGAAGTGCGGAGCGGCGGCAGTTACCTTTCGCAAAACGACTTGACGCTGCACTTTGGTTTAGGCGGCGCTCGGCTTGTCGACGAATTAACCGTCAAGTGGCCGAGCGGCGCCATTGACCACTGGAAAAACATTCCAGCCGACGAAAAGATCGCCGTGGAAGAAGCTGCCACCGTGTGGCGCAAATTAAACTAGTGGAGCAGACTGCCTGCCCATCACATGCCGCTCACTCTCCGAAACTCCAATATCGAAGTATCCGTTTTGCCTGGCGTAGGTGCAAAAATCTTTGATCTTATCGACCTGCGCAGCGGCCAAAACTTTCTTTGGCATAATCCCCGTGTCGCTCCCCGCCCATATCCGATAGATGCGAACTTCGACAATTATTGGTGCGGCGGATGGGATGACGGGTTTCCCACCTGCGAGCCCTGCCATTACAATGGCGAACAATATCCCAATCTCGGCGAATTGCGTTCGCTTGATTGGAGCGTAGAGGCTCAACAAGAATCGTCCGTCACTTTGTCTGCCTTCGGGCCGATCAGTGCTATCCGCGCGCAGAAGCGTATCACTCTCCAGGATCTTTCGCTTGAAATGGAGTTCGCCATCGAGAATCTCGGCTTCGCCGGTATCGATTATCTGTGGGGCACTCATCCAGCCTATGCCGTAGAACCCGGCTGCATCATTCATATTCCCGCTCGCACTGGCATCGTTGGCCAGGCGAACGATCCGTCACTGGGAACTCCCGGCCAGCGCTATTCATGGCCCGCGCTTGAAACCAGCGCCGGGTCCAGAGATATGAGCATTGTTCCCTCCAGCGGAAAGTATTTCGCGGGTCACTATGCCACCGACCTTTCGGCTGGTTGGTACGCCGTCGAGTACCCCGAGCGAGGAAGCGGCGTGCTCTTTGAATTTCCGCTCGAACTCTGCCCACAGCTCTGGTTGTGGCTCACATACGGAGGGTGGCGCGGACACTATACCGCCGTGATTGAGCCCTGGACCAGCTACCCGGTGACGCTGGCGGACGCAGTAGCTGCGGGAACTCAGCGTGTGCTCCAATCGGGAGAACAAGTGGTTTTCCAGACTCGCGCCACACTCTGGCGTCAGCCTGACACATTGCAGAGTACTCTTAAATTAGTAAATGCCAAAAGCGATCGGCCCTTACGTCGTTTCTAGATATCGCGCTGACGCACTTACACCCGAGGTTGTCGATCCAAGAATTGCCGACGTCGAGGCGCTGGCACGCTGGCTTGATTATGCCTTCG
>Ga0302319_10005595_pt1 | contig 25210 bp, 21 predicted proteins | sample Bog_T0_2_FD_203319 | JGI IMG/M metagenome (GOLD analysis project Ga0302319, IMG submission 203319) | Peat permafrost microbial communities from Stordalen Mire near Abisko, Sweden - Bog_T0_2 | ecosystem: Environmental > Terrestrial > Soil > Wetlands > Peat | place: Sweden: Abisko, Stordalen Mire...
CGCACCAGTACTTGTGCTCGACGCAGGGCTCCAGCCCGGTGAAGATCAAGCACTCTTCCATACCCCGCGTACCGCGGCTCGCCGGAGTGTTTTCCGGAGTGGCCCGGGGACTGGCGCTGCTCGTCGCACTGCTATTTACGGCAGGCCCGGGGCTGGTCCCGCAGGCATTAGCCCAGCAGGCGGATTCGATCGAGTCCATCCGGGTTATCGGCAACCGGCGCATTCCCAAGGAAACCATCCTGGCGCGCATGTTTACGCATAACGGCGATACGTACGACCCGACCTCGATTGAGCGGGACTTCAATTCGCTATGGAATACCGGCTACTTTGAGAACCTGCGAATTGAACGGGAAGATTCGGAAAAGGGCATCATTCTGGATGTCAAGGAAAAGCCGACGATCCGTGAGATCAACTACAAGGGCCTGAATGCAGTGACCCAGTCGGACGTCCTTGACCGTTTCAAGAAGGAAAAAGTTGGAATCTCGGTCGAGAGCCAGTTTGATGAGGCGAAGGTGCTTCGCGCCACGACTGTTTTGAAGGAACTTCTCTCAGAGCATGGCCACCAGTTCGCGGTGGTCAAACTCGACATCAAGGACATTCCGCCGGCCTCCGTCCAGGTGAACTTCAACATCAAGGAAGGTCCCACGGTCAAAGTGGGGACTATCAAGTTCAGCGGGAATGAACATATCAACAGCCTGCTTCTGCGCCGGGCAATGAAGAACCTGAAGCCGATCGGTATTCCCTACTCGCTGATTCTTGAAGATCTGTTTCCGCAGACCTTCGATGCGTCGAAACTTGAGGAGGACACCGAGCGGGTTCGCCTGGCATATCTCGACAAGGGCTATGCGAATGCAGCAGTTGAGGAACCGAAGACGGAGATTCGCGATGAGGGCGGCCTGAACTTTTTCACATTCCGGCCCAACAAGGGCAAGCGCATCGACATCCAGATGCCGGTGGAAGAGGGCGCCCGGTACAAGCTGGGAACGATCACGTTTACGGGGAACAAGGCCGCACCCAACACAAAGGCCCTGCGCTCCACGTTTGCGCTGAAAGATGGGGATTGGTTCAACCAGACGCTGATGCAGAAGGGTTTGGAGAACCTGAAAAAGGCCTACGGGCAAATGGGATACATCAATTTTGGAGCTATCCCGAAGCCGACATTCGACGATCAGAAGAGGACCGTCTCCTGGGAGATCGACATTGACGAGGGCAAGCCCTTTTATGTTTCACGCATTGAGTTCCAGGGAAATACCGTTACCCGCGACAAGGTTATCCGCCGCGAACTGCTTCTGGATGAAGGCTCGGTTTACAACTCCCAGTTGTGGGAGTACAGCCTGTTGCGACTGAACCAGTTGGAGTACTTCGAGCCTCTGAAGGTGGATCAGGACTCGGAAGCCCACCAGGATACCGAGGCAGGCACAGTGGATCTGCTGCTGAAGGTGAAGGAAAAGGGTAAGAACTCGATCGGACTCAACGGCGGGATCAGCGGGCTTTCGGGCGCGTTCCTGGGTGTGAACTATCAGACCAACAACTTCCTTGGCCTGGGGGAAACGCTCAGCGTGCAGGGCAACCTGGGCAACGTGAGCCGGCAGTTTACGTTCGGCTTCTCGCAGCCGTATGTGCGGAACCGGCCACTGAATATCGGGTTCCAGCTGTTCAATAACAAGACGGACTACAACTCGGCGAAGAATTACCAGTCGGCAACCGGGCAGTCAGTGAATCTGAGCGCTGCACAACAGTCGCTGACGCAGAACTATAACCAGGCTGCGACGGGGCTCACGTTCTCACTGAGCTATCCGCTCAAGCGTCATGCCTTTCAACGCGTGGGTATGACCTACTCGCTGACCAAGTCGACGATTACCGCCTTCAGCACGGCATCAGCGACGTTTTTCCAGACCATCAGTTTCCGGTCTGGCATCCAAGGCTCGAACTCGCTGGCCGGCATCGTCAACAGTTCCGCGTCGTTCAGCTACATTTACAAAACGGTCAACAGTCCGGTCCGTCCGCGCCAGGGCAAGGAATATACAGCAATATTCCAGATTGCCGGTATCGGTGGGAACGTACGTTATTTCAACCCGGCCATTGCCATCAAACGCTTCACCTCAATGCATTACCTGATTCCGTCGGCGACGGGTCGCAATGTTCTGGCACTGCGCGCGCAGTTGAGTTATGTACAGGGATTTGGCGGGGATGTGGCGCCACCGAATAACCGTATTTACTCCGGCGGCGAAGGCGAGTTGCGCGGCTTCGACGTACGCGGCGCCACCCCTTACGGCTACGTCCCCAGCCGGGTACCCGTTCAGCTCACAAATCCAGACGGCAGTTGCGTCCCGCGCGATCCAAACAACCCGCAGCTGAACCAGTGCCTGCAGATTCCTCTGCCGGTATACGGTATCGCCTCGATCGGCGGCGACACCAGCCTGGTGACCAACGTGGAATACCGCATTCCCATCGCCGGCCCAGTCATGATCTCGTTCTTTGACGACTTCGGCATCGATACCGCACTGAACAAAGGCCAGTTGAAGCAGAGCCCGGAGGGCTTTGCCTCGCTCACCGCGCCGCTCTACGGTTGCCCGGTCTTCAACAACGGTTCGTGCCAGGGTGGTATCCCCGGATCGCAGGTGGGGTTCCAGCAGAATATTCGACCCATCTCCGGCACCAACTTTGTGCCGCGCATGTCGCTGGGCGGTGAACTGTCGGTCATTATGCCGGTCATCAATGCGCCGTTCCGGCTGTACTACGCGTACAACCCGTTGCGTCTGTACGAGACGCCGTATTGCAACTCAGTCATTGTGGGCGGCAACAAGGGGAGCTGCTCGGCGGAGTTGATTACGCGCGACCTGTTCCCTCCTGGCGGCGCGGGGGATTACACCTACCAGGAAGCTTTGCAGGCCTACGGCTCCCGTTATCTGTTCCGCGAACCTCGCAAGACCTTCCGGTTGACGGTTTCAACAACTTTCTAAATGTAGATGACAGGTTTCAGCTGACAGATGGTAGTTGAGAGCCGGGAGAGCAGGTTCCCGGGGCACCTGGGAAACTCTGTGTTTCCAGACAGGGCTTGGGCGGCTGATTGCGAAGCAACGGGGAGAATTAACCTTGGCGCGCTTTACCTTCCCAAGCCCGGACACCTATAATCCAGGGAGTTCCTGCTGATGTCTCCGGTCGCGTCCTGAGTCGATTCTGCCCGTACCTACGGCGCGGAGTTGCGTCAAAGACAGTAGGGTTTCTCAGGAGGCACAGGTTCGGTCCTGCGATAGCCGGCGGACCCCATTCAGGAATATCGAAGGAGTTTTTCATCCAAATGAAGCGTACCCTTGCTTTTGTTTTCACGCTGGCGTCGGGCCTTGCCCTTAGCGCCACCGCACAGACTACACCCGCAGCAGCAGCCGCTTCGGCGCCTGCCGGCCCCGCCAAGGTCGCCGTCATTGAATTCCAGGCTGCTGTTGGCCAGACCAACGAATTTCAACGCAACTTTGCCGACTTGCAGAAGAAGTACGAGCCCAAACGCGACCAGCTGAAGACGATGGCCGCCGAGATCGATACGCTGGAGAAGCAGTTGCAGGCCCAGGGAGCCACTCTGAGCGATGCGGCGCGCGCAAGCCAGGCCAAGACCATTGACGACAAGAAGAAGCAGACACAGCGCTTTGCCGAGGATGCGCAGAACGACTTGACCCAGGAGATGAACGACGTCTACAACAAGGTCGCCTCCAAGGTCTACGACGTGCTGTCAGACTACGCCAAGCAACAGGGATACACCCTGGTTGTCGATGCATCGGAGTCGCAGCAGCAGGCGCCTACCGTTCTCTACCACGTTGACAGTTCTGACATCAGCAAGGCGATTGTGGATGCCTACAACGTCAAGTCTGGTGTTCCGGCGCCTCCGCCGCAGGCTCCTTCCGCTCCAGTGGCACCCAAGCCAGCAGCCAAGACACCGGCCGCACACTAAGGCTTGAACCCTTCCCAAGGCCGGAAAAGAGTGGCCCATCCTCCAGGGTCACTCTTTTTTATTCGGTATTGCAGCTGGGTTGGTAACGGCCGCGTGGCCAGTCAGCAAATAACTGCCAGATCTCGCCTTTGTGGGTGGCAGCCGAAGTAGCAAACCCGGCCGAAAAGCGAAGGCCCGGGAACCCAAGGAGTTCTCCATTCCCATGAAGCGTTCGATCGTATTTGCCACTTTGCTGGCCACGGGTTTTGCCCTGAGCACAGCCGCACAAACGCAGCCTGCACCCGCATCTTCGAAGATAGCGGTCATAGCCTTCCAGGTCGCCGTTGCCCAGACCAACGAGGGGCAGCGCAATTTCGCCGACCTGCAAAAGAAGTATCTACCCAGAGAGACCAAGCTCAAAACGCAGAACGACGAGATTGACAGCCTGACCAAGCAGTTGAAAGCCCAGGGCGCCACCCTGAGCGAGGATGCGCGCGCGACCCAGGCAAAGGCGATCGACGAGAAAGAGAAGAGACTCAAGCGGGATGCGGAGGATCTGCGGGCCGAGGGCGCCAAGGAGGCGAATGAGATGTACAACACTCTCGCCAACAAGGTGTACGACGTGCTGGCCGGCTATGCCAAGCAAGAGGGCTACACGCTGGTTCTCGACATCTCTCAGCAGCAGAACCCTATTCTGTTTGCATTGCCAAACACGGACATCACCAAGGAGGTTGTTGCGGCGTACAACACCAAGTCAGGCATTCCGGCCCCGCCACCGGCGGCACCGGGCGCGGACCCAAAGCTGGTTGCCCCGAAGGCTCCCGCAGCCCACTAAACCTGGAGCGATTGCGCAGAAAACGCCCCGCATGGCGGGGCGTTTTTCTGCGTCGTTTCAGGGTCTTACCACAACTTGCGGACGGACGGTGTGCCGGCCGAGAAAAAATCACAGGCAAAGGGGCGGTCGTCTGTGGAAAAAATTGTGGATTACTTCCCGGGGTATAAGAAACAAAATCCAATTTCTCCGCTTGTCAGTTGTCCCCAATTTCTGATAGGAGGGGTAACCCTTTATTTATCAATGCTGATTTTGCCGGATTTTCAGGCCGAAGGAGGAACGCCTGATTCGTCACTCATCGCTGGTGAAATGCGGGCTTTCCACAATCGACCATTAACAGGATGTAACTTAGGTATCCGGGTAGTTAAGACCAAGTACCTATTTCTGCTGGTCTTCACCCACTCGCAATACTGCCAGAAACGCCTCCTGCGGGATATCTACTTTGCCGATCCGCTTCATCCGTTTCTTGCCCTCTTTTTGCTTTTCGAGCAGCTTGCGTTTGCGTGAAATATCACCGCCGTAGCACTTCGCCAAAACGTTCTTCCGGAGCGCAGCGACTGTCTCGCGGGCAATGACTTTGGCGCCGATGGCGGCCTGAATGGCGACTTCGAATTGCTGGCGCGGAATGAGCTCGCGCATTTTCGATACCAGCAGTTTTCCCCGCTCATAGGCAAAATCGCGATGCACGATGATGGAGAGTGCATCTACCGGCTCCCCGGACACGAGGATGTCCATCTTGACCATGGGCGATACCCATTCGCCGGCGAGCTGGTAATCGAGCGAAGCGTAGCCACGCGAGATGGATTTGAGGCGGTCGTAAAAATCCAGGACAATCTCGTTGAGAGGTAACTCGTAAGTCAGCATCACCCGCGTTGGAGTTACATACTCGAAGTTGACCTGCTTGCCGCGCTTCTCTTCCACGAGTTTCAGAATTCCGCCGACATACTCTTCGTTGGTGAGAATCTTGGCGGTGATGACAGGCTCGCGAATGGCCTCGATGTTTGTCGGCTCCGGCCAGCGCGAGGGGTTATCCACTTCGAGCACACTGCCGTCGGTCAAGGTAATGTGGTAGCGCACGCCGGGCGCGGTGGTGATGAGGTCGAGTTCGTACTCACGCTCCAGGCGCTCCTGAATAATCTCCATGTGGAGCAGGCCTAGAAATCCGCAGCGGAAGCCGAAGCCGAGCGCGGCCGAGCTTTCGGGCTCGAAGAAAAAGGAGGAGTCGTTGAGCCGCAGCTTTTCAAGCGCATCGCGAAGCAGTGTGTGCTCGTGGGAGTCCACGGTGTAAAGGCCGGCAAAGACCATGGGCTTGATGTCTTCAAAGCCGGGCAGCTGAGCAGATGCGGGGCGGGCATCCTCAGTAACGGTGTCGCCGATCTTGGTGTCGCCGACATTCTTGATTGTGGCGGCGAAGAAACCGACTTCACCTGCTGTGAGCAGTCCAATCTCGACGGGCTTGGGCATGAGCACGCCCATCGATTCCACTTCAAAGGCCTTGCCGTTGGACATGAGGCGGATGCGCTGCCCTTTGCGCATGGTTCCCTGCATGACGCGAACGAGAACGATGACGCCGCGATAGGCGTCAAACCACGAGTCGAAGATGAGTGCCTGGAGCGGGGCATTCGGGTCTCCAGTCGGCGGAGGAAGGCGATGGACGATCGCTTCGAGAATGTCGGCTACGCCTTCGCCGGTCTTGGCGCTGCAGGCGATGGCGTCTGTAGCATCGAGGCCTACGGCCTTCTCAATCGCCTCCTGAGTGCGGAGAATGTCTGCCGAGGGAAGATCAATCTTGTTGATTACGGGAATGATCTCGAGGCCGTGACTGATGGCCAGGTAGGCGTTGGCGAGTGTCTGCGCCTCCACGCCCTGGCTCGCGTCGACCACCAGCAGAGCACCCTCGCAAGAGGCGAGAGAGCGAGAGACTTCGTAGCTGAAGTCCACGTGGCCTGGCGTGTCGATGAGGTTGAGCTGATAGGTGATGCCGTCGTTTGCCTTGTACATCATGCGTACGGCGTGGGCTTTGATGGTGATGCCCCGCTCGCGTTCGAGATCCATGTCGTCGAGGATCTGGGCTTGCATTTCGCGGCCGGTGACGGAGCCGGTGTATTCGAGGAGACGGTCGCTCAGCGTCGACTTTCCGTGGTCGATGTGGGCGATGATTGCGAAGTTTCTGAGGAGACGAACGTCCATGATGGGGTTGGCTTGAGAGGGTACATCGCATTGCGCTGCGCGCGATGCCCCATGGCATAGCTTATCATCGGGATAGTGTCCTTCGCGGCCTGACCCTGACTGGGGCGGGGGCCAAGGCGGCTGTTGGAGCGGCGCGATCACTCATGCATAAACTTCTTAATCGATCTGATTTGATGATTCTTTCGCTCCTGGCGCTGACCCTGGCAGGGTGTGCACCCACGTCTTCGGGTGTGAATGGCAAAGGAATACAGCCCGAAGCTACAGCCCCGCCGGTGGCCGCTCAACAGCAGACGGTGCAGGCGCCTGCGAGTACTCCTTCGCCGCAAGCGACGGTTCGCGAGCAGCAAGTAAAGGAGCTGATCAAGGAGGTTGACCGGGCATATGCGCAGGGGCAGGCAGCCTACAAAAAAGGCAAGCTCGCGGAAGCGAAGGTGGACTTCGATCGCGCCGTTGACCTGATGCTGCTGAGCAACATCGACATCAAAGCGGAAGGACCCCTGCAGGACGAGTTCGACCGCATCGTGAACGGGGTGAATGCGCTAGAGATGGAGGCCTTGAAGCAGGGTAACGGATTTGCGCCAAAGGAAGAGCCGACCCCGGCGGATGTAGCCAGCGACGTTACGTTTGAAGTCGACCCGAACATTGTTGCCAAGGCCAAGGCCGAATTGGCGACGACCAAGTCGGACTTGCCGCTGGTGGTGAACGACTATGTTGCCACGTACATCAATTTCTTTGCCAACACGCAGCGCGGTCACAACACGCTGCTGCACTCGTTTCAACGCGCAGGGCGATACCGCGCCATGATCCAGCGGGTGATGGCGGAAGAAGGCGTGCCCCAGGATCTTATTTACCTGGCGGTGGCTGAGTCAGGGTTCAATCCGCGGGCCATGAATGCGAAGTCGCACGCCGGGGGCATGTGGCAATTCATGCCGGGCGATCAATTCTATGGGCTGACCAAGAACTCGTATGTTGACGAGCGATTTGACCCGGAGAAATCCACGCGGGCCTATGCACGCTACATGAAGTTCATCTACAACCAGCTGGGCGACTGGTATCTCTCCATGGCCGCGTACGATCATGGCACGGGCAACATCCAGCACGCGGTGCAGAGGACTGGCTACGCGGATTTCTGGGAACTCTACAAGCGCAACAACCTGCCTGTGGAGACGAAGAATTATGTGCCGGAAATCCTGGCCGCAATCATTATTGCGAATAATCCGACGCAGTACGGCTTTGACGATATAACGCTCGATCCGCCTGTGCTGACGGATACGGTAACGATCAACTACTCTGTGGATCTTCGCACGGTGGCCGACATTGTCGAGGCGCCGGTGGAAGAACTGACGGCGTTGAACCCCAGCCTGCTTCGCGCTGTGACTCCTCCCGATTCGACCTTCGATCTGCATCTGCCTGCCGGAACGGGCGCGCTGTTTGAACAGCGCATCGCGGCGATTCCGGAGGCGAAGCGCACGTCGTGGCGCTGGCATCGCGTGGCTGCGGACGATACGCTGGCCTCGGTTGCGCATGCGTTTCATGTGTCGGAATCGGAGCTTGCCGAAACGAATCAACTGGGCGCAACGGCGAGCCTGCAGGGTGTGGAATCGCTGGTGATTCCGGTAGCCGCAGTGGCTGCGCCGTCTTCGCGCACACTGCTTTACGTGACGCGCAAGGGCGATACGCTGGTCACCATCGCGGACCGGTTTGGAGTTTCTCTCACGGATCTGCGGATATGGAACAAGATCACCGGGACGAAGGTGGATCCGGGCCGCCGGTTGCATGTTGCCGAGCCTGCCGGCACAACGCACGCATCGCGCAAGCATCGTCACGAGGCGGCCTCTTCGACGAGTGAGAGCAGCGCCAGGGAGCCTGCTGCAAAGAGCTCTTCGCACAAGCCCGCTGCGCCCTCGTCGAACGGAAGTGGCACAGCTAAGCACGCGGTGAGCAAACCCACGCAGAAGGCGCACACAACGACCAGCGCGAAGAAGCCAGAGCCATCGAGCGCTAAGAAGAAGAGTGGCAACAAGGCTTCAACGCAAAAGAAATCTTCAAACTAATGACAAAAAGTGGCTTGGCATCTGATTACATACTTGTGCATTGATGGCTTGAACGTGCAAGCTATTGTTAGGATCTTTGCGCGAGCGGGCAGTAGTTGAGCGTTCCGCGAACAGAGCAACCAATTCAACGTCAGCGGCAGGCCGCTGGAGGCAATGGGATGGAAGAAGTGTTCAGGATGTTTGCGATGAGTGACGGCGACTCCGAGAGCGCGCCGCAGGAACCGGCCAACGACCACGACGAAGACTTCGACGATGAAGACGAAGAGCTCGAGACTTCCAGCGTGGTGACTTCTTCGGATGACGATGAAGGAATCGTCGAAGAGGCGGTTTTGATTATTGTGGAAGAGCCCGCCGCGACACCGGCGGCGACGAAGCCTGCGAAGAAGAAGGCAGCGGCCAAGAAGGTTGCGGCAAAGAAAGCTGTTGCGAAGAAGGCAGCGAAGACTGCGCCGGCCAAAAAGGCTGCAAAGAAAGCACCGGCGAAGAAGGCTGCGGTAAAGAAAGCAGTCGCGAAAAAGGTTGTGGCCAAGAAGGCCGCGAAGAAGTCCGCCGCTAAACCCGCTGTCGCGAAGGGCGGAAAGGTCACGGCCAAGAAGGCCGCGGCTAAGAAGAGCGTCAGCAAACCCACCAAACGAAGTAATCCTTTGGCAGTTAAGAAAGCAGCAAAGAAGGCGCCCGCCAAGAAGGCAGCAGCAAAGAAGGTAGTTGCCAAGAAGGCTCCGGCGAAGAAGGCAGTAGCCAAGAAGGCCCCTGCGAAGAAGGCAGTGGCGAAGAAGGCTCCGGCCAAGAAGGCAGTCGCAAAGAAGGCTGCAAAGAAGGCAACCAAGTAGGCAAGGCAACCGCACCACAAGGCAAGCAAAAGAGCCCGCTACGGCGGGCTTTTTTGCGTCTGGTAGTGCGGATGATTCTCTCCGGGGGTCTGAGCCCGCGGTTATTTGATGGATGCGCGAAAAACAAAGGCAGATTCTTCGACTCACCACCCCGAGCTGAAAAACGCTCGGGGCCCCATTCGCTCAGAATGACAATCTCTGTTTGGGTTGTGTCCTGGGCTCACTAGCTGGTCACGTCATCGGCGAGTTGGGCGAAGTGCCAGCGCTGATGAGCGAGGTAGTCTTCGATGAGAAAGCGGAGGGTTACGGGGGCGTAATCGCAGACCGTACAATCGGCGGTGAGTCGCTCTTCGGGGATGCGGTCGACGATGGCGGCGAGGATCTCATGCTCGGCTTGCCACCAGCGGAGCAGGGTTTCCCAGTCCTGTGCGGCATAACCGTGAGCGGCGACCCAGCCATCCGGCGCGTACTTGGGCCGATGTAAGTACCATCGAGGGCGGCGCGGACAAAGCGCTGGCGGTTGTTGGTGGCGGAGTCGAGGAGGTGGCCGACGATCTGCTTGCGCGTCCAGCCGCCGACGCGCCGGGGGATGTCGGCGAGGCCGGGCGAGAGGGCGAACAGCGTTGCTTGAAGTGCGCCTAGCTCCGCCCGGAAATCGCGTGCGAGATCTGTTGGCAATTTGTCCTCCGGATATCCCAGGCGGGTGTGAGGCAGACTCGAAGGGCCTCGCGTGGCGAGGCCCTTCGAGCACTTCGGATACTTCAACAAGCTCCGCGCGATTTAGTTTGATGGGATGGCAGCGAGCACTTCGGCGGAGTGGACTTTCGGATCTACCTGGGTCCAGACTTTGGTGATTTTTCCCTGGGGATCGATGAGGAAGGTGTTGCGCTTGGCGACGGTCATGGTGCCGAATTGGCCGAGCGAGCCGTACTGATCGACAACCTTGTGTTCGGGATCGGCGAGCAGGCGGAAGGTCAGGCCTTCCTTGGTGCAGAACTGCTTGTGGCTGTCTGGTGTGTCAACGCTTACGCCGACAATGACTGCATTCCTGGCGTCGAACTGGGCCTGGTCGCGCTGGAAGTTGTGGGCCTCAATGGTGCAGCCGGAGGTCATGTCTTTGGGGTAGAAGTAGAGTACGACCCACTTGCCTTTGAAGCTGTCGAGCGAGATTTTCGAGCCGTCTTGCGAGGGGAGGGTGAAGGTGGGGGCTACCTGGCCGACGGTGGGCATTGGTTCGTCGGCGGCGTGGACGGTGCCGTAGAGGACCGCGAGCGCGAGTGCCGCGGTGAGAACAAAGAGTATTGGTTTTCTCATTAGGGGAACCTCCAAAAGCAGGGAACAGGGATTAGGGAACAGGGAACAGCGTGCATTTGGGCGCGTCGATCGCGCTCGGGAGACACTTCCCTGACGCACATTATCCGCGCGGGGAGCCTACGATGGCAATGCCGGCTGCGGCGGCGCGAGCGAGGAGGGCTTCGCGATCGAAGAGGAGGGTGCGGGCGGCTTCGACAGAGAGGCAAGTGGCTCCGGCGGCGATCATGGTCTCGATGGTGCGCATGCCGATGACAGGGACATCGAAGCGCATGTCCTGGTTTGGCTTGGCTACCTTGACGATGGTGAGGCGGCGGGCGAGGGTTGAGGCGTCGCCTTCGCCGATGTTTTGCATGAGGGCTCCGGCGCGCTCGATGGCGGCGTCGGTGCCTTCCATGGCTTCGACGGCGACGCATGCCTGGGCTGCTACGACGACTGTCTGGCCGATGTCGAAGGCGGCGAGGGCGCGTGCAACTCCCAGACCGTACTCGATGTTTCGGCGCTCGTCTTCGTCAGGGGCGCGAGGGGTGAGGACTCCTTCTTCGGCGAGGAGGGGCTCGAGGAAGGCTGTGGAACTGATGAGTTCGATGCCTTCGTCTCCAAGGACCTTGGCGACGGCGCCGAGCAGCATGTCGGTGTTGCGGGTGCGGAGGTTGAGGAGCAGCTTGGCGAGACGCCAGTCGGGGCGGATGCTGGAGAAGATCTGCTTGTGCTTGACCTGGCCGGCCATGACGGCCTTTTGGACGCCTTCTTTGTGGAAGATTTCGATGAGGCGGGAGAGTTCGCCGAGGGAGAGCCAGTGGACGGAGATGGAGGGGTCGGCGGCGGCGCGATCGTTGATCTCGGCGTCGGTCTCTTCGCGGATGGCGGCGACGGCGACGGCTAGGCCCTGGGCGCGCGCGGCGTCGAGGAGCAGGAACGGGAAACGGCCGTTGCCGGCGATTAGGCCGAGTTTCATGCCATGCACCGCTTCGTGACTTGATTCCTTAAGATCATTTCGTCAGTTGATCCGCTTCATCGAGCTTTTTCTGTGCTTCGTCTTTACGATTCAGAACCTGAAGTACTCGAGCATGGAAACGCAAATCCCACATCAAGGCTTGCTTGTACTCATCTTCATGTTCAAACTTTTCACTTTCCGCCCAGTCGATCGCGTTCCGTTCGTATTTCTCGGCAACCGTGAAATCACGGTCTGCGGCAACAAGGTCGCCGAGAACGCTTTCCACTTTACCTCTGATCCCGTATGCGGCGTCGCTGCCAGAGTTGTCGTCATGGCCAAGTTTCACCACGTCGACAGCTTTTTTGGCATACACGAGTGCATTGTCAAGGTCGTTGTTATTCATGAGCGCATAAGCCGCATAAACGAACGCAGAACGTTTCTCGACAAACCGGCGATCTAGGGGAAACTCGCTGGCAATGTCCGCTGCTGTCTTGCATGTGGATGCGGCGGCTTGAAGGTCATTTTTGGCGGAGACAGCTTTTCTGCATTGATCGGAAAGAGGGAAATAGCGCTCGGCAGTTTCATCTTCCTTCGGAGTCGGGCCGTCTTTCCCAAGGCTGAATTCAATCGAGACTTTCCCCGAGGCGGCGACGGGGGCACCATCCTTCTCAAATGGGTTAAACGTCCACTGTTTCAGGCAGTCGATGGCAGCTTGCCGCAGCATCGCGGGGCCGCTCACTACCTTCACTGATTCGACCTTGCCGGTCGCGCCGACTTGAATCTGGAAGACAACTGTGCCTTGAATTCGCGCTGCCTTGGCGATCGGCGGATAAACAGGGGCTACGCGGTGGTCAACGTGTTGTTCCAGAGCCGGTGGGTCAATTTCAAGGGTCTCCTGCGCCAGCAGTAACGAGGAGGCTCCAGACAACAGAACGAGCAGAAGGAATCTAAGACCGCGCATGGAACCTCCGCAATGGTCGACTGATCAAAGCTGGCAAATCCCTCAGGGGCTCAAGCCAGCTTTCTATTGAGCAACCTGCGGCACGACTAAAGTCGTGCCATTTCAAAACTTCGACTTCGTCCGAGATTCCGTTCTGCACGGAACTCGGCAATCAGCGGCGCTACTTGATGACCCCGCGCTGGCTGCGTTCGATGAAGGCGACCAGCATCGCGACGTCTTCGCCTTCGAGGTCGCGCATCTTTTCCAACGCCTGGGTGGTGTTGAGCTTGGAGACGAGGAGCAAGCGGAAGGCTTTCTGGAGGGCGCGGATGCGCTCGGGGGAGAAGCCGCGGCGCTCGAGGCCGATGCTGTTTACGCCGAAGGCCTTGTTTTCGCGGCGGGCGGAGGTCTTGGAGAACGGGAGCACGTCCTGGGTGACGATGGTTCCGCCGCCGATGAAGGCGTATTTGCCGACGGTGCACTGCTGGTGGACGGGGCTGAAGGCGCCAACTGTTGCGTAGTCCTCGATGATGACGTGGCCGGCGAGGGTGGCGGCGTTGGCCAGGATGCAGTGGCTGCCGACGTGGCTGTCGTGGCCTATGTGGACGCTGGCCATGAGCAGGCAGCCGGAACCGATTGTTGTCAGGCCACCGCCTCCGGTGGTTCCGCGGCTGATGGTGACGTTTTCGCGGATGGTATTGTCGTCGCCGATTTCGGTTTGGGTGGGTTCGCCTCTGTATTTCAGGTCCTGTGGCGACACGCCGACGGCGCAGAAGGGATGAAAGATGTTGCGCGCGCCGATGCAGGTGCTGCCATCGAGGACGACGTGGGAGATGAGAACGCAATCTTCGCCGAGAATCACGTCGGGCCCTATGGTGCAGAAGGGTCCAACGGAGCAGGAGTCGGGAACGTGGGCCCCCGCGGCGACGATCGTGCTGGGATGGATGCTCATTCCGCCGGACTGCCTGCTGCAGCCTCCTCAGGGGTGTCAGGAGCGGCTGCGCGGGGCTCGCGGACCCGAGGGACCACCTGGCAGGTCAGGGTGGCTTCACAGGCCAGCTTGCCTTCGACGAGGGCGCGTCCGTGGATGCGACCAGCGCGGGTGCGGAAGGAGAGCACATCCACCTCAATCCGGAGCTGGTCGCCGGGAGTCACGGGGCGGCGAAACTTGGCACGTTCAATGCCGGTGAAGACTACAAGCTTCTTATCGCGGTCGGGAATCTCGGCCATCATGATGATGCCGCCGGCCTGGGCCATTGCTTCGATCATGAGGACGCCGGGCATGATGGGGTAGCCGGGGAAGTGTCCCTGGAAGAACTGCTCGTTGATGGTGACGTTCTTGATGGCGACTAGGCGCTTGGTGGGTTCGAACTCGACGACACGGTCGAGAAGCAGGAAGGGATAGCGGTGCGGCAGGAAACCCAGGATCTCCTGGATGTCGAAGGTCATTCTCTAGCTCCAGACGGCAGGCGGACATGGCCGCTTCATGCTCGTCTGGATTATAAACAAGCGCAAGGCAGACGGTCAGGCGATACCGCAGATCGATTCCTGGTCCCGCGACCGGGCAGGCGTGTTGAACCCGAAGCCATGTTTGCGCTGTGGCCACTCGTGAAGGAATTCGACAAACTGCTCGGCAGGGACGGGCCGCTGGAAGAGGTAGCCCTGTCCGCCGTCGCAGCCGATTTCGCGCATGACTTCCATCTCGCCCGGCTCTTCAACGCCCTCGGCTACGGTGCGCAGCTTCAACTGCCTGGCCATGGCCACGATGGTCTGGCAGAGAGAGCGCATGCCGGGGGAACGGTCAATGCCGCGAATGAAGCATTGATCGATCTTCATGGTGTCGAGAGGCAGATGCTTGAGGACGTTGAAGCCTGTGTAACGGGTGCCAAAGTCGTCGATGGCAATGCGCACGCCGATGGCCTTCAACTGGCGCATGCGGGCGATGAAGAGTTCCTCGTCTTCGAAAGCGAGGGATTCCGTCATCTCCAATTCGAGTTCGACCTTGCCGATAGGGAATTCCTTCATGATGTTCCGGACGGAAGACGCGAAATCGTCGAGTCGCACGTTGGCGGCCGAGGCATTGACGGCGATAACGGGAATGCGAAGGCCGATATTCTGCCACTTCAGCACCTGCTCGAGCGAGGTGCGCAGGCCGAAGTCGAAGATGCGGTGAATGAGGTCGGAGCGTTCGGCAATGGGGATGAACTCAGCTGGTGTAACCGAACCCCACTCGGGATGCTTCCAGCGGATAAGCGACTCCGCGCCGAGAACGTCTCCCGTGGCGAGGTCGATTTTGGGCTGGTAGACCAGCGAGAACTGGCCCAGGTCGAGCCCCTTGCGCATCTCGACTTCGAGGGTGTGGTCGTGCACGATCAGGGTGTTCATTCCGGAGTGGAAGGCGACCACGGCGCGGCTTTTTGCATGGGAGGCGCGAATGGCGGCGAGGCTGGCAAAGCGGACAAGGTCCTCGACCGACTCGGTGTCGACTGGATAGAAAGCGACGCCGGCCGCCACTTCCGGGCGGGTTTCCGAACTGCGACTGCGGGACGGGCTAATGGCGTCGACTACGGCCTGGATGCTCTGACGGCTGTTCTTGTCGTGTTTGGACGCGGACATGGCAACCACAAAGCAACGGCCGCCGACGCGTCCAAGCAGGGAATCGCCAGTGACGACCGAACGAAGGGTGCCCGCAACTCTGCGGACCAGGGTCTCGGCCCCAGTCCAGCCCCAGAGGGAAAACTCCCGGCGCAGGTTGACGAGGTCAATCCAGATGAGCGCAATCTCCCGGTCTTCGACGCGGTTCCTGAGCATCCCCACAAGCGCATCCTGGAAGGCCTGGTGATTGAGCAGGCCGGTCTGGATGTCGAACCGCTGGCTGCAGGCAAGAATCTGCAGGTCGAGATCCTGCTGGGAATCCCGCACGGGAGCTTTAGCTGCTGTAGCTTCAGGATTATTGGGTGATGCGGCCCCGACGAATCGATTGAGGAGTTGCGGATGCTCCCTGGACTGATGGGCTGACCCAGCCAGCCGCTCAGTAGCCTCGATATGGGGCACAGTTGACACCGTGGGTAACCATCTCCACAAGACTTTGATAATCAGCTGAGGGTCATGAGCGGTGTGTCAACGAGTCGAACAACACAACGCGAAAACGACGCCGCTTTCGCATCAATTCATCTTTCTTTTACTCAGTTATGGGACTTAAAGCAAGAAGATAATGATTTTGAATCATGCCACTTAAGTGCTAGAAAGCGGCGAAGGGTTTTCCCTGGCGGAGACGTTCCCGCAGTTCTCTAGCGTCTGCGGACAGAAATGAGAGCTTGCGCTTGCTACCGTAGTGTTAGTCGGAGTTAGCTCATCGAAGTTAGGTGAAACGATTTAATTAAGCCCTAAATTACCTTTTGATCTTCTTCTCGGTAGCATCCACGCTCCAGAAATCCGGGGGAAGTTCCTGATTGTATTTCACATGGACGAGGTAGTACTGACGGACCTCGTCATCGTTTTTGTATCGCGAGATGGTAAAAGGGGTGGGGAAACCCTGCATCACGTGGTAGTCGTCATACTCTTCGGCGTCGGTGTTCTTGTCTTTGTAGAGCGGGTCGCGCCATTGGAAGGTGCGACGAAGGGGCAGGTGGGTCTGGGTATCGGTCTGGATTGTGACTGACTCGTTGTCGGCGGAGATGAGAGTGACCTGGTCGGCGAGGTGGCGCTCGGCGAGACGCTGTCCTTCATAGATGAGGATGGTTCTGGGGTCTTTGAGCCAGGTTTTGATCACGGTCTCAATGGAATGGTCGCGGCGGCGGAGGAAGTCATCGACCTGTTCCTGGGGCAGGGCCGTTTTGCCTTTGTAGGTGACTTCTTCGCCGGTGCGGCCGATGTAGAGCTGGACCACGTCGCGGTGCTTGGTGAACTCGGTGCGATCGTGGTCGGGCCACTGGTGGAATTCGAAGTACTCGGTGGTGCCGACGTCAGGATGGCCATGGAAGAACGCGGCGACCTGCCCTTCGCGCTCGACATTCTTCATGTCGAGCCATGCCTGGCCGCCCAGGGCCTGGACCATGGCATCCAGGGCGGCACGGGCCTTGCTGGCGTTTTTTGCGGCGTCGTCGTCGGTTGACTGCGCATTTAGACCGATAGGCCAGGCCAGAATTGCAACCGCCAGGCAAGTTGTGAGAACTCTCCGCATTGGTATGGTCTCCATTGGGATTTTCAGGGAACAGTTGAAAAGCGTCCCTCAGGGGCTAAAGCCCGACATTGTTTCGGGGGTTCATTGGCACGGCTGAAGCCGTGTCCTGTCGAAGCTCCCTTGATTGGACGGTCAGCCTACAAGGACGGCTCCGCCGTTGACGTTGAGGATCTCACCGGAGATGAAGCCGGCAAACGGGGTGCAAAGAAAAAGGACCGGCCCGGCGATTTCACGGGGATGGGCGGGGCGTCCCACGGGGATGCCGGCGGCGATCTTCGCGCCGAGTTCCGGATGGTTGAGGGTCGCTGCGGACATTTCAGTGGAAACCCAGCCGGGGGCGACACAGTTGACGTAAATGCCTTTGCAGGCCAGCTCGCTGGAGAGGCTTTTGGTGAGACTGATGAGCGCGCCTTTGGTAACGGCGTAGTCGGCGTGATTGGCCTCTCCGCGCTGGCCGGCGGTGGAGCTGATGAGAACGATGTGTCCGGCGGCGCTGTTGGTGGAGCGCGGCTGGCTTTCCATTTGCGCTACGGCGGCCTGGACGAGGCCGAAGACGGAGTCCAGGTTGATGCCGAGGGTGCTTCGCCATTGGGACTCGGCCATGGTTGCGATGGGTGCGTCGGCGGACGGCCAGATGCCGTGGTTGACGACCAGGATGTCGAGGCGGCCAAAGGCGTGGATGGCGGCGGCTACGAGGGAGCGGCCATCGCTGGGAGTGCTGAGCTCCTGTTGGATGGCGATGCTGTGGTTGGGGCCTCCGCACTCGGCTGCGAGGGCTTCGGCGGCGGATTGGGCATTCTGGTAGCTGAAGGCGACGCGCGCGCCAGCCTGTGCGAACAGGCGGACGGTTTCCGCACCGATTCCTCTTGAGCCGCCAGTGATGAGGGCGACCTTTCCATCCAATGCGAGCGAAACACCTGCCATGGGGTCACGCTACCGTACCGGCCCATGGGACTGCAACCGTTGGGCGTTTAGACGGCGCGGAGGACGCGGACAGGAAGGTAGATGATTGCGGTGACCAGCTCAAGGACGCCGCCGACAGCGATTCCGACGATCCGGAAGGGGAGCAGAAGCAGCCAGACGATTGGATAGAGGACGAGGGCGAGCAGGGCCAGCGGCCAGCAAAGGACGAAGAGAATGCACCAGAGGATGAATTTTGCCATTGTTTTTGCCTCGATAGAGGATACGTGGAGAGGTGGGAGATCGTTCCGAGTGAACAGGGAACAGGGACTAAGGAAATAGGGACGTAGGGACTCGTGAGGTAGGGACTGAATGTACGAATTTTGCCGGCTAGGGTTTTATCTTGGCAGCTAAGGCTTTCTTGCGGTCGCGGATGAGTTTGGCCAAATCTTTTTCCGGGAGGGCGAGGACGGTTTTGGTGCGCTTGGGAAGTTTTTCGTAGATGAGGGCATGGGCGCGGGTCAGCTCCTCCTCGATTTGACTGGGGCGGAGGGTGGTCCAGGTTTGCAGGCCAACCCAGAAGACACGGGCCAGGTGAGGCGCGCCAAAGATGCCGTCCGTCTCCATGAGCTCATGGAAGCGCTCAGCGCCGCAGTGGAACCAGAGGACGCCGGTGCCGGAGCCGTCGAGGTCAGTCATGCAAAACATTTTGCCGCCGATGTCGCGGTCGCCGACCCAGTAGACGAGGTGGTGGCCCCAGTTGAGGGTCTCGGATACGTGGGGAAGTGAGAGGCAGAATTCGCGGATGCGTTCGTTGTCCACGGAGCAAGATTACGCCGGGAGTCTGTTGATTGGAAGAGCGTTGTGCTTTTCCTCCCTCGCGACAGAAAAAAGTCGCAAGAACGGGGCACGGCGCATCTTTGGCTGAGGGCTACCAGAGTCCCCAGGCGCCGCGGGTGAGGACCCAGAGAGCGAGGAGGAGATTGCTGACGGCGTGGGCGACGACGGCGTCGCCGATGCGGCCGCGGCGGCGGAGGACGGCGGAAAAGGCGAGGCCGGCGAGGATGCCGAGGAGCCAGTTCTGGCCGTGGAGCAGCCCGAAGACGAGAGAAGATGCCGCGATGGCGATTGCGGAGAGCCGGGTGAAGGAGACCAGGTCGAACTCGCGGTCCATGATGCGCCGGGCAAGGTATCCGCGGAAGGCGAGTTCCTCGGCGAGCGGGACGGTGATCACAGCGGCGGCGATACGGAAGGCGATCCATAGATAGCGGGAACCCGGAGGCAAAGCGGCGAGTGCGGCGCCTAAAGGGCTTGATTGATCCAGATGAAACAGCAGTCCGGGGGCGATCCAGAGGAGGAAGATTGCGATGCCGGTCAAGGGCGCGCACCGGTCGAAGCGCCAGTCGAGGCTGCGGTAATGGCGGCGAAAGAGCCAGAGGGCTACTGCCGCTGCCAGGAAGCGCAGGGGATAAAGCCACTCGAAGTAGCCGGAGGCGCTTTTGGAGAGAAACGATGCGCCGAGGATGGCGAGGAAGGGGACGAGGTAAGCGGGGGTCGCGGAGGACTCTCCGGCAACCCGGGCTGGTTCGTGAATTGGAGCGGCGGCAAGCTGGAAGGGTGCGTTGGGCAGTGGGGCGACTGACGGCGCGACCGGCTTGTGGAACCAGGCGAGTCTCTGGGTGGCCATGGAAAAGGTCAGTGCGACGAGAGTGAAGGCGATCCAGCCTGCCTGGGAGTGGAAGCCGACGAAGGCGACCTCGGGTGCTCCGGCATTGCCGATGAGGATGAGTGCGGAGATGCGGACTACGTTGAGCACGAATGCGCAGGCCAGGGCGCAGGGAATGAGGAGGAAGGCGCGGGGGAAGCGGGTTTCGCGGCGGAAGAACCAGAGCCAGAGCAGGGTGAAGACGAGGATGAGGCCGAGGCCTTCAATCCCCGAGCAGGGTGCTCCGACGGAGACGGAAAAGCGCGGGGTTCCGATGACGAAGGGGCCGGAGTCGACGACCAGGTCGGGGAGGAGAACGGCGAGGACCGCCTGCACGCAGCGGAAGGTAAAGCCCTGGAGCAGGTAGATATTTGTGGAACTGGATTGAATCCACAGGAGCTGCAGGGGGTCTCGCAGGAGCCAGCAGCCGATGCCGGCAAGGGCGGAATACATCCAGACCGGGCTGGTGTCCCGGGCGGTTTTGATCCAGACGCGGAAGGGGAAGCAGGCCAGGGCAAGCAGGACAATGGCCAGGACTAGAAATGCGCCGGAGAGAAGGAGCGCGGGCAGGGAGTTGAGCCAGGAGTCGGGGTTGAGGTGGGCGCGGAGATTGCCGAGGAAGACAGTGGCGATGCAGACGAGATGTGCGTAAAAAAGCCTGGTGCGGAACGGGATGAGGTCTTTTTGTTCTTTGAGGCGTGAGTAGCCGAGGCCTAGAAAAACGGCGAAGGCGACGATTGCGCTGGGGGCCAAAGGGCCGAGGAGCGGGACGGCGTGAGGAATGCTGGCGACGAAGGCGCAGTCCAGGGCGAGGATGGCTGCGAGGAGATAAAGCCGGGTGATGAGTGTGCGAGGGATCCTAGGGACCCGCGGGAGCGGTCCCGACTGAGACCGATTCGCCCCAGTCAGGAGCCGGTTGGAGTGAGTATCCAGGACGCCTCCGCCTACTTGCGCAGCCGCGAACGCAGCACGGCAAGTGATCCCGCAAGAAACGAGATTCCGGCAATGGCCAGGCTCGGATCAACTTCGGGAGCTGCACCGCTTGTTCCTGACGGTGGGCCAGAAGGTTGCGGCGGTGGTGGCGGGGGGTGACCCCAGGGTCTGTTTGCGAAGGCCGGGGCACTCAACGCGAGCACCATGCCCAGCACCAGGGTGGAGGACTTCCACTTTATATTCATGGGTTCTCCATCATTTGTTAGCAGGCGCCGCTCCGTTGCGAAATAAAGACAAATTAAGTATCCGACACGAGGCGGAAAAACACCTGGCCGGGAATCGTCTCGATTCGGCGGTGGAAAGCATGGGCACAGGACGCGTACAAGTATCCCAAAACCCTTGCGGACGACACATGGCGTCAACGTTGACCAGGCCTGAATCTGCCTGGGAGGGCCAATGCAGCTTTGTACCGTGCAACCGGAGAGCGAGGCGAAGTAAAGATAGTCTATCCAGTTGTGGTTCCAGGAACTGGCGGGTTCCGTTCTTTGCCTCATGGACATTATCAAGGCTGGAAGGTGTTAGTTGAATGGCACCAACGGTTAAATGCAATGGCGCAGGCGTAATTGAGCCTGGTGGGAATGAGTACCTTGAGGTAACTGTTTTGGCAGCTAGAGGGCCTATCGTCTCAATACTTGGACTCGAAGATGCGGAAGCGGCGCTCCTGCTCCCACTGGGCCTGGGCTTTCTGGCTGTTGTCGAGGAAAGTTTTGCAGCCGGAAGAGGGGTTATCCGTGCCGAGGGTGTCGCCCTGGCAGGCGCTGGCGGGGGCGGTGAACCGGTCACGCTGTGCCCAGAGGCTGGAACCGGGGAGGAAGCTGTGCTCCATTCCGGTGCGGGCCAGTTGCTTGATGTCCTGATAGGTGAGGTTGTAGTCGATGGCGGCGCGGACGTACTCGTGGGTGATATCGATGCGGCTGACACCTTCGTCGTCGGTGGAGAGGGCAACGGGGACGTGATTGAGGCGGTAAATGGGAAATGGATGCTCGTCGCCCTTGATATCGAGGATGCCTTCGTTGGAGCTGAGATTGATTTCGACCATGACGTGGTTCTGGGCGAGCTCCTTGAGCAGGCCCGGGGCGTTGTCTTCGTCCATGATGTCGACGCCGTGGCCGAAGCGCTGGGCGTGGCCGAGCTCGACGGCCTGGCGGATGTGGAAGCGGAGGCCTTCCGGTGGGACGAGGCCGGAGGTGAGTTCGCCGGCGTGGAGGCTGATGGGCACCTGGGGATAGAGCCCGTGGAGGTAGTTGAGTATCTGCATGTGCAGGGTGTAGTCGCGCATGGAGACGAAGCCGTCTTCGGGCATGACGAAGTTGATGCCGACCCAGGTGTTGTCATGCGCGTCGATGCTGGCCTGGATGGTTTGGAAGCCGAGAAGTGTCTGGGCGAAGACCTGCTCTGGAGCGAAGCCACGAAGGACCTGGTAGATATAGCGGATTTCAACCTGGCAGGCGGGTGCGGCTTGCGGGGTTCCGCAGTGCTCAATGGAGTTGCGCGAAGTATTAGCGTCGAGGACCGAGCTGCGGTCGGCGGGGACTTCGTCAAAGAGGCCAAGACCGAGGAGTTTTTGACGGAGGGCGGGGAGGTCAGCGTTCCAGCCGGCCTGGTGAGCGATCTGGGCGGCGTGGCCGAAGGGCGGCGTATGCATCAGTTCGAGATACTGCTGGTTCTGGGCGGCGGAACGGGTGGCGACTTCGTCGACCCATTCGCCGATGTGGGTGTGGTCGAGGCCGCCGAAACGGGCAAATGTGGAGAAGAACTGATCGTGGCCGCTGAGGCTGGGCGTGGGGACGAAGCTGCGCAAGGAAAAGGAGTCGACAAGGCGGTCGTAGAGGTCCTGAATGGCCGGCGAGAGGTTGCCCGAGAGCGCGGAGGCGGGGACGAGCTTGGCGCCGCAGGGGGGCGGGGCAAACTTCAGGGCTGCGGGGTCGACGCAGAGCCCGTCCTGGGCGGCGTCGCGGATAAAGGTTTCAGCGTAGATGGCACCAGAGAGGTGGACGTGGAGGTCGGCCCCCTTGGGGAAGTTGACGAGAAACGCGCGAAGTGCCGGCGGCCCCTGGTGCTCGAAGCTCAGGAAGGCGCGGGCAGTGCGGACTTCCTGCTCGGAGATGTGTGGGGCGTGTGAACGGGAGCAGCTGGTGGCGGCGACGAGGAGCAGGCCGAGGCAGGCGGCGAGGCTGGAAGGGAGTGTGGCGGAGGGGCTCATGATTGCTATCCAGTGTAGTGCAGGCTTGAGGGAGCGGGGGCCTGGTGGGCGCCGGGCGGAAGTTTCGCGTTGCGGTTTGGCGGGGAGAATGGGAGTTGCTATACTGGTTGAGGTTGTTTTGAAGCGCAGTGTTCGAGGACTCGCCTACCATCTCCGGCGACGCCGGAATCCGCGCAGACGATTGCAACTTTGAAGTTTGCACTGAGGCCAGATAGCTCAGTGGTAGAGCGCGGCCCTGAAAAGGCCGGCGTCGGCGGTTCAATCCCGTCTCTGGCCACCACACTCCCGTTTCACCCCGTCCCACGCGATTCCAAAGTCCTCCTCCACTGCATATAATTCCTTATTTTTCAACGTTACTTGTGTCCTGACGTCCCAGCGAATTCCTTGACAGTCCAGCTGTCCTGGGGGCAACATTAGGGGCAGTTCAATAACCAATGGAAAAGTTGCCCTCAATGTCCTTGACTGATATCCAGATCCGAAATGCAAAGCCCTGTTTGAGGCCCTTCAAACCCATGAAGGGACAAGCTAAGTCTCCTGACGACCCAAAGTTCGTTGCGACTGATAAACCGTACAAGATGGCTGACGAGAAAGGCCTCTATTTGGAGGTGGACCCCTCGGGAGGGAAGTATTGGCGATTCAAATACAGGTTTCCAAAGGAAAAGAGGATTTCGCTGGGTGTCTACCCAGAGGTGTCCCTTGCGGATGCACGTGACGCTCGTGACGAATGCCGCAAACTCGTGGCGAAGGAAATCGACCCAAGTGTGCATCGGAAGGCGGTGAAGGCGGGTAGAAAAGGGCTGGGAGCCGATGATTTCGAAACAATTGCCAGGGAGTGGCTTACGAAATTCATAGATCCGAAATCAGAAAAGCACCGAAAGAAAGTCTATGCGCGGTTCGTAAACGACATTTTTCCCAAGATCGGTAGGCGACCGATAAAAGAGATCACTCGCCAAGAAATGCTTGACGCAATTTTGAAGATCGAGGGCCGCGGAGCAGGGGATACCGCCCGTCGTACCCTGGGAAGCTGCAGCCAGATATTTAGTTACGCAATTAGAACGAGTCGCTGCGACATCAACGTTTGCCATGATCTTCGCGGCGCATTGAAAGCGATAGAGGCTGGCAATTTCGCAGCCGTGACCAAGCCGGAAGACTTTGCCGGAATACTTCGTGCCATGGATAGCTATAAGGGCACATTCCCAGTTCAGTGTGCTTTAAAGTTAGCACCGCTGGTCTTCGTCAGGCCTGGGGAACTGCGTCACGCGAAATGGGAAGACATCGACTTAAACGAAGGGCAATGGCTATTAGAACTCTCGAAGGATAATCGTGACCGTGTTCGCCCGCCAGGGTTTGACGAAAAGATCATCGTCCCTCTCCCTCGCCAAGCATTGGAGGTCCTGCAAAGCCTCTATCAGCTAACTGGAGATGGAGTATATGTTTTCCCAAGTGCTCGCTCGGCGTCCCGCCCCATGAGTGAGAATGCTGTGTTGGCGGCAATGCGCCGCCTTGGAATCCCGAAGGAAGAGATGTGCGGCCATGGATTCCGTGCTTCGGCTCGAACAATCCTTGAGCAGGAACTTCACATTGAACCACACTACATTGAGCACGAGCTTGGACATCAGGTCCTCGATCCAAACGGGCGGGCTTACAACCGTGCGACGTTCCTCCCCGAGAGGCGGCTCATGTTGCAGTCATGGGCGGACTATCTAGATGATTTAAAGTCCGGCAAGAAGAGGGTTTTGGCGAAGCCGAAAAAACTGACAAATATTAAGATGATTCAGGTCGCCGGCTTTCGCTGAGGGCATGTGACCTGATTTACCCGCGACTGGATGACTTCCGGCTTACCTGGGAGTCCTTTCCAATTCCCGATGGGCGCGCTCGTACTGATTTTGCCAATTGTGGCAGCGGTGTTTCGGATCCCATGCGCTCGATTTCTGGAAAACCTAACCCAAGCTGACTTATGGGCAGATATTAGGCTCAACAGCGGGTTTTAAATGCAAATCACGATTACTCTGCCTCCTCCTGATCATTTTGCGCATTTGCCAATATACCCACGAGCGAGTTGGCGAGATCCTTTCGTTCGCCCATCTCCTCAATCTTTGTCATGGCATATTTTCCAGCGAGGCTGAGTCCCGGTACTGCCGCGACTAACGGCGCGAGGTACGGTATAAGAAACGCGCCCAATGAAAGCCAGCTAGCCCCTGCCAAGC
>Ga0302319_10005597_pt1 | contig 25209 bp, 20 predicted proteins | sample Bog_T0_2_FD_203319 | JGI IMG/M metagenome (GOLD analysis project Ga0302319, IMG submission 203319) | Peat permafrost microbial communities from Stordalen Mire near Abisko, Sweden - Bog_T0_2 | ecosystem: Environmental > Terrestrial > Soil > Wetlands > Peat | place: Sweden: Abisko, Stordalen Mire...
GAACTTGTACCCGAAGTGGTCGATGTTGTGCGCCAGATGTGTCGATGCTGGACTCACTGCTGTACAGGGAATAGAGCATCGAATATTCGACCCAGAATGCGGCTGAGTCCCTTTTCCGAGAGCATATCCGGTTCGAAATGGCTTTCGAGCATCAGGCCCGAGATTATCGGTCCCAATGCCAGGAGCGCCAAATCGTTCTCGGCCTTATCGCCGCCACTCAAGTGGCCAAACATCTGTTCATATCGTGGATCATCATTCGTCGGTTTCGACATTTCAAAGGCCTTGCGGAGCCTCTCTTTGGACTCTGGGTGACGAAGTGCAAAGAGTTTGAATTCGAGTGTAAGAATCGACCATGCCCTGTCATGGGCAAGACCGACATAGAACTCACGAAATGCCTTTAAACTCTGCCTCCGATTGGTGCACTTTCGCAGGCTTTCCAAGAGCAGTTCTACATATGACCTGGTCCGATGCTCGAAGAGAACCAGAAACAGATCTTCTTTGCTCTTGAAGTGGGTGTAAACCGCCCCCTTGCTTCTCCCGGCAGTCGCCGCAATCGCATCAAGTTGGGCGCCTTCATATCCGTCGCGCACGAAAACTTCCTCAGCGGCATCGAGAAGCCGTGCCTGCGTTTCTTTGATCCGAAGTTGTTGTTTGGTCAGGGGTTCCATGGGCAATTCCCTTATTAGAGCATCTTTAGGTGATTTCAAGTTGACAATAAACTGACTAGTCAGTATTTTAATGATTATGCCACACGTTGCCGAGCCCGAACTCGTTTCTAAAAAGAAAACCGACAAGAAATTCATCCGAATCGCGATCACGGGCCTCGCCGCCCTGCTGGTGATCGGAGGCGCAACCGGATGGTTCCTCTACTCCCAGGAGTATGAATCCACCGACGACGCTCAGGTCGATGGACACCTCAACGTGGTGAGTTCACGGATATCGGGCACGACAGCCTCCGTTTACGTCACTGACAACCAAACCGTCGAAGAGGGTCAGCCGCTCGTCGATCTTGATACCAGCGAACAGAAGGTCGCGTACGCGCAAGCCAAGGCTCAATATGATCAGGCCGTCGCGCAGTTGAATGCCCAACGACCATCAATTGGCATTACTCAGGCAGACAATGCGGCTGCAGCCATTACCGGCGACGTGCAAGTCGCACAATCGAAGTCTGCCTTTGCCGCGGCTTCGCAGGATCTGGCGAGCTCTAAGGCGAAGCTGGCTGAAGCGGAGGCAATTCGCGCGCGTGATGATGCATCTCTCGCGCGGAACGAACAGCTCTTCCAGGCGGGTACCATCTCTCGCCAGGCCTACGACCAGGCCATAGCAGCAGCTCATTCAGCGGACGCAAACGTCGATGCAGCAAAAGCCAACATTGCTTCGGCCGAGAAGCTGGTCGAGCAGCGAAAAGCTGAGATCGACGCTCAGATCGCCCGCCGTGAACAGACCTCTCGCACGGCGCCCGGCCAGTTGTCGATTAGGCAGGCCGATCTTGCAACGGCCCAGGCAAATGTTGAAGCGGCTGCAGCTCAATTGAACCGAGCTGAGCTCAATCTGCGCTTCTGCCACATGGTTTCGCCGGTGCGTGGAATCGTGACTCAGCGCAGCGCCGAAATTGGCAACCGTGTAGGCGAGGCTCAGCCCCTGATGATGATTGTTGCAACCGGAGACGCCTGGGTCACTGCGAATTTCAAAGAGACACAACTTGCCAGAATGTATGCCGGGCAGCGCGCAAAGGTCCATGTCGACGCGTTGAAGAAGGACTTTGAAGGAAGGGTAGAAAGCATCCCTGCCATCACCGGCGCGCGCAGCAGTGTTCTGCCGCCTGAGAACGCTACGGGCAACTACATCAAGGTAGTGCAGCGCATGCCGGTGCGCATCCGCCTCAACGCGAATCAGGAGAACCTGGAACGCCTTCGCCCCGGTATGTCCATCGAGGCGACCGTATGGCTCAGGTAGTGTCTGCTCCAGCTGGCTTCAATCCGTGGGTGATCGCGATGACGGTGACTTTGGCCACCTTCATGGAGGTGCTGGATACTTCGATCGCCAATGTGGCGCTTCCGCATATCGCCGGCACTCTCGGCGCTACGTCGGATGAAAGCACATGGGTGCAGACCAGCTACCTTGTCGCGAACGCTATCATTCTGCCCATGAGCGGGTGGCTTTCAACGAGGATAGGCCGCAAGCGCTTTTACATGGCCTGTGTGGTCTTGTTCACGTTGAGTTCCATGCTCTGCGGCCTGGCCACCAGCCTCCCCATGCTGATCGCTTTTCGCGTAATGCAAGGCCTTGGGGGTGGAGGTCTTGGGCCGAGTGAACAGGCGATCCTCGCTGACACGTTTACACCCGAGCAGCGCAATATGGGCTTCGCGATCTACGGCATGGCCATTGTTGTAGCGCCGGCAATCGGTCCGACCTTGGGAGGATGGATCACTGAAAACTTCAATTGGCATTGGATCTTCTTTATCAATATTCCAATCGGCATCATCTCGCTATTTCTTACGCAGAGGATTGTCCACGATCCACCGCATGTTATCGAGGCGAAAAAGAAGCGCGGCGAGAAGACAGACTATTTCGGTATCACCTCCATCGTGCTCGGGGTCGGGTTCCTGCAGTATGTGCTGGATAAGGGAGAGCAAATGGATTGGTTCTCATCCGGGATTATCCGTACGTTCGCGGCGCTCTCAGCCATGGCTCTGATTGCAATGGTCTGGCGCGAATGGACCTGTGGACACCCGATCATTCAGCTAAAACTGCTTAAGAACCGAAACTTCGCTACTGCAACGCTTTTCAACTTTGTCCTTGGAATCGTTCTCAACGGTTCCATGATTCTGATTCCGCAGTTCCTACAGTTGCAGCTTGGATATTCTGCGCAACAGGCAGGGATGGCGTTGTCTCCAGCGGGTATCGCCCTTGCCCTCCTGATGCCAGTAGCAGGGATTTTGGCGATGAAGTTCGATCCCAGGAGAGTAATCGCTGTAGGATTCCTCTTGACTTCGGTAAGCATGTTCTGGATGATGCGCATTTCGCTCGACGTTGACTTCAGCACTGTCGTCTGGATGCGGGTTTTCCAGGTCGTGGGCATTCCGTTGATCTTCATTCCCATCAGCACGCTTGCGTACGTTGGCATGCGACAGCAAGACAATAACCAGGTCTCGGGCATCAGCAACTTCGTACGGAATCTGGGCGGCGCAATCGGAGTCTCGTTTCTCGTCTCCTACTTGACACGTCATCAGCAGATCAGTCGCGTCGATCTCGTTTCTCATCTCCACCGTGGGAACGTGTTCTTTGACCGCTTCATGGCTGGGCTGCAACAATCAGCCGTTCTCACTGGGGGAAGTGCTGCGGACTCCAGTCGGCATGCCCTCGCGCAACTTCAACAAATGGTGGATGCGCAGGCGAGTGTACTTGCCTTCATGAGCGCATTCTTTGTCTTGGGTGTGATCGTCGCGCTTCTGGTTCCACTTCCATTTCTCATGAAGCGGCCATCTCCCGAAGATATGACAGCTTCGCACGGAGCGCATTAAGGTCGGGCTCAAAACGCCGCCTTCCAATCAGGTCTGCACCGCAACCCAATTGATTGGTGAAGCACATGAAGAAGACCATGGCAATCTCCGCTAGCCTTTCAGGCGGTCAACGGAGGCTTACCAGTGCGATGCCGTTTGGTGGAATGGAAATAGTGATCTGTCCGTTTGCATCGAGATGCGCAATCTCCGGCTCTGGCAAAGCACTCGCGCGTTTCAATTCCGCGATCTGCTGCACTGTTGGATACTCCGGACTCCCCATCTTCTGATAGGCGCGATTGAAATCGCCGTGATCGCTATCAACGCGGCTTATATTCACTCGACCATGCATGTCCTCGCCCTGCAGTTGCAGCGTAAACTCCTTTGACTCTCCTTGTACGGCGAACGTTCCCCCGTTCTGTACCGTGGGATCTCCTATCGAAGTGCGCTGCCTTGGATCTTGCGGGACTAGATTCCAAACCAAGACGGCCACGGAGCCATCACTCCTTCGGGTCGCCAGGACTGGCCCGTCATCACTGGCCAATTGTGCGTCCCCCAGCTGATGCAGGTATGCAAAAGTGTGGAACGACGGCCGTGGAACGCTCCTCATGCCGATGAGCCCAAAGTTCTTGTTCAAGAAAGCCCTTGGGATAACCTCCACCACCAAGTCCGCAAGGGTACTGAATTGGTTCTCGATCTTTGCCGCAGAGGTTGCAGAATTCACCTCTGCTCACACGTTCCAGTTGGCCACGCTGCTTCAGTCTAACAATCACGGGATCAAGAGCTCCCAAGGAGCGGCTCTTCGGCGCATTCTTTCCAAGCCGCATAGAGGCTCGTCCTCCTCCTAGGGAATCCCGTCCCACCGGGCAATTTCTGTTCAGACATTGTTTCTCATTTGAGTGCACCCTACTGCTTGATCATCTACTCCGCCCCTGTTTCCAGTTTAACCTTGAGCGCGTTTGTCTCTGTTAAACGTAGTTTTATCAATGATGTATAGACGTCCTTAACGTTCATAACGTCGTCTCTTACCAGTTCAACCTCGACAACTGAATCTTCGGGCTTGCAGGCTCCTCGGGTCTGGAAAAACTGTCCCGAAGGGCAGATCTCCGTGGAGAGCGGAGCTGAACCGCAAGGGCTGATGGAGAGGCAGTGGAGAATTTGAAGAAGATTGGTGAACTCTTGAACCGGAAATCGCATCCGGCCCCGAACCTGTGCCGCGGCATCCTGGTCCTGCTCGGGTTGGCGGCTCTGCATTCATTCAGTGCACTTGTTGTGGCACAGCAGGTGACAGCCGATGCTGTTGGACGTGTCACGGATCCGAGCGGAGCGGTCGTCCAGAAGGCGAAGGTTGCAATCATCAACGATGGCACCCATGAAATCCGCAAAACCGCAACCAATGAGCAGGGTGACTACAGCTTCAATCTGCTGCAAATCGGCTCCTATAAGGTGCGCGTGGAAGCAGTTGGCTTCAAGACCACTGAGGTCCCGGTGTTCCCACTCCAGGTGGGCGAGCGCCATCGTATCGATGTCCAGATGACTGTGGGCGAGCAGAGCGAAGAGGTCACCGTGACGACCGAGGCTCCTGCATTAGAGACTGACTCTGCGAGTGTTGGCCAAACCCTGGAAAGCCAGGCGGTGCAGGACTTGCCCACGCAAGGCCGCAACCTGTACAGCTTGGTGCAGCTTGCGCCAGGCGCCAGTGCGGGGCCCGCCAGCGGTGTATCGAGCGGCCAGCGACCCGATGATCGCCGTCAGGCCTCGGAGGTCTCCGCTAATGGGCAATCGGACTCCCGCAACAACAATCTGCTCGACGGCATGGACAACAATTCACGCGTCGGCAACATCATTATTGTTCGCCCGTCGATCGATGCGGTGCAGGAGCTGAGCGTACTGACCAGCAGCTACCCTGCAGAGGCTGGTAATGTGGCGGGCGCCGTGGTCAATATGCTGACCAAGAGCGGCGCCAACGACTTTCACGGCACCGCTTACGAGTACCTGCGCAACGACATGTTCGATGGCCGGGACTATTTCTCGGCGGGTACTCCGAAACCGGAGTTGCGTCAGAATCAGTTCGGCGAAAGCATCGGTGGACCGATCCGCCACGACAAGACTTTCTTCTTTGCCGACGCGGAGGATTTCCGCAAGATACGCGGCGGAACAACCACCACGACGGTACCGACTCTTTACGAAAAGCAGCATCTGGGCGATTTCACTGACTCCAGCGACCCCGCAACTGTTCCGCCGTACATGATCGATCCAGTTGGAAAGGCATTGTTCAACCTCTATCCGGCGCCGACGAAGTCGGGAATCATCAACAACTTCACGGCTTCACCCAAAGGAACGCAGTATGTGTTCACTGCGGATGCGCGCGTGGATCATCATTTCGGCACAAACGATCTGATGTTCGGCCGCTACTCATACAACAAGGCCGACACTTTAACGCCGGGCCTGTTCCCTGCGGTCAACGGCATCCAGCCCGGCGGCAACATCTACGGGTTCGAGGGAACGGCGCACCAAACCGCGATGAACGGAATGCTCGACTACACCCACATCTTCAAACCGAATCTGATTCTGGAACTGAAGGACGCCTACACTCGGTATATCAATCAGTACGTTACGTTGAACGAGGGCAACAACGTCAGCACCAAGCTCGGCGTTTCCAACATCAACGTGAACTCCGCAACCACAGGCCTAACGGATGTTTACCCCATTGCCGACGGCTATGCCTCGCTGGGGGACAGCACTTATGAACCGAATACGACAGTATTCAACGATTTCCAGGAAGCAGCGATCCTCTCCTACTCCAAGGGCACCCATAGCATCAAGGCTGGGGTTTCCTTGATGCGCCGTCAGCTGAATGAGAACTCGGAAGGCGTCTACCCTGTCGGCAACTTCTTGTTTGGGTACGAAGGTGCCTATCTCGGTCCGGCCCTGGGACTTCCCAATAACCCCATGGCAGATCTGCTGTATGGCTTGGCCCTCGAAGGGCAACGGCAGAACAATCTGGTCCGGCAGTATCCTCGTTTCTGGGAGACGGGTGGCTTTGTTCAGGACGATTGGCGTCTGACCCCCAGGATCACATTGAATCTGGGTGCGCGCTACGACGTATTTACGCCGGAAACGGATGCGCAGAATCACATGGCAAATCTGGATCTGACCACCTCTCAGATTATTCTTGCCAGCAGTTCCAACAAAACCGCAGGCGTAAATACCGATTATCATGACTTTTCTCCTCGCGTCGGCTTCTCCGCCTCCGTCACCAACAAGACCGTGGTGCATGGAGCTTTCGCGATGAGCTACTTCCCGGCGGATACGCAGAACTCGTTGTTGGGGCCGAATCCTCCATTCGCATCGTCGTACTTGAGCTTCGCAAATGTTTTGGACTCAAGCAATATTTATGCCGGCTATGGCCTCAGCACCATGCCCGTACCCACCTCGCCGGGCACGAAACTGAGCACCTACAACGGCGCCCTGTATTCGAAACCCAAGAACTTCCCCTCCAGCTACATGGAGGAGTTCAATCTGAGCGTTCAACAGCAGTTCGGCCAGAACGTCATTACCGTCGCCTATGTCGGCGAACTGGGGCGCAAGATCAACCTCGCCGGAAACTATAACGTCGATCTCCCCGCTCCTTCCAGCGGAGCTTCTGCGGGACCCACACCCTATGCGGCGACGCTGCCCGATGTAACCCAGATTGATGAACTGCTTCCGGAAGGGTCCTCTACTTACCACGCTCTGCAGGCCGCCTTTACCCGGCACTTCAACCATGGATGGAGTATGAACGCCAACTACACGTGGTCGCATACGATCGACGATATCGCCGGATCGAGCTACGTGGTCGAACCCTACGGCCTGCTGCCAGGCAAGTTCTCAACCTACGACAGGGGCAATGGAGATCTGGATCTGCGGCAGCGATTTGCAGTCAGCGGATCCTACGCCTTTCCCTTCGCGGATTCATTTGCTGGCATAAAGAAGACGCTCTTCAAGGGCTGGCAGATGAACGCAATTGCCTTCTGGCAGACGGGATCTCCCTTCACGATTGAAGACGGCAATCCACAAATCAATATCGGCGGGCCTGCGTTGATTCAAACTGACCGCCCTGACAGATATGCAAACTACGCGGCGGCTCTCACGGGCGTTGCGGCTAAAGGTGTTTCCACGAGCAAAATAGTATGTCTTGGCCCAAGCAAGACCGGTCAGTGCTTTGCTCCTCAAGCCTGGGGTACCGCAGGCGACGCAATGAAGAATATCGTCACCGGGCCATACCAGAGGCGCGTGGATCTTTCGGTCTTCCGCGATTTCCCGTTCATCGAGAAGACGAAGCTCCAGTTCCGCGCAGAGTCGTATGATATTTCCAATTCGACGAATCTCGGCCAGCCAAACGCCGATATCAACTCGACGGCTTTCAATGTCATCAGCGGATCGCTGCCGGGCTCCGATCAACGTGTCTTTCAATTCGCGGTGAAATTCAGCTACTAACTATTGCCTGAATTGGGCCGGCGGGCTTCGGACACATCGAGACCAGACGGCCCAAACTCCGCTCGGCATTAGCATTTCGGGGCGTTCAAGGAAACGAGGAGGCAGGAAGGCATGAGAACTCGGCTTGGGATCGGCGTTGCGTCGATCCTTCTGCTAGTCGGCTTGGGCCCGTTGCATGTTCCCACTCTTGCGCAGACGCTCCAACTATCGGCCCAAACGAGTCCGCTGACCGTGGACTCAGCAATCGGTGAGCTCTTGGACAATCCGGCCGCATACGCAGTCTTACAGCGCGAGGTGCCGGTGCTTGTGGATTCTCCTCAGATCGCCCAGGCGCGCAATTTCAGCTTGCGTTCGATTGCGATCTATGCTCCCACCATCTTGACAAAGGAAAAACTCCAGACGATCGACGAGGCCTTGGCGCGTACCCCAGGCGCGGTAAGCTCCGGCAAGCCGCGGCCGCGGTCCGCCGCGCAACCTGCGGATACGCGCATGGCGCTGACGTTGAAGACCGTCCCGCTTTGGGAAGGCCCGGCGCCCGGCGCGCTCGGCGACAAGTATGTGGATATCCCAACGCTAACGATCGTGGCTCCCGATGGCGCAGTGTCATTCGGAACAGCCGTGATTGTTGCACCGGGTGGAGCGTATCTGAATCTCGCATCGGGGATGGAGGGGCGTCAGGTTGCCGACTGGTTCGCCGCGCACGGTGTCACCGCATTCGTGCTGCGCTATCGGCTTAGCCCCTATGGCTATCACTTTCCCATCCAGTTGGAGGATGCCAAGCGCGCTGTCCGCTGGGTGAGGGCGCATTCCGCGGAATTCGGCATCGATTCGCATCGCATTGGCATGATCGGCTTTTCGGCTGGTGGCCATCTCACGGCGATGACGGAAACTCTCTTTGACGACGGAGATTCGAAGGCGTCCGATCCGATCGACCGGGTAAGCAGCCGGCCTGATTTCGCAGTTTTGGCGTACGCGCCCACGGAATGGAACGTGAAGTTTCAGAGCGACACATCTCTTGCTGAACCAGAGCTGTCCCCAACATTGCTTCGCGAACTGTCGCCAGTGCTGAACGTGTCGGCGCAGACGCCGCCGACCTTCATCTTCCAGACGACGACGGACGAACTTGTTTCCCCGCGGAATGCAACCGGGTTCTACGATGCTCTGCTTGCAGCGAAAGTTCCTGTTGAAATGCACATCTTTGCTCAAGGTCGTCACGGTCTCGCACTGGGCATGACGGATCCTGTGCTCAGCGTATGGCCGTCGTTGCTGCAAAGTTGGCTGTACGGGATCGGAATGGTCGGACCGAAGACTTCCGGAAAGTGACGAAGTGTTGTTTCAGGTAGGAATGTCTTCTCCACGACGGAGGCTTCAAAAGTACCGCTCACCAGAAGTAGCGCGCAACAATTACCGGCGGGCCTGCATTTCCGTCAATAATCTGCGTCTTAATTACCAGTTCCATGTTCTTGTTCTTCCACTGCGCGGGCGATTGTGGATCGATCTCTTTGAGGTACTGCGAGTGGAGTAGAAAATCTGCTGCGGCCGCAGTTCCATTTTCCCCAAGACCTGCAGCGATGACGACGGTGCTCTCGGTTGTGGGAGCATAGAACCGGGCCACGATCCCATAATCCTCGGCGACATGTTCACTCGTCTGAGCGAAATCCATCTTCCAGGTGGGGCCGTTAGGATTGCTGGAATCGTAGACCTGCAAGATCGAACTGTTTGGTTCGGAATGCATCTGATAACGCAATCCTTTCAGGAATCTCAGGGTCCAATTGTTGTCCAGTCCTCCGATGAGGAGCACCGGATGCTGGCGTAGGTCGGCGTAATTGGTAGCGGTTGAAACCTGAATGCGAGGCCGGGTCTCCTTTGTGCCGAGATAGGTGGCGTACTCGGAGACAACAACCGCATCGGAGATGGAAACGGGCTTTTGACCGAGCAGTAACCGAGCAAGACTGTCCTGGGGTCCCTGGGGCATGATGGCGACCGGCAGTTGGCCCACGCAGAGGAGGGGCCGTACCCCGTTTCCGATGAATGGCCGCCAGAATTCATCCACTTCATCTCGCGAGCCGTACCAGGATCGAAGCGCTATCGCCGTGATCGCAACAAATACAATTCCCGCAACCACCAGCAGCGACCAGCGGCGCGAAATACGCCGATCTGTACGCGCGGTTTCGGGTAGATCCTGAGGCTCATGACTTTCAGCAACTACAACCTCGACTGCTACGTCGGCCTCAGGTTCCGCCAGAATTGGCGGAGGGCTGAATTCAGCCACATACCCACCTACGGGGACGTCGATGTGTAGCTCTGTCTGATGTTCCTTCTCGTGATAATACTGGGCGATTCTCTTTCGGAGTTCGGCTGCGGTGACACGAACAATGGCATCTGCGTTGGTGTCGTACTCAAGAGGTCTCTCGAACAGCTCGATGCCCAGAACCCGCTCTTTCAGGCTGTCGAAGTTCCCTGCGAGCGACTCCTCGACAATTCGGCGAAACAAGCGGGGATAGCGGCGGCTCTGACTGAAAAGCGGATCATGCAGCATTCGCTGCATCTGAGCTCGCACGGCCTCGACATCCTCAGGGGTCTGAGGCCACCTCATCCGCTCCGTTTCCCGGTCTTGAACCTTGTTTGCCACAAAGCGAATTATAGACTCCATGGGATACGACCCATTGCAGCGAAAATCGCTCGTTCCCAGCTTCTTAACGGCGCATCGGCAAGCATGTTTAAGGAGTCTACGTTCAATAACTTACGCCTGTTTAACGTCGCGTAGGTGCAGCTTTACCCGTTTGCACCTCGACAGAGGAGCGAACTTTCTCCGAGTATTCTTTGGACGATTGACGGTCATGCCGAGTAGTCGCGAAATCGGCCAAGCCACCCAATGACTCTTCGAGAAACGAGGGAGATTGAATGAAGCATCTTGCATGGCTTTTTCTTTGCGCAGTGGCAGTGAGCGCCGTTGCGGCAGACACTTCCATTGCGGGCAAGTGGAACGTTTCCACCAGCATTGCCGGCAATGACGGGACGATGGTGTGCACCTTCACACAAAAAGAAGCGGCGCTTACAGGAATCTGCACCGGTGACGACGGCAATCACGCAGTCACGGGTAAGGTAGACGGCAACAAAGTTACCTGGCAGTACAAGAGCGAATACAACGGACAGCCGCTGACCCTTGTCTTCTCCGGTGCGGTCAATTCGGACAGCCAGTTCGATGGAACGGTAGAAGTGGATCCAATGGGCGTAAGCGGGGATTTCTCGGCCAAACGGGCGAAGCCGTAGCGGCACTCAGCTGAGCATCACTAATTGGTTGGGGTTCGCGTAGAACAGCGACTGGCCTTCTCAGCCGGAATGTGACTCCTCAGCTCCCGACCAAATTAAATGCCGGCCAGCCGCCGCATTTTTCATGGTGAAGGGACAACTCTCGCCCAAAAAGTGGGCATCGCGTAAGAACTGATGCAAAGGTGGACATGAAATCAAGATCAAGACGGCGCGGCACTCGCAGCCTGGTGGGGCGGGCAACGAAAGTAGGGTCTGTCATTCTATTTGCGATTTCAATCCTGGCCTGCCAAGGTTGTCTGGCCCAGGCTTCGGCAGCGACTCGTCCAGCAAAGATGTCTATTTCTGATCGAAAGATTGTCCAGCGCAAGGTGGATGAGCTCTTAGAAAGCATGAGTACCGAGGAAAAGATCGGTCAGCTGAGCCAAGTTTTCTTCTTTGGTCCCTCCAAGTCAATCGATGAGCGCATTCGCAAGGGTGAACTGGGATCGATCCTGTTTACGACGGACCCGGCACAGATCAACCGCATGCAGCGCATTGCGGTGGATGAATCTCCGCACCATATTCCGCTGATTTTCGGATTCGACGTAATTCATGGGCTGCGCACGGTCTTTCCTGTCCCGATTGCGATGGCAGCTTCGTGGGATCCTTCGTTGGCGGAGAACGCACAGCGCATCGCTGCCAGCGAGTCGCGTGCGGTCGGGGTGCAATGGACCTTCGCGCCCATGGTGGACATTGCGCGCGATGCCCGGTGGGGCCGGATGGTGGAAGGCGCGGGAGAGGATCCCTTTCTTGGTTCCGCAATGGCCCGGGCGCAAGTGCGCGGATTTCAGGGGGAGCATCTGGGCGAACCGGATCATTTGATTGCGTGCGTCAAGCATTTTGCCGGCTATGGCGCCGCTGAGGGTGGACGAGACTATGACGCAGTAAACGTGTCGGATGCACAGATGTGGAACGTGTATCTGCCGCCGTTCCATGCCGCAGTCTCGGCCGGCGTGGGCACGGTCATGAGCGCCTACATGGATCTGAACGATACCCCAGCGACCGCCAACCGCTGGCTCCTCCATGATGTCCTCCGAGGCACGTGGGGATTCCGGGGATTCGTGGTGAGCGATGCAGATGCGGTAAAAAGTCTCAAGGTTCATGGATATGCACGTGATCTCACGGATGCCGCGCTCCGCGCATTCGATGCCGGTGTCAACATGGAAATGGCAGTCGGGAACTCAGCCTACTCTGCGGGACTGATCGACGCAGTGCATGCCGGGCGAATCACGGGAAGGGCTTTGGATGAAGCCGTCAGGCCGATTCTTGAGTCCAAGGTCTCACTGAGGCTGTTCGAGCACCCATATGCCGACGAATCCAGAGTAGAGAGCGTCACGCTCGATCCTGCGCACTTAGAGGCGGCTCGCCTTGCAGCGGAGAGGTCCGCAGTGCTGCTTCGCAATGAGGGCGGGCTGCTGCCGTTGAAGCCAGAGTCCTACAAACACATTGCAATTATTGGTCCATTCGCTGACTCTCGGGTGGATCTGCTAGGTCCGTGGTCGCTTGCCGCCAATCCCGAGGACGTGGTCACGCTGGCCGCGGGTATTCGAAGCAAATTTGGCCCTGCTGCGGCAGTTGAAGCTGCGCCAGGCGTTCAATTGGAACGCGAGTTCCCTTCGCCGTTTGACATGCTGATCAAAGCGCCGAAAGAACCGAAGTGGAACGACGCCCAATCGAAGGAGGAGTTTGCGAAAGCGATTGAGACCGCACGCAACTCCGATTTGGTCATTGTCGCGCTGGGCGAATTGCAGTCGATGAGTGGCGAGGCAGCCTCTGTCTCTTCACTAGAATTGCCCGGGAATCAGGAAGAGCTTCTTGAGGCGGCTATCGCAACCGGCAAGCCTGTCGTGCTCGTTCTCGTGAATGGCCGGCCGCTCGACATTCGCTGGGGACTCGCCCACGTGCCGGCCATTTTGGAGGCTTGGTTTCCTGGAACTGAAGGTGGACCAGCCATTGCGAATCTCTTGTTTGGTGGCGCAAGCCCAGGTGGAAAACTTCCATTTGCCTGGCCGCGCGATGCGGGGCAGGAACCACTTTACTACGCACACAATTTGACGCATGCTCCGGGCAATCAAGGGAAGCGGTACTGGAATGAGGAGAGTACGCCGCTGCTTCCGTTCGGATTCGGGTTGAGCTATGCGAAGTTCTCGATCTCAAATCTGAAAATGGACAAGTCCGAGATCAAGAAAGGCGAGACTGTCAAAGTATCAGTCGATGTAGAGAACCTGAGCGACGTGGCTGCGGACGAGGTGCCCCAGCTGTACATTCATCAGCAGTCGGGAAGTGCTTCGCGCCCGGTGCGGGAATTGAAGGGCTTCGAGCGAGTTTCTCTGAAGCCGCACGAAAAGAAGACGGTGCAGTTTTCATTGGGCAAAGACGAATTGTCGTATTGGGCAAGTTCAACCCGTGATTGGGTGCTTGACGCAGCGGTGTTTGACGTTTGGGTGGGTGAAGACTCGACCGCGCCTCTCCACGCGACTCTTTCTGTTGTTCCATAACAAGTACCGATCGTTAATGCAAAATCTGAAGTGCGAACCCGAGGTAACAATATGTTCCGCAGAAAGACATTCTCCCGTGTTGTCGGCAAACTGGTGCTGCTGTCCTCGTTCGCCCCAATGGCAATAATCGCGCGCCCCGCATTTTCCCAAGACGAGGCCACGATCAAGCGCGAGTTTCGCGACCCCGCCAAACAGTATCGTCCCATGGCTCGTTGGTGGTGGCCGGGAGCCGATGTCACCGACAAGGAGATCAAGCGGGAGATTGGCATTCTGGATGCGGCTGGGTTTGGAGGGGCCGAGATTCAACCGTTTGTGACCTTCGATACACGCACTCTTTCGGAAGAAGAAGCTGCGCGAGTCAATGATTATGCGACGCCGAGTTTCTTTCAGCATGTGCGAGCGGCGGCAGATGCAGCCAAAGCGCGCGGCATGTGGATCGACTACACCTTCGGCACTGGTTGGCCGTTCGGAGGCGGCCTGGCCGTCACGCCTGAGCTTTCCGCCATCGAACTGCGTTCTTCAGACACAGTCGTAGACGGACCGAAGGCATTTTCGGGGAAACTGACCATTCCTGATTGGCAGCCAGGCCTGATCGCATCCATGATGCTTCACTCCGGAATGAAGCCGGACTGGCCGGCCGACTGGCAGGAGCGATTTGACGCGCGCAGCAAAGTTGTCGCGGTCGTTGCCATCCGCAGCGCGCCAGTCAGCGAGGATACCGCTGAGAAGCCGGGCCCGCGCAAGCCCGAGGTGCTCGACCGAAGCTCCGCTGTAATTCTGACTGATCGGATGCAGCCCGATGGAACGCTGGATTGGCAGGTTCCCAATGGGACATGGCACATTTTCGTCTCCCGTCAAATCCCTACACGTCAGCCGGTCATTGGCGCTTCTGGCACTGGTCCGCAACTCGTGCTGGACCATCTCAACAAAGCGGCGTTCGCCGCGCACGCGGGGCGGGTAGGCGATCCTCTTGTTCAAGTGGCCGGCTCCGACATTGGGTCGTCTCTCCGTGCAATCTTCTGCGACAGCCTGGAGTTGCAGCAGTACGTCTTTTGGTCAGATGACTTCATCGAGCAGTTCAAGAAGCGCCGCGGATACGATCTGACGCCGTATCTTGCCATCCTGCGTCAGCCCGGTTACAACGATTTTTACTTCTCTCACCCCGGCGGATTGCCGCTGTTCGATGTGGCCGATGGCGGCGACGCGATCCGCGCGGACTACTGGAAGACCGTCTCGGAGCTGATCTTCGAAGGCTTCTATCATCCCTTTGACAAGTGGGCGAAGCAACACAACATGCTCTCGCGCGTGCAAGCTCACGGCGCACCCGCGGATCTGTTGAAGCTCTATGGCGATGCCAGCATTCCGGAAACCGAGGAGCTTGACGGCAACAACACCGTGAACTTCATGAAGCTTGCTTCATCCGCAGGCTACGACTACGGGCGGACGCTGGTCGGGAGCGAGAGCTTCGTCTTCCGCGGCAATCCCTACATCACTACTCCGGAATCGATTAAGGCCAACAGCGACAAACTGTTCGTTTCCGGAATCAACGAGATCATCTATCACGGCTTCCCTTATGACTTTGACGATGGAACCAAAGGGATCGGTTGGTTTCCGTTTCAGGGGCAATTCAGTTCTCACATCAACGAACACAACCCCATCTGGCCGTTCATCGGAAAGGTCAACGGATACATCACCAGGCTGCAATACATCGCTCAAAAGGGAGCAAGCGATTTGCAAGTGGCCATCTTCCGAAGCAGTCTGAACGAAGAAGACACCGGCCCAACACCGGCGAGTGGTCTTGTGAAAGATCCCTTCCCCGCGATCGAGGACAGTCTCACATCCGCAGGCTACAGCTTCGGTTTCGTCTCGGAAGATGTGCTACTCGGCAGCACGGCAAAGGCTTCAGTGCTGACGACAAAAGGAGGGGGGAGGTATGCGGCCCTGATCGTTCCGCGCGAGACGAATGTTTCGCCAGAGTTGGTGAAGGCTCTGAAGGCCTTTGCAGACGCGCGGATTCCAGTTGTGTTTGTTGGAGGACTGCCGGGAGAGAATGTCAGCTTCAAGAACATGCGGCAAGATCGGGAACGTGTTGCCGCGGGGCTTCGGGACGTGTCTCAGGCGGAGAGCGCGCTTCAGGCTGCGGATGACACAGCGGCGGTCTCACGGCTCGCCCCGATTGTGCAGCCGCAACTGCGCTTCACATCGGGCGCGGTACTTCCGTTCGTGAAGAGATCGATTGGCGCGACACGCTTTTACCTACTCACCAATCCCACAAACAAGGCGACGAGTACGACAGTTGAATTCGCTGAAGAAGGGGCTCCGAAGTTGTGGGATCCATGGACCGGGGATGTTCGGGAGGCTTCCAACCAGCGCAAGAGCGGCCAGGTGAGCCTCGATGTCTCGCTCCCACCGTTTGGTTCAGAACTCATTGCCTTTAATAACGCGCATCGAGATAAGGCTGAGAAAACGCTTGTGAACTGGACCGAAACAAAGGCCCAGAATGTTGGCGAGGCGGGATGGAGGGTAGATGCAGTCGGGGACTCCGAGAAAGGAATCGGCATTGATCTGCACGTCAAGATGGTAAAGCTCACCGACTGGCTTGATGAGCCAGCCCTGCGCACATTTTCCGGTAGAGCGACCTATTTGACCAACGTATCGGTCTCTGCGGAAGACCTAAAAGGTGCCAAACGGGTCCTGCTTGATTTGGGAGAACTGAAGGACGCGGCGGAGGTGGAGATCAATGGAGTGACTGCGGCCACTCTCGTGGTTCATCCGTTTGTCACGGATATCCGTGCTCTATTGCATGAGGGGGATAACCAGATTCAAGTGCATGTGGTGAACTCGCTCACCAACTATGTCAGCACCATTCAGTGGCCAAAGAACCCTGCATCCCAGATGGGACGCTTCCCGCCGATTTCGGCCGGTCTGCTTGGCCCTGTTGTGCTGAGGTACGAGACGAACAATGTTAAACAATAGGCTCTCATCTCAGCTTCCCTGTTATGTTGCGGCCGACCTGGGTGCAGGCAGCGGACGCGTGGTTGCCGCACAAGTCGTCAAGGGGCTTCTGGGGATGCATGAACTGAGCCGCTTCACGACTTCCTTTGCAAAAGAATCTGGCGGCGCATACTTGTGCTGGGACATCGATTCGATCGAGGGGCATCTTCGCCAGGGCATCGCAAAAGCGGCTGAGATGGCCCCAGTTCGAAGTGTTGGCGTAGATAGTTGGGGCGTGGACTATGTTCTGCTTGATGCCGAACATCACCGCGTGGGACCAGCCATCTGCTATCGCGATGAGCGGACGGAGGGGATGATCAAGCGAGTCACAGCCCGCATGCCAGCGGCCGAGATCTATCGAAGGACCGGAATTCAGTTTCAGCCCTTTAATTCGCTTTACCAATTGAGTGCGATGGCTATCCAGGAACCGAAGTGGGTTAGTGAGACTCGCCATCTGCTTATGATCCCGGACTACATTCACTATCGTTTCTGCGGCACACTTTCAAATGAATACACTAACGCTACCACTACGCAGCTATTGAACTTGAACGGCGAGTGGGACCGGGATCTGCTTGAAGCCGCCGGAGCCCGGCTGCCTTGGATGCAGCCGACTGTTCAAGCGGGCACGGTACTTGGGGAGCTGCAGCTGAGCGGCAGCACAGCTAAAGTTGTTGCCCCGGCGACGCATGATACGGCGTCGGCGGTGGCAGGAACGCCTCTTGAAACTGAAGGAGAAGCCTTTCTCAGTTCCGGTACATGGTCATTAATGGGCATGGAGAGTTTGGTTCCGGTGGCGTCGGAGCAGGCCATGCTCTGGAACTTCTCGAACGAGGGAGGGTTCGGACGTCGATATCGCGTGCTGAAGAACATCATGGGCATGTGGCTCATGCAGCAGGTATGTCAAGAATTCGTTACGCCGATCGATGACGCCCTGATGGATGCTGCGGCGAAGGCTGAGCCATGGCGGTCGGTTGTGAACCCGGACGATCCACGATTCATGAATCCCTCTTCGATGAAAGGCGCGATTCGAGACTACTGCTTAGAGACACAGCAGCCCGCGCCCGAGTCGTCGGTGCAGTTTGTTCGTTGTGTCATCGAAAGCCTGGCGCTCTCTTATCGGCTGGTCAAGGAACAACTGGAATCTCTCCGCAGGGATAGGTTAAACAGAATTCGCATTGTTGGGGGCGGCTCGAAGAATCGCCTGCTGAATCAGCTTTGTGCCGATGCGTGTCAGCTCCCGGTGAGTGCAGGGCCGGTCGAGGCATCTGCTCTCGGCAACATTTGCGTCCAGATGATCGCATTGGGCGAAATCTCCAGCCTGGACGAGGCACGCGCATTGATACGCCGCTCCTTTGAGATCCGCGAATATCGGCCGCAAGAGACCACTCCAGACAGGGCTTGGCAGAGATTCAAGGATTTGGCGGCGATAAGACTGCAGGAGGCAGTGCGATGAAAGACGTTGGACAGAAGATTCAGTTGGCTTACGAGTTGGCACGTGAACGATATGCGGCCATCGGAGTGGATACCGGGAGTGTTCTTCAGCGGCTCGATGAGGTACCAATCTCCATTCAATGTTGGCAAGGCGATGACGTGCGCGGATTCGAGAATCCGGATGGGGATCTGACCGGTGGAATCCAGACGAGCGGTAACTATCCGGGCCGTGCTCGGAATGGAGATGAATTGCGTGCAGATCTTGAGGTAGCCCTTGCGCAAGTCCCAGGCAAAAAGCGCATCAATCTGCATGCCATCTATCTTGAGTCGGATACGCCCGTAGAACGCAACGCCATTGAGCCGCGCCATTTCGAGCGGTGGGTGACATGGGCCCGGGCAAATGATCTTGGTTTGGATTTCAACCCGACATGTTTCTCGCACCCGCTCAGCGAAAGAGCGACTTTGAGCCATCCTGATGCAGAAGTGCGTCGCTTCTGGATCGATCATTGTCTCGCGAGCAGGCGGATCAGTGAGTACTTCGGCAGAGAACTGGGCACTCCAGCGGTTATGAATATTTGGATTCCGGACGGGGACAAGGATCTGCCCGCCGACCGGATCGGACCTCGCAAGCGACTGATGGGAGCCCTCGACGAGATTATCGCTGCGCCTATTGGTCAGCATCATAAGGTCGCAGTCGAAGGCAAGCTCTTCGGGATCGGCACGGAGAGCTATACAGCAGGATCCAACGACTTCTATTTGGCTTATGCCGCTACTCGCAAGATCCTTCTCTGTCTTGACGCGGGCCATTTTCACCCAACCGAGAATGTGGCCGACAAGATCTCGACCGCCCTTTGCTATCTCGATGAGATCCAGCTTCACGTTTCGCGGCCCGTGCGTTGGGACTCCGACCACGTAGTGTTGCTCGACGATCCAACGGTGGCCATTGCGCAAGAGATTGTGCGCAGCGGGGCGTTGTCGCGCGTGCATATCGGCCTGGACTTCTTCGATGCGAGCATCAACCGCCTGGCAGCGTGGATCATCGGTGCCAGAAACATGCGCAAGGCCCTGTTACTCGCGCTCTTGGAGCCTGTGACACAGCAGCTCGATGCTGAGCGGCGATACGACGGCGCCAAACGCATGGCACTCTTCGAGGAGCAGAAATCGATGCCTTGGTCCGCGGTTTGGGAGTACTACTGCGCGAGCGCAGAAATTCCCGTTGGAATTGAATGGCTAGATAAGGTACGCGCCTATGAGGCAAACATTTTAAGCAATCGCGAAAAGGGGGCACATTGAGAAATCCAATTGAAGAATCCTGGTTTGTCAGGGCGATGGTGAAGGCAACGTCCGATATGTGGCTTAAGGGGTGGGATGAGCGCAACGGAGGCAACGTCAGCCTGCGAGTGGACGCGGAAGACATCAAGCCTTACCGTCAGCATTTCACGTCTGTTCGCGAAATGGAGATTGGAGAGACTGTAGCTGAGCTGTCGGGACAGTTGTTCCTTGTAACTGGCACCGGAAAGTACTTCAGAAATACGGCGCTCGATCCGGAGGATCACCTCGGCTTGATCGAAGTGGCGCCGGATGGCAGATCTGTTCGCATCCTGTGGGGCTTCGGAGGATACGGGAACCCAACATCGGAATTATCCGCTCACCTCAACTCGCATCGGACGCGCCAAACGGTCACGGCGGGTAAACACCGAGTGATCATGCACTGCCATGCAACTAACCTCATTGCGCTTTCTTATGTACTGGATCTCACTTCCGCGGCATTTACGCGCGCACTTTGGGAGATGAGCACGGAATGCCTGGTCGTGTTTCCGGAGGGAATTGGCGTCCTACCGTGGAAGGTGCCGGGCACGCCGACGATTGGCGAAGCGACAGCAACTGCCATGCAAAAGCATCCTCTGGTGCTTTGGCCTTTCCATGGCATCTTTGGTTCCGGCTCAACTCTGGACGAGACATTCGGCTTGATCGACACCGCAGAGAAGGCCGGTGAAATTCTCGTCAAAGTTCTGTCGATGGGCGGTCAGAGGCAGTCCATTTCAACACAGGAGCTCAAAGATCTGGCCGTGCGCTTCCAGGTACAACCGTTGCCGGAGGCTATCGCAACCGAAAGATGGATTTCGTAGCCCCATTTCCTGGGTTCCGCGGCTCCAGACTATGCACATGAGCTAAGAGTAGAGACAGGAGCAGAGAGAAAAGGCCCGGCGGAGGCAAGAAGGAGGAAAGTCGATGTCGTTTACGCTCGCACTACCGCAACTGAGCCTCAGTGGCGAAGGTGCTATTGGGGATGCGGTCGTCGTGCTCGCACGGCAGGGAGTTCGCAACTCTCTCGTGTTGACGGACCGCGTAGTTCATGGCCTTGAAGGATTCAGGTTGCTAGCTGCTGCTCTGGAAAAGGAACAGATTTTGTTTCAGGTCTTCGACGCGATTGAGCCCAATCCAACGACTGACGCAGTGGCTGCGGCGTTTGAAGTGTTCCGCCGGCTGACCCCGGATGTGGTCATTGCTCTTGGAGGAGGAAGCGTGATCGATACGGCGAAGGCCGTTCGCCTACTCTCCGCAAATCCTGGACCGATCAATCTCTATGAAGGCGTTCATCATCAACTCAAGAGCGGCGTCAAGTTGGTCGCTGTCAGTACGACCTCGGGGACCGCTGCTGAAGTGACAAGCAACGCAGTTATCACGGATGCTGCGCGTCATGTCAAAATGGTCATCATCAGCCACTCGATCCTTCCCGACATCGCGGTCAATGACCCCGTGGTACTGATGTCGATGCCGGCGTCCGTCACGGCCAGCACAGGCATGGATGCTCTGACGCATGCCATTGAAGCCTATGTCTCGAAGGGGGCTCATCCCCTCACGGATCCGACGGCGATTGAGGCGATTCGCCTGATTTCTGAATGGCTGCCCAGAGCTTATGACGATGGACAGGATCTAGAGGCCAGAGAAATGATGGCTCACGGCCAGTTTCTTGCGGGCATGGCCTTCAACAGCGCAGGGCTGGGTTGTGTGCACTCGCTGGCGCATCAGCCGGGCGCGACGCACAATCTGGCCCACGGCGTGTGCAACGCGATTCTCCTTCCTGTGGTCGAAGAGTTTAACCGGGGAGCTGCCGTCCCGCGCTTTGCGCACATCGCGCGCGTCATGGGTGTTGATACACAGGGAATGAGCGAGGAGATCGCATCTCTTGAAGCGATCTCGGCCATTCGAAGACTCTCCAGGCGGGTTGGCATTCCTCCCGGCTTCGCTTCCCTTGGAATTACTGAAGCCGATGTAGAAGCATGGATCGAGCCCGCTTTGAGGGACCCATGCACACCGGGAAATCCTCGCACGCTGTCTACAAACGATGTACGGCAACTCTACAAGTTGGCGATCTGAGACGAAGTTCACCTACACCGGGATCTGGGTCCCGAAAGAGACCGGCGCACTGCAAGAAGGGAATCGGATGCCTGCAATTCTTACCGGAATCGGATGGCACATGGTCGGTGCTGGGTGTGCAGCCTCGTTCTATGCGCCCATTGGGAGGGTCAGGAAGTGGTCCTGGGAGACCACCTGGGCAGTGGCGGGCATCGTTTCATGGATACTACTGCCACTCTCCGTTAGCCTATACCTTCTCCCAGACTTTCGAGCCTTCTATGGGTCGATCGGCGCGAGTGTGCTCATCAAGGTTGCACTGTTCGGGGCAATGTGGGGTGTTGGCAATGTGAGCTACGGACTCACGATGCGTCATCTAGGCATGTCTCTGGGCATCGGAATCGCAATCGGCGTTACGCTCATGGTGGGCACGCTCATGCCACCGCTGCTTCACGGGCAGGCCGCGATGTTGTTTGCGACCAGGGGTGGCCAGTTGACCATGGCAGGGGTACTGGTCGCGCTGATGGGCGTGGCCATCGTCTCCTATGCCGGCCATCAGAAAGAGATCCAACTGCGCGGTGCGCCCACGGAGTTCAATTTGAATCTGGGGATTGCGCTTGCGGTCATGTGCGGCGTGTTTTCATCAGGCATGTCATTTGCGATGGATGCGGCGAGGCCCATGGCAGAGGCTGCGATTCATCTTGGAGTCAACCCGCTCTACTCTGCCTTGCCAAGCTACGTGATCATCATGGGCGGCGGCGCCCTGGTCAATCTGAGCTATTGCTTTATCCGGCTCGCCGCGCTCAAGAGGATATCACTGAAAGACGACCTCTCGCGAAGTGGATCGACGCTGCTCAGGAACGCAGCCCTGGCTGCAACAGGTGGAACCATGTGGTATTTCCAGTTCTTCTTTTATGCATGGGGCGCCGCCAATGTTCCTCAGCGCCTTTTCTATGTGAATTGGATGCTGCACATGAGCGGGTATGTTCTGTGTGGCGGCTTGGTTGGCCTGGCTTTAGGTGAGTGGGCCGGTGTAGGAAGCAGGCCAGTGCGAATGCTGTGGACCGGCATGTTGGTCATCATCGCGGCTGCCAATCTCGTGGGACTTGGGATGGCGTCGTAATCTCTGTAAGCCCGCTCACTCTGCAGCCGTAAGCCTGTTCGTAGATTGGAGTCGCGGACCCCGTGCCCATTCTTATGGCCGAGTTCAACAACCGGGGCACATTCCTGGTAACATTGTTCGCCGTTAAGGTTGAGGGGAAGGGCGCTCAGATCACTGCGGCAATCCTAGTCCGCTCCGCATTCCGAAATCGGCAGTAATATGCGTTAGGATAACGTAGGTTGCGCCTTCTAAACGAGCGACGAATCTCGTTCAACCCTGAAAACAAATGAGATACACATTGTACCTAAATTTGTACCCAGGAATCAACGGTGTTCTCTCAACCACCTCATCAGAGAGGATCCGTGGTTCATCTAAAACCGCTCAATAAAAAAGGGATAATATACATTCGAGTGGTGCCGGGAGGGGGGGCGAACCCCCACGACCTTGCGATCGGCGGATTTGAGTCTCTCAAGAATACCGTAAGTCTATGATAAATAAGCGAAATCGAGCGTAATGTCGGAAATCCACAAGTGGCCGCCCATCAGAAACTTAGCTGAATTATCCGTAATCAAGCCAAACTGAAGTCTGTACCCGAACTTGTACCCGAAAATTTCACGTTTGAACTATCGCAGGTCGGAGGACTGACGGCTGTGATGGTAGTGAAGCGCATAGACGTTTCCCGGTAACGTGCGATCATTTTGGTGCCAACATCCAAGAATATTCGAATGGAGCCCAGCATGAACTCAGTCGATCAAAAATTATCGAGTTCAGCTAGTTCCGCGGTGGAAGTTCGTCGGCTACTGGAAGAGAACGCTCGTTTGCGATGCCTCTTGATTGCGCACAGCATACCAATTCCAGAGGCAGCACAACCAACTTTGCAAACTCCTCAGACCTTGAATGCTGTGCCTGAGGCCCGGAAGCCTGGAATAGCCACAGCGGAGCAGCGAATCGCTTTGTTTCGCAGCCTCTTCCGTGGTCGTGAAGATGTCTTTGCCATTCGTTGGGAGAACAATGACGGGCGATCTGGATACATGCCCAAAGCGGATCGCGACTGGAAATCCTATCTGAGTGCAAAAGATGAAGACCGCAAGAAGGTCGATCACCTGACGCGAACATATAGACCGCTCACTGATGATGTAATTCACGGGCATCCTAAATGCGCCTACCACCAAAATTTCGCAAGAGGCTCAATCTATTAAACACGTGGTATTTCGTTATATTTCGAGGAATACATGAAAAATCTACCCGCTCCGTCACCAGTCGGGACAATTTGCGAGACCAACCCCGAAAACACCGATCACGATTCTCCTATCTGGCTAATCGGCGATTCGCCCTCCGCCAAGCATCAGCATAAGAACCTCGAGCCGCTGGACCGAAGGCATCCATCCCGGCACACAGTCTGGACGCCAATCCTAGACGTTGTTCAGCGCCATTTGTTCGTCGAGCATGGGTGCCGATTAGACGACAGTAAGTTGTTCATTCGAAACGCCGTCATCCACCCGGGTCACAAGTTGAAAATAAGCAGAGAAATCGAAGCTGAGATAGCTGAGTTGGGAGGCCTGCTGGAGAGGCACAAGCCGTTTCTCGTACTCTGCTTCGGGAGGTTTGCCTTTGAGTGTGCTCGCCGGGCGCAAGGGGAAGAGAAACTGTCCCCGCAAAAATGGACGATTGAGACGCTGAGCCAGGAATTCGGCGAGAGAATTCTCAAAGTTCGATTGGATTCGGTGACGCTGCTTCCGCTGCTGCACCAATCAATCGCATTGCAGTTCTCTAAATGCAATACGAATTTTTCCGGCGGGGGCGGCAATTATTTCGAATACACCGGTCGGGAAATTGCTAAGGTGTTGATCGCCAACCGGCCGCATCTCAGCCTGGATAAGCTCTGGTTGTGAGCGAAAGGGAAAGGCACGGAGTCAAATTAAGCCAATTCACGGCGATGGCCCAGATCCCGCTTTTGGGACCCGGAATTGAATTGTTCAGCTGAGCGACCCCGGCCCCCTCACCATGGATATTCGGAAGCTGAAACCTGAGCCGGAACCCAACCTTCCGTCCCTCAGCAAGGCGAGACTAGAGGCGCTGATCGAGGAAGCCGTGGTCGATGCTTACGGTGACGAAGAACAGACCGGCGGCTTCTTTACGATGATTGAGGAGCATCTTGCGATGCCCTTCTCTGTAAACATCCTGGGCGTTGAGGCAGTTGTGGAAAAGGTAGACATGACGCGCGATGGGCGAATTGTTGCGGTCTGCAAGCGAGACGGAGTCAAGCAGAGGATTGAAATCCTCGATCTTCCGTTTCCCAAGCCAATACCGGCGGGCGGGGAGTGGATTGTGGCATACAGCCATTGGCGCAGAGGGTTTTAGGTGAGCGAATACCAGTATTACGACTTCAAAGCAATTGACCACGCGCTGACCAAGACCGAGATGGCGGCCCTTCGTGCCATTTCCACGCGCGCCGCAATTACCACGACGAGTTTTACGAATCACTACGAGTGGGGCGACTTGAAAGCCGATCCGCTCAAACTCTTGGAAAGGTACT
>Ga0302319_10005600_pt1 | contig 25190 bp, 24 predicted proteins | sample Bog_T0_2_FD_203319 | JGI IMG/M metagenome (GOLD analysis project Ga0302319, IMG submission 203319) | Peat permafrost microbial communities from Stordalen Mire near Abisko, Sweden - Bog_T0_2 | ecosystem: Environmental > Terrestrial > Soil > Wetlands > Peat | place: Sweden: Abisko, Stordalen Mire...
GGAGCTTGAGATTTCGCGGCTGGTCGCCGAGGGCTTCTCCTCGAAGGAGATCGCCGCCCGCCTCGACCTGAGCGTCCGGACGGTCGAGAAGCACCGGGCCAACATCATGGACAAGATCGGCGTCCATGAGGTGGCGAGCCTCGTGCGCTGGTGCGTGCAGGCCGGGATCGTCAAGGGCGGAGGCTGACCCGGCTGATCCTGGCTCAGGGCTCGGCGAAGGTCCTCAGGGGACCGGCGACCCGTCCAAATTCCGCCGCAATCGCGTCCAGGTCCGCGGGGGTCACCTTTTCCCCCGGGAGGCCGAGGCGGTGCTCGAGATCGGAGAAAAGTTTTCCGAGGGCGAGGGCACCCATGTATTGGGAGCTGCTCTTCAAACTGTGCGCAAGGCGGAGATGGTCCTTCTCCGGGCCGCGGGCGAGGGCCTCCAACATCCCGGGGAAATCCGCCAGGTACAGGCGCACGAGGTCGCGGGTATCCTCCTCGCTAAGAACCGATACCAGCTCTGCCAGGGCTTCATTCGGTGGGGGACCGGCCATGCCTAGATTGGCGGGAATGTTTGCCCCGCATGCAAAGCAAAAAGCTAGGCCCAGCCCTTGGCCCGCTCGACGGCCCGGCGCCAGTCGGCCCGCCGCCTGCGCATGGCCGCGGCGGGGGCCCCGGGCTCGAACCTGCGCCCGACCGTCCAGAGTGCCGCAATTTCCGCGCGATCCCGCCAGGTGCCGACCGCCAGTCCCGCAAGGTAGGCGGCCCCGAGGGCCGTGGTCTCAACCGTGCGAGGACGCACGACGGGCGTGCGGAGCAGGTCGCTCTGGAACTGCATCAGCCCCGCGTTCACGCTCGCGCCCCCGTCGACCCGGAGTTCCCGCAGGCGCCGCCCGGCGTCGCCTTCCATCGCCTCGATGAGGTCGGCCGTCTGGTACGCGATGCTTTCCAGGGCGGCCCTGGCGATGTGCGCCGCCGTGCTTCCACGCGTCAGGCCCACGATCGCACCGCGGGCCCCGGCGTCCCAGTGCGGAGCCCCGAGTCCGGTGAAGGCCGGGACAAAGTAGACCCCCCCGTTGTCCTGCGCGCGCGCCGCAAGGGCCTCGACGTCCGCCGAGCGCGTGATTACGCCCAGGCCGTCGCGCAGCCATTGCACGGCTGCGCCTCCTACGAACACACTGCCCTCGAGGGCGTACTCAATCGGACCCTCGCGCCCGATCCGCCACGCAGCCGTGGTGAGCAGCCTGTGCCTGGACGCCACGGGGATGCGCCCGGTCTGCATCAGCAGGAAGCAGCCCGTGCCATAGGTGCTCTTGGCCATCCCCGGCTTGAAGCAGGCCTGCCCAAAGAGGGCGGCCTGCTGATCCCCCGCCATGCCCGCGACCGGGATGCCGCGCAGGGCCGGAATGGAAGTCACCTCACCGAGCACCCCGCTGCTTTCGCGCACGGACGGCAGGACCTCCCTCGGGATCCGAAGCGCGCCCAGGAGGTCGTCGTCCCAGTCGCCGGTCCGCAGGTTGAGCAGGAGTGTCCGCGATGCGTTGGAGACGTCGGTCGCGTGGACCCGGCCCCCGGTGAGGTTCCAGAGCAGCCAGCTGTCGACGGTTCCAAAGGCCAGTTCGCCACGCCCGGCGCGCCTGCGGGCCCCCGGGAGGTTGTCGAGGAGCCACGCAAGCTTGGTGCCGCTGAAGTAGGGATCGAGCCGGAGTCCGGTCCTGCGCCGGAACATGGGCTCGAGCCCCCGGGCGCGAAGCGCGGCGCAGGCGCCGGCCGTGCGGCGGTCCTGCCAGACGATCGCCCGATGAAGCGGGCGGCCGGTCGAGCGTTCCCACAGGAGCGTGGTCTCCCGCTGGTTGGCGATGCCGACGGCCGCGATTTCCGTCCCGGCAAGATTTGCCTCCGCGACCGCCGCGAGCGCCACGCGGCGGGTGATCTTCCAGAGGTCGCCGGGATCGTGTTCCACCCAGCCCGGCTCGGGAAAGAACTGCGGCAGCTCCTGCTGCGCGGTCGCGCGCGCGCGGCCCCTCCTGTCAAAGACGATCGCCCGGGAGGACGTCGTGCCTTGGTCGAGCGCCAGGATGAAGGACCTCATGCGCACGGGCCGCAGGGGGGCTTCTGCCTCAGCCTCCCAGGAGATCGGCCACCAGGGACCTCTCCTCCTTGAGCTCGTTCTCGGTGGCGACGATCCTGGACTTGGCGAACTCGGTCAGGGACAGGCCCTGGACGATCTCCCAGCGGGCGCCGTCGCTCCGGATCGGGAAAGAGTACATCAGCCCCGCGGCGATGCCGTAGGCCCCGGGGGAGCACACCGCCACGCTGAACCAGTCGCCCGGCTTGGTGGGCGTCGTGAGGGCGCGGACCGTGCCGACAACCGCGTTCGCGGCCGATGCGGCCGAGCTCAGGCCGCGGGCCTTGATGATGGCGGCGCCGCGCTGCTGGACGGTCGGGATGAAGCTGTCGCGGAACCACGCCGGGTCGCCGATCACGCTGGTCGCGGGCTTGCCGCCGATCCTGGTGTTGTCGAAATCCGGATACATGGTGGAGCTGTGGTTGCCCCAGATCGCCAGGTTGGAGACCGCGGTGACGTCGGTGCCGGACTTGATGGCGAGCTGCGTGGCGGCCCGGTTCTGGTCGAGCATGGTCATGGCGAACCAGCGGTCGGACGGGATGCCCTTCGCGTGGTTGAGCGCAATCAGGCAGTTGGTGTTGCAGGGGTTCCCGATCACCAGCACGCGGACGTCCGGCGCGGCGTGCTGCGCGATGGCCGTGCCCTGGCCGATGAAGATCTTGCCGTTGATGCCGAGGAGGTCCTTGCGTTCCATGCCGGCCTTGCGCGGCACGGAGCCCACGAGGAGGGCCCAGTTCACGCCGCGAAATCCGTCCGCCAGCGAGGACGTGGCGACGACCCCCTTGAGCAGCGGGAACGCGCAGTCCTGGAGCTCCATGGCCACGCCCGCGAGGGCGGGAAGGGCGGGCTCGATCTCGATCAGGTGAAGGATGACCGGCTGGTCAGGGCCGAACATCGCGCCCGACCCGATCCTGAAGAGGAGCGAGTAGCCTATTTGACCGGCTGCGCCGGTGACCGCTACACGAATGGGGGTTTTCATAAGCAATGGGAACGCTACCGCGCCGTGGGTTGCGTGCAAGCCCAGGGGTTGGTGAACGAGGTGGAAGAAGGGGCGCTGTAGGACGCTTAAGGGGTAGGGACGCGCGTCCCTGCGCGTCCGGGCATACTTCCGGGCCCGCCGGCCAAGAAGGTCTGTGTGCCTAAAAACCCAGCTTCGAAAGGGCCATTCGAGGTCGGCGCTCGGGCCCGCTGGCTTGGAAGGCCTGCGTGCCTGAAAACCCAGCCCGGCGGGGGCGGGGAGGGTGGGCTCGGCTGCTCCGCGTGGATGTGCCGAATCGACTCAGATTGGGTGCCGGGTATTTCCGGCTGAAGGACGGCCACCGCGGTCGGGCCGCGCTTCGCAGCCTTCGGCGACGCGAAACGCCGCCGCGGCTGGCAGGCACAACGGCCTTCCACGCCAGCGGGCCCTCGCGCCGGCCCAATTCCCTCCGAGGGAGTTTCGGGCATCGCAAGTTTGGACTGTCAGCTTCATTCGGAGGCTTGCGGGGCAGGGACGGGCGGGACCGTGCTTGCGCTTGCGAGGTAGGGACGGGCGGCCCGCCCGTCCGTGCATACATTGGGGTCATTCGCAGGACCCGGACGCGCGTCCCTGCCAGGTTTTCAGTACTACTGACCTGCTTGGCTTCCGGTCCTATTGATACACTATCCGCCTCCGGGCCCGCTTAAACGCCAATTTCCAATTCCATCCAGACGGCCCAAATCGAAAGTAAGGAAAACAACAGACCGCGATAACTTCTCTTCTACCTCGCGGGATAACTCACCCCCTCAGGGCAGCGAGCACAGCCGCGATCCCGAAGAGAAAAAGGACGCACCCCGAGACCCGGCTGATCCCGCGGGTCCAGTCGGAGGAAAGGCGCGCGTGGAAGAAGCCGACGGATTGGCTGAGGATCAGCCACCAGGCGAGCGAGCCGGTGAAAACTCCGGCGACCATCGCGGCGGCCGAGGAATACCCGGGTGCGCTTCCGAGGCCGAAACCCGAGAAAATTGCGACGAACGAGAGAATGGTCGCGGGGTTTGCAAGGGTCAGGAGGAAGGTCGACCCGGAGGCTGCGAGAAGAGTGGCGCCGATGGGAGCGGGAGCGGATGGCGGCGCCGGCCCGGGCTTGCTGCGAAACGAGGCGAACCCGAGGTACATGAGAAAGAATCCCCCGAGGAGCTGCAGCCAGAAGCGTCCGCCGACCAGGAAGGACGAGACCGCTGTCAGGCCGAAGGCGGCGACTGCGCCGTAGGCTGCGTCGGCCACCGCCGCGCCGGCACCCGTCGCCAGGCCGAGGCGCGGCCCGCCCTCCGCGGACCTTCGGATGCAGAGGACCCCGATGGGGCCCACGGGCGCCGCGATTGCGAAGCCGATCGCGAGTCCTTTGAGAAAGAAATCGGCCGGCATGATCCGAGGCTACGCGGTCCTCGGCCCGAGCGCGGTGTGGATCTCGCGTACAAGGGCCTCCGTCGTCGCCCAGTCGATGCAGCCGTCCGTGATCGAGACCCCATACCGCAGCTTCTCCGCGGAAGGGAACGCCTGGGTGCCGGCCTCGAGGTTGCTTTCCACCATCCCGCCGATGATCGAGGTGTTTCCCGCGGCGATCTGCGCGAGCAGGGCCCGCATCACCTCGGGCTGGCGCTCGGGCTGCTTGGAGGAGTTGTCGTGGGAGCAATCCACGAGGATTGCGGGCAGCAGGCCCGACTTGGCGAGAAGCGCCTCCGTTCGCGCGATGTCGTCGGGCGAGTAGTTCGGCCTGCCGCCGCCGCCGCGCAGCACGACATGGCAATTGGGATTCCCCCTCGTGACCACGGCCGACGCCGAGCCCTCGAGGTTGATCCCGAAGAACGTGTGTGGCTGGGACGCGGCCTTGATGGCGTTGATCGCCGTCAGGATCGACCCATCGGTGCCGTTCTTGAACCCGAGGGGCATCGACAGCCCGGAGGCCATCTGGCGGTGGGTCTGGGACTCGGCTGTCCGCGCACCGACCGCCGACCAGCAGATCAGGTCGGCGATGTATTGCGGGGTGATGGGGTCGAGGAGCTCCGTCGCCGTGGGCAGGCCGAGGTCGATCACCTCGCGGAGCACCGAGCGGGCCAGGCGCAGGCCGGCTGCGATGTCGTGCGAGCCGTCGAGGTTCGGGTCCATGATCAGCCCCTTCCATCCGACCGTTGTCCGCGGCTTTTCAAAATACACCCGCATGACGATCAGGACGCGGTCGGAAACGTCCGTTGCGAGAGCTGCCAGGCGGCGCGCGTAGTCGAGGCCCGCCGCGGGGTCGTGGATGGAGCAGGGTCCGATCACGAGGAGGAAGCGCTTGTCGTCGCCGAAGATGATCCGGTGGATCTCGCGCCGCGATCGGGCGATAAAACCGGCCTGGGAAGCCGTCTTGGGCAGTTCCTTGAGCAGGGCGGCCGGCGAGGGCAGGGCGCGGGTCTCTACGACATTGATGTCCGATGTCTTTTGCACGGGGAAGGGAAAGGTTGTCCTGCAGGCCCTTGAAAATCAACCGCCTGGTTGGCGAGGAAGACCCGGGAACGGGGGGCAAAAAAAGTGGCGGGCCGCTTACCCCTAAGCGGCCCGCCTTTGCTTTCTTAGTTACCCCAAAACTCCCGCTAGGCGGGAGAAGTGTAAAAGTCTTACGGATTGAAAGGTAGCCGGATTTGGGCCACCGTCAACCGGAAGTTGAAAATTCTTAAAACCTTGGCTGTACTATTTTATTGATCAACGAGTTGTAAAAATGATCTTACCCCAAAAAACACGTTTTTACCCATGGAAACCCGCGGCCTGGCTCAAGGTTTCCGGAGAGGACGCTCCGGGCTTCCTCCAGGGGCAATTCACGAACGACATCCGGAATATGCTTCCAGGCAATGGGTTGTATGGTTTGTGGCTCAATCAAAAGGGAAAAGTGCTGGCCGACAGCTTTGTGGTCCCGACGGCGGGCGAACGGGGGTTCTGGGTGGGGAGCTATTTTTCCACGGCTGTCGCGATTCGGGAGCGTCTCGAAGCCTACATCGTGGCGGATGATGTGAGCGTGGAGGACGAAAGCGAAGGGTGGATGGGCGTGTCCCTGCTTGGCGACGGGATCGGCGAATGGCTTGCCGGCGAACCGAGGGAGGGCGTGTGTTTTCGGGGCCGTCGTTCGTCGCAGGAAAGTTGGGAGTGGGTGTTCCCCGGCTCCCTTTGGAAGACCGTGAGGGCGGGGATCGAGGGAGCCCGCGAGGTGGACACGCTCGAACTGGAACGACTTCGGGTTGAGGCCCTCATCCCCTCGATTCCCGCGGACATCGGGCCGGGCGACCTGCCGAACGAGGGGCGCCTCGAGGCCGATGCCATTTCCAGCACCAAGGGGTGCTACCTCGGCCAGGAGGTCATGGCGCGCATCAAGTCGCGCGGTGTTGTGCGGCGCCAGCTGTTCCGGGTGGCGGGACCAGGCGCCGCCCCGCCGGTTCCCACGGCCTTGTGGCACGCCGGCGCCCTGGCGGGCCAGCTCCGCTCGGCGGTGCCGAATGCCGGGACGGAGGGATTCACCGGGCTGGCAATCCTCCAGACCCGGCTTCCAAAGCCGTTCCCGGAGCTGGCCCTGTCCGCCGGGGCCCGGCCGGCAGTCCGGGTCCTTGCCTGAGCCAGTTCTGGTTTGACGCTTTCCCGGCGCACAGATTGCCTCGGTTCAAAGTCACGTTTCGATGAACAAAGCCGCGTTGGTGAATGCAGTGCAGAAACTCCTGGGTCCTGGCACCTCGAAGGCGGCCGCGGAGCGGGCGGTGGACGCCACGCTCGCCGCAGTCAAGCAGGGCCTGAGCCGCGAGAAGGAGGTCCAGCTTGTGGGCTTCGGAACCTTTGCCGTGGCGACCCGGCCGGCGCGCAGGGGCTTCAACCCCCATACGTGCAAGCCGATGAGGATTCCGGCCATCAAGACCGTGCGCTTCAAGGCTGGAGCCGACCTGCGGGGGGCAAGATAGCTCCGTGAAGGCCCGACTGGTCGAGCGGTTCCACGCGGTGTTCGGGCGAGCTCCCGAATTCATGGCGCGGGCCCCGGGACGGATCGAGTTCATCGGAAACCACACCGACTACAACGGCGGCATTGTCCTGGGCGCGTCGATCGACCGCGCCGTTTGGGTGGCGATCGCAAGGCGGGAGGACGGCCGCAGGCGTTTTGCAAGCGACCGGTATGACGAGGTTGTTTCGCCCCCTGCCGGGCCTTTGAGGAAAATGTCCGGCGCGGATAGCTGGCTGAACTACCCGCTCGGCGTGCTCGCCGCCTTCCCCGAGTTCGGCTGGCAGGCGCCCGGCGGGTTCGACTATCTCGCTCTCTCCGATCTTCCGACCGGCGCCGGGCTGAGCAGCAGCGCCGCGATCGAGCTTGCCTCGGGCCTGGTGTTCCTGGATGCGGCGGGGCAGGAGGCCGGCCGCGGGGATTTGGTCAAGGCCTGCCGTCACGCGGAAAATCATTTTGTGGGCGTTCCGTGCGGCATCCTGGACCAGGGCGTCTCTGGATTCGGCAGGGAGGACAATCTGGTGTTCATCGACTGCCGCGGCCCGACCTATTCACTGGTCCCGCTGCCCGGAGGGGTCCAGTTCTGGATTTTCAACACCCACACGAGGCACGCGCTGGTGGACGGCCTCTACTCGGCCCGCTACCGCGAGTGCCTTGCGGCCGCAACCATGCTCGGGGCCGTGTGCCTCGCCGATGTGACCCCGGCAGCGCTGGCCGCGTTTGCCGACCGGGTTTCCGGCGATGCCCCGTCCGAAACCGCAGTCCTCCTCAAGAGGGCCCGGCATGTCGTCGATGAAATCGGGCGCGTCAGGCTGGTGGTCGAGGCCCTGGGTTCGGGCGACCTCGCTTCCGTCGGGCGCCGGCTCACCGAATCCCACTTGAGCTCGAAGACCCTGTTTGAAAACAGCACGCCGGAACTCGACTTTTTGGCCGCCGGGCTCGCCGCGACACCCCATGTGTACGGGGCCCGGCTGACCGGCGGAGGTTTTGGCGGGGCGGTGATGGCCTTGACGAGCCCTGAGTTCGGCGAAGTCGAAGCCGCCGCGGTTGCCGCGGCCTACGAGGGAAGGTTCGGGACACGCCCCACCATCCTCAAGGCCCGGACCAGCGACGGGGCTCAGAACATCACCGCGAGCCTGTCGATATAGGCCGCCACCCAGGTCTCGCCGCCCAGGAAGTAGATCGCGGCCGCAACCGCAAGCATCGGGCCGAACGGCACCCGGGCGCCCAGCCCGAGGGACTTCGTCCCCCTCCCGGCGAGCCGATTCCAGACGAGCGCCAGTGCGATCCAGACGCAGCCGACGACCGCGCCGCCGAAGACCGCGAAGACCGCACCGGGCCAGCCCGTGAAGGCCCCGATGGCCCCTGCAAACTTGATGTCGCCAAAGCCCATGGCCTCCTTCTTCAGGGCGGCCTCGGCGAGAAGGGCGATCCAAAGCACGAGCCCGGAGCCGATCAGCAACCCGACGATCCCCGCGCCGCCGGACAGGATGCTGTCCAGCGCGTAGGACCCTCCGCGCTGCTCGTGGAGGGCGGGGACGAGGAAGGACAGGCCCACCCCCGCCACCCCAAGTCCGAGGGTGAGCGAGTCGGGAATGACCATATGTTCCAAGTCGATGAAGGTCGCGGCAACGAGGGCGCTTAGGAAGACCATCCCGCAGGCCGCCTTGGCGGGGGGGAAGACCAGCCAGCATGCGAGAAAAGCCGCCGCCGTGAGAACTTCCACAGCCAGGTGCCGCGCGGAGATCCGCCGTCCGCAGCAGCGGGCCCGCCCGCGCAGCCAGAGCCAGGACACTACGGGAAGGTTGTGCCTCCACGGGACGGCGGCGCCGCATTCGCAGCGCGACCCCGGGAAGACGACCGACGTTCCGGCCGGGAGCCGGCTGATCACCACATTCAGGAAGCTGCCGATGCAGGCGCCCAGTACAAAGGCGGCGGAAGGAAAGAACCAGGGCCAGGCGGTTGAGATTTCCAGGAATTGCGAGGTCATGGCAGTGATGCGCGGGCGGCCTCCAGCATGATTGAAGCGGTCGCCGCGGCGGGCACTCCCGTCCAGGCCTCCAGGGACTTGGCCCCCTGGTGGGCGAGCATGGAAAGGCCGTTCGCGCAAGGGATGCCGAGGGCGGCTGCCTGACCGAGGAGGCGGGTGCGCGGGGGATTGTAGATCATGTCGTAGACTCCGGACGGCCTGGGAATGCCGGAGAGGTCGATCGGCGCGGGATCGGCAGGCACGAGGCCCGCGCTGGTTGCATTGATGACCAGGAATCCGGGTTTTCCCAGGTTGGGATTCGGCTCGGCAGCAGAAAGGGGGATCCTTCCCGCCAGGGGGCGCAGCGATTCGAGAAGTTCCCCGCCTCGGGATGCCGTCCGGTTCGAGATCCGCAGGGAGGCGCAGCCCCTGCGGAGGCACTCCACCGCGGCCCCGCGCGCGGCGCCGCCCGCCCCGAGGAGCAGAATGTCGGATCCCTCGAGGCCAAGGCCGAGCGATTCGCGTATCCCCTCGGCGAGCCCGTAGCCATCGGTGTTGGAGCCGCGCCATCCCCCGGGGATTCGAAGCAGCGTGTTCACGGCACCCACCGCGCGCGCCGGCTCGTCGATTTCCTGCACGAGTCCGAAGGCAACCACCTTGTGGGGAACGGTGAGATTGATGCCCAGGAACCCCTTTGCCTTCAGGAGCCCCAGCGCGCGCGCAAGGTCCTCCGGCGGAATGTCCAACCGGAAGTAGCTCCACGAGGCGTAGCGAGCGGTCGTCCGCGCGAGCGAGGCGAGGGCGGCGCGGTGCATGGCCGGGCTCAGCGAGTGGGCGATCGGATGTCCGAGCACGGCCAGGGCGGTGCCCGCGAACGACCACGATTCCAAATCCCCGATCGTCAGGACCGGGTCGGTCATTTCGGCAGCCTCTCCCCGAAAAGGGCCGTGCCAACCCTCACCTGGGTGCTCCCGGCAGCGACGGCCTGTTCCAGGTCTGCGGTCATCCCCATCGAGAGCTCCCGCAGGGGCGTCCCGAAGCGCGCCGCAAGCGAGTCCCGCAGGTTCCTCAGGTCCTCGAAGGCGCGGCGGGCCACGCCGGGGTCCTCGGAAAGGGGTGCGATGGTCATGAGGCCCTCGACCCGGAGACTTTTCCTGGAGAGCGCGGCCTCCAGCAGGGCCGGGGCGTCGGCCGGGGTGGCGCCGAACTTTGCAGGATCCCCGCCGGCATTGATCTCGAGAAGAATGGGGAGGACCTTGCCCAACTGGGCCGCGGCGGAGTCGAGGCGCTCGAGCAGCTTTGCGCTGTCCACGCTTTGGATGCGGTCGAAGTGCCGCGCGGCGAGCCCGACCTTGTTGGACTGGAGGTGGCCGATCAACTCCCATTGGATCGCCGCGGAAACGAGCGCCCGCTTCTCAACCCCTTCCTGGACACGATTTTCGCCGACTGCGCGAAGCCCGTACCGGGCCGCGTACTCCGCAGCCTCGGGCGGATGATTCTTGGTCACCGCGAGCAGCTCCACGTCGCCGCCTTGGCGCCCCGCTTCCGCGAAGGCCCGCCCGATCCGGGCGCGCACCGCGTCCGCCCTGCGGACAAACTCCTCGTAGGTGACCATCATCAGCTTGTTTGACTGCCTGTTAGATTATCTAATTAAGGGTTTACGACCGGGAGCGCGTCGCTACTCTGTCACCCAGACAACAACCATGCAAATTGAGAATCTGAAAATTTTCGCCGACCTGGTCGAGACCAAGAGCTTTTCGAAGGCCGCGAAGCTCAACGGCATCACGCAATCCGCGGTCAGCCAGCAGGCGCGGGCGATGGAGCGGCATTTCAAGACCCTCGTCATCGACCGGAGCCAGAAGCAGTTCCAGCTGACCCGCGAGGGTCACCGGGTGTACGAGTTGGCGAAGGAGATGCTCCATACCTACGACACGCTTTTGTCCGAGCTGCAGGAGATGAAGAAGGTGATCAGCGGGACGATCCGCATCTCGACGGTCTATTCGATCGGGCTCCACGAGCTGCCTCCCTACATCAAGCGCTTCCTCCATGACTATCCCTCGGTGAATGTCCGGGTTGAGTACCGGAGGTCGAACCTCGTGTACGAGGACATCCTTCACAATTCCGTGGACTTCGGGCTCGTCGCGTTCCCGGTGAAGATGCGCCAGCTCGACATGATCCCGTTCCGCAACGACCACCTCGTGGTGATCACCCACCCGCAGCATCCGCTGGTGAAGAAGGGGGCCATCGAGGTGGCGGACCTCATGGGGCAGAAGTTCATCGGGTTCGATCCCGACATCCCGACCCGCAAGGCCGTGGACCAGATTTTCCGCGAGAACAAGCTTGAGATCGAGCCCGTCATGGAATTCGACAACATCGAGACGGTGAAGCGCGCGGTGGAGGTCGACCATGGGATCGCCATCGTCCCCCAGGCGACGGTCCTCCAGGAGGCGAAGCAGGGATCGCTTGCCGTTCTTCCCTTCAAGGACCGCGACTTCACCCGGCCCCTGGCCATCCTTCACCGCAAGGGACGGGTGTTCACGCCCGCCATGAAGAAGTTCATCTCGACTCTCGGGCTTGATCTCCCGGAGTCCCGGAATAACTAGCAAGTTGAGGCGGGATTTGCCAAAGGAGGCACGCCGGGTAGCCTGACGCCTGCATGAGGCCCCTTCACCTGCTCCCGGTTCTTGCCATCGCCGTCGCCGGCCTGGCCGCCTGCGATCCCAAGACGGACTTCCCGGCCATCGTCGCCCTCGCGACGCCCCCGTCCGGGCCCGCTCCCTCCTGGCGCCTGAAGGACCCGGACGGCAACCTCGTGAGCTCCGACCAGTTCAAGGGAAAGGTGGTCGTCCTCGACTTCTGGGCGACCTGGTGCGTGCCCTGCCGCATCGAGATCCCGGGCTACATCGACCTTCAGAAAAAGTACGGCAAGGACGGCCTCGTGATCGTCGGGGCATCCGTGGACCAGGAGGGTCCCGCCGTGGTGAAGAAGTTCATGGCCGACTTCGGCATCAACTACCCGGTCGTGATGGCCGACGACGACCTCGTGAACGCCTTTGGCGGCGTCGATGCGTACCCGACCACCTACATCATCGACCGCGACGGAATCATCCGGGATCGCAAGATCGGAGTGCAGTCCGAGGAGAAGTTCGAGAAGAGGATCCTTGTCTGGCTGAAGCCGGGCGGAGCTGCCCGCTGACCCGGGCGCTTCAGGTCTCGACGAGGCGGTAACCGATTCCAGCCTCCGTCTTGAGGTGGCGCGGCTGGTGCGGATCGGTCTCCAGCTTCTTGCGCAGGTGGGTCATCTGGACCCGGAGGTAATGCGTGCTCTCCTCGGCGTGGGGACCCCAGAGTTCCCTCAGGATCTGGCGGTGGATCACCACGCGGCCCCGGTGCTGGACGAGCAGCCGGAGGAGGGCGTACTCCTTGGCCGTGAGCTTCACCTCGGCGCCGGCCCTTCGGACGATGCGGGAGGCAAGGTCCACCTCGATGTCCCCAAAGGCGACGATCGCCGGCTCGTGCGCCGGCTGGGAGCGGCGCAGCACCGCTCGCAGGCGCGCGAGAAGCTCGCGGCTGCTGAAGGGCTTCGTGAGGTAGTCGTCCGCGCCGGCGTCGAGCGCGGCAATCTTCTGCTCCTCGGAATCGCGGACCGTGAGAACGAGCACGGGCGTCTGGGACCATTCGCGCAGGCGCCGGACAACGTCCGTCCCCTCGAGGTCGGGCAGGCCGAGGTCGAGGACGATGCCGTCCGGCTGCCCTGCCGCCGCCTCGCCCAGCCCAAGCTGGCCGGTGTCGGCCTCCAGCACACGGTAGCCGTCGGCCTCGAGGGTCAGGCGGAGAAACCGGCGGATCTGCACTTCGTCGTCGATGACCAGGACCGTTTGCTGGGATGGGGTCGTCATTCCGGGGGAACAGACTGGGGCGCGGAGTGGGGAAGGTAAACCGTAAACACGGCCCCTCCGCCGGGGTTCGGGCCCAGGACCACCTCGCCGCCCTGTGCCGCCACGAAACCGCGCACGATCGACAGGCCGAGCCCGAGGCCCCCCGCCTTCGCCGCGTCCCCCCGCTCGAACTTCTTGAAAAGCCGCTCGCTCATCGCCAGGGGGAAGCCGGGCCCGCGGTCGGCCACCGTGAAGTAGGCCCGCTTCCCGTCGCTCTCGATGCCCGCCGCCAGGAAAATCGGGGTGCCCTCGGGCGTGTGCAGGGAAGCGTTCAGCAGGAGGTTCGCAAGGACCTGCTCGGTCAGCCCGAAGTCGGCCCGGATCGGCGGCATGTCGTCGGAGATCGCCACCTCGAAGGGGCGGCCGGCCAGCGCATCCCGCACACCCTCGACAGCCGCGTTCACGAGGTCGCGCGCGTCGCACCAGTCGAGGCGGGGCTTCAGGGCGCCGGACTCCAGCCGGGTCTGGTCGAGGAGGTTGCCGACGAGCCGGTTCAATCTCCTCGCGGCTGTCCGCATTTCGCCGATCAGCCCGGCGGACTCGAGCGGCGGATTCGTGCCGAGCGTCTCCAGGGCCCCGGTGATGACCGCAAGGGGTGTCCGCAGCTCGTGGGACACGCTGTCCAGGAGGGCCCGATGGAGCTTTTCGGACTCCGCAAGCAGCTTCTCCCGGTCGCTCGTCTCGCGGAGCTGCTCCCGCTCGACGACCAGGGCGAGCTGGCGCGCAAAGACGTCGATCAGATCCCGCTGCGCAAGCGTAAGGTCGCTTCCCTCCTCCGCCTTGACCCCGAGGACGCCAACGGCGCGGTCCTCCCGCACGAGCGGCACATAGTAGCCGATGCTGGCGGGCAGGGTGTCGGTGAACCGCCCGGCGCGCCGCCGGTTCAAGTATACCCACTCGGCGACCCCGCGCTCCCTTTCGTCGATGGGGTAGGAGCCGGCAAAATGGGGCGCGAGCCCCCCGGCATCCTCATTGGCCAGCGCAAGGCAGGTTTTCACGCTGAAGAGTTCGTCGGCCTGCCGCAGCGCGGCGAACACCGCGTCGTCCAGGGTCTTGGCCTCGGCCAGGGCCCGGGTGAGGTGGAAAAGGGCCGTGGCCCGCTCCTCGCGAAGGCGCTCGTTTCGGCCCTGGGCCCGGACCCGGGAGGTGAGCTGGCCGGCGACGAGCGCGACGGCAATCGTCGCCGCAAACACCATGACGTCCTCGAGCGATCCGATCACAAACGTGAAGCGCGGCGGGATGAAGAAGTAGTCCCAGACAAGGGCCCCGAGGACGCCGGCAAAAAGCACGGGTCCGCGCCCGATGCAAAGGCCCAGGACGACGACGACCAGCAGGTAGATCTGCCCAACGGATCGATACCCGACCAGGTCCACGAGAAACCACGATGCGAGGGTCACCGCGGCCATGGTGGCCAGGGCCGTGACATACTCCCGGGACGACGACTGGATGGCCCAATCCGGGCGGAACCGGTGCTTGCGCCTTTCCTCCCCCGGCACGACGCAGATGTCGATGGCTCCCCCGAGCTGGAGCAGCCGGTCCACAAGCGTGCCTCCCCGGAGCGTGTCCAGCAGGCCGTGCCCGCGCGTCTTCCCGACGACGATCTGGGTGGCATTCTGGAGCAGCGCGACCCTCACGAGGGCTGCGGCGACATCGTTGTCGTGGGTCACCACCACCTCCGCCCCGAGCTCGCGGGCGAGGGCCAGATTCTTGTCGAGCAGCCGCTGGGACTCCTTGGAGAGCGGCTTTGCGGGCTCCACGTAGAGGGCCACCCAGGGGGCGCCAAGCGCGCCCGCGAGCCGGCGCGTCCATCTCACGAGCTGGGTGGAGAACGGGCTCGGGCCGACTGCCACGAGCAGGCGCTCGCCGCTGCGCCACACGGTGTGCCTGGAGGTGCCGGCGTGCATCCGGCGCAATTGCTGGTCGACGCGCTCGGCGGTGAAGCGAAGGGCGAGCTCGCGCAGGGCGGTGAGGTGGTCCTCCTTGAAGAAATTCTCCTGCGCCGCGACGGCGCGCTCCCCCATGTAGACCTTTCCCTCGCCCAGGCGCTCGCGAAGGCCCTCCGGCGTGAGGTCCACCAGCTCGAGCTCGTCGGCAAGGTCGAGCACGGAGTCGGGCACGGTCTCGTGGACGGGGGCGCCCGTGATCTGCCGGACCGCGTCCGCCCTCGACTCGATGTGCTGGACGTTGAGGGTTGTGAAGACGTTGATCCCGGCCTCGATCAGCTCGACGACATCCTGCCACCGCTTCGCGTGGCGCGAGCCGGGGGCGTTCGTGTGGGCCAGCTCATCCACGAGGACGAGCGGGGGCCTCCTGGCAAGGATCGCCTCGAGGTCCATCTCGGTGAGGGTGACGCCGCGGTAGGCAATCTGCTTGCGGGGCACAATGGGCAGCCCCGCAAGCAGCGCCTCGGTTTCGACCCGGCCGTGGGTCTCGACGACACCCACGACGGCTTCCAACCCGTCGTGGCTTTCCTTCTGAGCAGCCCGAAGCATGGCGAACGTCTTGCCCACGCCGGGACACATTCCGAAAAACACCTTGAGCCTTCCGCGCCGTCCGCGCGCCTCCTCGAACTGAAGGGAGGCCAGAAGCGCGTCGGGATCCGGGCGGGAATCAGGCATGGTGGATTTCGCGGCTTAGCAGCGATTGCACTCATGACTGAACGAGAAACGCCGATTTCTGGCGATGCAAATTGAGGGATTCCTCGCGGTTGTGCGCTCGAGTCTCATGTAAGGTTCAGCCCGGCGAGGGCTGCGTCGATTCCCTTGATGCAGGCCAGCGTGACGGCCGCGCCCGCCACGCCCGCGAGGACCAGCCGCCCGGCCCCCCTGGAGCCGGCTTCCGGCGGTCGGTCGGTCTTCCCGTGCCCGGCGCAGGCGCAAAAGGCCAGGATGGCCAGGGGATTTGAGGCAACGGCTCCGAGGATTGCGGAATCCGGCGAGTGCAGGCCCAGAAAATCGAACATGGGCAGGAGTCCGCCGGACGGTATCCCCGCCAGCACCGCGGGCACCACGGCTGCGTACCTGGCAGCGGTTCCTGACGCTGAAAAGACTGCGAGCGCGGCCCGCGTCCGGCCGAGGCGGCGCCCGATCCGCACGATCTCGATCAACTTGATCGGGTTGCTGTCGAGGTCGATCATGTTGCCGGCCTCACGCGCAGCCTGCGTGCCCGAATTCATGGCGAGGCCCACGTCGGCCTGGGCCAGGGCGGGGACGTCGCTGCCGCCATCGCCGGCCATGGCGACGACATGGCCCTCCTCCTGCTCGTTCCGGATTCTCCTGAGCGTCGCGCTGGCCGTCGCCTGGGCCAGGAATTCATCCACGCCCGATTCGGCGGCCACCGCCGCCGCGGCCAGCTGGTTGTCGCCCGTGGTCATGACCGTCCGCACGCCAAAGCGGCGCAGCTCGGCAAGCCGCTCCCGGAGGCCGCCTTTCACAGGATCCTCCAAGTGCACGACGCCCAGGGCGGAGGCGTTTTCGGCAACCACGAGCGGGGTTCCCCCGGTGCGCGAAATCCTGTCCACGGCTGCAGCGACCTCGGGAGGGTAGGGTGCCTTCTGCGCCTCGATCCAGGCCCGCAGGTTTCCCGCCTCTCCCTTGCGGATCCGGCGGGCGGGCCGGTCCCCGTTGGGGAGGATGTCGATCCCGCTCATCCGGGTCTGTGGGTTGAACGGCATGTAGGTGGCCTTCACCGTCGTGACTTCCCGCGGGCGCAGGCCGAAGTTCGCCTTTGCAAACACGACGATGCTGCGGCCCTCCGGAGTCTCGTCGGCGAGCGAGGCAAGCTGGGCGGCCTCGGCCAGTCGGTCCACCTGGACGCCGGGCGCGGGGATGAACTCCGTCACCCGCCGGTCGCCGAAGGTGACGGTGCCCGCCCGCTTGAGCAGCATCACATCCACACGGCCCGCCGCAACGACGGCCTCCGTGGACGAGGGGATGACATTCTGCCGCACAAGGCGGTTGACGCCCCCCAGGTCCAGCGCCCGGCCCAGCCCTGCCAGCGTGGCCGGCAACAGGCTTGCGACCAGCGCAACGCCGGCAATGGCGGAAAGCCCGGCTGCGGCGCCCTCAAGGGGATGCCGCGTCAGGTGCCGCTGTGCGGACAAGCCGGCGAGGACCATGCCGACCGCAAGCGCGGCCATGACTCCTCGCAGGATGGCCGGCGGAGTGGGCTGGGGCTGCGGGTTCTCGACCAGGGCCGCAAGGCGGTCGAGGAAGCCTCCGCCGGACTCCGAGGTCACCCGGACCACGATGCGGTTGCTCAGGACCAGCGTGCCACCCGTCACGGCGCTGAAGCGTCCGCCGCTCTCCCGGATCACCAGGGCGGACTCCCCCGTGATCGCGGACTCGTCGACGCTGGCAATCCCCTCGATCACCTCCCCGTCGGCCGGTATGATGTCGCCGGACTCGCATACGACGATGTCGTCCCGGTTCAAGTCGGAGGCCGGCACCCTTTCCTCAAGGTCGTTGCGAAGGCGTCGGCCGTGCATGCGTCCGCGGGAACGGCGGAGCCTGGCGGCGTGTTGGAGCCCCCGGACTTCCTCGAGGGCCTCAACATAGTTGGCCACCAGCACTTCGAGCCAGAGTCCCAGGGCAAGCAGCAATGGGATGGCGGCCGGCCGCCCGGTCGCGGCTGCCCCGGCCCAGGCAACGGTTGCGGCGGCGGCGGCGGCGGCCGTCGCCAGGATCACAGGGTTGAGCCAAAGGCGCCTCGGGTCGAGCTTGCGGAAAGCCTCGAGGAGCGCCGGCCGGAGGGTCCCGGCCGGCGCCTTGGGGTTGAAACTGGCTGGGCTCATGGCCCGTGGCGCGGGGATCCCGCGGTCAGCTTCCCTTCGGGTCCGCCTTGTCCAGGGCGAGATTGAGGAGAAGCACGTTGACCCTGGGTTCGCCGAGGAATCCCCATTGCAGGGGCTCGGTGAACTGGTCCACGAGTGCGGAAATCCTGGCCGGGTCCATGCCGCGGGCGGCGGCGACGCGAGCGATCTGGAACTGCGCCGCCTCCGGGCTGATGTGCGGATCCACGCCGCTTGCCGAGGTGAAGACGAGGTCGGACGGCACGGGCGCGTCCGCCGCCAGGTGGTGGGCCGTGCGGAGCGCGGCGAGGTTGTTGTTCACGTTGGTCTGCAGTTGGGCGCTCGTGGGGCCGAGGTTGCTGGCGCCCGAGGGAACGGTCGCGTACGTGGCCGCCGACGGGCGCGGCCAGAAGTACTTCGTCCCCTGGAACTGCTGGGCGATCAGCGCGGAGCCCACGAGCTTGCCGTCGCGAAGCACGAGGCTTCCCTCCGCCTGGGCGGGGAAGGCGACGTGGGCCACGACGGTCATGACGAATGGATAAAGGCAGCCGGTGATGACGGTAAAGACGAGGGTCATCCGGATTGCCTGGAATGTGAGTTTCATGGCTGGTTTTCCTTTTGGTCTTGGGCGGAATATGCGTGTCAGGGCGCCAGGTGGATGGCCACGAGGAGGATGTCGATGAGCTTGATGAGGACGAACGGGACGAGGATGCCGCCGACCCCGTAGATGAGCATGTTCTTGCGGAGGATCACCTTGGCCCCGAGCGCCTGGTACTTGACTCCCTTGAGCGCGAGCGGGATCAGGGCGACGATGATCAGCGCGTTGAAGATGACCGCGCTTAGGATCGCACTCTGGGGCGAATGCAGGAACATGATGTTGTAGGTCTGGAGCGGGCCGAACCCGCCCGGCTTGAGCGCGTACAGCAGGCCGAACATGGCCGGGAGGATCGCGAAGTACTTCGAGACGTCGTTGGCGATGCTGAAGGTGGTCAGCGCGCCGCGCGTCATCAGGAGCTGTTTTCCGATCTCGACGACCTCGATGAGCTTCGTCGGGTTGCTGTCGAGGTCCACCATGTTGCCGGCTTCGCGCGCCGCCTGGGTGCCCGTGTTCATGGCCACGCCCACGTCGGCCTGGGCGAGGGCCGGGGCGTCATTGGTGCCGTCGCCGATCATGGCGATGAGCTTTCCGCCCTCCTGCTCCTGGCGGATGCGCGCGAGCTTGTCCTCAGGCTTGGCCTGGGCGATGAAGTCGTCCACCCCGGCCTCGGCGGCGATCGCCGTGGCGGTGAGCTGGTTGTCCCCGGTCACCATGATCGTCTTGATGCCCATCTTGCGCAGCTGGGCGAAGCGCTCCCGGATCCCACCCTTGACGACGTCCTTCAGGTTGATGACGCCGAGGACCCGCGGGCCGTCGGCCACCACGAGGGGGGTCGCGCCCAGGCGGGAAATTTCCTCCACCTTGTCCATGACGGCCTTGGGCATGCCGCCGCCCAGCCCGGCCGCGTACTCTCGGATCGACTCGGTGGCGCCCTTGCGGATGCTGCGCATCGCGCCCGTTGTCGCGTCCTTGAAGTCCACGCCGCTCATCCGCGTCTGGGCGCTGAATGGGACAAAGGTCATTCCCACATCCGCGACATCGCGCCCGCGCAGGGAGTACTTCTCCTTGGCGAGTGTGACGACGGAACGCCCCTCGGGGGTCTCGTCCGCCAGCGAGGCGAGCTGGGCCGCGTTCGCAAGCTCGTCGGCGGAGACGTCGGGCGCGGGGATGAACTCGGTCGCCATGCGATTGCCCAGGGTGATGGTCCCCGTCTTGTCCAGGAGCAGAACGTCCACGTCACCCGCCGCCTCTACGGCGCGGCCGCTGGTCGCGAGCACGTTCCGGCGCATCAGCCGGTCAATGCCAGCGATCCCGATCGCACTCAGGAGCCCGCCGATCGTGGTTGGGATCAGGCAGACGATCAGGGCAAGGAGAACAGGGATCGAGGTCAGGACGACCTCCTTCTGGTTCGCCTGGGCCTCATTGTACCTGGCAATGGGCGGAAGCGTGAAGACGACCACGATGAAGAGCGCCGTCAGGCTGACGAGGACGATGTTGAGGGCGATCTCGTTCGGCGTCTTCTGGCGCCGGGCACCCTCGATCATGGAGATCATCCGGTCGAGGAAGGAGTTGCCCTCCTCGGCCGTGACCCGGATCACGACCCGGTCGCTGGTCACCCGGGTGCCGCCGGTCACCGCGCTGCGGTCGCCGCCGCTTTCGCGGACCACCGGCGCCGATTCACCGGTGATGGCTGACTCGTCGACGGTGGCGATCCCCTCGACCACCTCACCGTCGTTGGCGATCAGGTCGCCCGCCGTGCAGACGAAACGGTCGCCGATCCTCAGCTCATGGCTCGGGACGGTCACCTCCTTGCCGGCGACCAGCTTGCGGGCCATGGTCTTGGTCCGCATCTTGCGCAGCGCATCGGCGTGGGCCTTGCCACGGCCCTCGGCCATCGCCTCGGCGAAGTTTGCGAAGAGGCAGGTGAACCAGAGCCAGATGCAGATCTGGACGTTGAACAGGTTGAACTGGTGCGGGAGAAACAGGATCACGGTCGTCCAGATCGAGCCGACCCAGACGACGAACATGACCAGGTTCTTGATTTCGTCCTTCGGGTTCAGCTTCTTGAACGAGTCAATCACGGCCTGGCGGACCAGGGAGGAGTAGTTGGCTTCAAATTTGGCGCTCATGTTTTAGGTTGGGCTGGTTGTTTCAAAACGTGCGGCCGGCGAGCATCAGGCCGTGCTCGACCAAGGGGCCGAGGCAGAGCGCCGGGAAGAACGTGAGCGCGGCGACGATGATGATCACGCCCGTGAGGGTGAAACCGAAGGTCCAGCCGTGGGTCGGCAGCGTGCCGACGGAAGCCTCGGCCGTCCTTTTCGAGGCCAGCCGACCGGCGATCGCAAGCGCGGCAGCGATCGGGGCAAACCGGCCCACGATGATGGCCAAGCCGAGGGCAACGTCGTACCATGGGACGTTTGCATTCAACCCGGCGAAGGCGCTGCCGTTGTTGTTGGCCGCTTCGCCGAAAGCATACAAAACCTCGCTGAATCCGTGGGGTCCGCCGTTGTTCATGCTGGCCAGCGCCGAGGGCAGCATGCAGGAGATGGCGGACGGGATCAGGCAGGCCGCATTCGGCCCAAGAACGCCGATCACGGCCCAGGTCGCCTCCCATGCCCCCAGCTTCTTGCCGAGGTATTCCGGTGTTCGCCCGATCATCAGGCCGGCTATGAACACCGTGATCAGGACGTGGAAAAGCATGCAGTACATGCCACAGCCCACGCCGCCAAAGAGCATCTCGCCCACGAGGATGTTCCACATCGGCATCATCCCGGCAAGCGGCATCCAGCTGTCGTGCATGGAATTGACCGAGCCGTTGTCGATGGCAGTGCAGGAAATTCCCCAGAGGACGCTGTTCATGACGCCGAACCGCTGTTCCTTCCCCTCCATCAGCGGATGGATATTCTGCACGACCGGGTTCGGCTGATTTTCAGCCCAGATCGCGACCGCGAAGGAAACGAGGTACAACGCGAGCATCACGGAATACAGGGTCCATGCATGCTTCTTGTTGGCGACCATCAGGCCGAACATGTACACCTGCGCCATCGGAACGACGATGATGGCCAGCATCTCCCAAAAGTCCGAGAGGGGCGTCGGGTTCTCCAGGGGATGGGCGCTGTTCACGCCGTACCAGCCGCCGCCGTTCGTGAAGATCTGCTTGCAGGACTCGAAGGAGGCCACCGGTCCGATGGGGATCTGCTGGGTCTCGACCCTCTGGTCCACCATGACCGGCTTGCCGTCAGAACCGTTCACCACATTTCCGTTCGCGTCGGTCTTCTGGACCTGCGTCGTGTAGGGCTCGACCAGGCTCGCGGTCTGGTAGGCCTTCCAGCTCTGGGGAACGCCCTGCCACATCAGGGGGATCGCCCAGAGGACGGACAGCGGGATGACGATGTAGATCGTGCAGCGGGTCAGGTCCGTCCAGAAATTGCCGATGCTCTTCGCCGAGGCCCGCTTCAGGCCGCGGGCGACTGCGGCGAGGACGGCGATGCCGGCCGCCCCGCTCAGGAACTGGTGCACCGAGAGCCCGAGGGTCTGCGAGAAATTGCTCATGACCGCCTCGCCGCTGTACGACTGCCAGTCGGCGTTGCAGGTGAAGCTCCAGGCCGTGTTGAAGGCGAGATGCCACGAGAGGTTCGGAAAGCCGTTCGGGTTCAGCGGCAGCCACTGCTGCGTCATCAGGATCGCCAGCAGCGACACAAACCCGACGGACGTGAAGATCACCACGGCCCACAGGTACGTGAGCCACGACGTTTCAAGCGCCGGATCGACCCCGGTCAGCTTGTAGACCCACTTTTCGATCGGGCCGAGGAGGGGATGCAGGAAGGTCTTCTCCCCCTGGAACACTTTCGCCATGAAGCGGCCGACGACCGGCGTGAGGGCGATTCCCAATCCAAAGAAGAGGATGATCTGGATGATTTCGTAGGATTTCATAGTTCGGGCAAGTGGAAGCAGAGCGTACACCACCGCCCGGCCCCGGGTAGTTAAATGCCCGGACCAAGCCGTCAAAAGATCGTTAACCCTGCCGGGTTTTCGATGTCCGGGCTGGGGAGTAAGGCTGAAAGGAGCTCCGCGCGTTTGCGCCGGACATCCTTCAATCGGGAAAAAGAAAAGGGGCCGGCGATAACCCCTTAACGCCGGCCCCACTTATTCTGTCCGGCCTATGCGGCCGGTTATGCGCCTCCCAATACCCTGCTTGGATGGCACGGACTTTCCCCAAGCATCGCCCATGCCAACCACGCGCTTCGATGCGCCCTATTTCGGAGGCTGACAGCGGGCGCGCTTCCGCCGATAGCTAGGGGCCATGCCGCTGCCCCCCGTGATCCATGAGGACGACACCGTAATCGCCTTTGACAAGCCGAGCGGCCTCCTGGTTGCGCCCGACCGGTGGGACAAGGCCCGCGAGAACCTGATGGATCTGGTCCACGACCGGATGGGTCGCCAGGTGGCGAACATCCATCGCATTGATGCGGGCACCAGCGGTGTGCTTCTCTGCGCCAAGGACAAGCCCGCCCTCGATTTCCTGACAGGCCAGTTCCAGTCGAAGACCGTCCGCAAGCTCTACCTGGCCCTGGTCGTGGTCCTGCCCCTGGAGCGCGTCATGAAGGTCGTCGAACCCGTGCGCGCGCCCGACGGGGGCCTGCCGGGGGAGTTCACCGTGGACCTTGCCCTCGGCGAGGACACCGGGCGGCCCGGCCGCATGCGCGTCTTTCGAAAGCACGGGGGAAAGGCGAGCCAGACGGAGTTCCGCGTGCTCGAGCGGTTCGGGCGCCACGCCCTCCTCGAATGCCGGCCGATCACGGGCCGCACGCACCAGATCCGGGTGCACCTCGCCGCGGCGGGGGCCCCGGTCCTGAATGACCCTTTTTACGGCGACCCGGAGGAGGTGCTCCTGCTCTCCAGTCTCAAGCGCCGGTACAAGGGCCGCGACGAGGAAAAGCCCCTGATCGGCCGCCTGGCCCTGCACGCGTCCGAACTCACGTTCCTCCACCCGGCGACCCAATCGGAAGTCACCGTCCGGGCCCCCATGCCCCGGGATTTCGAAGTCGCCCTCAAGTACCTGCGGAAATTCTCCTAAAAGGGGTCAGGCTGTTACATTCCCCCTTCCCGGCCGCTTGCTATTATGTGGGCATGGCCAAACAGAAATTCCTTCTCCTCCTCTTTGCAGCGGCTGCGGCGTCGCTGCTCGCCACCCAGTCCGCCCACGCCCAGAGCGCCAGCGCCGTTTTCAGCGGGCCCCAGAACATGGACCCCGGCCTCCAAAGCGGGCTGAACAACCTGACGGGCTACGTCTATTCAATCCTGAAGTTTCTGAGCCTGATCGGGCTCGGGGTGGCCTACTACTTTGTCACCCACCACGGGGTGGGAAAGGCCGTCCTTGCGACGGTCGCCGCGGTGCTCCTTTGGTTCGCCCCGACCGTCGCCAACATCGCCCAAAACATAGGCAACGCCGCCGCGCAACAGTCGATGGCGAATTCAAGCGGCGGGTAGGCGCATCCGAATGCGGGACTTTGACGCCGGATCACGGCCCGGGCTCCGGATCGGGCCTTGCAACCTCGGGGAGGATGGCTCGCCCGGCTTCCGCCGCCAGCTCGGCAAAGGCGTCCGCGACCGGGAGTGCCCGGTCCGCCGGCGAAGCGTACATGCGATCGAACACCGCGGCCACCTCCTTATAGCTGGAGCAGGCCATTTGCCCGCATCCCTCGACCCAAACGTACGTCGGCATCGGAAAGCGCTTCACTGCGGCGTTGCCTTGCCTGGGGCTGGCCTCGCATTGACCCAGGAATTGCGGAGATTGCGGAGCTCAAGGAGGGTGCCCGCTGCCCATAGCAGCCGCCTGGGCGCCAGCAGGGATGCCGTGACTGCCAATTGATCCGGCCTGAGGACTGCGACCATCCAGGCGCCTTCGGCCGTACAGCGGTAGGGCAGGTTGGGTGGCCCGGAGGACGGCACCCCGCCCAAGGTATCCTTCTCCGCGGGCCACGCCACCCGCCCAAACCGGTGGCAACCGTGGCGGCGGATCAACCAATACAGCCATGGATTTTCCGGGATGAGCTCCGCGCCCGCCAGGAGAAAGTCGGAGAGGGTCCCGCTTTCAGGACGTCCCATGGACTCGTGGATCCTCTCCATGGTCCCGGGGTCCAGGATCCCGGCATCCTTCAGGTCGGCAAGCAGGCCTCCGTCGGCCTCGACTTGGTTGAAGTGCATCACGATGTCCCCCGACTATAGCAAGCCGCAGGGTTGCTATCATGGAACCCGTGCGCGTCCGCCTTCTTATCCCGATGTGCGCCGGGTTCGCCGCGGTTTCCGCCCGGCCGGACGACCGGAGCGTCGCCGACTTCAGGGCAGGGCCTCCGCCGGAGGCCCCGGCAGCGCACCCGTCCGCGCCCGTCGACGGGCCTCCTCCCCGGGCCCCGGAGGATCCGGATGTCATGCCGGCGCGCGTGGTTCTCTCAGCCCGGCATGGAACCATCTCCCGGTCCGGCGCGCGGATCCTCTTCGAATTTGAGAACGCACCCCTGGCGGAGCTGCTGGCCTCCACCGGCCGGGCTTTCTCCGCCCTGGTCGCCGCCCCGGAGCCGGGCTCCCGGGTCCTCACGGTTCGGTTCACGGCCGACAACCCCGAAGAGGCCCTGAAAAGGATTGCGGAGGCCGCAGGCCTGCGACTCTCCGGCGGCGCAGGCGCTTGGATTCTCGTGCAACCCGGCGCGGAAAGGATCCCGAAAGCGCCTTCCGCCGAGCCCTTCCTCAAGGGCGGTTTTTCCGGGGCCAAAGGAACCCCGTAATTGCGACTGCGCACCCCACCGGGCCGAG
>Ga0302319_10005601_pt1 | contig 25189 bp, 22 predicted proteins | sample Bog_T0_2_FD_203319 | JGI IMG/M metagenome (GOLD analysis project Ga0302319, IMG submission 203319) | Peat permafrost microbial communities from Stordalen Mire near Abisko, Sweden - Bog_T0_2 | ecosystem: Environmental > Terrestrial > Soil > Wetlands > Peat | place: Sweden: Abisko, Stordalen Mire...
ATACTCGATCTTTCCGCGCTAGTACTCGCGAAACGATCCGCTGGCCGCGAAAAGGCTCTGCCCAGCTGAACCCGAAAGCGGCACACAAAATCCTACCTGAGACCATCACCCACCAACCATGTGGGGCGGATTGTCAAACCTGCAGCGGATTTCCAATCCCGCCAGAGCGTAGCGCATCTCGCTGCACCTCCACGCCCCCTTTTCCGCTAACATAAAAGGAGATAGAAGTAACTCAAAATGCCATACATGACCATCGACGCTGCACCCCCAAGAATAGCCGAGGTCATCGCTCACGCTACGGTGGCACTCGACGGACAGCAAAATGCCATGCGCTGGCTTCAGCAGCCTAACGGCGATATTTCCGGTCGCACGCCGCTGGCCGTATTGTTCGGTGGCACCCCCGAAGAATTGCAGAAAGTCGATCACTTACTTTCCGCTATGGAGTTTGGCATCTTCGATAAAACGGGTTGTTTGAAGTAGCCCTTGTCGCGAATAACGGCTCTATTGGTTTAGACGCCCGCTCCCAGTACAATGACCAGAGCGTTTAAAAAGACTAGGCCATGACGAATCCCCCCGAAGCCTTCCTCAGCTACACCAGATTGGACGACGAGTATTTTGGCGGTGCGATTACGTCATTAAGGCGCTTGCTGGAACTTGGCGTTAAGGTCGTCACCGGCGATCGAACGTTCAATATCTTCCAAGACGTCGACGGCATCGAGTTTGGCCAAAAGTGGAAGGAACGGCTCGCCGAAGCGATTTCGACGTCAAGGTTCCTCATACCAGTCGTCACCGCTTTTTTTCACGAGTGAATTATTTCGTGACAGCGCCGGTGCTCGAACGACCGGAATTGCTTAAGGACGACCCGCTTGCCTCCGAAATCGGTAGCCGCCAGCGATATGACTGGCGTAATCAAGCAGACTTTGCCGCTCAACGACCCGATTATACGCCGCGCTGTTCGGGAACTGGCCTAGAAAATCGCGAAGGCCATCGCACGCACGTCGCATCCATCGCTCCCTTCGCCCCCACTCAAGCGCGGTGCCGATGCCACAAATGAGGAGGCTTTAAGGCTAACCAAGAGCCTAGGACCGGAAAGGGAGACAAAAAAGCCCCGAAAACTCGTTTTGTGGGTAGACGACAGGCCAGACAACAACATCATTGAGCGTCAGTCGATGAAGGCCTACAACATCGATTTCGTTCTGGCCCAATCGACAGGTCAAGCCCTCGCGGAGATGAGGAAACAACAGTTCGACGCGATCATCAGCGACATGGGCAGACCTACGGACTCGCGCGCGGGCTACACTTTCCTGGAAGCAGTACGAGGCAGCGGAGATCACACCCCTTATTTCATCTACGCCGGATCAAGGGACCCCGCGCATGTGCGCGAGGGGCGCACTCGCGGCGCACAAGGCGTTACGAACGTGGGCGATGAACTACTCCAAATGTTGCTGCCCGCCCTGCATGTGTGAAATTGTCCGGCGACAACTACTTTCGACCCATCAACTACAGCCTTCGCAAGCTGCTCCGAGACCGCCTCAAGCAAAGTGGGGACGTGCTCGTGTGTCCGAAAACGTAAATCGCTCGCCTGTCAGATCCATAGCTCCACGGACATACGTGCATGTACCCACTTTGCGCTCTGCCATTCGCCGAAAAATCCCTTGAGCCGCCCGTTTCATCCCCTCCTGTGGCGGCTGTTTCCCGGCCGCCATGACCCGTTCACAACATTAAAGATTTTTAATTCATTTTAAAATCAATGCTTTACAGTCAACTTCCCATCCGTCCTGCACACCCGCCATCGGATACTCATCGTGCAGGGGACAACCTATGCTCCGACACCTCATCTTCGCAGCCGATCACAACCCGCACCCAATCTGCGTCCCGTCGCCCATGCCTCTCCACGCCCATAATCCCCTGCAACCAGCCACGCGCTCGTCCACCCTCGCGGCACAACCCAGCCCCGCACACCCGTCCATCTCCCCGGCCCCCGCCACCCCCACCGCAAGAACATCGAGTCATTCCCGCGTCCCACCCCTTATTTTTAATAGGCGGGAACGGCTCGCCCAAAATCGCCTCAATTCCCGCGAAAATTCCCCCGCTTCCGCTATCCTCAAAAGTATCCGCCGCCTCGTCACACAACTCGCGCCGTACGTGCGTCCGTACTACTGGATGGCTCTCGCTTTGCTCATCAGCCTCGTCTTCGAATCGGGCCTCGAAAGCGCTACCCGCTTCAGCTTCCGCTATCTCATCGACGAGGCCGTCATCCCCCGCAACTACAAACGCCTCACGGAGTTACTCGGCCTCCTTGGCTCCGCCGCCGTCCTTCTCGCCGCCGTCTCGATCATCGCCGATTACGTCTGGGCCAAGCTTGGCGCGCGCGTCGTCAGCGACCTGCGCAGCGATCTCTACATGCACGTGCAAACCCTCTCGCTCGATTTTTTCCAGCGGCGCAAATCGGGCGATCTGCTCAGCGTTCTCATCGCCGACCCCGAAACCATCGAAAGCTGCCTCGTCACCGTCGTGCCCTATGGTTTGCTCGGCGTCACCGGCATCGTCATGTCGACCACGCTCATGGCCTCCATCCATCCGGCCATGGCCGCCGCTACGCTCGTCGGCACTACCATCTGCTTCCTGCTCCCGCGCGCACTCCTCGGCAAGGCCAATCGCGCCTCTTTCGCCATGCGCCAGCAGGAGGGCCGCATGTCCAGCGCCATCCAGGAATCCTTGCAATCGCAATATCTCATCAAAGCCTTCGGCCTCGAGCGCGAATTGTTCAATCGCTTTCGCCGCGAAACGCAATCGCTCGTCGATCTCACCGTCAAGGCGAATTTTCTTTCCTACATCGTCGAACGCATTCCCGCCGTCGCTTTCTTCATCCTCTGCCTCGGTATCATCGGTGGCAGTTCAGCCGTGGCGTTTCACGGCGGCATGAGCATCGGCTCCGTCGTCTCGTTCCAGGTGCTGGCACTAGGCTTGGGCAGCGCCATTGGCAACCTCACTTGGCTCGCGCCCATGGTCGTCAGCGCCAATGCCGGCTTGCAGCGCATCAATGAAGTGCTGAACGAACACCCCGCTATGCCTGAAAAAATCGGCGCGAAAGTCCTCGGGCCATTTGCAAAAAGCATCCGCTTCGACCACGTCAGCTTCGCCTATCCCGCCGCCAAGCACGACGCCAACGAGCCGCGTCCCCTGATTCTCCGCGACCTCACTCTCGAAATCGCCCATGGCCAGTTCGTCGTCATCGTCGGCGCCAGCGGCAGCGGCAAAACCACTCTCTTGCAGCTGCTCTTGCGCTTGTACGACCCAACCCAAGGCGCGGTTTCGCTCGACGGCATCGACCTGCGCGACGTCAACGTTGCCAGCCTGCGCGCCCAAATCGGCTTCGTCGGACAAGATGTCCTGCTCTTCGATAGCACCGTGCGCGATAACGTGCGCATGGGGCAGCTCGACGCCTCCGATACCGACATTCTCGAAGCCCTGCAAGCCGCCGAATGCGCCCATTTAGTCAAGAAACTCGCTAACGGCTTGGATACTTTAGTCGGCGAAAAAGGCGCGCAACTATCGGGCGGTGAAAGGCAGCGCATCGCTTTGGCCCGCGCCCTGGTTCGCAAACCGCGCATCCTGATTCTCGACGAAGGCACTTCAGCTTTAGACAGCCAAACCGAAGCCGCGCTCTTGTCCACGTTGCGCGGACTCGCTGCCCAGCGCCACATCACCGTCATCGCCGTCACCCATCGCTTAGGCATGGCGCCGCTCGCCGACAAGGTCGTCCTGGTCCGCGAGGGCGCTGTCGAATCCGCCGGCCCGCACTCGCATTTAATCGAACAAGAAGGAAGTTATGCGTCCCTCTGGGAACAGTCCACAATTCACTAGCGGCGGCACGCTGCTGCGGGAAATCCAACCCGTCGTGTGGACGCTGGTCCCGTTTTGGATTGAAGGCGCAACGTTGAAAAGCGATAGTTACGATCTAGGTGCCTACAAAGTGGAATTGGCCGATGCCTTCCGCGAACTGAATTTGCCCTGGATATTGCAGATAGTCGTCCCTGCCACTATAAATGAAATCGTGGCGCAAATTGTCGAGTGCGCCAAGCAGCGGCCCACATTGGTTTTCAATCTGTGCGACGGCTATGAAGAAGTCGGCACGCCAGGCGTTTCCGTCGTGAAAGCCTTGCAAGCAGCCAAGCTTCCGTTTACCGGCGCCGATGTGCGCTATTACGAAACTTCATCCTCGAAGCTCGAGATGAAGCAGTTATTCCGGCAAGCAAACGTCCCCACCGCCGTGTGGGAAGCGCTGCCCGACGACGGGCCGCTCACGGGCCTTTGCGAACGCCTCGGCACGCCGCTGTTCATTAAGCCTTCAGCCTCCAGCGCCAGTTTCGGCATCGGCTTGAAGTCCGTCGTGAAAAGCGATGAAGAAGCAACCCGCCGGCGCGACGAACTGAAAAAAGGCGAGCACAAACATTTGTTCGCCAAAGACATCATCTTCGCCGAAGACTTTATCGACGGCCCCGAATTCACCGTGCTGATGGGCGGCTATTGGGATGACCCGGACAACATTTGGACCCTGCCGCCGGCCGAACGAATCTTCGACGCGTCTATTCCGGAAAGCGAACGATTTCTTTCCTACGACCGCTATTGGGGCTATTACAAGGAAGAAACTCCGCCGGAAGGCGGCCGGGCGTTTTATGCTTACCGCGCGGCGGCGACGGAACAGGCGCAAATCCTTTTCGATCTCGCCAAGCGCGCGTACATCGCCGCTTGGGGTTATAGCTACGGGCGCGTGGATATCCGCATTAACAAGAAGCGCAACGAGTATCAGGTACTGGAAGTGAATGCCAACTGCGGCCTGTCGGGCGATGCTGAGACATCCTGCGGCAGCATCCTTGAAATGGCCGGCCAGCGCTTTCCGCGGTTGGTGGAAAAAATATTGGAGCAGGCGTTAGCCCGCTCGCGGCCATGAAAATCTGCGTCCTGCAACCCGACTATACGGGTTCGCCGGTGGATTACGGAAATTACGATCCGCCGCGCAATCTTGCAGCGTGGCTGCCGGAACATAAAGTAGACAATTTGTTTTTGCGCAAAGCCACGTCTTACCGCCAGTTGATGAAGGCGGCTGAACACGGCTATGACATCTACATCAACCTTTGCGAAGGCTATCCCGAATGGGACATTCCGGGCTTCGATGTGATCTGGGCCTTGGAGCGCTTGAACCTGCCGTTCACCGGCACTACGTTGAAACATTTTCTGCCCTCGAAAGAGACCATGAAAATCGTCGCCCAGGGTTGCGGCGTCGCCACGCCTGCCTGGTGGATCGTGCGCACATTGCTGGATGTCGACGCCATGCCAGCGTCTCTCAAGTATCCGCTGTTCGTGAAGCCAGCGGATTCGGGTGATAGCTTAGGCATTGATGAGCGATCATTGGTGCAAAGCAAGGAAGAACTGCGGCAGCGCTGCGCCGAACTGCTTCTGGATTTCAACAAAATCCTGATTGAAGAATTTGTCGACGGGCGCGAGTTTACCGTCTTAGTCGCGGGCGATGAAGACAGCGCGTTCGCGCTCACGCCATTCGAATTTGTCTTCGATTCTGCGCATCGCTTCAAGACCTACCGCATGAAAGTAACCGAGCATCATGCGCGCAACAACGTTCCGGTAACGGATGCGCCACTCAGCGCGCGCCTTAAGGAAATGGCGGTGAAAATCTTTCACGCCTTCCAAGCCGAAAGCTACGCGCGCATTGACATGCGGTCCAACCGCGCCGGAGAATTATTTTTCCTTGAAATCAATTGCGAATGTTCTATCTTTTATCCGCCCGGCTCCGAAGGCTCGGCCGATTATGTTTTGCAACACGATCCGTTAGGCCACGCCGGATTTCTGCGGCACATCATTGCGGACGGCATCAAGCGGCACCAGCGCCGTCAAGCCTACACCCACCATCAACGCGATGAAAAGTAACGCCGCCAGAAATGCCACCACGCCCGGCCAACGATAAAGCTTCCAGAAGTAGCCGCCCACCGTGCCCGCCACGCTGGAGCCGAGATAGTAGAAGAACAAGTAGAGCGAGGAAGCCTGCGCCTTCGAGTGTCTTGCGCGCAAGCCAACCCAACTGCTCAACACCGAGTGTCCGCCAAAAAAGCCGAACGTGAAGACAGCAAGACCGAAAACGATAAGCGCTAAAGGCCGCAGCAGCGTGATCAACACGCCAACCAGCATGCAAAGAACGACGCACCAGAAGACATTGCGCCGCCCCAACCTTCCCGCCAGGTTGCCAACCCACGCCGAACTGACCGTGCCCACCAGATAGACCGCGAAGATCGCGCCCACCGCCGAATGACTGAGCGAATACGGCAGGGCCATCAAGCGAAAGCCAACATAGTTGTATACGGTAACGAACGCGCCCATCAGCAGAAAGCCTTCAAGAAACAGCCAGCGCAATCCGGGCTCGGCCAGATGATCGGCAAACGATTTCATCAGTGAACCCAGATGCATGGGCCGCGCATGAAAATGCCTGGAATCCGGCAAGCTGCGCCAAAAGATAAAAGCCGCAATCAGGCCGACCACGCCAATGGACGAAAGCGCTATCCGCCAACCTGCTAAATCCGTCAACACACCAATCAGAAAGCGTCCCGACATGCCGCCCACCGCCGTCCCACCCACATACAATCCCATCGCCAAGCCGATCGCGGAAGGATGCATTTCTTCGCTCAAGTACGCCATGGCCACGGCGGGTAAGCCGCTAAACGCCAAGCCTTCCAGCGCGCGCATGCCGAGAAACGAAGGCCATCCCGGAGCCAGCGGCGAAACTGTGGTGAGAATGGCCGATGCGAACATCGACGCCGTCATCACCGGCTTGCGCCCCCATGCTTCCGAAATCGAGCCCGCCAGCAGAATCGCCACCGCCACCGAAGCCGTTACAGACGAAATAGCCAAACTGCTCGACGCGGCGCTGATATGAAACAGCTGCGCGAACAGCGGTAGTAGCGGCTGCACGCAATACATCAGCGCGAAGGTGGCAAAGCCCGCCGCGAACAGCGCCAGATTGGTGTGCCGGAACGCCGGCGTGCCGCGCAAAATCAAACGGCGTGCTTCTGCCTGCAAGCGTCCGAGCAGTAGTACACCGTCTTGCCGAAAAGTTGACGGCGGAAAGTCGAAGATTCAGAAACGTATGTGCCGCACACCGGATCTTTGTGCAACTCACCAGCCCGCGGCGCTTCGTTTTCTTTCGGCTGTTGCCTCTGCTGCTGGAATCCGCCCGAAGCAGCGGTGCCAAAGCCCTTCATCAGACTCGACAAAATAGCCCGTCCCACGTAGACAGCCAGAAATGTTAGAAACAACTCAAAGATCGCGCGGAACATGGCTAAATGGGGTCCTAAGCTGGGAACGCCTTAGCGTCCCCAACTCCCATTGTAGGCCGTTTACTTCTTTTTCTTCGTCGGCACAACCACCTTTGTTTCGATCTTCTCGCCCATCGCCTGCAGCATGGCGGTCGCATCTACCGCATGCGGACCGTTGGGCTGCAACTCCAGGTACTTCTTCAAGGCCGGCGCCGTATCAGGCGGATACGTCACCGCACCACTCTTCGGATCAACCTTCCCTTGCGCCATCAAACCGTTGCCGTATTGGAACCATGCTTCCGAATAGTTAGGATCGGCTTCGGTCGCTTTCTTGAAAAAGTCCGTTGCCTTTTCGGGCTGGCCGCCGTTCACCAGGTTGGCGCCCATGTTGAAGTAAGCCTTGGGAGCCATGCTTGGGTCGGCTTGCGCGGCCTTCGTCAATGCATCCGTAGCCTCCGGGATCTTCTTCTCTTTGCCGTAGAGATTGCCAATCTGGTTGTAAACGCCCGCGTCGCCCGGCTTCAGCGCCAAACTCTTGTTGTAGTTGGCAATGGCTTGATCGAAGGATTTGTTTCGATCGTCGCCGGTTTGCGCTTCACCCATGCCCGAGTACGCTTCACCCAGCGCGTTCCAGACCGCGACCTGCGAAGGATCAAGCTCGCCTGCCTTGTTGAAACTATCGATGGCAGTTTGATACTTCACAACCTTTTGCGCCTTGTCGGGTTCAGCGGCCGCTGCCTTCAAGGCATCCTCGCCTGCGTTAAACGAGTCGTTCAACGCTTTGTTCTTTTTCATTACCTCGGCGTTTTTCTTGGCGGCTTGCTCGAACTTTTCTTTTTCTTCCTTCGTCATGCCGTGCGCTTGTTCCTGCGTGAGTTCACCGGCGGCGGCCGCTTTCGCCGCTTCCGCCTGCGACTCGGCCGCTTTTCTCAAGTCGAAGTCGACCGTGGTGCTATCGGAATACTTCGATTGCACGCCTTTGATTGTCAGCGAATCGATCGTTTTGCCATCAACCTGGATGCTGATATCGAATTTGCCAAGCGGCAGTCCGGTATAAAGCCAGTGGCCTTTCTTGTCGGACTTTACTTGGTAGTGGCCTTTGATATCCGTACGGTCTAGCACAATGAGAGCGCCCTTGATGGGCGCGCCGTTCGCATCCTTCACGTCGCCTTCAACGGTTGTGGTCTGCGCCCAGGCGCCACCAGCCACAACCAGCAAAAGACCGCTCAAAATCAATGAACTTCGCAACTGGGCGAGCATAATATTTGTCACCTCTCCTCTAGAGTGGAATTCGTAATTCTCAAAGATACTATACTCCGTTGAAACGCGCAGCAGAGTAATGTGTGGACACTATAAGAATCAAGGATTTGCCAGTAGTTCTTGAACGTTTGGCAACCCGAGGCCGTTACCGGGCATCTATTAGGCGGGGATTGGGGAGCACGCTAAAATGTCAGGTACAGGGAGTCTTCAATTGAATCGTTTGGGGCGCGGGGCATTCATTCTTGCCAGTTGCGGGTTTATGCTGACGGTGGCATCTGCGCAACCAGCCGATATTTCGCAGGCTGAAGATCTATACAAACACACGGAATTCGAAGCATCTCTTGCGCGGTTAGACAGACATTCCACCGATGCCGCTACCAATTTTCTGATTGGCCGCGATTATTACATGCTGGTGGATTTCAAAAAGGCGGTGGAGTATTTTGAACGGGCCGCGCAAGAAGATCCGGCGAACGCTGAATATATGGACTGGCTGGGTAGGGCTTATGGCAAACGAGCAGAGACTGGAAATCCGCTGATGGCGCCGGGTTTTGCCTCGAAAGCGCGCCAGGCGTTTGAAAGAGCCGCGGAGTTGGACCCGAAAAACGCCGATGCGTTGAGCGATTTGTTCGATTACTATCTGGAAGCCCCCGGTTTCCTGGGCGGCGGCTTCGACCGTGCGCTCAATGTTGCCGAACATACCGCCAGTTTCGACCCCGCGCAAGGTTATTTCGAAAAAGCCAAGCTCGCCCAAAAACGCAAGGAATTTCAGGCGGCGGAAGATCATCTGCGGCAGGCCATTAATGCCGCACCGAGAGAGGTAGGTCATGTCCTTGCTCTCGCGCGATTTCTGGCGACGCAGGGCCGCAACAAAGAAAGTGATGCGGTCTTTTTAGAAGCGCAAACCAGGCACCCGAATGCACCGCAAGTCTGGTTCGCGTGGGCGGCGGTATTGGTAAAGCAAAAGCGCGACTTGCCACAAGCAAAGAGCATGCTCGAAAAGTACATGCAGGCGTCCGTTACTCCCGACGACCCGCCGAAGGAAGAAGCTCGCCGTCTTCTTAAAGAAGTGGGCGGCGTCTAAGCGGCGGCAACGCGCCCGTTCAAATGAATTTCTCCGAAGCGATCAGCTTCAGTTTTCAAGCGCTCAGAGCAAATAAACTTCGTACATTTCTCACCGCGCTGGGTTTGATGATCGGCAACGCGTCGGTCATCCTGGTTGTAACAATATCGCTCGCCAGCAAGGATCTGATTTTGGATCAGATCCGCGGCGTCGGTTCTAATCTTGTCTACGCCTATTACGATGCCGGCGGCCAAAATACCGCCAAAATCCAAGGTGACTTCGTAAAGCTTGCTGATGTGCGCGCTATCCGCGATACGCTGGGCAATGAAATTAAGGCAGCCACAGCGGTGATGACTTCTCACGACCAGATCGTGGTCAACGGCAAGGTGCGCGAACTGACAGTCAACGGGGTGGATGAATATTACCCGATAGTCCGGCCGTTGGTGATTCTGCGCGGCCGAGCGCTGGATGCGAGCGATGTGGCTTTGCGCGGCCGCGTGGCCATGCTCACCGACAAACTCGCCGTACGGATCTTCGGTAGCCAGGACGCTGCCATTGGCCAGACCATCAAGATCAGCCAACTGCAGTTCACCGTGATTGGTACATTCCGCGAGAAAACCAGCACCTTCGGGCAAAGCGAAAACAAAGACGAAACCGTGCTGATTCCGAATACTGTCATGAGATATTTCATGCAGTATGAAAAAGTTGAGCCGGTTTATGTGCAAGTGCGGGACGCGGCCGACGTGCCGGCTGTTACCGAAAAGCTGACTGGTATCTTGGAGAGCCGCCATAGGCAGGGCGCCAAATACGACGTGCAGAACCTGGTGGCCATCCTACAAGCTGCGGACACCATCGCTTCGGTGTTGACCGTTGTTTTGATTCTGGTGTCTTTGATCGCGCTGCTCATTTCGGGCATCGGCATCATGAACATCATGCTGGTGACGGTGACGGAACGAACTCGCGAGATCGGCTTGCGGATGGCCGTAGGAGCCTCGCGGCGGGAAGTTCTCTTGCAGTTCTTGGTGGAAGCGGTGGTCTTGAGCGTGGTGGGCGGCGCTTTGGGCATCGTCGTTGGGCTTGCCATACCGTTAAGCGTGCCGCTGGTAATCTCTCTGCTGGATTTGCCGTTGTCGATCAAAGTGCCGGTATCGCCGATCTCGGTCTTAGTGGCGTTCGCGGTTTCGTTTGTGGTGGGTGTTACTTTCGGGCTGCTACCGGCGCGGCGCGCGGCGCAGTTGAATCCGACGGAAGCTCTGCGCTATGAATAAAATCCCATTCGCGTGCGGCTCGCTCATGCAGTAAAGGCAGATCCGATTCCAGCACAAAGCCTGAATCCAGCAGCGCATGTGCGGCTTGGTCGATTTTATCGAGATAAGCCCGGCGGCTTGAATAGCGCTCTTCAACCGACTTTCGCGGATCGCCACTTTTCAACCGCTCTTCTTTCGTGAGCGGAAACGGAATCCAGGACCCGGTATAGCTCAACATTTCAGTAGGTGCGCCGATAGCGGCATCGCGCCGGTTCCAACCGGTGTACGAAGCGAGGGGCACCTTTACTTCCGGCATCTGGATGCCGCCCACATCGTTGCCGTCGGCATCAACTTGCGGGACAAACGTCGGAAAGGGAGCACCTACCTTCGGCGGTTCTGCCGAAAAATCGAGACGGTACGCTTCGCGTTTGTGGAGCGGCGGCGCTACGCCGGAAATCTCGGGGAAGCGCAGACCGTCGAGAGACGTCAGTTCATTTTTCGCCAGGTGCGGGAAGCGTGATGGCGGAGGCTCGGCCCCGGTCTTGATCCACTTGTCCAGAGCCAACAACAACGCGCGCTGGCCAAAGCGATAATCGTTGGCGTTTGCGCGATTCTGCGCTGGCACTCGAGCCGGCGGAATAGATCCCGCGCCGTGTTGCGAGCCCGCGAAGAAATAAATGCGCGTATTCGCCGAAGGCTCAACGTCGGCTCGGCCATCGGCGGTGGTGTGAATGAGCGATGCGCAACGCCCCCAATATTCATAAGAGCCGTGAGAAAGAAAAAGTTTGGGCAGAACGTGGGCATCTTTCGCTCGTTCCGTGAGACGGCGCTCATCGAACGGCGGCACATCCACCGGATAAAAAACGTTGACGAAAGGCTGGCCGTCGCGCGAAGGCTGCGCAAAGCGCTGATTGAAACTGCCCCGCCCCGCTCCGCCGACATGCGCCCAGATGCCATCGAATACCTGCTGGCGGGCCTCGCTTTGGTTGAAGCCGTCGTAAAGAAATTCGCGCAGCAAGCGGCCACTCTGCGAAACGCCAAAGCCAATGGCCCACTTGATGGCAGCGCGCTCGGCGCTGATGGGCGTGGCAAGACCGCCGTACTTAAGGTAGGAGACAAAGTCGCGCAGGCCAGCTAAACCCAGACCCGCCACGACTGGATTCTTCGCTTCGTACACAATGTCGTAGAGACGGCCAGGCGCAAAGCCGCCCTTGAGCTTTACGTGGTTATCGTCGACGAATTGCCAATCGCCATGCGGAATGACAGTACGCGGCGCAGCGACTTCATCGCGCACAAAAAGCTGATTCTTGCTTGATGTGGGATCGAGCGCGGCATAGCCGATTTCCGCTTTGTCGCCCGTGGAGATGGCGTCCGCACGCTTTTCGCCCACCCATTCGGAATGAATCATGCCGCTGATGGTTTTACCGAGATTTGTGGCCACCGGCAGATTCGCGCGCAGCACGCCGGGCTCATCCGGCACATCAAATTCCCAGCCCAGCCAAACCAGCGTGAAGCCTTGTTCGAGCAGAAAAGAATCTCCCAGCGCTTCCGCGGAGATTAGATCGCCCCCATGCTTGGCAAAATCGAAAACGCTGGTAAGGCCCTTGCCGCCGCGATTGGAAACTTCCACCAGCGCGGTGCCATTGGCGTTGCGCGGACGCAGCATATAGAAATCGGCGGAGAACTCGACCAAGCCTTGGGCGTTTTTCGACGCCAGATCGATGTCGCAGATCATGCGATTGGCAGCGAGTTTTGGATCGGCGGCGAAGTAAACCTTGCCATAGGTGACTTCGGCCGGAAAGCCGTTCTTTACGCTGCCGCGAAACGCAAGGTCAATGCGCGTGACGGCAGCACGAGCAGACGCGCAGAGCAGGAAAGCGAGAAATATTCGGGACAAGAGATCAGGCGGCGGCGGTGCGCGCGGATTCAAGACGGCGGCTCACCAGCGCATAAGCGCCGAACAAAACACCGGAGTAGAAAAGATCGGCCAGCACCGTGCGGCCGAAGAACGGGAGCGCCGCCACATAACAGGCAGACAGGCCGGCAAGTGTTTGCGGATAAAGATCGCGCCCGTCAAACCATACGAAAAAATTAGTGATAAGGAAGAACTGTAAGCTGCCGACGACCGCCACGCTCGCTATGCGCACCGGACTGGTGCTGTTGCGCAGAAAGGTGCGGCCCAGAAAGACGCTAATTAGAAAAGAACCATAAATGATTGGCGTCAACGCTGAGTAGGCCGGGTAGCCACCTTCCAGGCGGCTGCGAATGGGATCGGTAAGAACCATGGCCAGGAGAGGAATGAGATAAGCCTGCCAACTGCGCAAGCGCGCGCCGCCGAACAGCGCCACACTGCCGACGGGTGAAAAGTTAGGCGGGTGAGGCACCAGGCGAACAAGAGCGGCCAGCACGGTGAGAACGAGAGCGAGCGGCTGAAAAGACTTGGGTTTACGATCCATCTAGAGTCTAAGTATAGCCGAAATAGATGGACTCTTGGGTCTCGGCGGGTATGTTATGAAATATGAAATAATTCAGTAGTGGCGCTGACCTTGAAAAACTCGCAAGTTGAAGCCTTGTCCCGGGCTCAGTCAGGGCGCTAAGCGCACGCGCGATATCACACAGTTTCTGGAAACGCAAATTTGGCCAGTTATTCCGCGCGAACTTCCCGGCAAGGAAGCGACCAAAGCCGAGGTTGAAGAATTGCTGGGGCTCGGACCGTACGGCGTCTAGTACCTGGCTGCAGAAAGTTCGCGTGCACCGCTGCGTTCCGAGCCGCGACTGTGAAGGAGCGGAACGGTACGCCAATCTACGCGACTGGGCAACTAGCACGTTTTTGAATTAGTACTCAAGGCCGCGCAATCGTTTTCCGCGTATTCTGCAAAGTGGAAGTGAGACTTTCGCGCGGCACGTTTTGAATGAACGGTTTTATAATCCAGCCCATACCACTCGGAACGTTGCGCGAAAGCGATATGGTGCGGCACTCAGCCAGTACGCCGGTGCCGCTGGTTTCCAGCGTCCAGAAAGCGTTAATGCGCCACAAGAGGCCGAGGCCTTCGCCCAGCGGCGAATCTTTTTCTTTCGCGGAGCCGGCGTCCTCAACTTCGCGAATGTCGTTGGCATAGGAACGGCAGATCCATTTGTCAGGCGAGATCTCCTGGTAGTGCGCTTCGTCGGTAACGTCAAACACTGCCGGCACAAACTGCTGTTTGCGTTCGAGCCGCCAGTAGCCAATAAGGTCGTTCCCTTGCCGGCTCACCAGATGCGAACGGATGATCTCCGGATAAATTTTCGAGTGACCATCAAAATCCTGCAGTACGGCCATCACCTTGTCAATGCTGGTATTGGGAATGTATAACGCGCCGACCCAATCGTGAATGAGCCCGTTCGGCACATCGCGCGGGTTCGGCGTGTCCGCCGGGCGAATTACCAGCTCGCCGCTCAATAGTCTCTTGCTGTCTTCGGCGGAAGCGCTCAGCGAGAGAAAAGGCGCGCGGCCTGACCAGCGCGAATCCAGTTCTTGCTCGACGGATTTCACATAGGCGTCGAAAGCGGCCGAGGTTTGCGGAGTTAGCCTGGTTTCAAACTGTGAACACAGCGGGCAAATGAGCAGCCAAAAGGCGAAACCAAAACGCATCTATTTGGCCTGGTACAGAGCGCTGTAGCCGAGTTGCTGCTTCACGTAGTCGCGCGGATAGGAGATCTCTACAGAACTTACTTTGCCCTCTTTATCGAAATGAGCGGTGAGATCGGAGTTGATGCCGGTCCAATACGTTGGCAGATCGAGCTTCTGATAGCGCGCCACTACTTCATCGCGCAGTTTAGGATCGAAATGCACGCCGTAAGCATCGATTAACGCTTTGATGGCGGCATAGTCGCCTTCGGCTTTGATGCGCATGAGCTCGGCCAACAGCATACCCACGCCTTGGCGCATTTTCTTGTAGTCCTTTACGGTGACGTATGTTTTGCCGTCGTGCGATTCAAAGGCGATAGCGCCGGTTTTATCCATGATGTAACGTGCAATCAGTTGGCGGTCGCGTTGATGGTCTTCTTCAATAATATCGCCTTTGGGAATGCGTGCCAGTTGCGTCAGCATGACGCGCGCGGCAGCATCGTACATAGCGCGGCCCGTTTCGTTGGAAGTGACCAGGCCGAGTTCCTTGAGCTTAGGGTCAAACACGTTCCAAAGAGCCACCAGATCGGCGCGTGCTTCTTCGAGGGTTGAATAGTATTCCTTCAGGTACGATCCAGGCTCTTCGGTCAGCTTCGGATTGAGTTTGCCGGAACCGTGGCCGATCACTTCGTGCATCGCGGTTAGCAGTTCATCGGCACCGGGGCCATATTTTTCATCGCGTGCGATTTCTTCGGGAGACGCGGCGAACTCCTGCACCACCCGGTTGCCGACCGCTTCGGCAAAGGCGCGCGTGGCGCTCGAGAAGAGAAAGTTCTTGGTGCCGTATTTCTGATGAACTTCGTTTTCGTTGGGCAGATTATCGCCGATGGTGGAGACGTGAAAATCGCCGGTTTCAATGACGGTCTCGACCGCTTTCGCGACCGGCGGCCGGGCGTTTTGCTGCTTGTAACGCGCGTCCCAGGGCGCCAGGCTTTCGAAATAGGCGGCGTTCGCGGCGATTTTAAGCATGGATGCGGAGAGCTTCTGATCCGTGATGCACACAAAACTCTGCGAGGTTCCTTTGGCCGAGCGGGCGTCGCGATAGGTTTCGATAAAGCCGTTGGCGAAATCCACCGTGGGATTGTTCTGGACCCAAGCCATGCCGAATTTCAGCCAATCGGCATACTCGCCGGTTTGATAAAAGCGAATGAGCGCAGCAATTACGGCGGCTTGATCCGGCTCGGCATAAGCGCGCGCCTGATTCAGAAAGCCGATGGCCTTGCTCAAATATTCGGCGTAGAGGCCCGGCTTGATGCGGCCATCGGGAGTGCCGGAGCGATACACCTGTTCGGTGATCTTGCCGCCTTGCTTGACGACGCGGGAGTTGAGGCGAAAGCGTTCGGTGAACGTTTTCAAATCGGCCAGTTTCACGCCAAAGTAGAAGTTATTGGAACTGCCTTCAATGATGTCTTTCCCGCCTTCGGGATTCTTGGCGGTAAGCGCGGGCTCAAAGTTCGGATCGAACAGCGAGGGCGTTAAGACATCGACGCCTGCGGCCAGATCCGTGCGGCCGGCGGCGATGAGGGCTGTTTTCAAACTGGCGGCGGTGAATTGGGGCAGAAATTCTTGCCCGGTCTGTTCGTGATGGTTGCCCTTGTTGGCCCAGAACAGCTTGGTGAAGGTGAGGACTTGTGCGTAGGTGGCAGGATCGACTTTGTCTTTCGCTTTGACGACAGCTTCCAGCGTCTCTTTCTGGCGCAGACCGAAGCGCGAGAGCTGATCGTAAATGATGGGATCCGTAGCAATGGAAGCTTGGGTCAGCCAGTAGGTCAACGCTTGCTGTTTGGGAGTGAGGGTGCGGAAGCTATCGGCTTGGATTTGCAGGAAAGCTGTTTTGTCCACGCGTTCAACGAGAGGGGACTCGGCACGAGCGGCGGTAACGAGCAGGGTGAGGAGCGCGAGACGGTTCATAAACGAAGTGTAGCGAGGCCGGCGGGTTTGCGGTACCTTTAAGAATATTTTGGCTTACCAGGCTACCATTGGAGCGCTCGTTTACCAGTTCGCGGACTTGAAGACGCTGCTGGCGAAAGCGACACCGCTACGTTCCGGAGATGAACTCGCGGGTGTGGCCGCGGCTAACGCGGAAGAACGCGTAGCCGCACAAATGGCGCTGGCGGATGTGCCGTTGAAACGGTTCCTCGAAGAACCGCTGACGGTGTATGAGAACGATGAAGTCACGCGGCTGATTTTCGATTCGCACAACGAGCGGGCGTTTAGCGAGATCGCGCATTTGACGGTGGGCGAATTTCGCGATTGGCTGCTGGATGGAGCGGTGGATGGCGCAACTCTCGCGCGCATTTCGCCCGGCGTGATTCCGGAACAAGGCGCGGCGGTTTCGAAGTTGATGCGTTTGCAGGATCTGGTGAAAGTGGCGAGCAAGATTCGGGTGGTGACGCGCTTCAGAACCACAGTCGGCCTGCCGGGACGCTTGGCGACGCGGTTGCAACCGAATCATCCGGCCGACGATGCGCAGGGCATTGCGGCGAGCATTGTCGATGGGTTGATGCTGGGCAGCGGAGATGCGGTGATTGGCATCAATCCGGCTTCGGACAATCCGCAGATGGTAAAGAAGCTGCTCGAAATGATAGATGCGATTCGCCGCCGTTACAGCATACCCACGCAGAGTTGCGTGCTGGCGCATGTAACCACGCAAATGGAAGCGCTGCGGGCCGGCGCGCCGTTGGATTTGATGTTCCAATCGATTGGCGGCACGGAAGGAACGAACACCTCGTTTGGGATAAATTTGGCGCTGTTGCGCGAAGCGCATGAAATGGCGCGCGAGTTGAAACGCGGCACGGTGGGCGATAACATCATGTATTTTGAAACCGGCCAAGGCAGCGCGCTCTCGGCTAGTGCGCATGAGGGGATGGATCAACAAACGTGCGAAGCACGCGCTTATGGCGTGGCGCGGGCGTTCCGGCCCATGTTGGTGAACACGGTTGTCGGTTTCATAGGGCCGGAATATCTATACGACGGCAAACAGATCTTGCGCGCCGCGCTCGAAGATCATTTTTGCGGCAAGCTCTTGGGCCTGCCGATGGGTTGCGATGTCTGCTATACCAATCACGCCGAGGCGGACGACGACGATATGGACGCGATTCTCACCGTGCTGGCGGCAGCCGGCGTCAACTACATCATGGGCGTGCCGGGCGCCGACGATATCATGCTGAATTATCAAAGCAGTTCGTTCCATGACGCGCTGTATCTGCGTTCGGTGTTTGGGTTGAAGCCGACGCCGGAGTTTGAGGAGTGGCTGACGCATCGGCCGGCGTTGCCTGAGATGGCGGCACTGCTCCACGCTTAATGCATGACGAAGCTCAGCGATTACACCACCGCGCGCGTTGGGCTCGGTATCACCGGCGAGAGTTTGCCCACGGCCGCGTTGTTAGACTTTCGTTTGGCGCATGCCCGGGCGCGCGATGCAGTGCATTTCCCACTCAATGCCGAGGCGTTGGCGGACGAGATGGCGGAGTGTGGCTGGCCGGCTGTTGTTTTGCACAGCGCGGCAGCGAATCGCGCCGAGTATCTGCGGAATCCGGGCAAAGGCAGAGAGTTAAGTGAGGCTTCGGCCAAGCTTGTCGCGAGTGCGCGTTCCACGGCGATTGTGATTGCCAATGGCCTGTCGGCTTTGGCGGTGCATCGGCATGCCATTCCTCTCTTGAAAGAAATCAAGCCGGACGAAGAGTGTTCGTTCTGGATTGTGCAGCAGGGGCGTGTGGCGGTGGGAGACCAAATTGGCGAGTTGTTGCAGGCGGAATTGTCGATCGTCATTTTGGGCGAAAGGCCAGGATTGAGTACGCCGGATAGTCTGGGCATCTACCTCACATGGGCGCCAAGAGTAGGGCGCAGTGACGCGGAACGGAACTGCATATCGAACATCCACGCGCATGGGTTGAGTTATGCGGAAGCGGCATACAAGCTGAGGTTCTTGATGAACGAAGCGCGGCAGAGGAAATTGACGGGAGTGGCGTTGAAGGAAACAGCCGGAAGTCTGATTGGTTAAGGTAACTCTATATGAATCGACGCGAATTTGTTAAGACCAGCGCCGCGCTAGCGGTCATGCAGGGCGAGCCGCAACGCAAAATGCGTAAGGCTATCATGTACGCCACCATCGAGATCAAAGCGAGCGTACTCGATCAATTCAGGGCTGTGAAGGCAGCGGGGTTCGACGGCATTGAGCCGATGAGCCACATGTCGCAAGCGGAACTGTTGGAGGCATTCAAGGAGACCGGGATGTCGGCGGCCAGCGTGTGCTGCTCAACGCACTGGAAGAATCCGTTGTCCGATCCCAGCGCGGATGTGCGAGCAGTAGGAGTGCGAGGCTTGGAGCAGGCGCTGCGCGATGCAAAGGCGTATGGCGCTACGTCGGTGCTGCTGGTGCCAGCAGTGGTGAACAAGCAAGTCTGTTACAAGGATGCTTACACGCGGTCGCAATCGGAGATTCGCAAAGTGCTGCCGATGGCGCAGGAGCTGGGCGTGCACATTGCGATCGAGAATGTCTGGAACCACTTCATCATGACTCCGCTTGAAGCGGCGCGCTACATCGATGAGTTTGAAAGCAGCGCCATTGGCTGGCATTTTGATGTAGGCAACGTGATCACATTCGGCTGGCCGGAGCAGTGGATCCATATCCTGGGCAGGCGGATTCAGAAGCTGCATATCAAGGAATACAGCTTGACGAAACGCGATAAGACAGGGCCATACTCGGGTTTCGACGTGAAGTTTCTCGAGGGGGATAACGATTGGCCGGCCGTCATGAAGGCGCTGCATGAGACAGGCTACCAGGGCGGCTGGGGCATAGCGGAACAGCCGGGCGCGGATTCGCCGGCGGGATTGAAAGATCTGGCGGACCGCATGGACAAGATCTTCGCGAGTTAGCCATGGCGCCTGGATCGAGCGCGGGCGTGAGCGCGGCATGGAGCTTATACCGGCAGTGCGCGGCGACGTCGCGCTTTCACAAAGCGCAACTTGAGTTGTTCACGAAGATCGGCTTGTGGCTGGGCATTCTGGCGGCAGCGATTGGAACAGTGTCGCAGTATGTGCCGGCCTCTGTTATCAACCCGAAGATACCGGGAGTGGTTGGATCATTGCTATTGGCGTTTGCGGGCGCGGCCGGGACTTATGCATTAGCGGGCAATCGGGATCAGCTTTGGCTCAAGTGCCGGGCAGCGGGTGAAGCACTGAAGAGCAGCGTCTACCTATACTGCGCGGGAGTGCCGCCATTTGACACGCCGAACCGAACCGAAGCGTTGGGCCAGCGGGTGGAGAAGGCATTGAAAGACTTGCAAGGTCTGGCGTTGCGGCCGGGAAAGATGGATAATCCGCCGGGGGCTTTGACAGTCGCCGAGTATCTGACCGTGCGCGTGGACGACCAGATCAACTGGTACACAAACTCTTTCAATAACTATCAAAAGAAGGCTGACTTCTGGCGCTTCATGGCGCTGGCAGGAACTTGCGCGAGCTTGATCCTGGGAGGGATCTCGGCGATTGCTTCGCTCTCACCTTGGATAGCCTTGCTCGCGACAGTGACTACATCGGTGACGGCGTTTGTGAAGAATCAGCGTTATGAGGCGATGATCGGCTTGTATCAAGCGACGGCGATGCGCTTGCAGATGCTCAAGGATCAGTGGACAGACAGCGGCAAAACGGAGGCTGATACAGCGGATAGAGACTCCTTGATTCAGCGCTGTGAGGAGACTATGTCGCTCGAAAACGGGGCATGGATGGCGCAGTGGTCGCAGCAGCCGAATCAAGCAGCGGGTAGTTAAGCGCAAACGAGGCGGTGCACGTCCTTGAGGTAATCGGATAAGACGGTGTCTTCTTCTACGAAGGGGACTGATCTACGAATCTGTTCGTAGATTGGCTGCGTGCCTTTACCGAGGCGAGTGTGAGCGCCGACGGCGCGGCGGCGGAAGTCGATGCCTTGGGCGGCGGCCATCAATTCGATGGCGAGGATGTGTTCGACGTTGGCGCAGACTTGGCGGAGTTTGAGTCCGGCGGTGCAGCCCATGCTGACGTGATCTTCGACGTTAGCGGAGGTGGGGATGGTATCGACGCTCGCAGGATGCGAGAGAACTTTGTTTTCAGTGGCGAGGGCGGCGGCGGTGTATTGGAGAATCATGAAGCCGGAATTGAGGCCGCCGTTGACGGCGAGAAATGCCGGAAGAGTGTGGATGTTGGAAGCTTCGTCGGTGAGGCGCATGATGCGGCGCTCTGAGATGTTGCCGAAATCGCTGACGGCGATGGCGAGATAATCCATGGCGATGGCGAGCGGCTCACCGTGGAAGTTGCCGCCGGAGAGGATATCAATCTTATCGCCCTCACAGAAGATCAAGGGGTTGTCGGTGACGGCGTTCAGCTCGATTTCAAACACCCAACGGCAATAGGCGACGGCATCGCGCGCCGCGCCGTGAACTTGCGGCATGCAGCGGAGGGTGTAAGCGTCCTGCACGTTAACGGACGAACTGGGGCGGATGAATTCGCTGCCTTCGAGCAAAGCGCGCAGACCGGCAGCGCATTCGATTTGACGAGGGAACGGGCGCAAGGCGTGGATGCGTTCGTCGAAGGCGAGAGTGGTGCCGTTGAGAGCTTCGAGACTGAGGCAGCCGGCGATATCGGCGAAGCGGCTGATACGTTCGGCGCGGACGGTTTCGAGGACGCCGAGCGCACACATGACGGCGGTGCCGTTAGTCAGAGCTAAACCTTCTTTAGCGGCCAGCGTCAACGGCTCCAGCCCAGCGCGCTGGAAAGCTTCCCTGGCCGCCATGAGTTCGCCGCCATATTCAACGGTGCCTTCGCCGATCAGCGGCAGACTCATGTGGGCGAGAGGAGCGAGGTCGCCACTCGCACCCAGCGAACCCTTGCTGGGAATAACCGGGTGAATGCCTTGATTCAGCATGTCTAGCAACAGTTGCAAGGTTCGGAGGCGGATGCCCGAGAAGCCACGCGCGAGCGTGTTGGCGCGGATGAGCATGATGGCGCGGGTGGTAGCGCGGTCAAACGGCTCACCCACGCCCACGGCATGACTCACCAGGATGTTGCGCTGAAGCTTTTCTACCTGATCGAGCGGAATGACGCGGTCTTTGAAAGCACCGAAGCCGGTGGTGATGCCATAAGCAACGCGGCCTTCGCTGAGCATGGTTTGTACTGCTTGCGCGGCACGTTCGACCTTCGTGCGAGCCTGCGCGGATAGTACGACGAGAGGCTGGCCGGGTTCAGCATATGCGACGTGAACCACCTGTTCCATGGTGAGGTGTTCACCATCGAGAATTAATTGCGAGACCAAGCAACATTTCCTTTCTTAATGACTTGAGTGATGAGATTGCCACCGAATTGGTAGGCAAGATCGCGGTAATCGGCGGTATCGGCGATGAGGATGTCGGCCCATTTGCCGGGTTCGAGGGAGCCACAGGAATCGGCGAGGGCGACTGCGCGAGCGCCATGGAGAGTGGCGGAGAGCAAGGCTTCGGCAGGAAGAAGCTTTTGATAACGGCAGGCGAGAGCCATGACGAATTGCATGGATGGGCACGGGGCGGAGCCGGGATTGAAGTCAGTGGCGAGAGCGACGGTTGCGCCGGCATCGATCATGGCGCGGGCGTTGGCATAGTGAGCATTGCCAAGATGAAAATTGACGGCGGGGATGGCGACGCACACGGTGGAACTTTGCGCGAGTTGGGAGATTTGTTCGGGAGTGGTGGCGTCGAGGTGATCGATACTGACCGCGCCGAGGGAGGAAGCCATGAGAGAGCCGCCGAGATTGACGAATTCATCGACGTGAGCTTTGACAAGCATGCCGTGTTTAATGCCGGCTTCGAGAACACGCCGCGACTGCGCGAGCGAGAAGGCGTTTTGCTCGCAGAAGACATCGATAAAGAATGGGATTTTGTGGGACGAGAATGAGGAAGACCGGTACCAGGCGGCGGCCTCGGGGATCATAGTATCAACAACGAGGTCCACATAGCCATCGGGGCGGTTTTTGAATTCGGGAGGGACGGCGTGGGCGGCGAGGAACGTGGGGACAAGAGTGATGGGCTGCAGACGAGTGAGTTCCTCGATGGCCTGGAGCATTTTGAGTTCGCTAGCAGTATCGAGACCATAGCCGGTTTTGATCTCGGCGGTGGTGGTGCCATGGCGAAGCATGGATTGAAGGCGCGGGAGGGTTTGCTCCACAAGATCCGAGATCGCAGCGGCGCGGACCTTACGAGTAGTGCTGACAATTCCACCGCCGGCGGCGAGGATATCGAGATAGGCTGCTCCTTGGAGACGCATTTCGAAGTCAGTCAGACGGTCGCCCGCATAGACGATATGAGTGTGAGAGTCGACAAAACCGGGAAGGAGGGTTTTGCCGGTGGCGTTGATAGAGGTGGTTGCGGTGAAGTTGGCGAATAGGTCGCTGGAGGGGCCGACGGAGACGACGACGCCTTGATGGATGGCGATAGCGCCGTCGGAAATAATTTGCGGGGAGCGAGTGATGAGTTGGGAGGCGTGGGAGATGAGGAGGTCGACGTGAGTCATGATTGACCTTCCATGGGGATGCGGATGTTATGGGTTTTGGCGAAAGCCCGGGCTTCGGGATAACCGGCGTCGGCGTGGCGGACGACGCCCATGCCGGGATCTGAGGTGAGGACGCGTTCGAGGCGGCGGGCGGCGGCATCGGTGCCATCGGCAACGATGACTTGGCCCGCATGGATGCTGTAGCCGATTCCGACCCCGCCTCCGTGGTGGATACTGACCCAGGTTGCGCCTCCGACTGCGTTGATCAACGCGTTGAGGAGCGGCCAGTCGGCAATGGCGTCGGAGCCGTCGCGCATAGCTTCGGTTTCGCGGTTAGGGCTGGCGACTGAGCCACTGTCAAGATGATCGCGGCCAATGACTATGGGCGCGGCCACTTCGCCGCGCGCCACCATTTCGTTGAAACGTAGACCTGCTTTCAATCGCTCCCCATAGCCAAGCCAGCAAATGCGGGCGGGAAGACCCTGAAATGCCACTTGTTTGGCGGCCATTTCAAGCCAGCGATTCAAGTGAGCATCTTGCGGGAAAAGAGCGGAAACGGCGCGGTCGGTCGCATGGATATCGCTGGGATCTCCCGAGAGCGCCACCCAACGGAAAGGACCTTTCCCCTCGCAAAAGAGCGGCCGAATGTAGGCGGGCACGAAGCCGGGGTAGTCGAAAGCGTTGCTGACTCCCGCGTCGAAGGCGCGCTGCCGGAGGTTGTTGCCGTAATCGAAAACGATGCTGCCGCGGGATTGGAATTCGAGCATGGCGCGAACGTGCGTGGCCATGGATTCACTCGAGCGCTGTTGGTAAGCGACTGGGTCGCTCTTACGGAGGGTGGCTGCCTCGGCTACCGAGAGGCCGCCGGGGATGTAACCATAGAGTGGGTCGTGGGCGGAGGTTTGATCGGTAACTACGTCCGGCTTAACGCCCCGAGCGAGCAACTGAGGGAGGATCTCGCAAGCGTTGCCGATGAGGGCGATGGATTTGGGCGCGCCTGACTCGACGGCCTCATCGACCCAGCGTAGCGCTTCATCAAGGCTCTCCGTGGCGACATCGACCTGGCGCAAATTGAGACGGCGTTCGACGCGCCAGGGATCGACTTCAACGAGAAGGCCGACTCCTTCGTTCATGGTTATAGATAGCGGCTGCGCGCCGCCCATTTCACCCAGCCCCGCAGTGACAACCAGTTTGCCGCGCAGGCTGGGCCAGCCCATTTTTCGGGCCAGGGCGCCGAAGGTTTCATAGGTGCCTTGCAGGATGCCTTGGGTGCCGATATATATCCAACTGCCCGCGGTCATTTGGCCGTACATGATAAGGCCGCGGCGCTCCCAGGCATCGAAGTTTTCCTGAGTGGCCCACTTGGGTACGATGTTGGAATTGGCTAGCAAAACGCGCGGTGCGTCTTCATGCGTACGGAAGACGGCGACAGGCTTGCCGGATTGAACGAGCAGCGTTTCGTCTGGTGCAAGAGTGCGGAGAGTAGAGAGGATGGCTTCGAGCGCGGCGTGATTGCGCGCGGCCTTACCGCGGCCGCCATAGACGATGAGATTATCGGGATCGAAGGCGACTTCGGGGTCGAGATTGTTCTGCAACATGCGATAAGCAGCTTCAATTTGCCAATTGGCGCAAGTGAGGGCGGTGCCGCGAGGTGAGCGCATTAGAGAGACATCCTTAAAAAGTGATGAATGGCGACCGCAGCGAGGCGGGCGGTGCGTTGGTCGAGATCATAGGTTGGATTGACCTCGGAGATTTCGAAAACGGAGCTGCGAGAGTCGCTACCGGCGAGAGTGGCGATGTCACAGAACTCAGCGCCGGAGAGACCGATTGGATTGGGTGCGGAGACGCCGGGAGCATCGGAGGCGGAGACGGAATCCATGTCGAGACCCCAGAAAATCTGACGGGCTTCGCTCAAGCGAAGGATCGTTTCGAGAGTGAGCCGAATACCTCTTTGACGGAGATCGGGCATGGAGATGGAGTTCGCGCCTTTGTCATAGAGATAGTGCAGATGGGAGGCGGCGACGGCGAAGGGCTGATAGGCGATTTCGTGGAAGTTGGCAGGAACAAGGAGCGATTCTTCAAGGAGCATGCGATAGGGAGTGCCACTGTGGCGGATGGGATTTTGGCGAACGTCGAG
>Ga0302319_10005602_pt1 | contig 25186 bp, 22 predicted proteins | sample Bog_T0_2_FD_203319 | JGI IMG/M metagenome (GOLD analysis project Ga0302319, IMG submission 203319) | Peat permafrost microbial communities from Stordalen Mire near Abisko, Sweden - Bog_T0_2 | ecosystem: Environmental > Terrestrial > Soil > Wetlands > Peat | place: Sweden: Abisko, Stordalen Mire...
GCGGCTTGGGCGTGGGACGCAGCGCGCCAGCGCGAAGATGGCGAGGCGAAGCCGAGTCCGCATGGACGCACTCGGTGGGCGCCCTGCGGGCGGCCGAGTGCGCAATCCTCACAGAGGCTATCCCCGCCCAAGACAACGCCGCGGAAGTGCCTTCTGGCGCAACCCGAAGGGCGACAGAGCTTTTCGTCGGGAGCAGCGTTCTCGTCGCGGGGCAAGCCTCTGTAAGGATTGCTCCCGCGACTCCGCCTTGCTCCCAACAAAAATCGCTTGTCGCGCCGGCCAGCATAGCTTTTCAACAGCCTGCTAACGCCTTGCCAATGAGGAATCCGGGGCAAAGGGTGCCAGGCAATTACCTTTGCGCCGGCCATTGTAGTTTTTCAACACCGTGCTAGGCTCAACGGTTTCAGGAAAACACCCCGTCGATTGACCGTGCCGCCAACAAAGGAAGGCCCCGCTGCTCCGCCCCCGCCGCGCCGTGTCTTCACACCGCTTCTCGCTGCGGCGCTCATTCTGCTGGCTGGAGCGATTGCCTACAGCAACAGCTTCTCGGGTCCGCTTGTGTTCGATGACATTGAGGCGATCGCCCTGAACCCGACGATCCGGCACCTTTGGCCCATCGGGGGCGCCCTGCATCCGCCGGCGGACGGGTCGCCGGTTGAGGGTCGCCCGATTGCCAATCTCTCCTTTGCGGTCGATTATGCGATCAGCGGCCTGGACGTGCGCAGCTATCATGCGACCAATCTGATCATCCACCTCCTGGCGGCACTTGCTCTCTTTGGAATTGTGCGCAGGACGGCCGGGCGCCTGAAGCCGGAAGCCCGCGGCTCGGGATCGAGCGCCACTTCCGGCCGGCCGGATCCCCTCTTCGTTGCGTTCGCCGTTGGTTTGCTGTGGACGGTCCATCCCCTGCAGACCGAGTCGGTCACCTACATTTCCCAGCGCGCCGAGTCGCTGATGGGATTGTTCTACCTTCTGACGCTCTATTGCTTCATGCGCGGTGCCGAAGGCACAACCCGGGAGGGCGGGGGCGGGGCGTGGTTCGGCTGCGCCGCGTTCGCCTGCCTCCTTGGCATGGGAACGAAGGAGGTCATGGTCTCGGCCCCGCTTGTCGTCCTGCTTTACGACAGGACATTCCTGGCGGGAACGTTCGCGGAGGCATGGCGCCGGCGGTGGCGTGCGCATCTTGCCCTGGAGGCGACATGGCTTCCGCTTGCGTGGCTCGTGCTCGGATCCGGCGCCACGCGGGCGGGCACCGCCGGTCTCGGAACCTCCCTATCCCCCTGGGTCTATGCGCTCACCCAATGCCGGGCGGTGGCGCACTATCTTTTCCTGGCAGTCTGGCCCCGGCCGTTGATCCTCGACTACGGATGGGAAGTCGCCGGGGGATTCGCCGATGTCTGGCCGCAGGCAGTCCTTCTTGTCCTGCTGGCCGCCTTCACGGGGGTCGCGCTGTGGAGGCGTTCGGCGTTCGGCTTCCTGGGGGCATGTTTCTTCGCGATACTGGCGCCCAGCTCCAGCGTCGTGCCAGTCGCCAGCGAGACGATCGCCGAGCACAGGATGTACCTGCCGCTCGCCGCGTTCATTGCCGCTGCGGCCTGGGTTCTGATGAAGCTGCCTGGGCGGGGCCGCGCTCTTTTCCTGGTGCTCGCGGCGCTTGCCGCCGGGCTGGGCTGGGCCACCCACAGTCGAAACGGGATCTACGCCACGGACGTCGGCCTCTGGACGGACACCGTCCGGAACCGTCCGGGCAATCCGAGGGCGCGCTACCTGCTGGGCCTGGCGCTGGAAGTCGCCGGCCGCAACGCCGAGGCTGCGCGCGCGTATGAGGACGCTGTGCGGGCCGACTCCAACTATTTTCTGGCGCATTTCCGGCTGGGAAACGAGCTTGCCGGCGGAGGCGATGTCGATGGCGGGGTCGCCCACTATCGGGAGACGATTCGCCTGAACCCGGCCTTTCCGGATGCGCACTACAATCTCGCCGTGGTGCTGGTGAATTCTAGAAGGATACCCGAAGCGCTCCCGGAGTTTGAGGCAGCGGTCCGGCTCGCGCCGGGCCGCTGGGAGATCCATTACAACTTTGCCAGCGTCCTCATGACGGCCGGCAGGATTCCGGAGGCGATCGGGGAATTGAAGGAGACCGAGCGCCTGAATCCGGGAAATCCGGATGTCCACAGGAATCTTGGCCTTCTGCTCCGCGCCTCGGGAAGGGAGGCGGAGGCGGCCGAAGAGCTCGCCAGGGCGGCGCGCCTCAAAGGGCCGCGATGAGCCGGCGGGAACGTCCCGGAATGCGTAGTCCCCACACTTTACCGTTCGACGCCGCGGAGCGAACCTCGGGCCGCGATGAATGCGGAAAATCAGGAGGCAGGACGCGGGATTCCGTTCAGTTCGGAAGGCCACTTGACCGAGCTTGCCCCGGAACTCTGGAGTTTGGGGAAAGAGGCGGCGGTGCCGGCGAGCCACCGGGTTGCGGGCGGGATCAAACTGGGTTCGGTGGAACAGATCAGCAGCGGAATCAAGCCGCGCTACACGCCGGAACCGGCCGCCTGACAGGTCCTCAGCGGTATTGGTAGACCGTGCAGCGTTGGATCCCGGACGCGAAGGGCGAAAATCTCCAGTGCCCGCCCTGATCGGTCTCGTCGCCGTTGAGGCGCCGGCCGGGGATCCAGCGCCCGTCCCGATAGGTACCCTCCTCGACGCGGCCGAGGCCGGCGAGCGGGAGCCCGCCGTTCGGCTTGAATCTCACCATGAATCCCCTTCCCGCACCCACGAATTCGCCGGGTCCGGCCGCCACGATCAGACCGTAGCCCTTTGCAGTCGTTCGGCCGAATATAGAGTCCAGGGCGATCTCCAGGCTGTAGCCGCCGAACGATGCCGAGGCCGTCGGGTGGGCCTTGTCCAGGGAAAAGCCGGTCATTCGCCCGAGGCCCCTGCTTTCAAGGATGAGGGGGGCGAGCTGCGAGAGGATCGCATAGCTTTGGCCGAGGTCGGGACCGAGTCGCTCAGCCGGCATATCGATGCCAAATGGCGAAAAACCCAGCCCATCATGCGCGCCCAGGACATAGAAGACCCGCGCGCCGGCCTCCGGCCCGGATTCGGTTTCCGGAAGGAAGAGGGGGTTTCCCTCGCGCTGGTATTTGAAGCACCATTCGGTGAAATTTGGTCCGTAGAGGTCAGGGGCCAGGATGTCGATCGCCGGCGCCCCGGCATGCCAGACATCCATCAGTTCCGCCTGGGGCCCTCCGCTGGGGTACGTCCCCGGCGTGAGGAAATAGGGCTGCCGGAGCCAGGCGTTGGCGTACATCGGCAGCGCGTACTCGGCCTTTCCAGCCGCCGCGACGTACCCCACGTAGCGGGCGTAATTCCAGGCCATGAAGATCTCGTCCGTTGCCAGGCCGGGACCGAAGACCTCCTGCCAGCTCCCGGAGGCCTTCCCGCCGGCGCCGTCCCAGAGCGTTCGAAGCTCCGGAAGCAGGGCGTCCCGGTGCTCCTCGAGGTACGACATGAGGGCAGCGGGCACCGGCGCCGCAAAGGCGCTGTTGGCCGCCACCGAGCGGTCGCGGGAATCTCCAAGTATGCCCACCTCGTTCTCCACCTGGATCATGAGGACGGTGTGCGCGCTGCCGTCGAAGCCGCGCAGGTGACGCATCAGGGCGGCGAATGCCCGCGCGTCGGCATTCCGGTTTGCGTCCGAAAGGGTGGAGAGGAGCTCCCTGCCGGCTCCGCTTCCGTCGGGCACCCTCGGGAAACGGTCGCAATCCTGCTTTACCCAGAGGGGCATATAGCAGGACATCCCGTTCTTCCAGCTGGCGAGCCACAGAAGCACCAGATGGAGATTCTGCGCCCGCGCATCCTGGATCAGCCCGTCGACCAGCCTGAAATCGTACCTGCCCTCGGCGGGTTCGATCATGTCCCAGGAGACGGGAGTGAGCACCGTGTTGAGCGACATGGCCGCCAGCCGGGGCCAGACCGCCTGCATGTGCTCGCGGCTCGATGAGCTGGAATTGAGAAGCTCGCCACCGAGGATTAGAAAAGGCTTTCCATCGACGACCAGCTGCACGGCCGGTCCGTCGCGTCGAAGGTGCGGGGCCGCAGATTCGGCCGAGGGGCTCTGCCCGAGGGCGGTTGAAGCGGCCGCCAGGAAGAAGGCGGCACCGATTGAAAACGTTGGGGATCTCATTTCAGGCTCCTGTGGGGACCAGGTTTGGGGGCGGGGGGGCGCCATAGGACCACGGAGGCCCCCGCATGACAAGCGCGGCGAGAGGACAGGCGCTTTTTGATCGCCGCACGGCGGCGGCGCCCTATTCATTGGCCGGGAATTCACATGAAGCAGGCCCTGATCTTTTATGGCGGTTGGGACGGGCACCAGCCGGGGGAGTGCGCCAGTTTTTTTGGGCAGAGGCTCATGGAGCGCGGTTTTTCCGTCCAGCTCCGCGACTCCCTCGCCTGCCTTGACGACCGGGCCGCCCTGGGCGAATTCGACCTGATCATGCCCCTCTGGACGATGGGCGCCATCACCGCGGATCAGGAACGGAACCTGACCGGGGCTGTGCGCGAAGGAGCCGGGCTTGGGGGATTCCACGGCGGGATGGGGGATGCCTTCCGGGGCGCGCTCGAATACCAATGGATGGTGGGGGGACAGTTCGTCTCGCACCCGGACAACATCAAGGACTACACTGTGAGGATCGCCCGGACGGACGATCCCATCGTGGCTGGGCTGGCCGACTTCGACGTGCGGAGCGAGCAATACTACATGCTCGTCGATCCCATGAACGTCGTCCTCGCCACGACCGTCTTCAGGTCGACAAGCGCCCCGTGGATTGACGGGGCCGTGGTGCCCGTGGCATGGAGGAAACACCACGGTGCCGGCCGGGTTTTTTATTCCGCGCTCGGCCACCAGGTGGCGGAATTCACAGCCGTGCCCGAGCAGCTTCAACTCACGATTCGAGGGCTCTGCTGGGCCGCGCGCTGAGATTGGACGAATCGCACAAACTGTGTAGCGTCATTCCTGTGAAACTCGCGGGCATTCACCATGTGACGGCCGTCACTGCAAATCCCGGGGCCAACCTCGCCTTTTACACCCGGACACTGGGCCTCCGACTGGTCAAGAAAACCGTGAACCAGGACGACGTTTCGGCCTTCCACCTCTTCTACGCCGACGGCACCGGATCCCCGGGCACGGACATGACGTTCTTCGACTGGCCTGTCCCGCCTGAACGGCGGGGCACAGGCAGCATCGTCCGGACAGGCTTCAGGCTGGGGGACGAGGCAAGCCTTGAGTGGTGGGCAAGGCGGCTGACGGACGCCGGCGTTGCGCACAGCGGAGTGCGGGCGCTCGACGGACGGGCCTCCCTTGATTTTGAGGATGGCGAAGGACAGCGCCTCGGATTCGTCGTGGAGGGGGGAGCCCGCGAGCCCGCGCGCCCGTGGGCGCGGAGTCCGGTGCCCCCTGAATATCAGCCCAGAGGGCTCGGTCCGGTCCGCCTCAGCGTCAGGAAGCTGGAGCCGACCGACCAGGTGCTCACCTCGGTGATGAATCTGCGCCGGGTCAGGGAGTTCAATGACGAGGACTCCGCCGTGGTCCAGGTCTACGAGATGGGGGAGGGAGGCGCGGGGGCGGAACTGCAGGTGGTGGTTGAACCGGGACGCCAGCCGGCGAGGCAGGGTGCCGGGGGCGTCCACCACGTGGCGTTTCGGACGACGGCGGCGGATTTTGCGGCATGGGCCGACAGACTTGAGGCTTTGGGTGTCTCCTCAAGCGGGCCGGTCGACAGGTATTATTTCAGGAGCCTGTACTTTCGCGAACCCAACGGGATCCTCTTCGAGATCGCAACCGACGAACCGGGTTTCGCAGTCGATGAGCCGGAGGGGGAGCTTGGAGAGCGCCTTGCGCTGCCTCCCTTTCTCGAGGCGCGCCGCAAGGAGATCGAGGCCGGGCTCGACCAGGCCATCCTGAACCCGCCGGCGGGTTCCTGACCCGGCCATCGCCGGCATTGCAACTTTCAGGGCCCGTGTGTGTTTTCGGTGCACCCCATGAAGCCAAGATTGCTGTTCGCCCTCGCCGCGGGCCTTTCGGCCGCGTACGTCACACCCGCCCATGCGAAGATCATCAGGTCTGTCGAGAACTCCTTTGCGGCCCGCGCCTCCGGCGTGATCCGCGTGGAGACGGAAGGAGGCAACATCAGCGTGACGCCGTCCGCCGACGGGTTCGTGAGGATCATCGCCAGGGAGACCTTTCGCGCCGACACCGACTCTGCCGCAGACGCGGTCCAGCGGCATCTGAGGCTTTCCATCGGGCAGCATGGCGAAGAGGTGACGGCCAGCGCCCATTATGGGGCGCCGACGCTGGGGTTTCACCTCGGGTTCTGGCCGCCCGTCCAGGTCGACTTCGTCGTCACAGTCCCGCCCGGATTCTCGGCGGAGTTGAGCACTTCCGGGGGAAGCGTCACGGTGGGCGACCTTGCGGGCCCCGTCCACGCCCATACGTCGGGTGGCGACATCGTACTGGGAAAGCTCGACGGGAAGGTCGATGCCTCGACCTCCGGCGGCAACGTCTCGCTCGGCGAGGGCGACGGCCCCGTGAACCTGAGGACTTCCGGCGGGCAGATCACGGTGGGGCGGGCGGCGGGCCCGACTGAATTGTCCACTTCCGGTGGCAATGTCGAGGTCGAGGCGGTGGAGAACACGCTCCATGCCTCAACCAGCGGCGGCGACATGCGCGCGGGGGTGTTCGGCGGGCTGCGGGGGGATTGTGAGCTGAAGACCTCCGGTGGCACGGTCAGGGTGACCGTCGACCGCGAGACGTCCTTCAAGCTCGATGCGTCGACAAGCGGCGGGATTGTGAGCGCCGACGGCCTGACCATCACCATCGAGAAGGGGGGGCTTGGGCGGAGCAGGCTCGCGGGCGACGTCAACGGCGGCGGTCCGCTGCTCAGGCTCCATTCGAGCGGGGGCGACGTCGTGGTCGAGACCCGCCGACCGCAATGAACGCATTCAGGGTCCCAGACTCCAATCCGAATCAGTAAAACTCCCACTCAAACACGGAAGCCGCGCCCCCCGTCCTTTCAGGATCGAAGTCGAGGCGGAGGTAACGTGCGGTGACCGGGGCGGCGACGACCACCGGCGAACCCGAGACTCCCGAATCCCGGCGGTGGTCGGCGAGCGTGCGCCAGGCATGGCCGTCGACCGAGGATTCCAGCCGCACGAAGTAAGGCTTCCAGGCATACTCGAAACGGATCGCGGACCTTTGGATGGGCCTGGCCGCTCCAAGGTCGACTTCGAGCCACGGCCCGGGGTCTCCGGGGGCCTGGGCCCAGCGCGTCGCGTAATTGTCGTCGATGGCGCAGGCTGCGGAATGCAGCCCGTCTATACGGCTCGATGCCGAGGCGGTTGCGCCCGACTCCGGGGCGGCAAGATTTCCAGCGGACCGCCCCTGGACGAGCGCAGGGCCGGTGTGGCTGGGCAAGACCGTCCCGATGCGCCCGTCGCCGGTGAATTCTATCGGATCGATGCAGACCTGCCTGTAGGCCGTGCCCTCCACGAAGGGAAGGCGATGGCGGTGATAGGCGATGTAGTCGCGCCCTCCATAATTGAAGATCGCGTGGTGCCCGGGGCTGATCACGTCGCGGGCGCGATCCGTTGCCAGTATCGGAGTGTTGGGTCCCTCGACAAAGGGGCCGAAGGGGGTTGGGCCCGCGGCATAGTGGACGCAATACGTGTCGCTGATCGTCTTGCCGCCGGAATACATCAGGAAGTACAGACCCTTGCGCTTCGCCATGAACGGCGCCTCGAAGTAGTGGCCGCCCGCGGGAGTCACAACCCGGACCGGCCCATCGAAGGACACAAGATCCGGCCCCAGTTTTGCGGCGTAGCAGCGGCCGTTCACCCAGTTCCAGCCCGAACCCCAGTAGAGGTAGACCGAGCCGTCATCGTCCACGAAGGCCTCCGCGTCTATCATGTGGTAGGTCCGGTCAAAATCTCGGGTCACGAGAGGCTTGCCCCCATTGGCATCGGTCCACGGGCCGAGGGGATCGGCCGCGCTTCCCACCCAGATCTCGCTGCCGACCGAAAGGTACATGTAGAAACCTCCGCCGGGGACCCGGACCACCGACGGCGCCCATACCATGGAATCGGGCTTGGAGGTCGGGCTCGTGCAGGCCTCCTTGGTCGGCCAGTTCAGCACACGGTACGTCCAATTGCGGAAGTCCGACGATTCCCAGCACCCGAGCGTCCTTCCGCCCCAGGGGTCGATGGTGGCATAGAAATACACCTTTCCGGCATATTGCAGCACGGAAGGGTCGGCATAGTATCCCGGGAGCACGGGATTGGCCATGTGAGGGGAGTTCCACCGCGGGCCCCCGTGATCCGATGTGTCCGCGGCCCTCAGCCGCCCTGCCAGAAGGGCGAAAATTGCCGCGGCGGGAAGCAGCAACCGCGCGCCCGTCCCCGGGGAGCGGCGGAATCCGGGCGATGCCGGACAATCAGCATGTTTGACCTCCGGCCGGATTGCGGTTGGTTCTTCGTCTCCGCAGGGACGGCCTCCTTGAGCACGGGCCAGCATGGGTGCCGGAAGTTTCATGAATTGGGGAGCAGCCAATTTAGGAAACCCGGGACCACCGGCGAGAGAATAGTCGCCGCACCCCCCTTTCCCCGACCACCCCAACCGACAAAGCCCCAAAATCCCGATGTCAAACTCACCCATGACCCGCCGCGACTTCCTGAAGACCGCCTCGGCCATCTCGGCCGTCGCGGCATTTCCCGCCATCATGCGAGGCCAGCAGGTCCGTTCGCCCAACGACAAGCTCAACATCGCCTGCGTGGGCGTGGGCGGCCGGGGAGTCAATGTCGTCAAGGGCCTTGCGGGAGAGAACCTGGTCGCCTTTTGCGACGTGGATGACGCCCGGGCTGCGGGAACCTACGAGCTGCATCCTGAGGTCGGATCCGACCGCCGATTCAGGGATTTCAGGGTGATGCTGGACAAGATGGGCAACCAGATCGATGCGGTCGCCGTGGCCACCCCGGACCACATGCACTTCCCGATCGCAATGGCCGCACTGTCGCTCGGCAAGCACGTTTTCGTTGAGAAGCCGCTGACGCACACCATCTCAGAGGCCCGGCGCCTGGCCAAGGCCGCGCGGGAGAAGGGGGTGGCCACGCAGATGGGTAACCAGGGCCATGCGGGCGACGGATGCCGGTTGATCAAGGAGTGGGTTGGCGCCGGCCTGCTCGGCGATGTCACGGAAGTCCACTGCTGGACGAACCGGCCCATCTGGCCCCAGGGCGTTGCGGCGCCGGACCACAGCAGGCTTATGCCGGTGGTTCCGCCGGGCCTCGATTGGAACCTGTGGCTTGGCGTCGCCGCCGAAAGGGAGTACGACCCGGCCTATCTTCCCTTCACCTGGCGGGGGTATTGGGATTTCGGAACAGGGGCACTGGGCGACATGGGCTGCCATATTCTGGACGGCGCCTTTTACGCCCTGGATCTTGGATTTCCGACGAAGGTCGAGGCCGTGAGCGCGAACCAGACCGAAATCAGCCCGCCGACCGCGTCGGTGGTCACGTATCAGTTTCCCGCGCGCGGCGCCATGCCCCCGGTTCGGCTCACCTGGTACGACGGCGGCCTCCAGCCGCCCGTGCCCCCGGATTTTGAGCCCGGCCGGGAGCTGGGGGAAAACGGCAGCCTGATCATCGGATCAAAGGCGACGGTCCTGTCGGGCGCGTGGTATGAGTCGGTGCAGATCGTGCCGGATTCGAAGATGCTGGCCCTTGCGCCGTCCTTTCCCCACAGGAGCATTCCCAGGATCCGGGGCGGCCATTTTGAAGAGTGGATCCGGGCCTGCAAGGGGGGGGCGCCCGCAGGCTCCAATTTCGACTACTCCTCGAGACTCACCGAAGTGGCCCTGCTCAGCAATCTGGCGATCCGCGCGAGGCGCGCGATCGAATGGGACGGCGAAGCCGGACGGGTGACGAATTTCGAGGAGGCGAACAGGTTCCTCACCAAGGAATACCGGCCGGGTTTCGGGGTCTGACCGATCGCGGGGGCCGCCGTCATGGGGTGGCCAGCTTCAGGATCAGGGCGAAGTCCGCGCCGGACAGCGGCATCACCGAAAGGCGGCTGTTGCGCACCAGGGCAATTTCCGCAAGTCGGGGTTCCGCCTTCACGATTGCCAGAGAAACTCGGACGGGCAGCGGCCGGACGGGCACAAGTCCCACGGAGACCCAGCCCGGCTCCTCCGAGGTGGGATCGGGATACGCCTCCTTGGAAACCTTCGCCAGCCCGGCCACGGATTTTGCGTCGCCGCTTTCGTAGAACAGGACCTTGTCGTCCTTCGCCATGGCCTTAAGGTTGTTTCGCGCCTGGTAGTTGCGCACGCCGTCCCAGCTTGTGCCCCCGTCGCGCAAAAAGTCCTTCCAGGAATATCCTTCGGGCTCCTGCTTCACGAGCCAATGGCGGGTCTTCATGCCGCCAACCTGCAGGGCTTCGGGCCGGACGCAACCCCGGGCGGCCTTGATCCTTGCCCCGGGGGAGGGACGGTGCAAAAAGAAGGCCTTGGAAACGAGCGGAGGCATGCGATCCCTGGCACTCATCACCGGCGCGTCGAGCGGCATCGGCGCGGCCTTTGCAAGGCAGCTCGCCGGGCGGGGCTTCGACCTGATCCTTGTCGCGAGGCGACGGGACAGGCTCGTGCTGCTCGCGGAGGAACTTGAGCGGAGGCACGGCGTCCGCGCCGAGGCGCTCGCCGCGGACCTGACGACCGATGCCGGACTCGGCGCCGTGGAGAAGCGGATCGCCGGATCCGACCGACTGGAGCTCCTGGTGAACAACGCCGGATTCGGCAGTCGGGGTTCGTTTCTCGATTCAGACATCGCCGTCCAGGAGCTCATGCACCGCCTGCATGTGACGGCCACCCTTCGCCTGACCCACGCGGCCCTTGCCGGAATGGTGGCCAGGCGGCGGGGCGGCATCATCAACGTCTCGTCGGTCGCGGGATTCATGGCGGCCCCGGGGAGCGTGAGCTACTGCGCCACCAAGCACTGGATGAACACCTTCACCGAGGGCCTTCACATGGAGCTCGGGATAGCCGGGTCGCCCGTGAAGGTGCAGGCCCTCTGCCCGGGCTTCACGTATTCGGAATTCCACGACCGTTTCGATTACGACCGGGCTTCCGTCCCCCGCTCCCTCTGGCTGGACGCCGAGGACGTCGTGGCGGAATCGCTGCGGGGCCTCGAGCGCGGGAGGCTCTTTGTGGTGACCGGCTGGAGATACAAGGCCATCGTGGCCCTTATGGGGATGCTCCCCAGGAGCGTGGTGAGGCGGCTCTCCGCGGGCCGCCAGCGGCGGTTCAGACGGATCTGATCCGACCCTGCTCGATCGGCAGCTCGCGGAATTTCAGCTGGGGATTCTTCTCCTGGAAGTAGCGAAGGGTCCAGTCGTTGGGAAAAAGGGCGATGGGATTGTCGAATTTGTCCGCGCCGAAGCTGACTCCGCTTGCCATGACGATCGCCGACCGGTCCCTGAGGTCGGGGTGGGGTTCGACCCACCGAAGGAGCGTCCAAGGGGCCGTCTCGAGCCGGGAGTCGGCGCCGTATTCGCTCTTCATGCGGTACTGGACGACCTCGAACTGGAGCGGGCCCACCGCGGCAAGAAGGGTGGAGCCCGGCGGGGCCTGGCGCGCGCTGAAGGACTGCACGACGCCCTCCTTGAGCAGCTGGTCGAGGCCGGCCCGGTACTTCTTCGAATTTGCGGGATTGGGATTCGAGAGGTAGGCGAACACCTCGGGAGGGAACCTTGGGATCTCGTCGAAGAGCACCGTGCGGTCCTCCGTGAGGGTGTCCCCGATGCCGAAGGCATCGTGCCCGACCATGCCGATCACGTCGCCGGCGCACGCGTCGTTCACGGTCTCGCGCTCCCGCCCGAAGAGCTTGTGCGAGGACGAGAGCCTGACGGTCCTGCCCGTCTGCGCGTGGAGCACCGACATATCGCGGGTGAATCGGCCCGAGCATACGCGCATGAACGCGATCCGGTCGCGGTGCTTGGGATCCATGTTGGCCTGGATCTTGAAGACGAGCCCCGAGAACTTCTCCGAGTCCACGGGAATCTCGCGGGGGATCCCGTCGAAAACTGACATGCGCGGGCGCGGCGGCACGGAATCCCTGAGGAACCCGTCGAGGAGGAGCTGTATGCCGAAATTGTTCACGGCGCTCCCGAAATAGACCGGTGTCTGCCTCCCCGCCCGCACCGCGGCGAGGTCGAAGGGATGGCCTGCCCCGTCGAGCATGTGGAGCTGCTCCCGCACCTCGGCGTAGGTGTCGTCGTCGAGCCTGGCCCGCACGGCGGGATCCTCGAGCGACGTAACATTCACCGGGGCCTGGTAGGCGCCGCCCTGACCCCTCTCAAACAGGTGAACCTGGTTCAGCCGCCGGTCGAACACGCCGCGGAAGGACGCCGGCCCGTTGCCGAGGGGCCAGACCACCGGGGAGGACTGGATGCCCAGGACGGCCTCCAGTTCGTCCAGAAGGGCGAGCGGATTGAGGGTCGGCCGATCGCACTTGTTCATGAACGTGAAGATGGGGATGCCGCGCCTGCGGCAGACCTCGAAGAGCTTGCGGGTCTGCGCCTCGACCCCCTTGGCGGCGTCGATCACCATCAGGGCCGCGTCCACCGCGGTCAGGACCCGGTAGGTGTCCTCGGAGAAGTCCTTGTGGCCGGGCGTGTCGAGGAGGTTCACGGCATACCCGCCGTAGTCGAACTGCAGGACCGTGGAACTGATGGAGATTCCGCGCTGGCGCTCGAGTTCCATCCAGTCCGAGGTCGTGGCGCGCTGGTTCTTGCGGTCCTTGACCGAACCGGCGAGGTGAATCGCGTTTCCGTAGAGCAGGAACTTCTCGGTCAGCGTGGTCTTTCCCGCATCGGGGTGCGAAATGATCGCAAAGGTGCGCCGGCGCGCGATTTCATCGGTGAGTGCCATCGGGAACCCCCCGGAATGGCGTTTCCGGGGCGGCAGGTCGATTAAATTGGCATCATTCCACGGAGGCGAAGTCGATGAATCCCCGCTCGACATCGGTGTGGACCAGCCGGACCCTGAGCCGGTTGCCCACGCGCCGGCCTGCGAAACCGCCGACGAGCCTGCCCTCGATGGGAGGGCTGAGGATTCGAACCCAGGTTCCCTTTTCGGCGGCGCCCGTCACCAGGGCTTCAAAGACTTCGCCAAGCCTCGGCTCCAGGAGCATGGCCGCAGCCGCCTTGGCGACGCTCCTCTCGACCTTCTTGGCGGCATTCTCCTGCTCCGTGCAATGCCGCGCCAGCCCCTCGAGCTCCTCGACGGAGTAGGGGGGCGGCCGGCCCGCGTGGGCCGCCTTGAGGAGGCGCTGGGAGATAACGTCGGGATAGCGCCGGTTCGGGGCCGTGGAGTGGGTGTAATCCCGGACCGCGAGGCCAAAGTGGCCGGGGGTCTCGCCGGCAGCCGTCTCCATGACGTACTCGCCGGAACCCATGAGCTTGATGACGCTCAGCGAGAGGTCCGGAAAACGGACCGGATCTGCCGCCCTGGCGGCGACGAGGAACCGCTCGAGCGCCCCGGCATCCGGCTCCGCGGGAAGCACCGACTTCATCTTGGCGGCGAGCGCCACGATGAGGTCCCAGTGCTTCGGGGTCCTGACGATCCGGCGGAGGGAGGGGAAGCGCCTGGAGGCGAGAAAACGGGCCGTGGCGCTGTTGGCCGCGATCATGAGGTCCTCGATGAGCTGCGTCGCCTTGTTGGTCTCGTCGACCTCGAGGTCGGCGAGGGAATCCCCCTCGAACACCGGTCGCGCCTCGATGGTCTCCAGCGAAAGGGCCCCGCGGCTGTGGCGGATGCCCCTCAGCCGGCGGGCGACCGTGTCCTGGAGCCTCAGATTCTCCTCGAGACCCGGAACAAGTCCGATCGGCTCCGGCATCGGGCCTGTACCCTCGAGCCATCCGCCCACGGACGGATAGGCGAGCTTGGCGCGGTTCCTGACGATGGCCTGGTGGAAGGCGGTTTCTCGGACGACCCCGTCGGGCCCTATGAGCATGTCGACGACAACGGCAAGGCGGTCGGTGTCCAGGCCAAGGGAGGTCAGGTCGGTCGACAGCCGCTCGGGAAGCATCGGGAAGATCTGTCCCGCCGTGTAGACGGAAGTGGTGTTGTGCCCGGCGTGCTGGTCGAGAGGGGATCCAAGGCCGACGAGCTCCGTGACATCGGCGATGGCCACCAATATCCTGGTCTCACCGCCGGGGAGCTCCTCCGCGCACGAGAGCTGGTCGAGGTCCCGGGAGTCGTCGTTGTCGATGGAGCACCAGAGGCGGTCCCGAAGGTCCACGACAGCCGGGGGGGAGCCCGCGGCCGGCCCGGCGATTCCCTTCAGCTGCGCCAGTGCGCCCGGCTCGAAATCGGGCGCGAGCCCCCGCTCGATCATGGCCCTCCGCGCGATTCGCTGGAGGGTGGCGCGCGCCCTGGGGCCTTCGGAGGTGGGGGCGGTCATGGCGTGGATCCAGGAATGCCCGCCGCGGAATCGCCCGTCAAACAACTCCGCACGGGACCGGGAAACCCCACGGCACCCGGCACGTATTACGTGACAATGCCCCGCAGGTGGCCCATTGAGGTCAATGATGGAGACTTCCAGTTCACCGACCCAGCCGTGGAGGGCGGGCCTGCGCAGCGCGCGCGCCCACCTCGTCCCGGGACTGGTCCTGCAGGCGTTTGCCCTGGGCCTGGTGTATTCCTACTACCACTCGGCGGCCGCAAACGAGGCCCTTTCGCGCCTCATGGAATTCCGCCGCCGGACAGGCCTTGGATTCGGCATCGTCTCGACCGCCGTCTTCGGCGGCCTGCTGCCCTACCTTTACATGCGATGCTGGAGGGACGAGAGCGGCATACCACGCTATGATCTCAGGCAGGGCATTTGCCTCGTCGCCTTCTGGGCCTACAAGGGGATCGAGGTGGACCTCTTTTACCGCCTCATGGCCCGGATATTCGGCGGCGGCCACGACGCGGCGACCATCATCCCAAAGGCCCTGGTCGACCAGCTTGTCTATTGTCCGCTGCTGGCGGTGCCGGCAATGCTCGTGGTCTACGGCTGGATGGACGCCCACTTTGACGGCCGGGCCCTGGCAGCGGACCTGCGGGCCCCGCGCTGGTACTCCCGAAGGGCATTTCCCGTGCTGCTCTCAAATTTCGGCGTCTGGGCGCCCGCCGTGGCCATCATCTACGCCCTTCCCACGCCTCTGCAGCTCCCGCTGCAGAACATAGTCCTTTGCTTTTATACGCTGCTGATCGCCCACCAAACCCGGCCCGGGACCGCATGAACAGGGGAATCCGCCTCAGGCTGATCACGCTGAACATCGCGCACGGGCGCGGTCTCGCTCCCGTGCAGGGCCTGGCGTCGCAGGCGAGAATACGCGCCAACCTGGACCGGATCGCCTCCTTCCTCCACCGCTTCCACCCGGACATTGTCGCCATGCAGGAGATCGACCAGCGTTCCCGTTGGTCGGGCAACTTCGATCATCTCGACTACCTTCGGGATGCCGCGGGCTTTCCCTATTCGGCTTTCGGCATCAACAACGTCCGCTCCGGCCTGCTCAACCTGAGCTACGGCAACGCGATCCTCTCCCGCCATCCCCTGGCCGTCACCGAGACGGTGGCGTTCGGGCAGCGGAGGGTGGGGGAAAAGGGATTCCTGTTCGCCGAGATCGAGGTGGCGGGCCTGCGGGTGCCGTATGTGAACCTGCACCTGCATTCCGGACGGAGGATCCGGAGGATGCGTCAGCTCGACCTGCTCATCGACTGGCTGAAGGCGAAGCACCGGCAGCGGGCCGCGGCCTGGGCCGTGCCCCCTGTCATCTGCGGCGATTTCAACAACCCGGCCACGCGTGACGACGCCACCGCCGCGCTGCTCAAGCATCTGTCGGCTTACGGGACCTATGCCGCGCATCCGAGGACCCGGGGAACGTTTCCCTCCCCCATGCCCCGCCGGACCCTTGACTTTGTCCTCCTTCCCCCGGGCTGCACGGAGGTGCGCACCAAGGTGGTCCGCACGATGCTCTCCGATCACCTGCCCGTCGTCGTCGACTTCACCCTGGACGCCCACCACGCCCCGCCGGAAAAGACCCACCGGCCGGCGTGATCAGACGGCCAGCAGACGCTGCACCTCGTGGAGGATGCGGGCGAGCGATGACGTCTTTTCCAGGTAGCAGGAGACCTTCTTGCTGAGCGTCTCCCTCACCACCTTGGGGTCGAACAGCACCCCGGTGAGAAGGACCATCGGCGTTTTCGGCAGGGTCGACTTCAGCTGCTCGATCATGTCCAGCCCGTCGGAATCCTCGAGCTGGAGATCGGAAATGATGAGGTTTGGGGCATCCCGCTTGACGGTCTGCTGGGCCTCGTAGGCCGAGGGCACGGTGGTCACGCGGAAGCCGTTGTGCGTGAGAAACTCCTCCAACAGGTCGCGGATGTTGGCTTCATCGTCGACGATGAGAATATGTTTCTTCATGGGGGTTCCGTCGCTGCCGGCAGTCATAGTATATCACGCCTTTTCCTGCGCCACCTGGAGAATCGCAACGCCTCCGACCACCTTGTCGCGGTCCCGGAGGGGGAACAGCGTGAGGCTGGCGGCTGTTTTCCTGCCACGCCGGTCCTCGACGATCGCCGGCAGGTCCCTGAGATCCCGACCCTCGGAAAGGGCGTGGGTCAGGGGGTCGATAAGGGGGCCCTCGGAGCCCATGATCCCGCCGATCATCGGAACGACCGCGGCGAGCGGCGGCCCGGGATTCAGGAGGAGGGCGTCCGCGCCGGGATTGTCGTCGAGAAGCTGAACGACGCTTGAAAAGGGGCGGTTGATCAGCTCCTCGGCCTCGAACCCGGTCTGATGCACAACGGCCGGATTGATCCGCGAAATGTTCATGGCCTTGGTGAGCACAAAGACCAGGTCGCTGATCGAATTCACGATCAGGTGATTGTAGCGCAGCTGGTGCTCCAGGGCCTGGTTGCCCCATCGGCGCTCGAGGTTCTCCGCAAGGAGCTTCTCGTTTGCCGAGGCCAGATCCGCCGTGCGCGCGAGGACCCTCGCCTCAAGCTGCTCGTTGGACTCCCTGAGCGCGGCGGCGGCCCGCCGGCGCGTGGCGATGTCGTCGCGGATCAGCCAGGCCACGCCCCCGAGCAGCAGGAAATCGATGACCACGCCGGACCAGACGGTCTTGCGGGTGTTGTCGGCCTGCAGGTAGGAGGCCTGATCCCGGTCGGCCAGGAGGGCCATTTCCTCGGAGGTCACCTTCCTGACCAGGTTCTGGATCTCCCGGTTGGCCTCGGCGCCCTCATCCGCGGCGAGAAGGGAGCGCACGGACCCGGTGTCGCCCGACTGGTGCGCCGCAAGGAGCGCGCGGGCGAAGTCCGCGCGCTTGCCGGCAAGTCCGATGAGGCGCAGGATCTCGTCGTGCTGGGCCGGCTCGTTCCTGGTGTCCGCCTCGGCCACCTGCAGGTGTTCGCCCAGCTCCCCGGAATCCAGGCGCCCGCCCAGGACCCCGAACGCCTCGTGGCAGACAGCCTTGCTCGCCGGGTCGCCTGTGATGACGTAGGTGTGCACCGCGCTGTCGCCCGCGCGGACCGACGAAAGAACCCCGTTGACCTCGAGGATCACCTCGTGGGTGTGGTTCACCCAGTCGCTGCTGGCCATGGACCGGTCGATGTTCCGCACCGACTCGTAGGCGACGTACACCAGGACTGCGGAGATGAACAGGAAGAAAATGAGAATGCGGCTGATCGTCTGGTCTTTCATGGGGCGCTGGAGAAGATCCGGCTGGGATTCATCGGGGATTTGGGTAATCGGGATCTTCCGAAGGGGAGTCGGTCTTTACGACCGTGAAAACCATGTGTTTCACGCCTTCATCGTAGGTATAGGTGTATTCCGACGCCGACGTCCAGTTGGATTTGAATGACTCGGCGACCTTCGTGGCGATTTCCCGGACGGTCGGCCCGCTCCGCTCGAGGTTGCGGTAGTAGGCCCGCAGGTTGTAATCCAGGTAGGATCTCACGGAAACGACGTAGCAAACGTCGTGGGCCTCCTGTCCCACCATCCTCACGTGGACAAGGCGGGTCTCCAGGCCCCTGCGGCCCAGGACGTAGTCGCTCAGGATCGCGTAGTCGTCGCAGTCGCCGCGCTGCGTGCGCAGGAACACCACCGGATCCTGCACCTCCTCGTGATACTCGTACTGGAAATTCTCGAAGTAGTCGGCGAACCTTTTGGGCGTCATCTCAGGATCCGAGAGGAGGTCGGCCAGGGTGACGGCGCGCAGCAGGACGGGCGCCAGCGCAAGAGCCAGGCACAGCGCGCCGAACGCCCGCCTTCCCCGACTGTTGCGCCTGCCTGCCATGGTCCCGCCAGAGTCCCGCGTGATGCAGGCGGTGTCCAACTCGAAAATGATGGATGCAATCCCTTGGGCTGCGGCCAGAAGCGTCACAGGGCGCCGGCCGGGGCGAAGAGGGCTTGATTTCCCTATCACGAGGCTATCAGTTGATAGCCTATCAAACGATAGGCACCACCCATGCTCACCGAACGACAGGAGGAGATCCTGGATTTTGTCAGAGGCTTCCAGCAGGCGCAAAGCGTGCCGCCTTCGACGCGCGAGATCGCCCGGCATTTCCAGGTGAGCCAGCCGACCGTGATGGGGCACCTGCAGGTCCTCGCGAGAAAGGGGCAGCTCGACAAGCTCGCGGACGGGAAGTGGGGCCTTAAGCCTGGCCTGGTCCAGGGGCATCTGTTCGAGGCCCCGGTCTATGGTGCCATCCCCGCCGGACTGCCGGCAATGATCGAGCAGGAGCCCGAGGATACCGTGGTCATGGATCCCTCGGTGTTCGGCGTGCGCCGGCCGAGGCCGAACCATTTCTGGTTCCTGAGGGTGACAGGCGACTCGATGAACGGCGCGAGGATTTTTGACGGCGACCTGGTGGCGCTGGAGAGGCGGGATTCCCGCCCGGGCGACATCATCGCGGCTCTGGTGGACGAGACCACCACCACCCTCAAGCGCGTGGTGCGCGAACGGGGGCGAACGCTGCTGCGGGCCGAAAACCCGCTCTATTCCGACATCGTGCCCGAGAGGCTGGAATCCCAGGGCGTCGTGGTCGGGGTGCTGCGCCGCATGGAATGAAGACTCGTGGCCGCCGCAAGCACGCTTTCCGCCCTGCGGTCCCTCGTGGCCGCCAGGTTTCCGGCCACGGAACGGAGGCCCGGGAACTGCGTCCCCACGGGGATCGCGGCAATTGACGGGGCGCTCGGCGGCGGGCTTGCCGCCGGCGAACTGACCGAGGTGATCTCGGGGGGAGAGGGGTGCGGGGGCCAGCTTCTCACGGCCCTTCTGCTTGCAGGCACGCGCGCGGCGCGGCAGCGGGTGGCGCTGGTGGATGGCGCCGACGGCTTTTCCCCGGACGCCGTCCCGGCCGACGCGCTGCGGCATCTCGTGTGGGTGCGCGCGCGCAATCCCGGGGAGGCGCTTGCCGCCGCGGATGTCCTGGCGCGGGATGGCAATTATGCCGCGATTGTGATCGATTTGCGCGGACTTGCGGAGGGAGCCCTCCGAAGGACGCCGGACGCCGTCTGGCTGAGGCTGCGCCGCGCCGCCGAGAGCCGGCCCGCGGCCATCCTTGTCCAGACCGAGTTTCCGCTGGTTCCCGCCGTCGCCCGCAGGCTCGTGCTGCGGATGCCCAGGGGGCTTTCGCACCGGCGCAGGGAGCAGGCCGAGCTCGCCGCGCAGGCGACGGCCGAGATGGTCCGGGGCCGCGCAGCCGCCGCCGAAGAGATGGCCGGATGAACTACGCCGTCCTCACCGTGCCGGATTTCGCGCTCCATGCGCTGAGGCGCGGCGAGCCCGGGCTCGAGGGGAGGGCCCTGGCCCTGGTGACAGGCGAGGGCCGGCGGGCGGCGATAAGCCAGGTCTCGGCCGAAGCCGCCGGCATAGCCCCGGGATTCCCCGCGACCCTCGCCATGGCGAGATGCCCCGGGATAGTCCTTCGCGTCCGCGATCCGGGCGCGGAAGTCGAGGCCCAGCGGCTGCTTCTGGCCGCGGCGTTCACCCTGGCCCCCCGGGTGGAGGCGACTGCGGCGGGCGCGTGCACGGTCGATCTGCAGGGCGCCGCGGAGGCGCGGACGGAGGCCGGGATGCGCAGCCGGATTGCGGAACTCTCGGCGGCCGGCCTGCCGGCAAGGGTGGGCGCCGGAGAGACTCCGTTCCTGGCGGCCTGGGCCGCACGGCGCGCGGAGCCTGTGCTCATCGTGCGGGATTCGGAGGCATTCCTGCGGGCCCTCCCGCTGGACTTCGCGGAGCCGCTGCCGGCCCACGCCGAGATCCTGCAGGCGTGGGGCCTGAGGACATTCGGGGACCTGACGGCACTGCCCAAGGCCGAGGTGGGGCTGCGGCTGGGCAGGGAGGGCGAGGCGCTGTGGGAGCGCGCGGCCGGGCGGGCCTCGCGCGTGCTCCGCCTGGTCGAGCCGGCAAGATCATTCGCGGCCGCATGGACCTATGAGCCCCCTGTCGAGTCGGTGGAGCCCCTGCTTTTCAAGCTGCGGCGGTTTGCGGAGCGCATCGCCCTTGAGTTGCGCGCGGCCGGGTTCGTGGCCGGGGCGCTCGCGCTGACCATCTCCCTGGAGGACGGGAGCGATCACCGGCGGGAGTTCAGGCTCCCCGATCCCGGTGCGGACGTCGATTCCTGGCTGCGTATCCTGCAGGCCCATCTCGACGGGCTGCGGACCACCGCGCGGGTGGGCGGGGCCCGCCTGGTCGCGACGCCGGCGAGGCCGCCGGTCAGGCAGGGGGGTCTGTTCGACACGGGCCTGGCCGATCCCCACGCCTTCTGGGAAAACCTGGCCCGCCTCGGCGCGGTCGTCGGCGACGACAGGGTCGGCACGCCGGCGGTGGCGGACACGCACCGGCCCGATGCGTTTGTTCTCGGGAGGCCCGCGGAGACCGTGCCCCCGCCCGAACCTGCGCCGCTGCATCCGCCGAGAGGGCTTGTGCTGCGCCGATTCCGGCCTCCGCGGCCCGTGGGCGTGGTTTTCACCGGCCGGCCTGCGGAGGTGAGCGGATCGATCGAGGGGATCGTGCGCGCGGCGGCCGGACCCTGGCGCCGGTCGGGAGACTGGTGGAAGCCCGGGGCCTGGGCCGCGGAGACCTGGCACATCGAGCTTGGGACGGGGGAGGTGTACCAGCTGGCGCGCACCGGCGCCGGATGGCGTGTCGAGGGCATCCTGGACTAGCAAGGTGGTGAAGGACTACGTCGAGCTTCACGCGCGCAGCGCCTTTTCCTTCCTGCGCGGGGGATCGCTGCCCGAGGGCCTCGTGGCCGAGGCTGCCCGGGTGGAGCTGCCCGGGATCGGCCTGTGCGACCGCGACGGGGTCTACGGGGCGGTGCGGCTCCACATGGCCGGAAAGGAGACCGGGGTAAGGGCCCTGGTGGGCTGCGAAATCACGATGGAGGACGGGTCGGTCGTCCCGGTGCTCGTCGCGACCCAGGCCGGTTACCGGCGGCTTTGCTCCCTGCTCAGCACCTCGCATTTGCGCGCGCCCAAGGGCGAGGGCCGGGTGGCGTGGGATGAACTCGCCGCCGACAACGGCGGCCTGATCGCCCTGACCGGGGACGAGGACGGCCCGGTGCGCCGGATGTGGCGGACGGACGGCGCGGCGGCGGCGGCCGCCGCGGGCCGGAGGCTCGTCGACGCCTTCGGAAAGGACCGCCTCTATGCGGAGGTCCAGAGGCACCTCGCGGAAGGGGAGGAGGACGAGAACGAATTCGTGGTCGACTGGGCCAGGGCGACGGGGCTGCCGCTGCTCGCGACCAACGGGGTGATGCACGCCACCCCGCCGGGGCGGAATGTGGCCGACGTGTTCACCTGCCTTCGGGAGCACACGACCCTGGATGCCGCCGGCAGGAGGCTGGCGCGCAACCGGGAGAGGCACGTGAAGCCGGGCGCGAAGATGGCAGCCCTCTTCGCCGACCTCCCCGAGGCGGTCGCCAACACCGCGCGGCTGGCGGAGAGGCTGGAGTTCACGCTGGCCGACCTGGGCTACCGGTTTCCCGACTTTCAGGTCCCCGGCGGCGAATCCCAGGATTCGTTCCTGGAAAAGATGACCTACTTCGGTGCCCACCAGAGGTACGGGGGGGTCTCAGGCGAGGTCCGGCGGCAGCTGGAGCGCGAGCTCTCCCTCATCACACGCCTCGGGTTCAGCGGCTATTTCCTGATCGTGTGGGACCTGTGCGCCTTCGCGAGAAGGAGGGGGATACTCGTGCAGGGAAGGGGAAGCGCGGCCAACAGCGCCGTCTGCTACTGCCTGGGAATCACCGCGGTCGACCCCATAGCAAGCAGGCTTCTCTTCGAGCGATTCCTCTCGGAGGGGCGCTCGGACTGGCCGGACATCGACCTGGACCTCCCCAGCGCCGGGAAGCGCGAGGAGGTCATCCAGGAGGTCTACCGGCGCTACGGCCGGCGCGGCGCGGCGATGACGGCAAACGTCATCACCTTCAAGGGGAGAAGCACGATGCGCGAGGTCGGCAAGGTGCTCGGGCTGCCCGATGACGTGATGGACAGGTTCTCCGGCCTTTTTCACGGGGGCGATTATCCCCAGACGCTCCCCCTGGCGGAGCAGCTCAGGATGGCCGGCATGGCGGGCAGCCACCCGAGGCTGCCCGCGCTGCTCGAGACCTGCCGGCAGGTCCGCGGGCTGCCAAGGCACCTGGGACAGCATTCGGGAGGAATGGTGCTCGGCGCCGGAAATCTCGACAGCTTCGTGCCGATTGAAAACGCGCGCATGCCGCATCGCTCCGTCCTCCAGTGGGACAAGTCCGACTGTGAGGACATGGGCATGGTCAAGATCGACCTGCTCGGCCTGGGGATGATGGCCGCCCTACAGGAGTCCCTTGAGCTGTGCGCGGAGCGGGGCCGCCCCGTGGACCTGGCGCGGATTCCCAAGGACGACCCCGACACCTTCAGGCTGATCCGGGCGGCCGACACGGTGGGAGTCTTCCAGATCGAAAGCCGCGCGCAGATGGCGACGCTGCCCCGGATGAAGCCGGAGACGTTCTACGATCTCGTGGTCGAGGTCGCGATCATCAGGCCGGGACCGATCCAGGGCGACGCCGTGAATCCGTACCTGAGGCGGCGCGCGGGCGCCGAGCCGGTGACCTATCCCGACGAAAGGGCCAGGCCGATCCTGGAGCGCACGCTCGGCATCGTGCTTTTCCAGGAGCAGGTGCTCCGGCTCGCGATGGAACTGGGGGGGTTCACGGCCTCGGAGGCCGACGAGCTGAGGCGGGCGATCGGCTTCACGCGCTCGCAGGAGCGGCTCGACCGCATGAAGGGCAAGCTCGGGGCCGCCCTCAGGGCCAACGGGGTCTCAGGGCAGGCCGCCGACTCCATCCTCAATTCGCTGGCGTCGTTTGCCCTCTACGGGTTTCCCGAGAGCCATGCCATAAGCTTTGCGCTGATCGCCTACGCGAGCGCCTGGCTGAAGGCGCACAGGCCGGCCGAGTTCTACACGGCCCTGCTCAACAACCAGCCGATGGGGTTCTACTCTGCGGCGAGCCTTGTGCAGGACGCCCGCCGGCACGGCGTGAGGACGCTGCCCGTCTGCGTGAACCTTTCGGAGGAGCGGTGCAGCGTCGTCGACGACGGCACGATCCGCCTGGGCCTGGCCCGCGTGCGCGGCGTGCGCGCCGCGCCGGTGCGGGCAATGCTTGCGGCAAGGAGGCAGATGCCCTTCGCGTCCACCGGGGATTTCCTGGCCAGGACAGGCTTCAGCGCGGCCGAGCGGCGCGCGCTGGCGGGGGCGGGGGCGCTCAACGCCCTGGCGGGGCACCGGCGCGCCGCCCTGTGGAAGGTCGAGGCCGTGCAGGACGGCGACGACCTTTTCCGCCGGGCCGTCGCGGAGGACGCCGGGGAGGAGGCCCCCCTGGCCAGGATGACACCGGTCGAGCGCGTCCAGGCCGATTACGCGAACCTGGCGCTGACGGCGGGGCCGCATCCGATGAGGCTGCTGCGCGCCCGCCTGCCGGGCGTCCTCACGGCCGCCGGGCTGCAGGCCGCGGGAAACGGGGAGCGGGTGAGCATTGCGGGCTCGGTGACCTGCCGGCAGCGGCCCGCCACGGCGAAGGGATTCTGCTTCATAACGCTTGAGGACGAGACCGGCTCGGCCAACGCGATCGTCCGTCCCGGCCTGTTCGAGAAGGCCAGGCTCATCATCAATCTGGAGCCGGCGCTGCTCATCACCGGCAGGGTGCAGAACGAGCAGGGCGTGATCCACGTCATGGCCGCGGAGGTCGCCGCCCTGCCGGAGCCGGACCTGCCGGCCCAGGCAAGCCATGACTTTCGCTAGCGGGGCCGCGGGAGGGTGGACGCCCGATAGGTGGTGCTGAAGGAGACGGTGATCTGGCTGCTCAGGTACACGCGGACGAACAGCTTGCCGGCCTCGGGCGAAGTCGGGACGGCCCGTCCCGAAATGCGCCGCGTCTGGCCGTTCCTGCGGGTGATGCGGCCGGAAAACTCAATGGCCTGCCCGCCCTCGAGGCGGGCCAGCGCATCGGCCCCCACGACAATGGCCACCCTTGCATCCTCGTGATAGCTGAAGGGCCACAAATCGATGCCCAGGTTGGACTTGTACCCGGTGGAGTCGCGCACGAAGAGGTCCGGGGTGACCGTGAGCCTGCCCACGTAGATGGAGGCCTCCGCGGGGGCCACCGAGATCACGGAAAGGCTGACCGGGACCCGGTCGGCCCGCATGGTTACCATGGGAGCAAGGGCTGCCAGCAGGAAGATGGACCAAAACGAACGCATCGTTCCAAAGTACAGTCCCTTCGGGCAGCCGCAAGGAAATCGGCGCATCGGTGCGGAAGGCCTTCAGGCCCATCGAAACAGGGAATTTCAGGGAGCCCTCAATTTCGCATTGCGCGGGGAGCCGCCCAAGGGTCATTCGTTGTCCCATGGCCAAATCCACACAGCCGACCTGGGGCGGCCGCTTTGGGGCGGGGCCCGCCGAGCTGATGCTGCGCTTCAGCGAGTCCGTGTCCCTGGACCGCCGCCTTGCGCCGTTCGACATAGCCGGGAGCAAGGCCCATGCGACGATGCTTGCGCACCGTGGGTTGCTCACGGCGAGGGAGAGGAATGCGATCGTCGCGGGCCTCGACGCGATCCT
>Ga0302319_10005603_pt1 | contig 25183 bp, 15 predicted proteins | sample Bog_T0_2_FD_203319 | JGI IMG/M metagenome (GOLD analysis project Ga0302319, IMG submission 203319) | Peat permafrost microbial communities from Stordalen Mire near Abisko, Sweden - Bog_T0_2 | ecosystem: Environmental > Terrestrial > Soil > Wetlands > Peat | place: Sweden: Abisko, Stordalen Mire...
CCATGGACCTTCTCAATCGTTACCTCGAAGCGGTAAGAAAGCACTTGCCCTGGCAACGGCAGGACGACATCATCGCCGAACTTCGCGCCAACCTCGAATCGCAGCTGGAGGAAAAAGAAGAGGCGCTCGGGCGGTCATTGACAAAGGCCGAAGCAGAGGAGTGGCTCAAGCAACTCGGCGCGCCGATTCAAGTGGCCGCGGGTTATCAGCCGCAGCAGTATTTGATCGGGCCGCACATCTTCCCGACATATCGGTATGTGCTCAAACTGGCGTGCTCTTGGGCGGCGATCATTTACTCGATCGTGGCTGTGGTGCAGGTGTTTGCAACGCAAAACCCTAGCAGCAACGTGTTGCTTGAATCGCTACTGCGCCTGCCGTTCGTTTTGGTAAACACCGCCGCCTGGGTAACTCTGACGTTTGCGGCCATCGAATATACCGTTGCGCAGGGGTATTTGAAACTGCCTGCCGCGTGCGCGCCCTCCCCGGGATGGACGCCTGGCGCATTGCCACCGCTGGGATCAGTCCATGCTTCCGGCAAGAAGCCGCGCAGCTATGCTCAAGCGGTTGCCGAACTCGTCTTTGGGATCCTGTTCCTGGGTTGGCTGCTACTCATCCCAAAGCATCCATGGCTGCTGATGGGACCTGGCGCTTTCGTGCTGGATGCTCTTCCGTATCGGCTGGCGCCAGTATGGGTTCCGATCTACTGGTCCCTGGTCGTCCTGAACATCCTGCAATTGGCATGGAGCGCACAAAACCTTGCGCGAGGAAAGTGGCAAGAACCGCATCCGGTTGCACGCTTTGTTTTCAAAATTATCGGGCTGGTCCCTGTGATTCTTCTGCTCAGCGCAAAAGACCATATCACCGTTGTGCTCAAGCAGCCGGCACTTGATGCAGCCCACTATGCCGCGCCGCTGGGCATCATCAATCTGTATATACTTCGGAGCTTCCAGGTAATCACAGCCATTGTCGCTCTGCAATTGGTCTGGGACTTGTGGCAACTAGTCAGAGAGGACTATCGCAAGCGCGCGGCGGCGATGCAGTAGGAATTAGGGTGGGATGAATCTTGATCCCGCCCTACTTCTGCCCTACGCTGCGCTTCATTGGATGAGCTTCGGTGTTGAAGATTACCGAATCGAATTCCAGTGTTGATTCCGGCGCATAGAGAAGGTAAAGATACTTCAGCGTCTCGGCGAAAAAGAAGCTTTCCATTGAGTCTTTCTGTTTTTTGCTTCGGACATCGGATAGAGCTGCATACCCTTCATCTGTTCGGCAATACTTTACCAGCGCGTCAAAGAACGTTTGTCCCATCGCCAGGTATTTCGCATCGTGCGTCGCATGGTACAGGTAGTAGTTCGACTCCATGATCTCAGGGCGCAGTTCATAGTTGGGGGCCGTGATCTGCATCTTCGAATAGTCCAACTGCTCCGGCTCAACACCCGCAACATTCCACATGCGGTAGCTTGAATCCTGTAACTCCGCAGCCGCTCGGCCATCGCCAGCCAACACCAGCACTGCGGGATAAAACGCATCCAGCGAACCATAGAATGTATGCGTGCGTGCTCCGGTGTTCATGTCCGCCTGGCCATACCAGAGGCCGTCGAAATGCCTGTCGGCGAGATATTTATCGATGGCCGTCTCGCTGTCGCGCCACATGCGCGCGCAGTCTTGATCGCCGAAAAGAATTGATGCCTTCAGCAGGTACTCGTAGTAGGAATCGATGCCACCCATGATGCCTGCGGTTGGGTCAGTCCACGCACCTGTCTCGACATCGATCTCGGAGCCGACGAGGCCAATCGGCGAGCGGCGTTTGTATAACTCAACAAGCGCGCGCTTGGCTTTGTTGTAGTATTCCTGCTTGCCGGTGTGCCGTGCCAGCATCCCGTACTCGATAAGCAGGCTGCCTATTTCGGCGGGATTGCTCTTGTTCCCACGCACCGCACCGGTGTGCAGATTCACGTATTCATACGGCATGCCTGTGGGCGAGTTGAACATGGGCAACATGCGGCGGCCTAGTTCGTCGGCGAGATCGAGCAATCGCTTGTCGCCCGTCAATTCATAGCTTGAGAGCAGGCTGCCCAACAGCCGGATCGTGATTTCGAAGTCTTTGACGTAAATGTCTTGATCCAGATTCAACTTCGTGTCGATTAGCTCGCGCGCCTCATCGGCCTGTGGCTTGAGGCCCATCAGAGTTAGTGTGTCGAGCGCATCCACGGGCGTCATCAGCAGCGATGTGCCGTACCAATCGAATGGCTTCTTGCTCAGCGGATGAAACTCGTCGTGTCCCCATGCATATTTCTTGTAGCCATTCCATGCATGTAGTGCCTCTGTGCGCACCCGCTCCGCCATCGCAGCCTTTTCTTCAGCGGGCATCGACGATGCGGTCTTATCGCTTCGAGAAGCGCTCTGCGCCAGTGGACAAGGAAAAACGATTGAAAGAAGCAACGCGGACAGCACGATTCGCAAATATTTCATGTTTCCCCTTCAATAGCTAACGATTCATCATACAAATTCAGACTGTATTGGGTCACAAAGCACATCAATCAATTAAACCCCGAGCGACTGCTTGGAGAATCGGTTCCCGCTTGGTAGAGTTGGAGCACAGTCAAGCCGGGGAAAGAGCAGCCGTTGAAAAAGCCATTGCGCGTGATTGCAGCAGCCTCGATTGTTGTAGCCGGTGTCTGCCTGGTGCTTGCCCTGTACATCGTAGGCCTCAGCGACAAGAACGCCGCGGGGCGGGACTTCATCTCTTATTGGGCTGCGGGGCAACTGCTGGTGCACGGGACAAACCCGTACGATTTTCAGGCCGCAAGAAACCTGGAACTTGCCGCGGGCCGTGACCCTGCTGAACCTCTGCTCATGATGCGCAATCCGCCAGTGGCTTTCTTTGTGGCGTTGCCGCTGGGGTTAGTCAGCCCTAAGACCGCATTGATTCTCTGGCTCTTCGTCCTGCTGGGCGGGTTGTCTCTAGCTATTTTTCTGATCTGGATTATGGAGGGACGCCCAGACGATCGGTACCATCTTCTAGGCTATGTATTCGCACCCGCGCTGGCTTGTTTTCAGGCCGGTCAATTCGGCATTTTTCTGCTGCTCGGGGTGACTCTGTTTCTTTTCTTCTACCGCACACGGCCATTTATTGCGGGAGCGGCTCTGCTTCTTTGCTCGCTCAAGCCGCACCTTTTCTTCCCTTTCGGAGTGGCACTCGTGCTGTGGTCCATCACCGCGAAGACTTGGCGCGTTCTCGCAGGATTCGCCGCTGCCATCGCGGCCAGTTGCGCGTTATCCTATGCACTCGACAAAAATGCGTGGGCACAGTATTCGCAAATGATGCACGCAGGAGGAGCGCTGGATGAGCTTGTGCCAACGCTCAGCGTGACGCTGCGTTTTCTCATTGCACCTCACGCGGTTTGGCTGCAATTTGTTCCGCAGACAGCGGCGTGTGTCTGGGCGGCATGGTACTTCTGGACGCGCCGCAGCCAATGGAACTGGATGGATAACGGCCTGATCCTTTTGCTGGTGGGGGCGGTATGCACTCCGTTCGGATGGTTCACGGACGAATCGATGCTGCTACCGGCAGTGCTGATTGGGCTCTATCGCGCGCTGGCTGCAAAACGTCCGGTTTGGCCTCTGGTTGTGATCGCGGCGGCTGCATTGGCGGAGCTTTTCTTCGGACCCGAGATCAGGACGCGCTATTTCCTTTGGACCACACCGGCTTGGCTTGGATGGTATTTGTATGCGACTGGAAGATTTGGTGCGCGATCGGCGCACGAGCAGGTGGAGCCCGAACAAGTTCGCTTGGAAGATGTCTGACAGGAAGAGCAAGCATTCCCTCAGCGGCTGAAGTCCAGCAATTCTAGCCCTCCAAGTGGCATGGATAAATCCGTGCCCTTTCAAAGCAACAATGGCCTGAGCGCATTTTCGCGCCCAGGCCAATTTGCCAGAAGCTAGAAGCTGGTAGCTGTATCTATGCCGCTGTCATTTCTGACGAACGCACACGGAAGCGCTTCATCTGGATGGACAGCGTGCGCTCGATCTTGCGCAGGTCGCCGCGCTCGCTCGGTCCGGAAAAGGTTGATGCCACACCGTGAGCGGAGGCTCGGCCTGTCCGGCCTACACGGTGAACAAAATCCTCCGCGGCCTTGGGCAGATCGAAATTGATGACATGTGCTACGTTGGCTACATCGATGCCGCGGGCGGCAACGTCTGTCGCCACGAGAACACGATGATGACCTTCGGAGAAGCTGCGCAGAGCCTGATTACGCTGGGCCTGGGTACGGTCGCCGTGAATCTGCGTCGCCGAGAAGCCACCCTTGGTCAGACGCCGCGCAACGCGATCCGCGCCGTGCTTGGTGCGCACAAAAACCAGGAAGCTGCCTGTCTCCGCGCCCAACAGGTGTTCGAGAAGCTCCTGCTTCTTGTCCGGCTCAACTTCAAAGGTACGCAGCTCGATGTGCTCAGCTGGCTTGAGAACGGAACCGATCTCAATGCGGACCGGGTTGTTGAGGTACTTGCGCACCACCTCTTTGACTGCGCCTTCGAGCGTGGCGGAGTAGCACAGTGTCTGCCGCGCTTCCGGCAACATGCCCGCGATACGAGCAATGGCGGGTTGAAAACCCATATCGAGCATGCGGTCGACTTCGTCCAGCACCAGCATCTTTACGCCGTCGAGACGAACGAGCCTTCGCTTGATGAAGTCCTCAAGGCGACCTGGGGTGGCGACGATGAGCCGTGCGCCGCGGCGAATCGCTTCAAGCTGCGAGCCTTCGGCAAGTCCGCCAACAACCAGCGCAACGGTCTGCGAAGGGCTGGTGCGGATGGAGCGAAATGCCTTCTCAACCTGCATGGCAAGCTCGCGTGTGGGCAGAAGAATCAGTGCCTGGGCACCGCGTATTTCAGATTTTTGCAGAAGCTCGACAATGGGGATCAGGAAGCCAAGGGTCTTGCCGGTTCCAGTCTGCGCGGTGGCCAGGACATCGCGGCCTTCGAGCGCTGGAGGAATGCAGCCGGCCTGAACCGGGGTTGGGATTTCGAATTTGTTCATGTCAAGGCGCGCCATAAGGGCGGCCGAAAGGGAAAACTCAGAGAACTTGGTAGTCAAAATATTCGTTTCTTTCTTATGTATTCCGCGAGCCGCCATTTTCCCATTTGCCAATTTTCTGGAAGCCTGCAATCGGAACCGGTCAAAGGCGCGCACACTTACACAATTCAGGCGCGAGCCTGCTTCAATCATCTATGCGTAAGGGAGAACCGAAAACGTCCCTGGGACTGGCGACAAAGCATTCTAGGTAAGAAGACTCTGGGCCCGGAGCTGCCACACGCTACTAGTAAGCCAATCGGCACATTGCCGGCTGGACAACCCTGCTCCAAGGCAATCAACTCATGATTGCGCTTCCCGATTTCATTCGAAGCAAATTAGTTTGTCCCATGCGCAAGTCCATTCAAGGAGGCGCGAAAGAACGCAAATCGCTCGAACCCTCGCGTTAGACCGGTACTACAGTCGAATGCGAATCTCCGGGTGGGGAGACCTATGGGTATACGCTCTACCATCCCAGAAAACAAAGACCCTTTTCCGGGAACCCTGGTGTGTAGGTGCTTGGGGGAAAATCTGTGCCAGGCAAACTTGCCGTCGTTAAGGGCAAACCGCTGCTCACGGCCAAATCACTGAGCGCAAACCTAGTGTAACACAGGTTAGGCTTAAGTTCATGCCTCTTGCTTTGGGGGGACAAGGACGGAAGCTTGCTCTTCATTTTCCGCTAGAAGGCGAGAAAAGCGTTCCGCCGTCACCGGGCGTCCGAAAAGCCAGCCCTGGCCCAGGATTGGCTGATCGTAAAGGGCGAAGTACACAGCCTGTTCCGCCGTCTCGATCCCTTCAGCAACGACTTCAAGGTTGAGCGTCTTTGCCATCGATAATATCTGCGGCAGAATGCCCAGGGTCACGGCCTCGGTGCCGATCGCGTGTGTAAATGACTTGTCGATCTTGATGGCATCGACAGCAAGCGAATGCAAATAAGACAGACTGGAGTAGCCCGTGCCGAAGTCGTCAATGTGAACGCTATGTCCGCGCTCTCTCAATTGACGGATCGTCTCCACAGCTATTTCCTTCCTCGCAGTTGAACTCTCAGTGACCTCAATGATGAGGCTCGGCGCCTCAACCTTGGCGGTGGCCAGAGAACGTTCCAGCATGGGGAGGAACGCGGGATCGGCAAGATCTGTGCCCGTGACATTGATACTGAGACTGAAGTCGGGGTGGTTTCGAAGGATATCGCCCAGGTCGCGTAGAACCTGGCGTACAACCAGTCCCGTCAACTCACCCACGAAGCCGCTCTCTTCGGCGACATGAACAAACATCTCGGGACTAACCGCGAAACCGTCGTCGTCAGTCCACCGCACCAGGGCCTCTGCTTCCACGATTCTTCGATCTCCCAAATGCACAATGGGCTGGTAAACCATGCGCAGCCTCTCGCCGCGAATTGCCCTGCGAAGCTGATGCACCATGCTCTGATTGCGGCGATGAAGAAGCACGCAAAAGAAACCGATGAAGCCACCTGCCACTCCTCCCAATGCAGTACACGCTTCAGACTCGCGAGTTTGGGCTTTGAACACGAGTTTGGAATCGACAAATGCTGTAAAGCAATTGAAGTAGTTAGGGGAACAGTGCGTTGCATACAAGTTGTCCCCTTCGCGTGCCCACCCACTTTTTGCAAGGACAGCAGCGGAAGCGCTCGGTCTCTCACCGTGCAACCAGCCTGGCGGATGTCCGGTGTTATCTACCTCAGTAAGCGTAAAGTCCAGGGGAAGATCACCCAGCCGATCTGGCCGCCAGTGGCTGAATGAAACAAAAAAGCCTCCACGCTCGACGCCTACTCGCGCCTCTGGATCGCCTGAAACTACTCGAATATCGGTGTAGACATGGGTTCCGTCCTTGAGCAAAAAGTCCGGCTTGAAAACCCTTTGGGAAAGCTCCGAGGCCCGGAACATGGCGTCGCATTGGACCTTTCCTTCGCTCATGCGGCCGCCATCTTTCAGAAACTCTGACTGAAAGAGCAGATGGTGCATGTAGGCCACTTCAGCGTCAGAGCAGGCTGGCAAACCGGCAGCGGCCATCGTATTGAGGAAGCGCTCAGAGGCTTTCGATGACTCCTCTGCCCGCAGCATGTAGCGCCAGGCGTGACGATCCAGCTCAATCATCGCGAGCCGGAGCGTAACGAGACGAAATACGACGAAGCCGCCAGCCAATCCCGCGAGAGCGGCGAGAGTGGTGACGATCAGCGTAAATCTTATGCGCTTCTTAACGGTGGTCATCATGCTCGCAATCGGTGCTCCGGCTCACCCGTCTGGAACGCCGGCAAACGATTTCAGGGTCTGCACATCCGGAATCCAATTGAAACTCCTCGAACATCTACGGAATGAAGAGAAAATATGCATTACTTCCAGGGACGGGCCTGGCGAGAGCGGGAGCTCGCCGACTGAAGGATGATCCCGCTGGACATTGAACAAACAAGATACTACACCCGGGCATCATCGAGCATTCAGCGCCGCCGCAGGAGAAAGCCCCACATTCGCAGCGTGCGCAGGAGAACTTTAAGCACCAGTTGTCTATCGGCAATTCGCACGATTGCCAACAAGCACGACGATTTTTTGAATTGGCTCTGCTTCCTGGTGCGATCCTAATTGCATTTTCGGTTGCGCTCAATCTTCAACACTTTGTAAACTCGCGTTCAAGGATCTCCTCCACTGTCTGCTTTATCCCAAAAGGGGCAACCCATGGTGAGCGCTCGAGGTTCTCATGCATGTCTTCAACCAGACGATTGCCTTACTCAAGCGACACTATGGCGTGCCGGAGGCGCCACCGGCCAAGGGTCCGTTTGAGCTGGTGCTGTGGGAGAACGCCTGCTACCTGCTGCCGGACGAGCGCAGGTTGGAAGTCTTTGAGGGTCTGCGCAGCCAGGTTGGTTTCACGGCGGCAGGCCTTGACGCTGCCAGCGATGAGGTGCTGCTGTCGCTTGCGAAACGAGGCGGCATGCGGCCTGAAACGCGCGTCTTCCGGTGGCGTGAAATCGCCCGCATCACGCTGCAGCAATACGATGGCAGTCTCCACCAGATCTTGAAACTGCCTTACGCCGAAGCCAAGAAGTCACTTAAGCAATTTCCGAACATCGGCGACCCTGGCGCGGAGAAAATTCTGCTGCTGTGCGGGGTTGCTTCGGGTTTGCCGCTTGAATCGAATGGGCTGCGGGTACTGGTTCGGCTGGGCTGGGGACGGCAACAGAAGGACTATGGATCAACCTATCGTTCGGTTCAGGTCGCGCTAAAGCAGGAGCTGCCGTCAAGCCCAGCGCGACTCAAGGAAGCGCATCTGCTATTGCGGACGCATGGAAAAACGCTGTGCAAAGACAACGCGCCTCTGTGCTATCAATGCCCTGTTTCGGCCGGTTGCGAGTATGCGCTGAAGACTGCTTCTACTTTCCTGCGTCAGACAATTTAGTCGCGGGATTCGAGGCGCGCTGTTACGCGATCTACAAGGTCGTCGATCTCTGCGGTGTACTTACCTTCTGCATCAAGAGTGTCGCCGCCTATGCGACCCATGCGGGCATCGGGCAGGCCCATGCGGCGTTTGCGACGCAAGATGTCGTCGATTTTTTCTTCTGGAATCACGCCGAGAGGCTCGCCAATCTGCTTGGCGATCAGATAAGTTTTGCAATAGGTATCGATAATCTCGCAGAGCCACTCGGCGTGAGTGACCGTGTCGGCCCAGCAAACGACGCCGTGATTCTTCAGAAGGATCGTGTTGTGTTCATGGACGTACGGCAGAATCGTTTCCGCAAATGCCTGCGTTCCCGGCGTCTCATACGGAGCCACAACCGTGGGCCCGATGAATACTTCGTATTCTGGGATCAGGCCCGTAGGCGGGACGGTTCCAGTAATCGCGAATGCCGTCGCATACGGCGGATGGCAGTGCACTACGGCGCGCGCCTTGGGGTTCGCCTTGTAGATCTCGAGATGCAGCAGTAGCTCGCTGGTTAACGCACGGTCGCCGGCAAGAATTCTTCCGTTGAGGTCAGACAGGCAGATGTCGGCCGGTGACAGGTCGGCTTTGCTGAGCAGGGTCGGCGTACACAGAATGTACTTGGCACCGAGCCGGACACTGATGTTTCCCCCGTTGCCATCTACATATTGCCGGTCCCAGAGCTTGCGGCCGGTGCGAATGATTTCCGCACGCAGGCTCTCGGCCTCAAAGGAATTGGCAGCCACCAGTGGCGACTCCTCCGGAGCCATCGGCACGCGCAACGCGTCGACCACCGCTTCTACAATTTCCCTCACCTGTTCGGTAACTGGGTTCGCAGTCTGCTCCATGGTTAACCTCGCGGGTATGGCGTCTGACCGGCGCGCTGCAAAGCACACCCGTCCCCTCAAATTATATATAGAGCTGAATTCAGAGCCGGGCCGTGACTGGGATCACGGACGAATTGTGGACGGATTCCGAGGGTGCGTTTCATAAATGGTCGCAAAGAGCTGGGCATTTATCCCGCAGGGGTTAAAACCACACGTTTTTCGGGGCCATTTTGGCACGACTGAACAGGGTGCGGAAAAACTCGTGTTTTGGACTGGAAATGGCGGAAAGATTCCCTCGGGGGCTGAAGCCCACTTTGATATTGCAGGGCTAATGTACGGGCTGAAGCCCATACCCTTCACCGTTTCGACTTTTTCCGCAAGCTGTGAAGTCATGCCCCGACACAAATCAGTTTTTTGAAACAAGCTCGAGTCGAAGCTCCTTCGCCGCTTACTGTTTCGCGACAACTGGCTGGTCTGGCTTTACGAACTTGTCCATCCAATTTTCCATCTCCCACAGCATGTGCAGCACGCTTTCGCGGCCCTGGTAGCCGTGCGCCTCAAGCGGCAATAGCACAAAGCGCACGGTGGCTCCCTCACCTTTGAGCGCGCTGTAGAAGCGTTCGCTTTGAATGGGGAATGTGCCTGTGTTATTGTCCGCTTCGCCGTGAAACAGGAGGATCGGCGTCTTGATTTTATCGGCGTAGGAGAACGGGCTCATCTTGTAGTAGACCTCGGGGGCCTGCCAGTAGGTTCGCTCTTCGTTCTGGAAACCGAATGGGGTCAGGGTACGGTTGTAGGCGCCGGAGCGGGCGATGCCGGCGCGGAAGAAATCGCTGTGAGCGAGGAGGTTGGCGGTCATGAAAGCACCATAGGAGTGGCCCATCACGGCCATGCGCTTGGGGTCTACGGTGCCTGTGGCCGCGCCTGCGTCGATGGCGGCTTTCGCGCCGGCAACCAGTTGCTCGGTGTAGGTATCGTTGGGCTCGGCTGAGCCTTCACCGATGATGGGGATGGCAGCGTTGGCCAGCACTGCGTAGCCAGTTGTCGTGAAGAAAACGGGCGAACCCGCGCCGATGCGGACGAATTCATATGGCGAGCCCGTAACCTGGCTGGCGGCTGCACGGGTTTTGAATTCTGCTGGGTATGCTTCCATGAGCGTGGGCAGCGGGCCTTTGGATTTGTCGTAGCCGGCAGGCAGGTAGAGGTCGGCAGTCAGATCGACGCCGTCGTTGCGCTTGTAGTGCAGCAACTGATGCGATGGCATGGGCAGCCCGGCGTAGGGATTGGCAAAGCTGGTCACTGCTGTCCATTGGCTCGGCGCGGAAACATCGGCGTGGTCCGATAAGGGGGCGGTCAGGAAGTAATTCGGGCTTTGCTCTACGGATTCGCGTCGCGCCAGAATCTCTGTGCCTGCGCTCGATTCAATCACTGTCGTCGCCAGTTCATAGAACGGCGCCTGCGACTGCCAGATGCGAGACTCTTTTGGGTTTTCACCGGCATTCAATGGCATGATTGCGACGAAGGGCGCATCTCCTTTTGGCGAAGCTCCCTGTCCTGAGAAGTAGATGCCCTGTTTGTCGGACGTAGTATGCAATACCAAGCCACACATCGCATTGCGTTCCAGCATGGGGCGGCCGGGATCGTTGTAGCGATCCTGCATGGAGCCCTGATAAAGCTGAGTCAGCTTTCCCGTCGCTGGGTCGAGCGCGGCGAGAATCGTCTTGCGATCTTTCCAGCGGCCCTCACTGATGAGCGCAGTGTGTTCGTTACCCCAAGTGATGCCTCGGAATCTTAACGCCAGATCCGCGGTCGGCTTGGGCTCGTTGGTGAAGGGCGCGTCCTCGGTGTATACGCGATCGCGCACCGTGGCTTCATGCTTGGGGTCACCGCCGTCGGCAGCTTTCACCCAGTAGATGGTGGCGGGCAGGTCAGTGCGCCAGCCAAAGTCGCGCGGGCCGGGCTCGACGGCGTCGCGATCAATGGGCAGGTTATCGATCAGTGGGGCATCATCAAGGATTTTCGCTTCTCCTGATGTGACGGAGAAAACTTCGCGGCGTTGCGGGAAGCGTTCGTAGGGCTGGGTGTACGAAAATGGGCGGTGCAATTCTTCTGCGAATATGTATTTTCCGTCGGGGGAAGACTCGATATTTGCGAAGACTCCTGGTTTGCCGATTTTTCTTGCGACACCGCCGAGCTTCACTTCTTCGATTTGTGCTGTGGCGTAGTACTCGAAGATGCGCTCGTCGGTTGGGGTTTTGAGCAGGTCTTCGTAAGTGGGTGCGGGTGTGGCGCGACCTTCGTTTTCCTGAACGACGGGGCCGGTTGGAATCTCAGAGCGTGTTGGCACCGGGCCACGATTGGCAGGCACGGTGAGCACAGCCAGAGATGTTGGATTCAGCCAGGAGACGGAATCGGTGAGCACGGAGTTGAGGCGCACTCCGGGGACGCGGACGGCACTCGCCTTGGCAACATCGACAATCCAGAGACTGAGGCCACTAGCTTCAGCACCGGAGTCCGCATTCACCAGTGCGATGTGCTGGCCGTCGGCTGACCACTCGGCTGAGATCACATGCAGTTTTGCGGGCAGGCCTGTGATGGCGACCTCTGCGGACTTGGCTGCTGCTCCAGGGGCGGGCAGCGCCTGAAGTTTAAGCGAGACAAAATAACGTGTGCGGCTGGGCGCTCCAACTTTGGGATTGAAGCGCAGGCCGGCGAGGCGGAATTCGGGCTCAGCGAGATCGGCAATGGTGGGCAGCGAGGAACTTTGTTCTATGAGCAAACGGCGCGGGCCTGTTCCGAGCGCAGGCGAAGGGCTGATGAATGGCGTGGGGGCAGCGTCTACCAGCTTGACCATGACGTCTGGCGGCAACTGATACTTCAGGTCTGTCGATGAGGGATTCTGTTGCGCGAGAAGCGATGAACCGGCGATGGCGACGAAACAGGCAACACAAATTGAGCGCGAGAAAGCGGCAGACATGAAGGACCCCTTGAGTGGCGGGAAGTTGGGAAAGCCTATCCCTGAGAATATAGCGATTGACTTGGATCAAAACAAATCGGACATCGTGAGATGGGCTCGGGGGGGTGCTATTACCTTGCAAAGAGCAGGTCCATTCGACTCCGCTGAAGTACGCTCCGCTCCCGAGGAACAAGAAAACTGGTTGAGTATATTCAGCAAGTGAGCCGCGGCTTCGCCGCGATAGCAAGTTAGCGAGTTAGCGTAGGACCCGATCTCCGACAACTGTTCATTTCAACCGTAACTCGACGCGGCGAGTCGGGCTGCTCCTGAGGAACAGGCTGATTTAGAGCTGAGGTTTCCCGCCCTTGCGTCAGAAAAAAGACGCAAGAACGGGGCACGGAGCTTTTGTGGCGATCCTTGCGTGCTCGCCAACCCGCTAGTTTGACCGGACCAGCTTTCGCTGGAGGGCTTCGAGTGTCTGGCCTTTGGTTTCGGGATAGGTCAGCAGCACCACAACAAATTGCACCACGGTCATCACTGCGAAGAATACAAACGGAGCGCCGCGGCCCATGCGCGTGGCCAGCACCGGGAACTCCATCGCTATCACGGTGTTCATAATCCAGTGGCTGGCGTTGCCGACGCCCTGACCTTTTGAGCGGACGGAATTCGGAAACACCTCACCGATGTAGACCCAGATGACGGCTCCCTGCGACAGCGCAAAGAACGCAATATAGGTGACCAGCAGCCAGACCAGCGCTCCGGCATGCGAGTTGGTCGAGAAGATCCAGGCTACGCCCGCAAGGCAAGCTGCTGTGCCTGCAGCACCAATCAGGAGCAAAGTTTTGCGGCCAGCCTTGTCGATCAGACTCATGCCCACGATCGTGAATACCAGGTTTGTGGCGCCTATAGCGATGGCCTGCTGATCGCCGGAGATCTGGCTGAATCCCGCCGCCATAAAAATGCTGTTCAGGTAATAAAGAATGGCGTTGATTCCTGCCAATTGGTTAAACGCGCCGATTGTGATGGCCAGAAAGAGCGGATAGCGGTACTTCCACTGGAAGACAGATTCATGCGCCGAAGCATGCTCCTCTGACAGGGCGCTGCGAATATCCGCCAGTTCAGCTTCGGGGTCAGGATCGCCCATCAGCTTCAGCACTTCCAATGCTTCGTCGATGCGGTTTCTGGAAGCCGACCAGCGCGGACTTCTGGGGATGAAATAGAGCAGCGCCAGGAAGCCCGCCGCCGGCACCGCGGCTACACCCACCTGCCAGCGCCACTCGGTTGCACCAAGGTGGAGCGTGCGAATCACGTAGTTCGACGTATAGGCAACCAGGATGCCGAAGACCACGTTGAACTGGAATGCGCCAACCAGCCGTCCGCGCCACTTGGCAGGAGCCAGTTCGGCAATGTACACCGGGCCCAGCACCGAGGACGCGCCGATACCTACGCCACCAATAAAGCGGAAGAGCAGAAACGCCGGCCAATTCCATGCCAGCCCGCAGCCGAAGGCCGAAATAATATAGAGGATGGCGGTCAGGCGAAGCGCTTCTCGTCCGCCCAGTCTTTGCCCGGCAACGCCGGCGCCCAATGCGCCAAGGACTGTACCGACTAACCCGATCGCGACCGTGAAGCCCTCGCCACGCGCGCTCAGGCCGTACAGCTTTACCAGCGCATCGATGGCGCCGGAGATGACCACCGTGTCGAAGCCGAACAGCAATCCGCCCAGAGCACCGGTGAGCGTCGCTTTCATGAGGTTGAAGTTGGGCCGCATTGTCTCGTTCCCTTCAGAACCAGAATCATCCTACACACCGCGTCTGCAAGCGGTAAACTCAAGGCACGGCCGAGATGGAAGACACAGGCTTCGAATCCTGCTCTCTTGCTCCGATGCGATGCGTCGTGTCAAGCTGAGTGTTCTGCCGGTCTGCTGTTTTTCAGGTCTGAGCGTTCCTTCGATGTCTTTGCCGAGTTTCCCCGTCCAATCCAACGGTGCTCTGGGGATTTTCAAAGCCGGCCTTCAGAGCGGTGCCTGATCCCTGTAACACGACATGCGCGCCGGCAAGGAGATCGACTGTCATGCGATCGTTCCACACAACCCGCAGACTTCAACTAGCGCTCGTCTTCACGCTGGTGTCGATCACCGCGGTCCTTGGCGCACAAACGGCACAATGGAAGCCCTATGGGGCCACGGCAGACGGGTTTCGCGCCGAATTCCCCTCTGATCCTGAGGTTGGCAAGATCAGTGTTCCGGTCGGCAAAGACTCATACGAACTGCATTCCTATACGGTGGAAGTCGGCACGACTGCCCTTTATATAGGTGTGTGCGATTATGGCGCCAAAGGCACGGCGGCCGATCCGGAAGAGATGCTCACGAGCGCCAAAACGGGTGCGGTCGACCATATGAGCGCACACATCCTGACCCAGAAAAAGCTTGTCCTCGCCAAGGGACACGGCGTCGAATTTGAAGCGGAGAGCGACAAGCTGCATTTCAGTGTGCGGATGTACATGGCCGGCAGCGCGCTCTATCAGATCATGGTCGCGTCGCCCCTCTCCGAGAGATATGCGGATGCGGCCCGTTTTCTCAACTCATTTCAGTTGCTCTCGAACACGGCTGTCCAAGCTGCGGTCGTTCCCACACCGGATTGGAAGACCTACGGCTATCCTACCGACGGATTCAGCGCGTCGTTCCCGGTCGCGCCCACGATTGAGAAGCAGAACGTCACGTCAGGCGGGGGGACCTACGAACTTCGCACCTACGAAGCCGACGATTCCTCGACGGCGCTCATCGCCGCCGTTTGCGACTATGGCGCCAGTGCCACAAGCAAGGAGCCTGACGCTGTCCTTGAAGATGCCAAGACAGGCGCAATCAACAACATCAAAGGCCAGCTTGTGAGCGAGAAGAAGATTACACTCGGCGCCGACCACGGGGTCGAGTTTGAAGCCGACGGTGAGAGTGCACATGTGACAGCGCGCTTGTATTTGGTCGGCAGCGTCCTCTACCAGATGATCGTCGCGACACCCGCCAAAGGGAAATACGCGGACGCCGGACGCTTCCTTGACTCATTCCAGCTGGTTGCGCGCCCCGCAAAGTAGCAGCCTTCAAACTTGAATCCGATTATTTCGGGCTGGGATGCCGGACTGTAACTCCTTTGTTTTCGAAAATTCCCGAAACGGGAATTAAGTAAGTCCTTTAGATTTAGAGGCGATTTGGACGTAACATGTTTATTTTCATGGTGATGAGATAAAAACCCTACTTGGACCTTTTTTTCGATCGTGGTGTCGTGCTTTGAGGCGCGCTGCTTTGAACATGAAGGGTTCTGAGGGTGAGCTTTTGACCCCTACTTTTCGATTGTGCGCCAACGAAGCGAATTGATCTGCAAATTTGGGATAAGAAAATTTTGAAGGATGCTGATTGCTCAGCTTTCCTTTGCAGCTGGCGCGCCCGGCGACACCGCCAGCACACGGCATCGGTGCTTGCCGACCGCGCTCCACGACAGTGTCATGTCGCTCTCCACATAGACACAATCGCCTTCTTCAATCGTCTCCTGAAGGCCGCCCGAATCGAGTTGCAATTTGCCTTCCAGCACATAAACCAGGCCATTCACCTCTTGAGAACCATCCGAAATGCTAGCCAATCCGCCCGCTGGGAACTCAATCAGCTGGGCCACCAGCTTCGGGCCTTTGCCGCTGTTTTCCGGATCGGTCAGTAGCGAGCCTTCCCCTACCGCATTCAAGGGCGTCTTCCTCAGTTGCTCTGTGCCCCGATCCTGGCCCACTAACTGCGCCTTGCGGGTGATGGAAAGCGTGTGCCGCGACGGTTCCTTGAAGAAGTAGCTCATCCCCACGCCGTAGACGCGGCTGATGGTAGCCAAAGTCGGCAGGGTCGGTATCATCCGGTCGGTCTCGAGCTTGGAGAGCAGCGCCGTTGAAAGCCCCGTTTCAGCCGCTAGCCGAGCAAGAGTCAGCCGCTTCTGGGTCCGCAGCGCCCGCAGTTTCATTCCAATACAATAAGGTTGCAACGACCACTGTGCGTAGGAAACTGTCTTTCCCATGGCGATCCTCCTCAAGTCCTTGAAAACGTCTTAAAACAAGTCTGGCAGCGACCCGCCTTGGAATTCCTGAAAGATTTCTGAAGGTTTTCTACCATTTAGCCCGCAACTTCATGCCCCTCTCCGAGTTACCATGGGTATGAACTCGAAAATCATGGCCGGATTGTGTCCGGACCTGTGCGACAAAAGACATAATCTATTTCCTGAAAACTATTTTCCAGAAGGAGCACCACAAATATCATGCTTATGCGTACCCCCCTGCGCGCTGCGCACTCCGTCCTTGCATCCATGCTTTTCATTCTCACTGCCTGTCCTTTGCTTCACGCCGATACGGTCGAATTGAAAAACGGCGACCATCTGACGGGAACCGCAGTCAAGCTCGATGGCGGCAAGCTCACGTTCAAAACAGCCTATGCGGATGCAATCGTCATTGCCTGGGACCAGGTAACAAGCCTGAAAACCGATAAGGCTTTGGTGCTTCCGACTCCCAAGGGCAATTTGGAAGTGACCGCCATTGAGCGCTCGGATGCAGGAGTTGTCGTTACGACAGCTTCCGGGCCGTCCACGCTTGAGCCGGCCACAGTTACGGTGCTGCGAAGCGCCGCCGACGAGAAAACCTATGAAGCCTCGCTGCACCCGAGTTGGGGCCACGCCTGGGCCGGCGCCGCCAACGTAAGCCTTGCGCTTGCCCACGGGAACTCAAACACCGCAACCTTTGGCGCGGGATTAACCGCCGCTCGAACCACGCGCAACGACAAGACTTCGCTCTATGTGACCACTCTCTATAGCGAGAACTCAAATGCAATGCCCTCCACCAGTGCGAACTCAGATGCCGGTGGGCTGCGCTACGATCACAATCTCAATCCCAGGACATTTGTGTTTGGCACCGGTGACTTCCTGGCCGATGCGCTGCAGGATCTTGATTTGCGGTCAACCGTGGGCGGCGGATTCGGCTGGCACGCCATCAAGTCGCCCAAACAGAACTTTGACATCCTTGGCGGCGTGGTCTGGACCCACGAGAACTACTCGAGCTTTTACACGACCACTTCGACCTCGACAACGGTGGGCAATACAACAACGACCGTGACCAGTCAGACCTTCACGCCGGCCACCGTCAACAGCTTTGCGGCCCTCGACCTCGGCGAACAATATACGCGCAAGATCGGCGCAGGATCTCTGTTCACCGAGCAGGCATATATTTATCCCGACATGAGCACCCTCGGCCAGTACCAGTTCACGGTCAATTCTTCGTTCAGTACCAAGCTGGGAAAGATGTTCAACTGGGTCACCACATTCAGCGACAACTATAGTTCCTTCCCACCTGCCGGCACGCTCGATAACGACTTGATTCTGACGACAGGTCTGGGTGTCACCCTGACGCGCCCCTGAGCCGTACCGGTCTGGTACCTGGGTGCCGGGATTGGGGACGGAAGCGTTCCGGTCCCGGCGCTTACAGTTTTTTGTTCCAAATCTCGTTTTCGATCATAGATGAATCAAGTTCGTAAACTTTTTCTTAGCGTATTGAATTGCCGGCATCCGATTACCGTTTGCCGGAAATCCCGATTACCCACGACGCTGCTTGTCGATATTTTTTGTTCATCTTTTCTTCGAGATTGGTTGCTTTTTCTGAAGGGATTTCCCCTCATTTTTCGTTATGGGCAACAAAATGTCGATTGGAATTTCATCCGCTGAATACTTCCAAGCCGAGGTTCCACTGCGACAAAGTACAAAATCGCGTTCAACTATCGATAAAACATAGGATTAACGAACTCGATTTGAGTCGTTTAGTATTTACTAAATAGTAATAAAGTAACCACTTTTCATTACTATTAACTGCTGGAGAGCGACTGAAATCGCTTCCAACCCTCCTCAACAACAGGCATAATTGGCTTGCCGCAAGAATTTAGATGACTTGGTTGAGTCAATTTTTTGTGGGGAATGCTGACCATCTTCTTTTCCGGATTGAGCAGCACAGGTATCCCAGGCGACCCAGGTTCTGAATCCGCATTTCGCCTCGTGCGAAGAGCATGACATTGGATTGCACATTGGCAGTTACCCCGAGGTTTGGCGTTGGAACGGATGCATCAACCCTTCACAGACGCGCCACGCTCCGCAGAGGCAAGCCCCGACAACGGGCGTGGAGAACAGGCAATCCACTTCGCCGGCTTCCGTCTTGAAGCCGATGGTTCGCTTTTCAGCGGAAGCGGCCACATTCACCTTCCTCCAAGGGAATTGGCAGCGCTTCGCCTGCTACTGGCCAACGCCGGCCAGATCATAACTCCCGCGCAGCTCAAACAAGCTCTCTGGGGCGATGTACATGTGACTGCAGACTCCGTGCCAAAGTGCCTTTCGTCGTTGCGTGCCCGCCTGCAACCGGCTGACTGCATTCAGACCATTTACAAGCGCGGATACCGGCTCATTGCCGAGGTGCATCAACGTCATTCTTCTCAAGTTGAATCTATTCCGAGGCTGGCGATCACTCCCTTTCGGACGGACGCAGGTGTCGCCGAACATCTGGGTACAGCGATTGCTGAGGAAACAATCGTCCGGCTCAGCAACTCCCTCAGGCCACCCGCCTCGATACTGGCGCGCGACTCGGTCTTCACATTGTCGATGCGCGGACAAACTGCCCAGCAGATAGGCCAGGTTCTGCGCGCCGACCTGGTGTTGGCTGGAACGTTGCGCGCCCTCACTTCCCATTTCCGCCTTCGCGTGGAGATGATTCGCGTCTCAGATGGCATTCAGATCTGGGTTGAAGACCTGCTTGTCGAAAAAGACAAGCTAGCTGATCTCGAATCGAACCTTGCAGCGCGTCTCGAATTTCGTCTGCAGACATTGCCATTGGGTTCCGTGCAAATCGGTTTACAGACCCCTCGGCCAACATTTCAGCCTTCAGAGCGCGGCAGCGAATCGTGGGTTTCAATCCGCTCACGTTCTGACTCGATCTCGATCTCCGCCGAGGCGGCAGAGCGACCTCAGGGAGTTGACGAATCCCAGCGTCGCGAGGCCTACGATAAATTCCTCCGCGGGCACCATGAGTGGCAAACGCACGAACGTCACCGCATGCAGGACGGATTGCAATTCCTCACACGCGCCACTGAATTGGATCCATCCCTGATGGCCGCAAAAGTCGACCTGGTACGCCTGTGCGTTACCCAGGCAGCTTACGGCTTTATGACGCCGACGGTTGCCGCGGAAATTGTGCACCGGACGGTGGAATCGATCCCGGAACTCGTCGTTCGCGGCAAGGCGATGCTGCCTTCACTCGGGTCGGTCAGTTTTCATATCGACCGCAATCTTCAAGCGGCCAATTGGGCATTCTCAAACTCAGCGGATCTACCGCACGACCCTTGGGTGACACGGGCGCGCTCAATGTTTGCGCTCAGCCGCCAAGACTTTCGAGAGGCCATTGAGCTGCTCGAAGGAGCGATTGCCGAGGACCCTTTTGCGCCTTGGCTTCCTTCCCGCCTGGCTTGGGCGCTTCACCTCTCGGGCCAGGCCAGTGAGAGCCTGAAAATGATTCGCCATGCCATGAACCTCTTCCCCGGGCATGACAGTGTAGCTATTTATGGCTCAATGATTCTCCCGTTCAACGGAGATGTGGAAGGGGGATTGCGCCTCGCGGAGGCAATTACGGCGCACCAACCATATTTCGATCAGGCTGCCGCGCTGCACGCCTATACGCTGGCCTGTGCGGGACGAGAACAGGAAGCCATTGCCATCATCGAGCGCTTGCAATGGATGAGCCGGCAGCGCTTTGTTTCCAGCTCATTCAATCCCGCCGTTTATGTTGCACTGGGAAACAACGAAGCTGCGCTGGCGGAACTCCGCAACGCTGACCAGTCGCGATGTCCGTGGTTCTTCCAGATGGTCGCAGACCCGCGCCTGAAACCGCTGCACGGTCATCCGGAATTTAAAGAACTACAATCGATCCTGCCTGCCATGGAAACCGCCTTTCGAAGCAAGAATGCGCTTGATAACTGAGGCTTCGGAAATGCACCGTGCTGAAAGTTCTGAGCATCACGCGCTGAACTATCGGGCGAATTCTGCATTGAAATACCCGGCGCTAAAAGACCATGAAGAGCCTTGCCCAGCGTCTTTGTCCTAGCCAAACCTGGTTCGGGCCCGACGTTTGCTCGTCCGATGTTTGGATGATCGAATCGTAGATCATCAGCGGCTTGCCTACCACGTCGCGGGAGGGAACAAAACCCCAACAACGACTGTCGAGAGAGTTCTCCCGGTTATCACCGAGGACGAAATACTCTCCTGGCGGTACAACGATTTCCCCGTTGACAACATACTGTAAAAGCATCTCGTGACCTTCCGCGCAACCTGGGAGAACTTCTTCATTTGGGAAGTCATCCGGGTAGAATTTTTGATCGCCTGCTTGGTGGACTGCATACTTTTCGTCGAGCGCAGCTCCGTTCAGGATCACTTCATTCCGCGAGATGCGGAAGTGATCGCCCGGGACAGCGATGACTCGCTTTATGAGAACACTGGCGCGATCCCCCGGAGACAAGAAGAGCACCATTTTGCCTCTGTCGGGAGCCTTCAGCGGAAACATCAAGGCCAGAATGCGGTCGCCTGGAAGCAGCGTGCTTTCCATTGATACGCTTGGAATCTCGAACGTCTGAACAAACATGAATGGAGCGACAGTGAATGCTGCGGCAATTATCCAAGGAAGTGCTTTCCCTCTGACTGCTCCGGAAGCGGCCAACGAGCGGCCAGACGACAGGTAGAAAATTCCGAGCAGCACCGAAAATATAACCGAAACAATAATCTGTGGTGCCCGCCCGCTCCAGGATCCGGGTCTGAAAAGGATTATCGGCACATCCAAAAGCTGCGCCAAGATGAACGCTGCGAATCCATAGGCGCTCCAGACTCGCCGGCGCAGGATACCGATGCCTGCACACACAGGAACAATCGCTAACGGGATAATGAGAACGGGCCCCAACACCCCCTCAAGAATGATGATGCCCGCGAGCACGAATGCGACGATGGACGCAGTTAGAGGCAATTTTCCCAATGTTGGCATTGTCGGACCATTATATGTTTAGGTCCAATGGAACTGCACGGAAAGTCGCCCCTGAACCGGACCTATTGCTTGAAGTTCCTCGGGGTTACAAATGAATACAGAGAGTCTAATCAACTCCCTGACGGCACATCCCCTCTGCGCTCAATTTTCTCGTACTAAATCGATAAATCTAGCCAAGTATCGCTTTCACCTTGTAGAGTTCCTAGTGGCTGCCCGTCACACTTCCCGCACCCCGCCGATTTTCTAGCGGCTCCTGCTGGATTCATAGCAACAGGCACAGCTTATCTGGCTGCGCGACCGCTTGCGCGCCGTATTCGGAGGAATCTCTCAATGTCGTCTCGCACCATGCTCACGCTCTTGCTCTCGTCCGGCCTTTTCGCCTTCAGCACTGTAGCCGCTCCCGCCGAACAGGCAGCTTACCTTGATACCAAACTCCCTGCAGCGGAGCGGGCTCACGACCTGGTGGGCCGTATGACACTCGACGAGAAGGTGACCCAGCTTGAAGACTGGGGTACCGCAATCCCTCGGCTCGGGATTCCTGACTATCAGACCTGGAATGAATCTCTGCACGGCATTGCGCGCGCCGGCTACGCAACTGTATTTCCGCAGGCAATAGGCATGGCTGCGACATGGGATCCATCCATCGTTCACGCCATGGGCAACGTCATCTCCACGGAGGCGCGGGCAAAGTACAACGAGGCGCAGCGGCAGGGGAATCATCGCATCTTTTATGGACTAACCTTCTGGTCGCCCAACATCAACATCTTTCGCGATCCCCGCTGGGGACGCGGCCAGGAGACTTACGGCGAAGATCCGTTCCTGACCGGCAAGCTGGGCGTGGCCTTCATCCACGGAGTGCAGGGTGAAGACCTGGATCATCTGCGCGCCGTTGCTACCAGCAAGCACTTCGCCGTTCATTCCGGCCCGGAGAGCCTGCGCCACGGCTTCAACGTCGATCCATCGGCGCACGACCTGGAAGAGACTTATCTGCCTGCTTTCCGCACTACAGTTATGGACGGGCACGTGCAATCCGTGATGTGCGCTTATAACTCCATCGACGAGTTCCCTGCCTGCACCAACAAGATGCTGCTCAAGGATCATCTCCGCGATGCGTGGGGATTCAAGGGCTTTGTCGTTTCCGACTGCGGCGCAATTGTCGATGTGAACCAGGGGCACAAGAAGACTCCGGATGTGACCCACTCCGCAGCTCTTGCGTTACAGGCTGGAACGGATCTTTCATGCAGCATCTGGACACCCGGGTTCAACACGCTGGCAGACGCCGTTCATAAGGGTCTGGTTACAGAAGATCTGGTTACAAAGGCCGCTGAGCGCCTCTATACCGCGCGCTTCCAACTTGGACTTTTCGATCCGCAGGGCTCTAATCCGCTGGACCATATACCGTTCAACAGCGCCGCCTCGCCGGCCAACCGCCAGACCTCGTTGAAAGCCGCTGAAGAAAGCATCGTTCTACTCAAGAACTCGGGCGTTCTTCCCTTGAAGTCATCGCCCGGCCATATCGCCGTGATTGGTCCCACCGCGGACTTGCTGCCTTCCATCCTCGGAAACTACGTTGGCACGCCGCTGGCTCCGGTCACGCCGCTTGATGGAATGTATCGCCAGTTTCGCACTTCGCCGATTCTCTATGCGCAAGGCTCGACGCTGGCGGCTGGCGTTGGCGTTCCCGTTCCTCGCACCGCGTTTGGCCTTAACAAGGGCCTCAAGACTGAGTTCTTCGCATCGACCGACTGTACCGGGCGCCCTGTTGCAACCAGCACGGAGCCCGCAGTGCAAACTGACTGGGAGAATGCGCGCCCGGTGCCGCAGGTTGAGACAACCAACTACTCCGTTCGCTGGTCGGGATCGCTCACCGTCCCCGCTGCGGGGCACTACGTATTCTCGCTCGAATCGGGCGACAGCTTTCCCTATTCGCCAGCCGAGACCTACCGCCTGCTGATCGATGGCAAAGTAGTCTCCGAAGGCAGTCTTCGCAAGGGTGGAGACTTGTCCTCGATGGGCAACTTCAAAGCAGCTCCTGGAGCCTCACCCACCGCTCCGCCAGTTATGCAATTCCCTAATGTGCCTTCGATCCCTTACGACTTTACAGACACAAACGCTCATAATTTTCTGCTGGAGTATTCTCACTCGGGAGACCAGGCGGGCGGCGGGCTCACGCTCAAATGGGAAGCTCCCGCGCAGGCGTTGCTTGACGAAGCTGTCTCCCAAGCCAAGCAAGCGGATGTCGTCGTAGCGTTCGTTGGCCTTTCTCCGCAGCTTGAAGGCGAAGAGATGAATATCAAGATTGACGGCTTCGCTGGTGGCGACCGGACCAGCCTCGATCTACCTGCTCCTCAGCAGAAGCTTCTTGAAGCTCTGTCGGCAACGGGAAAGCCTCTGGTCGTGGTTCTCCAGAGCGGCAGTGCGGTAGCGTTGAACTGGGCCAATGAACATGCAAATGCAATTCTTGAAGCCTGGTACCCCGGCGTGGACGGAGGCAACGCGATTGCCCGCACACTGGCTGGCCTGAACAATCCAGCCGGCCGTCTCCCGGTCACGTTTTACGCTTCGCTTGAAGGGCTGCCGGATTTCACCGATTACAACTTCAAGACTGCTTCAGGCGGCCGCACTTATCGCTATTACCCCGGCAAGCCATTGTGGGGATTTGGCTACGGGCTCAGCTATTCCAAATTCACCTACGGCCCAATCAAGCTTTCGGCCGACACAGTGAAAGCCGGCGAGCCGATTACTGCGACGGTGCCTGTCACCAACTCCACCACGACGTCGGGCGATGAGGTCGTCGAAGCTTATCTCACGACACCACAAAAGGGCGGTCCTATCTATTCGCTCGTTGGCTTTGAGCGCGTCACCGTTCCCGCCGGTCAAAGCAAGGATGTCAAAATCACCATCGATCCCCGGTCTCTGTCCAGCGTTGACGATCAGGGGAATCGGTCGATTCTTGAGGGCAAATACGCTATCGCCGTGGCTGGCGCACAGCCGAAGGAGACCGAGGCCAAAGCCGAAGCCGCATTCAACGTAAGCGGCTCACTTGCATTGCCTAAATAGGCACCAAAAAACTGCGGGCGGACTTCGATGAAGTCGGCCCGCGGAACCCATTTTTTATGCAAGTTTCCATCAGGGGCTAAAGCCCACGTTGGTATTTCAGAGATTATGTTCGGGCTAAGGCCCGTACCCTTCAACGTTTTGACTTTTCCGTAAGCTGTGAAGTCGTGCTGACACTTGCTGCCTCTTCCGTTGAGTTTTCGCGGCCCTTCAATCGAACACCTGCATCGTATTAGTCTTTGGGGTAAGCTGCCCTCAGGCGCTCTTCACGAAGCAGCAACTGATCCTGCTGCTGCATCCGCTTCCGCTCGGCACGTTCAAGCATTTCTTCTTGTTCCAGCCGCTTCCGCTCCAAACGGTCCGGCTGATTGCGATCGTAGCTGACTACGCGGAATTGCCCGACTACCGCGCAGAGCAGAGCCCCGACCATGATGAGGGCTCCGAGCGCCGTCAGCGCCAGACCGCCGATCGCCGCCGGTCCCGCAGTAGAGATCGACATGTTCAGGTTGGCCGCCGCAAACGGATAGGCGGCATTAAATCCAGCTGTGCCGTGGCCGTATGTAAAGATAATGGTCAACCCTGCTGCCAGGAACAACACAGCTAGAATCAGTGGGCCGTCGGATTTCATAGATGTCACCTCTCGTCAGATTTGCGCCACGCATGCGACGCCGGAATGATTGAGCCCTTGTCGGGGTCCCATCGCCTTAATGAGATGCAATCTCGGGCTGGAAAGAAGCCCGGTGCAAAAACCTTCCCCTC
>Ga0302319_10005604_pt1 | contig 25180 bp, 29 predicted proteins | sample Bog_T0_2_FD_203319 | JGI IMG/M metagenome (GOLD analysis project Ga0302319, IMG submission 203319) | Peat permafrost microbial communities from Stordalen Mire near Abisko, Sweden - Bog_T0_2 | ecosystem: Environmental > Terrestrial > Soil > Wetlands > Peat | place: Sweden: Abisko, Stordalen Mire...
CAGCCTGTTTACCTATCGGTAAACACAAACCCCCATTTTCGGGCAAAAAAACACCAAAAACACCATCGAAACTGGCACTTTAGAGCAAAAATGGCACTTTTGCGCGTCGAAATTCGCGTACCCACAACCATCCCAACTTGCTCTGTTTTTCCACCTCGATTCGCCCCGCAAAAGCATCTCCCTGACAACGTCAAGAGCTTGTGCTTCCAAATGCGCTTGCCCTGTGCGCGGCATGAATTCTTCTTGACAGCGCCTGCTCACTCCAGCACAGTCAATGACACAACTCCCGGTAGGCTGAAAGATGCTTCTCCGCTGAATGCAATCCCTCTTGCCCAGGGGAGTCGGATTTCCACTTGTGACGGAGGTTTCACGATGCAGCATCTTCACTTCAACCACTGGGCGATCCTGGTTTCGGCTCTGATTCAATGGATTATCGGCGCTCTCTGGTACTCGCCGATGCTGTTCGCCAAGCCCTGGATGGCGATGATCTTTGTCCGCAAGGACTCGGTAAAAAAGAACAGCATGATCATGGGAATGATTGCCTCGTTCATTGGCAGCGTGGTGACGTCGCTTATGCTTGCCCATGTCGCGATCTGGTCGGGCGCGTCGACTTATCCGGCGGGCATGCTCATCGGATTCATTCTGTGGCTTGGCTTTATTGCCGCGCCCCTCTGGGCCAGCTACATTTATGAAGGCCGACCGGTCAAGCTTTACCTCATCAACACCGGTTACTGGCTGGTCTGCCTGCTCGTGACGGGCGGACTGCTGGCCGTCTGGCGCTAGGAGCCGGAAGCTCGCAAAGGCTTTCGCAATTGAGCCGCTACAATCAAGCCATGACCAAAACAGTCATCGCAACCAACTCGGCTCCCGGCGCAATCGGACCCTATTCGCAGGGCATTCGCGTGGGAAGTCTCGTCTTCACCGCAGGCCAGATAGCGCTGGACCCAGCCACCGGGCAGGTTGTGGCGCCGGGCATCGCCGAGCAGACCGCGCAGGTGATGGAAAACCTGAAGGCGATTTTGGAAGCTGGCGGGTCAAGCCTGGCACAGGTCGTCAAGGCGACCGTTTTCCTGAAAGATTTCAACGACTTTGCCGCCATGAACGCGGTCTACGGCGCGTACCTGGCTCCGGAGGGCGTCGTTCCACCAGCGCGGACAACCGTTGAAGTGAGCCGCCTGCCCAAGGATGTGCTGGTGGAGATTGATCTGGTGGCGGAGGCCTGAGAGCCGCTGTTACTTTGCCCATACGGTGCGCATCCAAACAGCAGCAAGGCTCAAGTCACAAGCAATCGCAGGGGGTCAATATGAGTGAGGTTCCAGAAAAAGTTGTGCGCAGTGAAGCGGAGTGGCGGGCGGCGCTTACGCCTGAGCGGTACCATGTGCTGCGCGAAAAGGGCACCGAGCGTGCTTTTACCGGCGTGCTCACTGAGAACCACGAGACCGGTGACTACTACTGCGCGGGCTGCGGTGCGCTGCTGTTTATGAGCGGGGCCAAGTTCGACTCCGGCTGCGGATGGCCCAGCTTTATGCTCCCCGCCGACTCAAAAAATGTTGTCGAACATGAAGATCGGACGTTCGGCATGCGGCGCATTGAGGTCACCTGCGCCCGCTGCGGCGGCCACCTGGGCCACGTCTTCCCCGACGGCCCGCGGCCAACCGGGCTGCGCTACTGCATCAACTCGGCTTCGCTGACGTTTACGCGGGCGGAATAGCACGGGCGGGTGCCGCCGGGTTAAGCTGGCCGCATGACACTTCCTAGCGTTTCATTGCTGCTGGCAGCCGTCCTTCTGAACGCGGCCGCCGTCAGTTCTCAGCAGCCGGCCCTTCAGGAAGACAAGCAGCTCGATCTGCAACTGGCTTCCCTTGCCGCCGGGCATCGCGGCAAAGTGGCCGTTTATGCCCAAAACCTGAAGACCGGCCAGACAGCATCGCTGAATGCCGTTGAGCCGGTGAAAACTGCCTCGGTGATCAAGATAGGCATCCTGCTGGATGCGGCGGAACAGATTCGCACCGGCAACGCCACGCTCGAAGAAAAGCTGGTGCTGACCAAGGCCAACCAGGTGGAGGGTTCGGGGGTGCTGGGCCAGTTGACGGCGCCGCTTCCGCTAACGCTCAAGGATACGCTGCACCTGATGGTCGTGCTCAGCGACAACACCGCGACCAACCTGGCCATCGACCGCTTGGGTCTGGATCACATCAACGCAACGATCCGCGCCGCCGGCCTCAAGCAGACCGTGCTTTACAAAAAGGTCTATGTGCCGGCGACGGGGCCCATGCCTGCCGATCAGTCCAGGTTTGGCCTGGGCAAAACGACGGCTGCCGAGATGGCTTCCATCATGGAGCGACTGGCCGAGTGCCGTCTGAGTCTGGACGGGAGCGCGCCGCTCGCCGGGGACGGGCCGCTTTGCGGGGCGATCCTGCACATGCTGCGGTATCAACAGGATCGCGACAGCCTCCCTCGCTATCTTGAAGCACTCGACACCAGCGAGCACGGATCGGCCATCGCCAACAAAACCGGGGCTCTGGACCAGGCGCGCAACGATGTGGCGCTGATTGCGACAAAGAATGGGCCGGTGGTGATCGCGGCGTTCACCTGGGAGAACGTCGACCAGCGCTGGACGGGGGACAACGAGGCCGAGAAAACGCTGGCCAGGATCGGCGAAGCAGTCATTAAGGCGTGGTCGCCGGATGGTCTGGATGCGGGAGCATTTCCGTGGGAGGATCCGCTGGCGAAGGCTCGCTGAAGGGAATTTTTGGAGAGAGAATTCTTTACAAACTCAGCAAGTCAGCGTCCGCGTTGAGGACGGAGCGAGTTAGCAAGTGAGCGGGAGTATCGCAGGACTTGGGCTTCATCAATCCAGCCCTGGCGGCGGACGAGCGCAACAAACCCCATCCAACGAGGACGGGGTTTGCGTTAAGCCTGAGTTCGTCGGGCTGGAGTTCAAGCGAAGCCGAGCGGGTCAAATGCCCCTCCGCGCTTACGACTTGGCGACTTTGCCGCTCTTGATGCAGCTGGTGCAGACGCGGATGCGCTTCGACGCGCCGTTGACGAGGGCCTTGACGGCCTGCAGATTGACGTTCCAGCGACGCCGCGAGACGTTGTGCGCGTGAGAGATGTTGTTACCGAACTGCGGGCCTTTGCCGCAAATATCGCATACCTGTGCCATGACTTCACTCCAAACTTTTTCTGTTTCGTGCTGCCGGGTTCAACCTCTCAGAGTTTCGAAGCGCCGATGCAACGACACTCAGGCTGGAGATTTTCGCCGGGAGAGCTATCGGGGTGTGCCTAAAGAATTGGACACACTACACCGGCAGCTTGCCGAATCTTCAGTATACGCAGAACCGGCTGGAAAGCCAAGCATCCCCTGTCGCGGGACCATGGCATCATGTACCATCATTCACGAAAGCAGAGTGCATGCTCAGAATGCGGCCGGCGCACATCGCGTTCGCATCTTGAGCCCCGCGGTGGCGTAACCGGCTATTCGGCGTCCCGTGTTTCCGCAAGACGAGTCTCCCATGTCCGAAGTTTCCAGTACGCGATTCAACCCATTGCGCAACGCGCCCAACCTGCTGACGCTCGCGCGTATTTGCCTGGCGCCGTTTCTGGTGTCCGCCATCCTGGAAGATCGGTTTGCGCTCAGCTTTTATCTCTTTATTGCTGCCGGGCTGACCGATGCGCTGGATGGAACGCTGGCCCGCCTGCTGAAGCAGCGCACCGTGCTGGGATCTTATCTTGATCCGGTGGCCGACAAGCTGCTGCTCAGCACGCTCTTCCTGGTCCTGTTTCATAAAGGGCTCATTCCAGCCAGGGTTACGATCATGGTCTTCGGTCGCGACGTGGGCATCCTGGTGGTGGCGGCCCTTCTTTACGCGGCGGCGGGACGGCGGGAGTTTGCTCCCAGCTCCTTTGGCAAGGCGAACACGTTTGCCCAGGTAGCCGCGGTGGCCGCGGTGCTTTTGCTGGAGATCTACCCTGCCCCGTGGGTCGCAGATGTGCGCATGGTGGCGTTGGATGCGACCATGGTCCTGACGGTGGTGTCAGGATTCCACTATGCGTGGATTGCGTCGCGCCGGGTCAGTACCCCGGTGAACGGGAGCCCCGGCGTCCGCTAGATAGACTCTGGTCGGTGGGCTTATTCGTCGTCTGCGACTTCCTCAGTTTCAGCGGTTTCTTCAATCTCCATGTCGCGAAACTCCTCGGAGTCAAAGACCTCGCCACACTCCAGGCACTCGACAAACTCGGTGTCTTCGTGCCGGGAAACGATACGTACCCTGGGGTGCTTGCAGATGGTTGCCATCGCTTATGAATCGGTGACCTATACTCCTCTTTCCGCAAGATTGTAGCGGTCTTTTCAGTAATTTGAAACGGGTTTTTGTTGAATCTTTGCACTTGTGCCCAGATTCTTTCTCGGCAGCCCCAAAAGGATTCGCATGTGGGCTTGAAAGTCCGACACAAATGGTCGTATACTGAACACGGACCGAAGAAGTCGGATATTCAATGCTCAAGCTGACGAAAAAAGCCGATTACGGACTGATGGCGCTCAAGTACCTGGCCGAGCATCCTGAAAAGCCTGCGCTCAGCGCGAAGGATGTGGCGGACGCCTATGGGATTCCCGCCCAGTTGCTGGCGAAGATTCTGCAGTCGCTGACCAGGAGCGGCCTGCTGCGCTCGCATGCCGGCATGAACGGCGGATACGCCCTGGCGCGCGATGCCCGCGAGATTTCAGCCTACGAGGTGATTCACGCCATCGACGGGCCATTTTTTATTACTTCCTGCACCAAGGGCGCAAAAAACTGCGACCTGACCCCCAGTTGCACCATCAAGGAACCTCTGGCGCGGGTAAACGAGACAATCGCGGGAGTGTTGAAAAGCATCAGCATTCAGGACCTTGCGGAACACGAACAGCCGGCTCAGCGCGCGCACGCGGCGCAGGGCCTGGTGGCACTAACGCTTTAGAAGGACGGAGAGTCGACAGATGGGTACAGTAGCCAGCAATGTTGAAGTGCCGGCAGGTGTGAGCTTGCCGATTTATATGGATAATCACGCGACCAGCCCCATGGATCCGCGGGTTCTGGAAGCGATGCTTCCGTATTTCACCAGCAAGTTCGGTAATGCGGCCAGCCGCAACCACTCCTTTGGCTGGGAAGCGGAGCAGGCCGTCGAAACGGCGCGCGAGCAGATCGCCAAACTCATCGGCGCAACCGCCAAGGAGATCATCTTTACCTCCGGCGCTACCGAGAGCAACAACCTGGCCATCAAGGGCATTGCGGAGATGTACCGCGAGCGCGGCAACCACATCATCACACAGGTCACCGAGCACAAGGCGGTTCTGGACACCTGCAAGCGCCTGGAAAAGCACGGCTATCGCGTAACCTACCTGCCGGTAAAGGCGGACGGCCTCATCGACCTCGAAGACCTGAAGAGGGCCATCGACGACAAGACCATTCTGGTCAGCATCATGTACGCCAACAACGAGATCGGCGTCATCCAGCCCATCCGCGAAATCGGCAAGATCTGCCACGAGAAGGGCGTTATCTTCCACACGGACGCGGTTCAGGCTGTGGGCAAGGTTCCGGTCAACGTGATCGCCGACAACATCGACGTGCTCTCGCTGACCGCGCACAAGATCTACGGCCCCAAGGGCTGTGGCGCTCTTTATGTTCGCCGGCGCAACCCGCGCGTGCAGATTGCCGCACAGATTGACGGCGGCGGGCACGAGCGCGGCATGCGATCCGGCACTCTCAACGTCCCCGGCATCGTTGGCCTGGGCAAGGCCTGCGCCATCGCCTCAGAGGAGATGGATTCCGAAGCCGCCTACCTCCGCGGCCTCCGCGATCGCCTCAAGGACAAGCTAGAATCCGAGTTGGACTACGTCCACATCAACGGCACCATGGAGCACCACCTGCCCGGCAACCTGAACATGAGCTTTGTTTATGTGGAGGGCGAGTCGCTGCTGATGGGAATCAACGATGTTGCCGTTTCCAGCGGATCTGCCTGCACCTCGGCGACGCTTGAGCCATCTTATGTATTGAAGGCTCTGGGACTGGGCGACGACGTGGCGCATTCGAGCATCCGTTTCGGCCTTGGCCGCTACAACACCCAGGCGGAAGTAGACTACGTAGCCGCCAAGGTGATCGAGATTGTGAAGCACTTGCGTCAGCTTTCACCGCTCTACGAGATGGTGCTGGAAGGCATTGACCTGACCAAGATTCAGTGGGCAGCACATTAAAGAGCAGTGGTTAGTGGGTAGTGGTTAGAAATGTTGACCCGAACCCGATCACTAATCACCAATCACTCACCACTTTTACGCGGCTTCCCCCGCAGAAGGACGGAACCAATGGCATACAGCGACAAGGTAATCGATCACTACAACAATCCGCGCAACGTCGGCCAGCTTGACAAGGCCTCCACCGAAGTCGGCACAGGCCTGGTCGGCGCTCCCGAGTGTGGCGACGTCATGCGTCTCCAGATCCGCGTCAACCCCGAGACCCAGGTCATTGAAGAAGCCAAGTTCAAGACCTTCGGCTGCGGTTCGGCCATTGCCAGCTCGTCGCTCGCGACGGAGTGGATCAAGGGCAAGACCGTCTCTGACGCGCTCGAGATCAAGAACACCGATATCGTGAAGGAGCTTTCGCTTCCTCCCGTCAAGATTCACTGCTCGGTGTTGGCAGAAGATGCCATTCGCGCAGCCATCGGGGACTGGAAGAAGAAAAACAGCGTTGCGGAGCCCATGGCTGCCGCCGGCGCCACCACCGGATCGCACTAAGTAAGAAGGCAAGGTTAAGAAGGCAAGCATGTCGAACATGGTGTCAATTCAATCGAAGCCGGCCGAAGGGGCCTTTGCGGCGCAGCCACAAACTGCAACTCCGCAGGGCCCCAGCCACGGCGCGGCCGGAGGCTTGCAGGTGACGGATCGCGCCGTCAAGCGCATTCGCGTGGCCATGACCAAAGAAGGCGTCTCGCCGGAAGAGGGTGGGCTGCGTCTTGGCGTGTTGGGTGGCGGCTGCTCGGGGCTTTCCTACTCCATCAAGTTCGATACTCGCCCGCGCGAGCGTGATCGCATCTACGACTTCGACGGTGTGCGCGTGTTTGTCGATCCGAAATCGTTTCTCTACCTGCACGGCATGACGCTGGACTACGAAGAGACGCTGATGCGGCAGGGCTTCAACTTCATCAATCCGAACTCCTCGCGTTCCTGCGGCTGCGGTTCGTCGTTTTCCTCGTAGAAACCCGCTTCGCAAGAGTTCAATTATGTTCAACGTTCTTGATTCCGCGGTTCCCATTGAGTGTTGGTCGTGTTCCCTTGGCCACACGCATTCCACTCTGTTCTGTCCGCATTGCAGCAAGATTCAGCCGCCTCCGGGCGGGGATTACTTCCAGGTCTTCGGCCTGCGGCACGCTTTTCAGGTGGACCTGTCGGCACTGGAACTCGAGTTCCATCGTCTCAGCCGCAAGGTGCATCCCGACCGCTTTGCTCGCGCCGGAGAAAACGAGCGGCAATTCAGCCTGGCGGATACGGCGCTGCTGAATGACGCCTACCGCACCCTGAAAGACCCGCTGACCCGCACCGAATACCTGCTCAAGCTGGAAGGCGCAGAGATCGGTGAAGAGCACAGCGGCAAAGATCGCAAGGATGTTTCCCGCGTTCCGGACGACCTGCTGGAAGAGGCCTTCGAGCTGAACATGCAACTGGAAGAGATGCGCATGGCCCGCAAGACGGGCGAGCAGGACCCGCAGCTTCAAGCGGATTTGGAACACGCGAAACAAAAGTTCGATGGCCTGCTTGGCGCGGTGGATGAAGACCTGCACGCGCAGTGGCAGGTGTGGGATGCGGGCGATGAGCCCGTGCAATCTGCCGCGCAAGACAGAATGGTGGCCCTGCTCAACCGGCGTCGCTATCTTCGCAATCTGGTCCGCGATGTGACCGATACCCTGGGAGCAAATTAAAACAGATGGCGGAATCAAACCAGAATGGCCATGTAGAGACTGGGCGCGTGGTCGGAATCGATCTTGGCACCACAAACTCGTTGGTTGCCTACATGCAGGGCGACTCGCCGGTGGTCATTCCCGGTGCGGATGGATTGAACCTTGTGCCATCGGTGGTGGCGTTGGATCCTGTGCCGCCAGAAGGTGGCCGACCCACGGTTACGGTTGGCAACACCGCGCGCAAGGCGCTGATTGAAACGCCGGAGCGGGTGATCTACTCCGTCAAGCGGCTGATGGGCCGCGGGCTTGAAGAGATCCAGAGCGAGCTGAAGATGTTTCCCTTCCGGTTGGCGGACGATGTCGAGTCCGGTGAGGTTCCGCGCATCACGCTGGGCGAACTCCGCTTCACGCCGCCTGAAATTTCGGCCTACATTCTTCGGCAACTGAAGCGGAATGCGGAGCGTTTTTTTGGATCGCCGGTAACGCAGGCGGTGATTACGGTGCCGGCGTACTTCAACGACGCGCAACGGCAGGCTACGAAAGATGCGGGACGGATGGCCGGCCTGGAAGTGCTGCGCCTGGTGAACGAGCCGACGGCGGCAGCGCTGGCCTATGGCCTGGATCGCGCCAAGGAAGGCACCATCGCCGTCTATGATCTGGGCGGCGGCACCTTCGACATCAGCATTCTCAAGCTCCGCGACGGCATCTTTGAAGTCCAGTCCACCAACGGCGACACCCACCTTGGCGGCGACGACATTGACAACCTGCTGCTTACCATTGCGCTCGACGAAATTCACGCTGAGCACGGGGTAGACCTGCGCAGCCATCCCGGCGCGGTGCAAGCCCTGCGCAAGGCCGCCATCGACGCCAAGATCAGCCTGTCTACGGATGAAGTTGCCCGCTTCGACATCGAACTGCCCAACGGCGATCGCTATCAGCGCGAGATTCCGCGCGCCGTCTTCGAGATGCTGATAGAGCCGGTGCTGGAGCGCACAGCAGGGCCGTGCAAGCAGGCCCTGGCAGACGCTGGAATTACGGCGGACCAGATTGATGAAGTGGTGCTTGTCGGTGGATCAACGCGGATACCAGCGGTTCGCCAACTCGTCGACGATCTGTTCAATCTGGCTGTGCGCGGGAAGAAGCCGCATATCGAGCTGAACCCCGACGAGGTAGTTGCACTGGGCGCGGCAGTGCAGGCCGACATTCTGGCCGGTGCGTCGAAGACCACCGAAGAGATGCTGCTGCTGGATGTGACGCCGCTTTCGCTGGGCATTGAAGCGCTGGGCGGGACAGTCGCGAGGATTATTCAGCGCAATTCGACGATTCCGGCTTCGGCTACTGAGCATTTCACGACCGGAGTCGAGGGCCAGACCAACGTCGCCATTCACGTCGTCCAGGGAGAGCGTGAAATGGCCGCGGACTGCCGCTCATTGGCCCGCTTTGACCTCCGCGGCATCCCGCCCATGTCTGCCGGGCTGCCTCGGATCGAGGTCAAGTTTCTTATCGACGCGGATGGAATTCTGAAAGTCACGGCACGGGAGCAGCGGAGTGGACAGGCGGCAAAGATTGAAGTGAAACCTACCTACGGGCTGACAGACGAGCAGGTTGAGGGCATGATTTTGGACTCATTCGATAACGCCGAGGCTGATTTCGCCAAACGCCTGCTCATCGAAGCTCGCAATGAGGCGGAGACAATTCTCTCGGCGGTCGAGCGCGCTCCGCGGAGCCCGGCGTGGAAATTGCTGACCGGCGAGGAACTGGCGGCAATCTCTGCCGCGCGTGATCGTTTGCAGGCAGTGAAGATTGGGGAAGACGACAAGGCGATTCGCGAAGCGACGCTGGGCCTCGATCAGGCGACACGGCGGTTTGCGGAGTTGATGATGGAAGCCGCAGTGACAACCGCCATTCGCGGGAAGACAATGGAAGCCGCTAATGAAGACCTGGGCGAGGCTGTCACAGCGCCGCATCCCATGGCCGCAGCGGAATTCAAGTAAATGGGACAGAGCATGAAGACATTGTCGAATGATCCTGGTTGGAGCGGACATATCCATGAAAGCTCGAGTCTGCGCGTTTTTCCTGCTTCTGATGAGTACGGCAGTCTATGCTCAGCAGTCATCCGACCCAGCGTACCCGTTGAAGGTTCACGTCATTGCCAGCCGCATGGTGGCGTTTTCTGAAAACGCCAACTTCCATCCGCAGATTGACGTGACGATCGAGGGTAAGAAATACCAGCTCCTAAGTGAGGCCACGAACTTCAGATTGTTGCATTTGGGAGACTATCAGGCTCGGATCAAAAAGGAGTATGCCGAGAATTCCTATGAGTATTTGAGAGTTTATGAGATCAAGTTTTTGGATGGGAAAACACGCACCTTCTACCTCACGGAAGAACCGGAGCAGTGACTTGGCAAAGTTGAGAATTTGAAGATCTCCAATCTGAAATGGATCGGATGGTACGATCCCTTCACTTGGCAATACTTGGCATGGCATTTGCTTCTCAGCAGAATGGAGTGACTTATGAACGATTCGATCCCCGCCGACAAGCTGGTGCGCGTCACCTTCCAGCCGGAAGGCAAGACAGTGGAATTTGAATTTGGGACGATGCCGTACGATCACCACGGCAAGCCGATGTCCTTCCTCGACGTCGCCGAAAACTTCAACGTCTTTCTCGACCACGCCTGCGGTGGTGTGTGCGCCTGCACTACCTGCCACCTGTGGATCAAGGACCAGACCGGCATCAGCGAGGCCGACGACGACGAGATCGATCGCATGGACATGGCTGCGGACCAGCAGTTGAACTCTCGCCTCGGCTGCCAGGCCGTGATCACCAAACCCGGCGTCTACGAAGTTGAGATTCCGAAGTGGAACCGCAACTACGTCTCCGAAGGCAAGCCGCTGACGCTTGCGGAAAGCAAATGAGGAGCAAAAAGTGCCCCGCGAAATCCTATGGACCGACGCCGAAGAGATCGGCATTCAATTGCAGGAGAAGTTTCCCGACCTTGACCCGTTGACAGTGCGGTTTACTGACCTGCACCGCTATGTCACCGAGCTGTCCGGATTTGCCGATGACCCCGCCAAATCCAACGAGCCGCGCCTCGAAGCCATCCAGATGGCCTGGCACGAAGAGTTTCGGGACGCACAAGGGTAGATTCGGCGGAGGGCTGGGTCTTGCATTTGCAAATCTCGTTGAGTCTGCCGCTTGTCCTGGAATCGAATTATCCGATCTTGAAGTATTCAATTTCTAAGAGGTCGATTCGAAGCAAATCACCAGACTTGTTATTGATTAACTTCCAAAACACAACGCGCCCAGCTGCAAATTCCCCCGCATAGAAACCATCCCTCTCTTCGAAGACGGGGTTATAGGGGCTCGCCTGCAATTTCGTGAGGAATCCGATCAATTTGGACTTCTCGTCCCAAACGCATTTGGAACGACGAGCTCTTGACCTTGTGAGGGAGATGCTTTTGAGGGGCGAATCGGGGTGGAAAACAGAGCACGTTGGGATGGCTTGGGTAGGCGAATTTCGATGTGCGAAAAGTGCCATTTTTTGCTCCAAAGTGCCAGTTTCGATGGTATTTTTGGCGTTTTTTTGCCTGAAAATGGGGGTTTGTGTTTACCGATAGGTAAACAGGCTGTTTTTGTAACTCATTGAATCGGCGTTAGTTACGCGGATTCTACCTTCGATTTTTTGACGAATTTGGGGTGGGGGGGGTGGGGTCTCAGCGTTTTTGGGGGGTTAAAGGCCGGAAAACAGGGGCAAAGGCGGGGCGATGGAATTAGCGAGGGCGAGGGTGCGGGTTGCGTTTTGCCGGACGATTTTGGCATGAGAAACACCTCTACTAGGATTGTGCGCCAAAAGAGGTTAATTGCCTGCACATGTGGTGTGGGTGGAAGTTGTTTGATTTAAGCAGGTTAGTTAAGGTCAGTTGGAGGAGGGGCTTGCTTTTTTTTGGATGGGGTATGGGGAATCGGGTTGCAGGCCTGCCGGAAGGCACATTCAGTGGTTCGATCGATTTTCAAAATGCGTTTGCCCTGGAGCCAGGCCCCCGCTTGGGCTCGCTTCGAAAATCGGCGTGCAACAGCAATTTCTATATCCTCCTGATTGTTGAAAATGATTCCATTCCTCTCAAGGACCAGCTTCTTAAGGTCCGGGAAGATACGGTAAGCTGTGACTGCGTTTACTATCTCTCGCGTTCGCATCTCCTCACCTGCTTCTCCAGTTGCCAGAAGAATTGCTCCTTCGAAAGTGATTGAATCTCCGAGCACACCTAGAATCTGAGCCAAGGACTTCAAAGTCATTCCCAACTCCCATTGGTTCGATGGCCTCGATTCAATGGCTAATTAGGATTTTCCGCGACGTACTCAATCGTCCCACCGATCCGACGCACGACCCTCGCTCCACCCAAACGCCGCCTCGAAATGCACGAACTCCTTCGCCTTTCCAGGTAAAAGGTAGACGCTCAGAATGTCGAATCGAACCGGCGGGCTGACAACCATCGGCAGTTGCCGCACATAGTGGCGGGCCAGTTTGCGCAGCGCATTGCGCTTGTTGGAGTCAACAGCAACCTCGGCGGCGGCAATGTCGTGCGCGGTACGGGTCTTGACTTCGACGAAGCACAGCACAGGCCCCTGCCACGCGATCAGGTCCACATCGCCGCGCTGCAAATGCGATGACCAGCGGCGCGCCACGACAATATACCCCTTGCGGCGCAGGAAAAAGAAGGCCGCGTCTTCGCCCTCAATGCCGGTTCTAAGGTGAGCCGGACCCTGGTCCGTGCGAAAGCCACGGGCAATCCGGCGCACCACTGCCAACCCTTTCTCTTCCAGACCAATCCGCTGCCGTCCGATCCATCCCATGCGCAGCCATTGTGACTCTCGCAGCCATTCGACGTAAATGCGGCCCGTCACAGTATTTCGTGCCGAGCCGCATTCCTTCGCTTCGAGATGGCTGCTTTTTAAGCCGTGACTGCCTCAGGCGTATTGGCCTCCCGGAATTCCTTCTCCACCTGGACCAGCGACTCTTCCAGAATATCCAGCGCAACCGTGGCTTCCTGTTCGCTGACGATGAGCGGAGGACACAGGCGCAGCGAAGTCTCGCCGCAGCCCAGAACCATTAGCCCCTTTTCAAAAGCGATGGTCTCCCAGCGGTTGCGCAGTGCCGTGGCCGGCTCGCGGGTTGCCTTGTCCTTCACCAGCTCAATGCCGATCATCAGTCCGCGACCACGCACGTCGCCCACAAGCGGATGCGATTCTTTCCAGCCGCGCAACCGTTGGAGCATGAATTCGCCGACGCGCGCCGCGTTTGCAATGCCCTCGCGTTCGAGCACGTCCATGGTGGCCAACGCAGCGGCCAGCGAAATGGGGTTGCCGCCAAAGGTGGAAGCGTGGGAACCGGGCGCCCAGTCCATGATTTCAGCGCGGCTCATGCAAATGCCTAGCGGCATGCCGCTGGCGATTCCCTTGGCCATGCAGACGATGTCGGGCTCCACGCCGGAGTGCTGAATCGCCCACCATTTCCCCGTGCGGCCCGCGCCCGACTGCACTTCGTCCACCACCAGCAGAATGCCATGACGGTTGCAGATGGCGCGCAGTTCGCGGAGGAAATTGTCCGGAGCCACAACATAGCCGCCTTCGCCCTGGATGGGCTCGACGAAGATTGCTGCCACCTCTTCCGGAGGAAGAATGGTTTTGAAAAGCTTCTCTTCGATGTAGCGCGCACAGCCCATGCTGAAGGCTTCTTCGGCCTGCGCACCGCCCGAGCAGCCACGATAGGCGTACGGGTAGCGAACATGCGTTACACCGGGAAGCATGGGCCCGAAGCGGCGTTTCTGCTGCGGCTTGGATGCGGTGAGCGACAGCGCGCCCATGGTGCGGCCGTGGAACGCGCCCAGGAACGCGATGACGTTCTGCCGTCCGGTGTGATAGCGGGCGAGTTTCAGGGCGCACTCCACCGCCTCGGCGCCGGAGTTGCCGTAAAAGAACTTGTGCGGGCCAGGCATGGGCGCAACCGCCGAGAGGCGTTTTGCGAGATCTGTCAGCGGCTCATTGTAGAAGTCTGTTCCGGAGATGTGGATCAGCTCCGCGGCCTGCTTCTGAATTGCGGCGACCACCTCTGGGTGGCAGTGGCCGGTGGAAGTCACGGCAATGCCCGCGGAGAAGTCGAGAAACTCGTTGCCGTCGACATCTTCCACGCGAATGCCGCGGCCCCGCTTGGCCACCAGTGGATAGGAACGGGTATAGCTGGGCGAAATGAGCCGGTCATCGGTCTCGACGGCGGCCCTGGCCTTGGGTCCGGGCACGGGACCGTTCAGTTTTGGCCCGAATTGTGCGTAGATCTCTTGCTTGGTCATGGGGTAATCTCCTCTAAACCTGGCTGTCATGGAGGTTTGAACCAATATGCGCGAGTGGAGCGAGTCGGACGACCCGCTTTCTCCGTCGCTGGAATGTTGAATTTCCGCGAACTCCGGAAGGAGTCCGAAAGGCGGAGGAGTGCCTTGGGGCCGGTACTAATCGCCGCCGAAGAGACTGGGTCGAGTGCTGGTCGGCAGCACGCGCAGATGGCGCCGTGGGCAAATGCTGCGCTCACGCGACCGGGACCAGCGCCTGGCGGCGGGTGCGAGAAGCTTCGCGTTGGCAATTCGCTTGTGCATGGGAGCCCCGATGGACTGAGAATAGCCCATTTTCAGACCCGATGTATAGCGAAACCTGGCGGCGGACGCAAGCAAAACGCAGTCTGCCGCCTTATTCCGTCCGCAAGACTCGCATGGGGTCAACGCTTGCCGCGCGCCGGGCCGGGACGGCTCCGTTCAGCGGCGCTTCAGGGCTTCAAGTTCGTCGAGTGTGCGGGGCCAGTCCTTGCCCAGCAGGCGCGAGAGGCTGCGGTCGGCGAGGACTTTGCCGCCAGTCTGGCAGCGGGCGCAGTAGTTGGTTTCGTTGTCAGCGTAGCGGATGCGCTGGACCTTCTCGCCGCAGCGGGGGCAGGGCTGGTCGAATTTGCCGTGGACTGCGAACTCGGGGCGGAAGGCGGTTACGCCCTCGGGAAAGGCCTTGTCGGCTTCCTTGCGGAGGCGGTCGGACCAGATTTCGAGTGTGGAGCGGGTTGCGGAGAACAGGCGACCCCACTCTTCGGTGGTGAGCTTGTGGGTGAGGGTGACCGGGGAGAGATGGGCGGCGTGGAGGATTTCGTCGGAGTAGGCGTTGCCGATGCCGCTGACCAGGCGGGGGTCGGTGAGGGCGCGCTTGAGGGTACGATTTTCGGCGGTGAGTGCTGCGCGGAAGCCGGTCAGATCGGTCTCAAAGACCTCGATTCCTCCGGGGTCGATGGTGTAGAGGCCTTGCTCGCCGCGGACGACGTGGAGGGAGGCTCGGCGCTTGCTTCCGGCTTCGGTGAGGGTGAGCGAGCCGGTGGGGAAGTCAAAGGCGGCCTGGGCGTTGCGGCCGGCGAGCTTGGCTTGGGGGCCTTTCCAATGGAGGCGACCGGCGATCATGAGGTGGAGCACCAGCCAGAGGTCGCCTTCGACACCGATGGCGATGCGCTTGCCGACTCGGCGCAGGGCTGTGACGGTGCGGCCTTCGGTGGTGGAAAGCGGCGGATCGACGGTGCGGAGGAGGAAGACTGAGGCCAGACGGACTTGCTGGAGGGACTGGCCGAGGATGCGCGGTTCGAGGGCGTGGATGTAGGCGGCGATGTCGGGGAGTTCCGGCATAGGCTACAGATTGCAGCTTGCGCGGGGGTTCCTGCAATGAATTTCTGCCATCGAGGCAGGGCAAACGCATTTGGAACGACAAGCTCTTGGCCTTGTGAGGGAGATGCTTTTGCGGGGCGAATCGCGGTGGAAAACAGAGCGCCTTGGGATGGTTTGGGTACGGGAATTTCGACGTGCGAAAAGTGCCATTTTTTGCTCCAAAGTGCCAGTTTCGATGGTGTTTTTGGTGTTTTTTTGCCTGAAAATGGGGGGTTGTGTTTACCAATGGGTAAATAGGCTGTTTTTGTAACTCATTGAATAGGAATCAGTTAAGCGGATTCTGCCTTCGATTTTTTGACGAAATCGAGGGGGGGGGGTGGGGTCTCAGCGTTTTTGGGGGTTTGAAGGCCGGAAAAACAGGGCAAAGGCGGGGCGATGGAATTGGCGAGGTTGCGTTTTGCTGGACGATTTTGGCATGAGAAATACCTCTACAAGGATTGTGCGCCAAAAGGGGGTAATTGCCTGCACATTTGGTGTGGGTGGAAGTTGTTGGATTTAAGTAGGTTAGTCAACGTCAGTTGGGGGAGGGGCTTGCTTTTTTTTTGATGGGGCGTGGGGGATCGGGTTGCAGGCCTGCCTGAAGGCACATTCAGTGGTTGGATCGATTTTCAAAATGCGTTTGGCCTGGGGGGCGAGGGGTTTAGCCCAGAATCGCGTTGTCGATGAGCCGGGTTGGGCCGACCCAGGCGGCTACGGCGAAGAGGGAGCCGGGGGCGGCGAATTCGATGGGCTCCAGGGTGGCCCAATCGACCAGGGCGATGTAGTCGACGCGGATCTGGGGCATTTCGGCGAAGGTGATGCGGGCGGCCTGGGTGATTTTGGCGGCACGGCGCTCACCGGCGGCGGAGAGGGCCTGGGCCTGGCGGACGGCTCGGCTTAGGGTGAGGGCCCACTCGCGCTCCTCGGAACTGAGATAGATGTTGCGCGAACTGAGGGCCAGGCCGTCGGGCTCGCGAACGATGGGGCAAACGACTATTTCAGTGGCCAGGCGCAGGTCGAGGACCATGCGGCGGAGTACGGCGACCTGCGCCGAGTCTTTCTGGCCGAAGAAGGCACGGTCCGGCTCGGCGGCGATGAGCAGCTTGGCGACGACGGTGGCTACGCCGCGGAAATGGCCGGGGCGGGATTTGCCATCGAGGCGGCTGCTCAAGGCTGGCACTTCGATGAATGTCGATTCGGGACCGTTGGGGTAAAGCTCTTCGACCGAGGGGGCGAAGACTACGTCGGCGCCGGCGGCTTCAGCGAGGGCGCAATCGGCGGCGAAGGTGCGGGGGTAGCGGGAGAAGTCCTCATTGGGGCCGAACTGGGTGGGGTTGACGAAGATGCTGACGGCGACGTGAGTGCAGGAGGCTGCGGCGGCGCGGATGAGGGAGGCGTGGCCGGCGTGCAAGGCACCCATGGTGGGGACTAGACCGATGGTGTTACCGCCGTCGTTCCGGGCTGGATGCGACCGTTCCCGTCGCGACCATTCCCGCAATTCGGCAACCGTACGGAGAATCTCCATCAGGCCTTCCTCAGCACGCCTTTGGCCGCCTTGACCGCCATGACACGTTTGGCGGATTCCGGCAGGTGATAGCTTTCTTCGTCGGACGGGAAGACGTGGTGTTCGACGTCTTCGCGATAGTGCTCGATGGCCGTGCGGATGAGGGTGCCGGCATCGGCATAACGGCGGACAAACTTGGCCGGGGGCGCGAAGGTGAGGTTGAGCAGGTCGTGGAAGACGAGAATCTGTCCGTCGCACTCGGGTCCGGCGCCAATTCCTATGGTGGGAACGGGCAACTCGGCGGTGATTTCGGCGGCAACTTCGCGGGGAACGCCCTCGAGCACGATTGCTCCGGCGCCGGCGTCGGCCAGTGCCAAAGCGTCAGCCTTGAGGCGGTTGGCGCTTTCAGCGGTGCGTGCCTGAACGCGGTATCCACCCATGCGATGGAGGCTCTGCGGAGTGAGGCCGAGGTGGCCGATGACGGGGATTTCCGCATCGGTGAGGGCGCGAACCAGTTCGACGCGCGGGCCTTCGATTTTGACGGCTTCGGCGCCGGCTTCCTTCAAGAAACGCACGGCGTTGGTGAGGCCTTCGGAGACGGTGCCGTGGTAGCTGCCGAAGGGCATGTCGGCGACGACCAGGGCGCGGCGGACGGCGCGACGAACGGCTCGGGTGTGGTGGAGCATTTCGTCCACGGTGACAGCGAGGGTGTTGTCGTGGCCGAGGACGACCATGGCGAGGGAGTCGCCGACCAGCAGGAGGTCGATGCCAGCTTCGTCAGCGAGGCGCGAAGAGGAGTAGTCGTAGGCGGTGAGGGCAGAGATGGGCTTGCTCTGGCGCTTCATTTCAGCGAGGGCGGGGACGGTAACTTTTGTGATGGGGATGCCGGCGGACGCTGAACCGGTGCCGGTGGGGAAGTTGGTGATGCTCATTTTTCTCTCCAGTGCCGCTCCGTCAACTCAGGATGCGACCCGAACCAAGGTGAGTATACGCCTGAAGCGGGGCTGAGTGCAGCGGGGTCGTCCCACATTTTGCTGGTGCGGGGAGCAGGAAGGTTGGGATAGAATCCTCGGAATTCGAATATTCCCGATGTGGATGGAAAGCGAGGCGGGTGATGCCGAAGTTTGTGATTGAGAGGGAGATTCCGGGGGCGGGAAAGCTGACAAGCGAGCAACTGCAAGGGATTTCGCAGACATCCTGCGGGGTGTTGCGAGAGATGGGCCCGCAGATTCAGTGGGTGCAGAGCTATGTGACGGACGACAAGATTTATTGCGTGTATATCGCGCCGGATGAAGAGACGGTGCGGAAACATGCGCAATCTGGGGGATTTCCGGCGAACAAGGTGTCGCAGGTTCGGGCGATGATTGACCCGACAAGCGCCGAGTAGCGGACTCGCCGGGCAGATGGGGACGAGGCTGGGCTTGCAGGGCCTTTGCCTCAAGCAGCACACTGGTATTCGTGATGCTTACACCACTCGCTGATGGAGTATCGGTTGGATTGGGCGCGGTTGCCGGGCTGGGGCTGGTGGCAGGCGGCTATGCCTATGCGGCGATGTGGCCGGGGTCGCAGATCTTTGGGAAGGCACTCATTGCGCCTCGGAATCCAGATGGGGAAGCCGGGGAGCTGGCGCTGACCTTTGACGACGGGCCGAACCCTGCATGGACTCCGCAACTGCTGGATGTATTGGCCAGGTACGGGGTGAAGGCTACGTTTTTCATGGTGGGGAAGTACGGGTTCCAGCAGCCGGGGCTTGTGCGCCGCATTGTGGCCGACGGGCACCTGGTGGGCAACCATTCGTGGTCGCATCCGAACCTGGCCGTGACGGCTGCCTTGAAGGTGGACAAGGAGTTGCTTCGGACGCGGGATACGCTGGAGCAGATTTCCGGGATGCCGATCCGGTATTTTCGGCCTCCGTTTGGGGGGAGGCGGCCCCATGTGCTGCGGGCGGCTCGGCAACTCGGCATGACGCCGGTGCTTTGGAACGCGATTACCACGGACTGGAGCGAGCCATCGGCGGATCGTATTGCGCAGCGGCTGATCGCCAAAATCGACGGGAACGAGCGGCGGGGGTGGGCTACGAACCTTGTGCTGCATGATGGGGGACATTTGGAGCCTGAGGCGAATCGCGGGCCTTCAGTCTGCGCGGCGGGGCAGATTTTGGCGCGTTATGCGACGACGCATCGGTTTGTGCGGCTGGATGCGTGGGGTGAGTTGGGCAAGAATTAACGGTCCGTGGTGAAAGTCGAAATGGCCGAAAACCGGCCCTCAGGGGCTAAAGAGGCTGCGGAAAAGTCGGGTTTTGAGTCAAGATTCACAAAGAACATCCCTCGGGGGCTAAAGCCCAGCGTTTATTTTCAGCCACTTGCGGCACGGCTGAAGCCGTGCCCTTTCAAAACTTCGGCCATTTGGTAGTTTTTCCGCAGCCTGTAAAGCCCAACAAACTCGATTGCCCTTATTGGCACGACTGAAGTGATGCCCTTTCTCTTTCCTTACCGCTTCCATGGAGTTTCGTGCAGCCCATTTATCCGGCGAGGACGGATTGGAAGGCAGTTTTTGCGGCGGCGATGGTGGCGGCGACTTCGGCTTCTCCGTGGGCTGTGCCGAGGAACATGGCCTCAAACTGCGAGGGGGGCAGCCAGATGCCCTGGTGCAGCATGGAGCGGTGGAAGCGGCCGAAGGCTTCGGTATCGGACTTTGCGGCTTGGGCGTAGTCGGTGACCGGGCCGGGGGTGAAGAACCAGGTCCACATTGCGCCTACGCGGTTGGTAGTGAGGGGGATTGCAGCAGTTGCGGCTTCCGCGGCTACGCCTTCGGCTACGGCTTTGGATGTGGCTTCAATGTTGGGGTAGACCTCGGCGGCGTGGGCTTGCAGGTGGCTGAGGGTGGCGATGCCGGCGGCCATGGCGAGTGGGTTTCCGCTGAGGGTGCCGGCTTGATATACGGGGCCGAGAGGCGCGAGCAGGTCCATGAAGCGGTGCTTGCCGCCGAAGACACCGACGGGGAGGCCTCCGCCGACGATTTTGCCGAGGGTGACGAGGTCGGGGTCGAGGTTGTAGAGTTCACAGGCTCCGCCGAGGGCTACGCGGAAGCCGGTCATGACCTCATCGGCGATGAGCAGTGCGCCTTCACGGGCGGTGATGGCGCGCAGGCCGGCGAGATAGCCGGGAGCGGGAGCGATGCAGCCGGCGTTGCCGACAACGGGCTCCAAGATGATGGCCGCGATGGCGTCGGGATGCGCGGCAAATGCTGCTTCAACGGCGTCAAGGTCGTTGTAGGGGAGGGCCAGGGTAAGCCCGGCGATCTCTTCCGGGACTCCGGCAGAACCGGGGATGCCGAGGGTGGCGACGCCGGAGCCGGCTTTGACGAGGAGGCCGTCGGCGTGGCCGTGGTAGCAGCCTTCGAATTTGACGATGACCTTGCGATGGGTGGCGGCGCGGGCGAGACGGATGGCCGACATGGTGGCTTCAGTACCGGAACTGACGAAGCGCAGCTTTTGAATGGCCGGATAACAGGCGATTACGCGCTCTGCCAGATCGGCCTCGGCTGCCGTTGAGGCGCCAAAGCTGGCGGAGTCGCGGGCGGCTCTCTGGATGGCTTCAACCACTGGGGGGAACGCGTGGCCAAGTATCATGGGCCCCCACGAGCCGAAGTAGTCGATGTAGCGGTTGCCATCCGCGTCTGTGAGGTAGGCACCTTCAGCGCGCTCGACAAAGGGAGGAGCTCCGCCCACGGCTTTGAACGCGCGCACCGGCGAGTTGACGCCGCCGGGGAAGAAGCGCTCGGCGCGCTGCTGCAGGGCCTGGGAACGGGTGCGGGAGGGTGAGGCAACGGGCGGGGTCATGGTGGATTCAGTATAGAAGGCGGCGGTTTGCGCGCTGAGTGATTTGGCTCACATGGTTGAAGTGAATCGGAGAATCGGAGGGGTGGGTGCATTCATCTGCATAGGTGTGAGTGAATTGGCTAAGGGCGGCGGTCGGTTGCTGGTGATTTACGACGGCGTATGCGGACTTTGCAACCGGTCTGTGCGGTGGTTTCTGAGGCGGGACCTGCGGGATCGCATGCGATTTGCTCCTTCCGATTCGCCGGAGGTGGCGGCGCTGCTTTGGCGCGATGGATTCGACGAGGGGACGGGCGGGGATGGGCCCAGCTCCATCGTGGTTGTTTTGGGCGTTGGAACGGCTTCAGAGCGGTTGCTGGTTCGCTCGGACGCTGTTTTGGCGATGCTGGAGGAGTTGCCGCGACCCTGGCCGGCTATTTGCGGGGGTGTTCGGCTCATTCCCCGCCCGCTGCGCGACCTCGGCTACAGGCTGATTGCGCGGTTCCGCTATCGCATCTGGGGACGGCTGGAAAGCTGCCCGATTCCGACAGCGGCGGAGCGCGAACGCTTTCTTTAACGCACAGCCAGGCCCCTCGAATCCTGCTAGAATCGTGGTTTCCGGCCTCTCGCAACGCCGCAAAATCTGACCAACTCCATCCAGAGAAAGCCCGCACACGTGCCAGAAGAACCCAAAGCCAAGCCAGTGACCTACGCCGATGCGGGAGTTGACATCTCCAGCGGCGACCGCGCCAAGGACCGCATCAAGTACCTGGCGCAAAAGACCTTTAACCGCAATGTGCTGGGCGGCATTGGGGGGTTTGGGGCGCTGTTTCGGCTCGACCTGCAGCGCTGGAAGACGCCGATCCTGGTGAGTTCAGCGGACGGCGTGGGAACGAAGCTCAAGATCGCGTTCGAGCTGGGCATGCACCACACAGTGGGCGCGGACCTGGTGAACCATTGCGTGAACGACATTGCGGTGCAGGGGGCGGTGCCGCTGTTTTTCCTGGACTATCTGGCTACTGGAAAACTTGATCCGGAGGTGATTGAGTCGGTCGTCACCGGGCTTGCGGAGGCGTGCAAGGCGAATGGCTGCGCGCTGATTGGCGGGGAGACGGCGCAGATGCCGGGCTTTTATGCGGACGGCGAATACGATCTGGCCGGCTTCATTGTGGGCGCTGTGGATCGGGAGAAGATGATTACGGGCCAGGGGATCAAGCCGGGAGACGTGCTGATCGGGCTGGCGTCGACGGGGCTGCACACGAATGGCTACTCGCTGGCGCGGAAGCTGCTGTTTGAGGTGGGCGGCTACAAGCCGACGCAGTATGTTTCCGCACTCAAGGACAAGGCGGGCGCGGCGCTGATGAAGACCCACCGCAGCTATCTTTCGGTGATTCAGAAGCTGGTGACGGCGGGCGTTACGGTGGGCATGGCGCACATCACGGGCGGGGGGATTACGGAGAATTTGCCTCGGATTCTGCCCAAGGGAACGGCGGCGCAGGTGGAAGTAGGAACCTGGCCGGTTTTGCCTATCTTTGAGCATCTGCGGACTCTGGGGCAGGTGTCGCAGGACGAGATGATGCGGACGTTCAATATGGGCGTGGGGCTGATCGCGGTGATTCCGGCGGCGAAGTTTGCGCGGACCAAGAATTTGCTGGACCGGGCGGAAGAGAAGTTCCATGTGATTGGGCGGATTGTGAAGGGCGACAGGCGGGTGCATTACACGTAAGCCGGGGTGTGGGGTGGGGTTTGGGGTTTGGGGTGTGGGGTTTGGGGTGTGGGGTGTGGGGTATGGGGTTTGGGGATTCATCGCCCTTGAAGCTTGGCGTTCTGCTTTCGGGGCGAGGGTCGAACTTTGTGGCGATTGCGGCTTCGATCCGGGAGGGGCGGTTGCCGGGTGTCGAGGTTGCGGTGGTGCTCTCGAATGTGGCGGAAGCGCCGGGGATTGGGGCTGCGGCGGAGTTGGGACTGGCGACTGCGGTGCTGGTTTCCAAGGGGAGAAAACGCGCTGAGCACGATGCCGATGTAATCGCCTGCCTGCGTGGGCACAAAGTGGATTTGGTGGTTCTGGCGGGGTATATGCGGCTGTTGTCGCCCGGGTTCATTGCGGCGTTTCCGAATCGAATCCTGAATATTCATCCGTCGCTGCTGCCGGCGTTTCCGGGGCTTGAGGCGCAGACGCAGGCATTCGATTACGGCGTGAAGGTTGCCGGATGCACGGTGCATTTTGTCGACGAGCATCTGGACCACGGGGTGATCGTTTTGCAGCGGGCCATTGCGGTGCTGGAGACGGAGGATGCGCACTCGCTCGCCGAGCGGATTCTGGCCGAGGAGCATGTTGCTTACACCGAAGCGATAGCGCGGGTGGCGAGTGGGGAGTACGAGATTCGCGGGCGGCGGTATGTGGTGCGGCGCCAGATGAAGGACGCGGAGTGTTGATGTCTGTGCTTTCCCGCCCTTGCGACCAAATGCAAGTCGCAAGAACGGGGCACGGGGCATTTCAAGACAATCAAGGTAAAAACTATTTGCCGGGCTTGGGTCCTGGGGGCGGTGGACCCTGTGGGGCGCCGGGATGGTCGTGGTCGTGATCGTCTGGGGGAATGACGTAGGGCTCGGGGCCGAGGTGGCCGCGGTGGCAGGTGCCGCAGGTGACGGGCGTGTCGGAGTTGGGGACTTTGGACACATAATTCACGTTGATGTCTTCGGTCATCTTGTACATCAGGCGCGCGGTGAGCTTCTCTTCCTTTGAGTCATCGGCGAAGTTGAGACGCGGGCGTCCGTTGGGACCGATGTTCTTGGGGTCGACGGCGTGGCAGGTGTTGCAATGCGCGCCCAAGGAACCTTCCCACTTCTCCATGATTTCGTGCAACTGCTCCCCGGTGAGGTTCTTGGGAAGTACCTGCAGGTTGGTGGGCGCCGGGAATTCCCGGTGCTGAGGCGGGGGCGGGCCGCCGGCCGGGGCCTGAGCGACGGAGGTATGAGCAAACAGGGCTACCGTCAGCGCAATGGCTGCGGCGGTCAGGGACGAGGAAATTTGTTTCAAGCCGGGGATCTCCTGGAGGGATTTAGTTCTCAACTGATTGACGTGATAGTACGGGGTGCAGGTTTAATTTTGGCTGAAGACGGCTAAGAAAAAAGCCCGTACTGAGAGAATACCCGCTCGGCTCAGCGCATGCTTCGCGGACCGGAGACGCACGGGTTCCCACGGACGGCAAAGCGCAGCGGCCAGTCGACGGCGGCGCTGATGCCGATGCGGGGGGTGACGATGAGCTCGGGAGCGGGGTAACCGTCGTCGCGAATCTGCAACGGGGAGGCGGGGTCGCAGAGGTCGAGGGCGTTGTGGGTGGGACGGGTGAGGCCGAGGGCCAGGCACAGGCGGCCAGGGCCAGAGGTTAACTGCCTGGGTGAGGCACCGGGTTGGAGGCTGCGGTTCAAGGCCATCTGCGAGACGCCTTGCAGGGGTTCGAGGGCGCGGATGAGGATGCAACCGGCCAGGCCTGGGGGCTCACAGGTGACGTTCATGCAGAAGTATCGGCCGTAGATGGCGTAGACGTAGGCGTAGCCCGGGGGACCGAACATCACGACGTTGCGCGGGGTGGGGCCGCGATGGGAGTGGGAGGCGGGGTCGGGCGGGGTGTTGTGGGGGCCGAGGTAGGCTTCGACTTCGACGATGCGGCCGGCGATGTACTTCGTACCGTCCTCGTTTTCGGTCCGGTGAACCAGGATTTTGCCGAGCAGGCGCGGGGATACGTGCTCGGGCGGGGACTCGAAGAAGGGGCGGAGAAGTTGGCGGCCTGGAAGGCTAGATCGTTTGGCTTTAGAGTACATAGCCAGAGGGAGTTGCCAAAAGCTCCCCATCAAGCTTGCGTGAGTATTCGGCGATCTTCACCCAGTAAATGATCCAGAGGATCAATTGTGCCAGCACGGCCAACATCCCGAGCAGCGGGATAATTCCGCAGCACGCGCAAATGCACATCGCCAGCCCGATCGATTGACCTGGAGCGGGTTCTGCGACGCGGATTCCTCTTCTGTTGAATTCGTTTCGGAGAGTTTGCGCTAGCCCTAGCACAACGAAGAAATGAAATACGACGTTTACAAGCGGAACCAGAAGGAGCCAAATCAATCCTGGATCGATCGTTCTTGAAGCCGGGGCACATTTATTCACCGCGTCGCGCAACGTCAGAATATAGAAGATAGCGGGCAACAGCAGAAATCCC
>Ga0302319_10005605_pt1 | contig 25180 bp, 23 predicted proteins | sample Bog_T0_2_FD_203319 | JGI IMG/M metagenome (GOLD analysis project Ga0302319, IMG submission 203319) | Peat permafrost microbial communities from Stordalen Mire near Abisko, Sweden - Bog_T0_2 | ecosystem: Environmental > Terrestrial > Soil > Wetlands > Peat | place: Sweden: Abisko, Stordalen Mire...
AGATTCCCTATAAGGGCTGGTTCCTCGACGTGGACACGGTCAAGAATCGTGTCAATAACTTCCTCGATCACTCCAACCTCGGCGAATCAAATATGTACTTCCCCATCGCCGTTGACGGGGCCCTGGTGCGCGCGTGGGAGATGACTCTCCGCTCGCCAGTGCTGGCGCACCTTGGCCAGTTGCATGTGACCTATTCCAATCAGATCGCCGAACAGCGCGGCAATATCATTGGCGGCTTTACGTGCAACATCGCAGGAGACCCGGCCTGCGACCTCGGATTCAACTACACGCCCGTTGACCACGACCAGCGCGAGACCCTCAACACGGGCTTCACTGCGAAACTTCCCTTGCACTCGTGGTTTTCAACCAACGTCTATTACGGTTCCGGCTTTTCAAATGGTCTTGCAGGCGCCAATCAAGGACCCTACAACGGCCCTTATCTTCCCGTCCACACCACGTTCGATTCTTCCGTGGGCCATGCCATCGGCGAACACTGGAAGCTCTCCGTCACCGCCATCAACGTAACCAACCATCGTGTGCTGGAAGACAACTCCGTCACCATAGGCGGCTTTCACTGGAACGATCCGAGAATGCTCTCCGGCGAGCTCCGCTACCGCTTTCACTTCTGAACAACCCGACCGAACAGCCAGATCAAAGGGCCGAATCAAGGATCCTCGGTCTCAACTGGCCGTTTGCAGATGATTCCCTCTCCGGGGCGCACAATGGTCACAGGAGAAACCCTGTGCATGGTTCCAGTCGGGCATATTCCCGGTTCAAAATGTCAGGCATCTGACCGGCAGTACCACCGCAAAAAATAGGTACCCCCACCCCCCTCCCCCCTAAACTCACCTTTTAGGGTCAGGGCTGCGCATTGTGCCAAGTGAATAAGGCTTTTTGAATCATCTTGTTAGTACAGATCCACGAAAAATCGCTAGGACGGAAATGGTGAATAGAAACCTCGAAAAATGCGGCTTTTTGATGAAAAACGGGCCTTTTTGTCGATTTTTTTGCTAAAAATCAGCCCTTTTTATCAAGGGCGCGAGGCACTGCAGCGGTTCCAGAATTACGCTCAAGCGAGCCTCCCGCGAGCTTCTGCCCCACCGCAGGTCGTTTGCAGATTATTTCCGGCTTTCAGCTAAGATGAGAATCCATGGCGACCCTCTTCGACAAACTCCAACTCAAAGACCACAACGAAATCCTCGTGCTGCAGGCGCCGGAGAGCTTCGAACAGGAGCTTTCCCGCCTCCCAATCCTGCACATTCACAGGCTGATTGAATCGCTGCCGGAGATTCGTTTCTCACTCGCATTTGTGACGAAGCAGGATGAAGTCGACGCGCTCGCGCCTGAAATCGCCGCCCGCGCCAAGGGCGACGCCGCTGTCTGGTTCGCTTATCCGAAGGGCACTTCGAAGAAGTACAAATGCGACTTCAATCGAGACACCGGCTGGGCCGCTCTGAACGCCGCCGGCTTTGACACCGTCCGCTCCATCGCCATCGATGAAGACTGGACCGGACTGCGCTTTCGCCGCAAAGAGTTCATCAAGTCGAGCAAGCGCTAACTCCGCGGACCGCTCTAACTCTGCTCGACTACAAACAACCCCGGCATCACTTCCCCAGCCTTGCCTTCCACCACATGCGTAAACGCGCTGGCGTTCAGCGGCGGCTCCGGCCCTACATACACGGTCCGCGCGCCGCCCTGTCGCGCCCAGTTCACAAAGTTCGCCGCAGGATAGACCGAACCCGAAGTCCCTATCACTACCATCAGCGTAGCCTTCTTGATTTCGCGCTGAATGCGGTCCATCTCCAGCGGAATCTCGCCAAAGAAAACGATATGCGGGCGCATACGTCCGCCGCATGAGCAGCGCCCCACTTCGCTCAGGCTCCCGTATATTGCATGGTCTTCGACCGGCGCCTGTCCACACTCCCGCTCGCAACGAGCCTTGGCCAGTTCACCATGCATATGCACCAGGCGCACACTCCCCGCGCGCTCATGCAGGTCATCCACATTTTGCGTGCAAAGGAAAAACCCTTCGCCCATCTGCTTTTCCAGTTCGGCCAGCGCCACGTGTGCAGGATTCGGCTGTGCCGTCGCACCCTGTCTCCGCCGCTCGGAGTAAAACTCCCACACCAGCCCCGGATTCCGCTCCCAGGCCTCCGGCGTGCACACGTCCTCAATGGCATGTCCCGCCCACAACCCATCCGAAGCGCGAAACGTAGGCAGCCCGCTCTCCGCGCTGATACCCGCTCCCGTCAGCACAAACACGCGGTCGCTGGGGCTTATGGAAATGGTTGACATCAAGCTTCTAGCTCCTAATTCCACGAGAGGCGCTCTTCCGATTGCCAATCAGATAGCTCACTGTACGGCGAGTCAAATCGACCACGATCCAAATTCCCAGCACCCCGGCAAGCACTCTCGCAAGGAGAATAATCCGGTCCTGCCATTCAACTGCGAACCAATAGGCCAGGTTGCTGGCATGGGGATCATCAGGGTACGTAGAACCGCGGATCGAGTTAAGACCCAGCCATAGGAATCCAAGTGCAAGGAAGGTTAGTAGCATCGTCCAAAATGCCAATTTCCAATTATTCTTGACAATCCTCCGCTGCATAATCCACGAGTGCACGATAAGCGCAATTCCAACGAATGCGACGACCGCCCGCTGCACTTCGTAGTCAATATGTCCGCCCTCCGCAAAAGTCTCGACCACGGGAACAAGGAGCGCAAGCGCCAAGCTCCAAAATCGAATCCCAAAATTCCGTAGGGCATTCATTTCCGTGCTCCCGTGATTTTCCTGTTCCCTGATCCCTGTTCCCTGATCCCTATTCCCTGCCTTCAAGGCTCCAGCAGCACCTTTCCCGTCGTCTTGCGCCCTTCCAGGTCGATCTGCGCCTGCGCCGCCTCTGCAAGCGGATACAAGTGCTCAGCCCGCACCTTCAATTCGCCCTTGGCCGCCCAACTCAGCACATCGCCCGCGCGCCACTCCAACTCCGCCCGCGTAGCGATGTAGTGCCACAGCGTAGGCCGTGTGACAAACAGCGATCCCTTGCCGCTGAGTTGGATCAAATCGAACGGCGGCACCGGCCCGCTGGAAGCCCCAAACAGCGCCACCATCCCGCGCGGCCTCAGACAGTTCAAGCTCTTCTCAAACGTCGTCTTGCCCACCGAGTCGTACACCACGTCCACGCCCTTGCCGCCTGTGAGCCTCTTTACCTCAGTCTCAAAATCCTGCTCGGTATACAAAATCACTTCCGATGCGCCCGCCTCGCGCGAGAGCTCAGCCTTGGCCTCGCTGGATACGGTCGTGATCACCCGCGCTCCAATCCGCGCCGCCATCTGCGTCAGCAACAGGCCCACGCCGCCGGCACCGGCGTGCACCAGCGCCGTATCTCCCGCCTTCAACGCAAAAGTCGAGTGGGAAAGATAATGCGCTGTCATGCCTTGCAGCATGGCCGCTGCTGCCTGCTCCATTGTCACGCCGTCAGGAACCTTCACCAGGGATGCCGCCGGAACCAGCGCATACTCCGCATAGCTGCCCAGCACGCTGACGGACGCAACCGAATCGCCGGCCTTGAAACCCGTCACGCCCGGGCCCAGTTCTTCCACCGTGCCCGAGGCCTCGCTACCCGGAGTAAACGGGAGCGCAGCCTTGTAAACGCCTTTGCGGAAGTAGATCTCGATGAAGTTGACCCCGATTGCTTCCACGCGGATCAACACCTGCCCTGGTCCCGGCTCCGGTATGGCCAAATCGGCCATCTTCAGAACCTCGGGCCCGCCTGTTTCGTGAATTTGAATTGCTTTCATGTCACGGCAAGAATGCACCCTGAGGCCCTGCGACTGCAAGCAGTGTCCGAGCATGCACGCGCAAAAAAAGCCCGGCGCAAGCTTCTGCTTGCGCCGGGCTTTTCTGATCCCTATTCCCTGATCCCTGTTCCCTGCTCTTCAGTCCCTGTCCGACAGCAGACTCTGCTCTTCCGGGGAAGCAAGTCGGACGATCCGGTCCACGGTATACGGCGCCGGATGCTGGCTGGTGTGGTAATGCCGGACCTGCAACTCACCGAGAAGACCAATCGCGACCATCTGAATGCCGGCGATAATCAGCACCGCACCGATGACGAACAGGGGACCGTGCTGATCCATCATGTTCTGGTGCATATTCAGCACTTTGAGCGCAAGCAAGTAGGTCGAAATCACACTGCCGACGATCATGCTCATCACACCGAACCCACCAAAGAAATGCAGGGGACGGCTCATGTATTTCAACAGGAAGCGGATCGTGAGTAGGTCAAAGAACACGCGGAATGTGCGACCGATGCCGTAGTGGCTTTTGCCGCGCTCCCGATTCACATTCTTGATAGGGATCTCGCAGATAGATGCACCGTACCAACTGGCCAGCGCCGGAATGAAGCGGTGCATCTCGCCGTAGAGTGGGATGTTCTGGATCACTTCGCGGCGGTAGGCCTTGAAGGTGGTGCCAAAATCGTGAATATCGACTCCGGACAACTTGGCCATCAGCCAGTTCGCGCACCGTGAAGGAATGCGGCGCATGACGAAGTTGTCGATCCGCTCCTTGCGCCACCCGGAGACCACATCGTAGCCTTCTTCCAGCTTTTCCAGAAAGCCTGGAATGTCGTTCGGATCGTGCTGCAGATCGCCGTCCATGGCCAGGATGAACTCGCCCGAGGCATGGTCGAACCCTGCGGCAAGCGCAGAAGTCTGGCCGAAGTTCCGGCGCAGCTTGATCACCAGCACCCGGCTATCCACCGCGGCAATCTCTTCCATCAACTTGTAGGTCCGGTCGTTTGAACCATCATCAACCAGCACCAACTCGAAGGAGTCGCCAACCTGCTCCATTACCTGCTTCAGGCGAGCATAGAGAGCCGTGACGTTCTCTTCCTCGTTGTGAAAAGGAACGACAATCGAATATTTCGCCATATTGGAAGTATAGATGCGCATGTTGTCAAAAAAGATTACGTTATATTCCACAATCTGGGCCAATTCAACAGGAAAGTTTTCTATTGTCCGCTAGGGGACATTGCCATGTCTATCGATCCAGTTCGTCAAGCATCCCCTGCATCTCGCTGAGCGCATGGGTGTTGCCGCTCCTCGCCGCGCAGTTTATGCCCTGCTTCAGGCGCTCAATCGCCTCCGCGGTGCGACCGGCGGTGGTCAGGGTCTGCGCCGCCATGAAATACCCGGCAGTGTAGTCAGGATCCAGTGTCAGCAACTCATCGAACTCCTGCATCGCGGCAGCCGTATCCCCGCGTTTAGCCAGTTCAATGGCAATTCCATACCGGGCAAAACTGTTCTTCGGGTCCAGAGCGAGAATTTCCTTGAGTCCTGCAATCTTGTCCATGCTGTTCGCTTCCGGCCGAGCGGCCCGTTGGAGATTTGCGTAAATGGGGCGCGATTGCCGAAACTGGAACAGAATGCCTGACCGCAGCGGCCCACGCTTGTTCCATTGTAGCTGGACTTCGGGCGCGGCGTTCAGCGAACCTCTCAACAGGAATTGAGGAAGAAATGAGCACGGCTCCCACAAATCCGCCCTCCCGAACAGTGGCCAGTACCCAGTCGGAGATGACAGAAATCATCCTGCCCAATGACACAAATACTCTGGGCAACCTGCTCGGCGGACGCCTGATGCACTTTATCGATATCACTGGCGCAATGGCCGCTTATCGCCATTCGCGCACGCATGTGGTCACCGCGGCGATGGACCACATCGACTTCATTCGGCCCGTGCATCTTGGCGATCTGCTCACACTCAAGTCGAGCGTCAACCGCGCGTTTTCCACTTCCATGGAAGTTGGTGTGAAAGTCTATGCGGAGAACACTCGAAATGGCACCATTTCCCACGTAGCCAGCGCCTACCTGGTCTTTGTGGCCATCAACGAGGCTGGCCAGCGCCAGCGCGTGCCCGCAGTCATTCCCGAAACACCAGACCAGCTTCGCCGCTATGAGGGAGCGCAACGGCGCCGCGAACATCGCGAGGCCGAGGCAGCCCATCGCAAACAGGCGAAACTGGAAACGATGGCCGCAGCCGCTGCGGAAATGGCTGGATCGTAAGGACCTATGTCCTTCCCGCCGGACTCGACGATGATCACGGATTTTCCGCGCCGCATCGTCTGCCTCAGCGATGAAACCACTGAAACCCTCTACCTCCTCGGCGAGGATCATCGAATTGTCGGCGTATCTGGATTCACCGTTCGCCCGCCGGAAGCGCGCCTGAAACCACGCATATCCGCGTTCAGCAGCGCCAACATCGATGCCATTCTGGACCTGAAACCGGATCTGGTCCTGACCTTCTCCGATGTGCAGGCCGAAATCACGCGAGACCTGATTCTGCGCGGACTCACCGTGCTCAATTTCAACCAGCGCAGCATCCGCGAGATTTTCGACATGATCGCCACGCTCTCGCGGTTGGTTGGAAAATCCGCGGCTGGATTGGCGCTCATCAACCAACTTCAGAGCGGCTTGGCTGCCATCGCGGCCTCCGCGAAAGCATTTCCGCACCGCCCGCGCGTATTTTTCGAGGAGTGGAAAGATCCGCTCATCAGCGGCATTGCCTGGGTCGAGGAACTCATCGAGATCGCAGGCGGCGAGGTAATCTTTCCTGAATTGCGTGACTGTGGCAAGTCCAAAGACCGCGTCGTCGATCCCGCAGCCGTAGCGGCCCGCGATCCGGAGGTCATCATCGCCTCATGGTGCGGAATGAAAGTCAACATCGGCGAAATCCTCTCCCGTCCCGGCTGGTCGACCCTGAGCGCGGTCCGCAGTGGACACGTGTACGAAATCCAGTCCAGCCTGATTCTGCAACCCGGCCCTGCTGCACTGACGGAAGGCGTACGCCAGATCCATGCGCTCCTCACGGAAGTCGTAGGAGCCAAACTACCGCCCTCAAGCTGTGAGCAATTGCCGGCTGCAATCTGGGAACCACCCACCCCGCTCTCCTGTAAGATTTGAATAGGATCGACCGATGGGGTTGTCTTACTCAACAGTTGGGTAGGAGCAGCCCGAGCACAGAGATTTTGTTTACGCACGCGGTCGTCCAAAGGAGCAGCAAACCACAATGGCCCATTCACCCGCCATGCCTTCGCCGGTCGCATTGCCCGGCGTCTCAAAGATTGTTGCAGTCGGTTCCGGCAAAGGAGGAGTCGGCAAGACCACTGTCGCCGTGAACCTGGCCATCGCGCTCTCACGACTCGGCCAGCGCGTGGGCCTCATCGACGCCGACATCTACGGCCCCAACGTGCCGCTCATGATGGGTTCAAGCCAGCAGCCCAAAGTCGGCCCCGGCAACATCATCGAGCCCAATCTGACGCATGGCATCAAGACAATCTCCATCGGCTACATCTCGCCCGGCGACAAGCCGCTGGTCATGCGCGGCCCCATGCTGCATCAGATTATTCGCCAGTTTCTGCAGCAGGTGGATTGGGGAGAACTCGACTACCTCATCGTCGATCTGCCTCCGGGCACCGGCGATGTAGTCATCTCGCTTGTCCAAACCGTTCCGCTCACCGGCGCGGTCGTGGTCTCCACGCCCAGCGATGTAAGCCTCGAAGATGCCCGCAAGGCTCTGCAGATGTTTGCGCAGGTCAACGTGGAAATCCTCGGCATTGTGGAGAACATGAGTCACTTCACCTGCCCGCATTGCCATCATGAAATCGACATCTTCTCCCGCGGCGGTGCTGTGCGTACAGCGCAGCAATTCAATATCCCCTTCCTCGGATCGGTGGAGTTGATCCCCGCAATCCGCGAGGGCGGCGACCGCGGACTGCCCGTAACGCTGGCCGGTCCCAAGAGCCCGCAGGCCGCGGAGTTCTACGCGATCGCCGAGAAGGTAATGGAGCGCGCAGAAGCCGCAGCAGCAGCCGCGACAGACGTAATCGAAATCAGCTAAGTACTCTCTCAAAGCGTAAAAGAAAATTGAGCGACAATATCCTTATACGGCCGGTTCAGAAGGGCGATTTTCTAGAATGGAAATCGCTCTGGGACGGCTACAACGCATTCTATGACCGCAAGGATGCGACCGCTTTGCCCGAAGAAACCACGCGCACCACGTGGTCGCGCTTTTTCGATGCAAGTGAGCCCGTGAATGCCCTGGTGGCTGAGCAGGCGGGACAGATCGTTGGCATCGTCCATTTCATCTTTCACCGAACCACCGTCTCTATCACTCCCACTTGCTACCTGCAGGACCTGTTCACGCTCGAGTCTGCTCGCGGCAATGGAGTTGGACGCGCCCTCATCGAAGATGTCTACCGCCGCGCTCAGCACGCCGGCTCAAGCCGCGTCTATTGGCTTACCCACGAAACCAACGAGACAGCCATGAAGCTATACGACAAGGTCGCAGAGAGATCCGGTTTTATTGTCTATCGCAAAATCTTCTGACACCAGGCAACATCGAACAAACGCAAAGAGAGCGGAGTGTGCGCCCCGCTCTCTTTTTCATTCCCTTCAATCTAGCGCCAGTGTCCTTCGCGCATCTCCCAGTGGTCGTGCACACGTACCCAGCGGTGCCTCTCCCAATGCGCGCCTGGGTGTGGCGGCCGGTCATAGTGCCCATCTACCCAGACATAATGATCGCCATCCCAGCGGTGATATCCAGAGACCCACACGTAGCCGGCTTCCGGGGGCGGACCGGGATGTTCCACAACCACAGCGGGTGGACGCACGCGAACCACGATCTGCGCGTTTGAAGCAGCAGGAATCAGTGCAATAGCCAACAAAAGTCCCAATACAGTTTTCTTCATAGTGAATCCATTCCTCCATGTTTTCCAGGGTGTGCGGAGTGTTGCGTCCGTCCCTCCCATTGAAGAGTTAAACGGTTGGTCTACGAAATAGTTGCGGTTGATTGCTGCAGATTCACCTCCAGCATCGAGTCAAACGCAAGCAGATTTCTACGTTCGATAAGATGCATCGGTGCACAAAAGAGTAGTCCGCAAAACTGTGGAAATTCACCCGGTGCAATCTACTCGTCTACGTTCCGCGCGCAAAAAGAGCGGAGCCGAAGCCCCGCCCTCTTTTGCAAACTGATCGCAATCTACCGCCAGTGCCCTTCCACAAGGATCCACTGCCCGTGCCTGTGAACCCAGTGGTGCGCGGTCCAATGCGCGCCTTCATGAGGTGGCCGATCATAGTGGCCGCCAACCCAGACGTAGTGATCCCCCTGGTATTGGTGGTAGCCGTTAACCCACACGTATCCACGCTCGGGAGGTGGACCGGGGTGCTCATAAACAGGAGCCGGTGGCCCAACGCGGATCACAACCTGCGCCATGGAGGCCACAGGGCAAAAGGTGAGAGCGAACAGAACTGCCAGTGCAATCTTCTTCACCATGAATAAAATCCTCCTGAAAATGAGCGGCGCATTAGAACGGATGTACTGATGTCCGTTCTATCACCGCCGGTTTTCTGAAGAATGCTCTCAATTGCTCACCTTATATTTTCAATCCGACTGCGGCTGCCTCAAGCTCTTCCGTCAGTGCCTCGGCTGCGGTAATGCAGGCTCCACGGTCCACGTCGCGATGGGTCACCACGCGGATTGCATCGCGGCCCACCGTGCTCACAAGCACCCCGCGCGCCTTCATTCGCGAGGCCAGTTCAGCAGCAGTGAGTGGTGCGCCATCGATGATTTTGAAGATCACAATGTTCGTCTCCACGCCATCCAGGTCAATCGACACGCCTTCCATGTGCGAAAGCGCTTCAGCCAGCAACCGCGCGTTGGCGTGATCCTCATGCAGCCTCTTCGGCCCCTGCTCCAGCGCGATAAGCCCAGCAGCAGCCAGCACGCCCGCCTGCCGCATGCCGCCGCCCAGCGCCTTGCGGAAGATGCGCGCCTGTTCCATCAGTTCCGCGGATCCCGTCAGCATCGATCCCACTGGAGCACCCAGCCCCTTTGACAAACAGAACATCACCGTATCGAATCCGCGTGTCAGCGTCTTCACATCCACGCCCAGCGCCGTGGATGCATTGAAGATGCGCGCACCATCCAGATGCACGGGGAGCTTGCGATCCTTTGCGCCCTCCCAGATCTCCTCCAACACGTTAAGCGGCGTGCATGTGCCTCCGGCAAGGTTCGCGGTGTTCTCAATCTCGATGAGTCCTGTGGCTGCGCGAAACGAACCGCGTCCATAGATCACCGGCTCAATGTGCTTCCAGGCAAGAATGCCGCGCTCCGCTTGCACCGCACGCACCAGGCAGCCAGAGAACACTGCCGTAGTGGCCATCTCCCAATCCAAAATATGCGAGCGCGATTCGGCAATGACTTCCTGCCCCGGCCGCGTGTGCAGACGAATCGCAATCTGGTTGCCCATCGTACCCGTCGGCACAAATAAGGCGGCTTCGCGCCCAAAGGTTTCCGCCGCCCGCTTCTCCAGCAGGTTCACTGTGGGGTCTTCGCCATAAACATCGTCGCCCACTTCGGCCGCGGCCATTGCGGCACGCATCTCCATGGTCGGCTTCGTTACTGTGTCGGAACGCAGATCAATCATCGCCCTCACCAAACCCGGCAAGCATTCGCCGGCATCATCGGCTGGCCCACCTTGCATCCAAACGCCTTGCCGAATTCCGTCATATTCTGCACACCGCCCAGCGTGCGGAACCTGTCCGGCGAGTGCGGATCAGTCTGCACCTGCAGACGCATTTGCTCGGGCCTGGTGGAACCGCACCAGTTCTGCCCATCCGCGATGAAAAACTCCTGCAAAGGCGTAAATCCGCTTGCGTTCTTTGCGCTCAGGTCGGTGTGTTTGCGTTGTGCATCTTCAAGCAGTGCCAAATAGGCAAGCCGCAAACCGCCGTTGTCCGCCGTGTTTTCGCCCAACGTCAGTTTGCCGTTCAGCTTCACATCGTCAATCGCCGTGAAACTGCCGTATTCCTTCACTTCGCAATCGGTCATCGCGTCGAACTTCTTGCCATCATCGACTGTCCACCAATCGGCAAGATTGCCATTGCCGTCAAACTGCCGTCCCTGGTCATCGAAGCCGTGCGTCAATTCATGTCCCACAACGGCGCCAATGTGCCCGTAGTTCACAGCGTCAGAAGCCGTTGCATCGAAGAACGGAGACTGCAGGATTCCAGCAGGAAAGTTGATGTCATTCATGCTCGGGTTGTAATACGCATTGATGGTGGGCGGCGACATGCCCCATTCGCCGCGATCAACCGGTTTGCCAATCTTCCCCAGTTGCCGGCGGTTCTCAAACTCCACGGCGCGAATCGAATTGCCGATCGCATCACCGCGCACAACCGTCAATTTTGAGTAATCGCGGAAGTGATCAGGGTAGCCAATCTTGTCGGCGACCATGTGCAGCTTCTCGCGCGCCTTTGCCTTCGTCTCGTCGCTCATCCAGGTCAACGTGCCAATCTCGCGATCCATCGAATCTTCAATGTCGTGCACCATCTGCACGGTCTCCTGCTTGCTCTTCGCAGGGAAGTACTCCTTTGCATAAACTTCGCCCAACGCCTCGCCCAACGCACCGTCCGTCGAGGAGACGCAGCGTTTCCAGCGTGCTTCCTGCTCTGGTTGACCGCTCAGTTCGTGGCCGTTGAAGTTGAAGTCTTCATCGTCAAGCGCGGAGGGCAGTACGGTGGAAGCAATGCCGTTGATCAGTTGCCAGCGCAGATAAGTCTTGATCGTGTCCAGGTCAGTGGAGTCAATCAGCGCATTCATCCCTTTGAAGAAGTCAGGATTGACCACATTTAAGTCATTGACGGGCCCTACTCCTGTGGCTTCGAAAAAGCCGGGCCACGCAATCACCGGAGCCAGCGTCGCCAATTGCGAAACGGGCATTGGGTGATAAATATTCTTTGGATCCCGGCGCGATGTAATATCCATCGAGGCCTTGGCCAGCGCGGTCTCCAGGTTCATAATCTTCTTCGCATCACTGGACGCGGCGGCATCGGGCTCGCCTATCAGCACCAGCATCTTTGTTATGTGTTCCACATACTGCGCGCGAGTTTTTTCCGCGGCGTCGCCCGTACGCAGGTAGTAGTCGCGCTCCGGCAAACCAAGGCCGCCCTGGTCCACACTGGCAATCTGTTTGCGCGCGTCCTTGAAGTCCTGCTGCTCTCCATAGCCAAAGAACGCATTCACGTTGATCAGCTGATAATGCGCCAGCAGCGCAGTCAAATCGGTCTTGCTCTTCAATGCCGCAATGCGGTCGAGTTCCGGCTGCAACGGCTTTAGTCCAGCAGCCTGAATGGCCTCCTTGTTCATGCAGGTTGCGTAGTAATCGCCAATCTTCTGCTCATTCGGCGTGCGTGACGGGTTGTTCGCCTCTGTCTTTTCCAGCAATGAGTGAAGAACTGTCTGCGTGTGGTCGTAGACGATGTGGAAGTTTCCGTAGGACGACTTGTCAGCGGGAATTGGATACAGCTTGGCAAAGTTTCCGCAGGCATACTGCGCAAAATCCGCGCACGGATCGGCGGTCGTGTCCATGAAACGCTTGTCCAGTCCTGGCGGCAGGTTAACGCTCTTTTCGCTCTCCGCCACCGGCTTGTCTTGCGCGCCAGCTGCCGGAATAGAAACAGCGAACGAAGCCCCAATCAATGCACAAACTGCAAGAACTCCTGCAAATCTTCCCATGGTCTCCAGCGACCTCCCTTTAGTATTTCGGAACTGTTCCCTATTCCCTGTTCCCTATTCCCTGCTCTTACGGTATCTGCGCCATGGGCAGTTCCATCACCGGCGTTTTCTTGCCGTCTTTTTCCGCAATGGCCCAAAGCCCGTGAAAGTTTTCCCTCAGTGCAGGCTGCGCCTTCAACAGTGCGCTGAGCACGGCGACGGCCTCGGTGCGCTGCGCCGCTGGGTCCGTCACGCCCGTCGACGCGAATGTCACCCCCAGGTCCGGTTCGTTCAGCGAAGGTTCCAGGCGCACAGATTCAATCTTCCAGGTCCTATCGCCCGCAGCGAGATTAAGCGGAAACGCATCCTGAAGCGAATTCCCCGTCGCGCTTTTCACCAGGGATTGCTCCTGCGTCAGCTTCTCCATGTTCGGTGACGAGAGAAAATCCACGGGCAACAGCAGGTACCGCGCCACATCGTAGCTGTACCAGGCGCTCCATGGCTGATTCGACCGCGCCAAATCGCGTGCATGCGTCCAGTACCACACCCCGTCGTGCCCACCAAAAGTCCCGGCCCGCACGGACACACCAGCCAGTTTCCATCCCGTATCCGCTCCCGCACCACCCCATGCCAGCACCAGCCCGATCTGGCCGCTCAGTGCGGCGCCCGCCGCATCCGCAAGCACCACGGCATATCGCCCCGGCGGCAACGCCCGCATGGACACCGTCACAGTCAGCGATCCTGTGGCGTTTGAGCAGAAAAACTGTGTATCGGAGGGCAACGTCAGCATCGAAGCGTCCAGCAAATACAAGTTGCGCAACTGGATGCGGCCACTCTTCACCAGCGGCGCGGCTTGCTCCACCGTCTCGCGAATTCCGTCCCACTCCGTCGCCTCGGCCGGTAGCAGGGCCGCATGCAACGCGCCTTCGTCCTGCTGCAAAACCGCCATCGACAACCGTCCGCCGGCAGCAACCAGACCATCGCGGTCCACTGCCAGCAACTCCGCCTGCGTGGTGCACGTGGCGGCAAATCCCGCCACCGGCAAAGACAGCAAAGCTGCGGCAGCCCAGACACTCCAGCAGAGACGCATCGCGGCGACACCCTCCAAGGCCCCAGAAAGCTCTTGATGAGCGTCCGCGGGCCACTGTTAGTCTAGTACAGTGGAGCGGCCAAGGAATTTGAGCACCGGACGCCTGCATCGCGACCCGGCGCCGAAGCCAATCCACGAGCACCAAGGCTGGGAGAGCCCGACCCTATGAGCGCAATCATCCAGGCACAATCCCCTGTGCGGTCTTTGTCGGCGCAGATCCACATCGCCATGGCTCGTCTGGCCCTTCCCCTGCTAATCGCGGTCGCGCTCGTCTTCTCCGGTTCTCTCGCTGCGCAACAAGCCGCACCTTCGCAAACGCCTCAGACAGCCCAGCCGGTACACAAGCACGCCCACGCACGCCCGTCAGCAGCGCACCCCGCCGATCCAACGCCGACGCCAGTTCCGCCCGCTCCACCCCAGCCCGAACTCCCAAAGTGGCCTGTCAATGAAAAGGCAGACCAGGCCTCCGTCGTGTGGGACAGCCACGGTCTCCGGATTGATGCCACAAATTCCAGCCTCGAACAGATCCTTACAGACGTTTCCACGGAGACTGGCGCAAAAGTCGAGGGCCTGGACAACGATCAGCGTATCTTTGGCTCATTCGGCCCCGGCACTGCGCGCGAAGTTCTACGCCAGTTGCTCGACGGCTCCGGCTACAATTTCCTGTTGATCGGCGATCAGGGCCAGGGGACGCCGCGGGAAATCGTGCTCAGTACCCGCTCATCAACAAATTCGCAACCAGGCGCCAAATCGCCCTCCTCCACCGAGGAGGACGAAGACGAACAGCCTCAGCCTCAGCCGCCGCCAGATGGCTTCCCGAATCGCGCCGGCTTCCCACCCCGTTCGCCGCAGGCGATGGAGCGGTTGCAGCGAATTCAGCAGCAACAACAGCAGCAACAAGGCCAGCAGCCCGGCGAACCGCCAAACCAGCAGCCTGTTCAACAGCCCACCACACCGCCGAACTAGCCGGCAGCGGTACGCAATTGATTGTTGCTCAGTTTGGAACAGAAGTACGTTAGCGCCGTACAGACCACTTAGAACTGAAAAACTGACAACTGCCTATTTACGAAATCCGAGCAACATCCGTCTGCGTTTTCAAGGTCACACGCTGAGAGCGCGGACGCATAAGCGCAAATCCGGCACGAAGAATCCAGTAGGCGGCCAGGATGCCGAACCCCATTGACGCCACCGAGGCGCATACCAACATCACAAAATCCGCCATCATTCCGCCTTGAACTGCTCAAATAGGGCTTGCGACAACTCCTGATTCCCTGAGATGCAAACTCCCGGGCGCAGGTGGAGATTCGTCTCTGCGATTCTCGCAGAAAAACCGCTGCGTTGACCCTTGATTCTATTGACCAATAGAATACCCCTAGGGTGTTACATTCCTGCATCGGGCCGGCTGTCCCACTCTGGAACACCCACCGCTCCTAAGTTGCTTCCAATCATGCCCATCACTCACATCTCGGTGCGCGGCGCGCGCCAGCACAATTTGCGCGACATCAACGTGCGCATTCCGCGCAATACCCTGACCGTGGTCACGGGCCTCTCCGGCTCAGGAAAAAGCTCGCTCGCCTTCGACACCATCTACGCGGAAGGCCAGCGGAGATACGTCGAAACCCTCTCCGCCTATGCCCGCCAGTTCCTCGACCAGATTGAGCGTCCGGACGTTGACTCCATTGAAGGACTCAGCCCGGCAATTTCCATTGAACAAAAAACTACCAGCCGCAGTCCTCGCTCCACTGTGGGCACCATCACAGAGATTTACGACTATTTGCGCTTACTGTACGCGTCGGTCGGCACACCGCACTGCCCTAACTGCGGACGCCCCATCTCCCGCCAGACGGCGGAACAGATCGTCCAGCGAATCCTCGAACTAGGAATGGGCGAGCGCGTCACGGTGATGGCCCCCGTTGTCCGCGGCCGCAAAGGCGAGTTCAAAGATCTACTCGATCAGCTGGACCAACAGGGTTTCCGTGCCCGCGTCGACGGCGAACTTCGCGACCTTTCCGATCCCGTCCTCCTCGACCGCCGCAAGAACCACACCATCGAAGCCGTCATCGACCGCATCCTGCTGAAGAAACCAAGCGACGATCCAGACCAAAAGTCTGCCGCACCGCATGTGCCAGCCGGCAAGCCCTCCGTCGAAAAGCGCCTCGAAGCCGCAATATCCAAGGCCCTCCAAATGGCCAATGGTCTTGCTCTGGTAGCCGTAGCCGGTGGTCAAGAACAGTTATTTTCCTCCTCCATGGCCTGTCCCGATTGCGGCCTCGACGTGCCAAAACTCGAGCCCCGCAGCTTCAGCTTCAATTCAACCTTCGGCGCATGCCCGGAGTGCCACGGCCTCGGCTCGCTCTACGACTTCGACCCCGCCAAGGTCATTACCGACTGGTCCAAGCCCCTGCTCGACGGCGGCCTCGGACCCGGGTCCGCTTCGCAATATCTCCTCAAGCTCATCCACCTCGCCGCCGACCGTTACCAGATCGACCTCAAGCTCCCGTTTGAAGACCTGCCCGTCAAACACCAGCACATCCTTGTCTACGGCCCGCCAAAGAACGAGGCCCCGCGCACCGGCTTCCACGGCATCCTCGCCTTCCTGCGCGACAGCGTGGAAGAGGCGCGCAGCGATGGCTATCGCGAGTACATGATGACCTACATGTCCGCGACGCCCTGCCCCGTCTGCCGCGGCAAGCGCCTGCGCCCTGAATCACTCGCCGTCAAAATCGGCAGCCTCTCCATCGCCGACTTCACAGCCCTGCCGTTGAATCGCGCACTTTCAGCCGCCATCAACCTCAGCTTCACAGCCCGCGAGGCACTGGTCGCCGAGCGCATTCGCCGCGAGATCGTCGAGCGCCTTGAATTCCTATGCGGCGTCGGCCTCACATATCTCGCTCTCGATCGCAACGCGGCCACACTTTCCGGAGGCGAAGGCCAACGCATCCGGCTCGCAACCCAGATCGGCTCCAAGCTCCGTGGCGTGCTCTATGTTCTCGATGAGCCCTCCATCGGCCTACATCAGCGCGACAATAACCGGCTCATCCAGGCCCTCATTAAGTTGCGTGATCTGGGCAACACCGTGCTCGTTGTTGAACACGATGAAGACACCATCCGCAGTGCCGATTACGTCCTCGACCTCGGTCCCGGAGCAGGCCGCCTCGGTGGATTTGTGGTTGCGCAGGGCACTCCTGAAGAGATCATGGCCACCCCGGAATCGCTCACAGGCCGCTACCTTTCCGGCGCAGCCACCATGCTGCAACGCGCCCACCCGCGCGCCCTCACCGGCAAGTGGATCGTCGTATCCGGCGCTCGCGAACACAACCTTCAGGACATCACCATCCGCATCCCTCTTGGAGTGATGACCGTGGTCACAGGCGTCAGCGGCAGCGGCAAAAGCACGCTCATCAACGACATTCTGTATCGCTCTCTTGCGCAGTCCATCTACGGCTCGCGCGAGGAGCCTGGCGCTCACGAGTCGCTTACCGGCGCGGACCAACTCGACAAAGTCATCCGCATCGACCAGTCCCCCATTGGCCGCACGCCGCGCTCCAATCCCGCCACCTACACGCAGGTCTTTTCCCCCATCCGCGACCTCTTCGCCATGCTTCCCGAATCGCGCGAGCGCGGCTACAAGGCGGGCCGCTTCAGCTTCAACGTCACCGGCGGCCGTTGCGAGACCTGTCAGGGCGACGGCCAGCGCCGCATTGAAATGAACTTCATGCCCGACGTCTACGTACAGTGTGAAGTGTGCAACGGGCGTCGCTATAACCAGGAAACACTCGCCGTGAAATTCAAGGGCTACTCGATTGCGGACGTACTTGACCTCACCATCGAAGACGCGCTCTCGGTCCTTGAAGACGTGCCCAATGTACGGCAGAAATTGCAGACGCTCGTCGATGTCGGCCTTGGCTATGTGCACCTCGGTCAAAGCGCCACCACGCTCTCCGGCGGCGAGGCGCAGCGCATGAAACTTGCGCGCGAACTCAGCAAGCGCCAGACTGGTCGCACGCTCTATCTGCTTGACGAGCCAACCACCGGCCTGCATTTTGACGACGTGCGCAAACTGCTTGAGGTCCTGCACCGCCTCGCCGACCTCGGTAACTCCGTCATCATCATTGAGCACAACCTCGACGTCATCCGCAATGCCGACTGGATCGTCGACCTTGGCCCAGAAGGCGGAGAAGATGGAGGCCGGTTGGTAGGCGAAGGACGTCCCGCAAAAATCGCCGCAAATGCAGGCTCATACACGGGACAATTCCTCAAGCGCTACTACGCTTCCACCAACGGACGCCTCACGCCGATTGATGCGGAAGATGAACCACTCGCTGATGCTATCCCTTCGGAAAGCGCGGAGACTGCGGAGGCGGCGTCATTACCGGGCGCGTCTGCGCAAAGCAGACCCGGCAAAAAGCCAATGCCATCCAAGCCGAAACGCGTCTATCGCAACACTCCCGCTGAAGACGATCTAGCCTCAACACGTGCAAGAACCGGACGGGCTGCGGCGAAGGCCGATACCCCCAAAGTTTCCGGGCCACGGAAGAAGAAAACAGGCTCCGCATGAGCACGCTTCCCGACCACGGTCCGCTCCATGCGCAAGACGACGGATTGCGTGGAGAGGATCCCGCAACCGACACCTTCGAGCAGGATGACTTGCCGGAGCTTCCCACGGAAGATCCGCCGTTGCCATATCAGGCTGCGTTGTATGCGGAAAACAATACGAATGGTTACGGCGAAACTCCGCATGCCGACGATGTTGCTGCTGAACCAATCTTCGTAGCTCCGCCCGCTACGGATGATCAATTGCATTCTGTTGATACGCCAATGCTCTTCTCTGCATGGGAGCAGCCACAAATCCCGCACGTCGTCCGTATTCCGAACTTCGGACACCTTCTGATCCTTGCCATTCTCGTTATTTTTGGTTGGATGTGCGCAGGCCTTCTTACCCTCGGGGCACTTCACTTCAACCTGTACGGCGTGTCGACAATCCAAAAAGCGGTTACGGAAATCCACTACACACTCGGCAGCATGATCGCCGTTTATCTTTCCGCTTTTATTGCTGCGCTCATCGTCTTCCCCATGCTTTGGGGCAAGAGTTTTTTTGCGGGCATTCAATGGAACGGAGAAACAGCATTGCGCCACAGCTTGGGGCTGTTCGGGGCGGCATTTCTCTGCTTCCTGTTCGCCCTTGTAAATGGATTGCTGATGCCCGGTCCCGACAATACGCCCATCGACAAAATCTTCCGCGCACCCGGTGCCGCATGGTTGCTCTTTGCGTTCGGCATCACGGCCGCGCCATTTTTTGAGGAACTGTTTTTTCGCGGTTTTCTGCTGCCCGCACTTTGCACAGCATTCGACTGGACATCGGAGAAGATACGTGGAGTGCCCAGCCTGGCTCCAGACGAAAACGGCCATCCGCAATGGTCGCTTGCAGGTATGGCAGCAGCCTCGCTGCTCACCAGTATCCCATTTGCCCTGATGCACGCGGAGCAAACCGGCTATTCGCTTGGACCGTTTGTTCTTCTGGTCTGCGTCAGCATTGTTCTTTGCTGGGCCCGGCTCAGTACGCGCTCGCTCGCAGCCAGCGTACTTGTGCATGCGTCGTACAACTGCCTGCTCTTCTCATTCATGCTGCTGGGCACAAGCGGGTTCCAGCACCTCGATAAGATGTGAAGAAGCAGGGAACGGGACTAGTAAGGAAGGGGAGCATCGTGAGCAATTCCTTCAAGGACTTGGTGGTATGGCAAAGAGCGATTCAGCTAAGTCTTGCGATCTATAAGCTCACTTCGTCGTTCCCAGATTCCGAACGATTTGGCTTGACCAGTCAGCTTCGTCGCGCTTCCGTCTCTGTCGCGAGCAATATTGCTGAAGGGTATGGACGGTCGAGCAGAGGAGAGTACCTTCAGTTTCTTGGTCCGCACGGGGTTCAAACTTCGAGGTCCAAACACAGCTCGTAATTGCAGACGGACTCGGCTTGGGCAATGTTCCCGGACGTCGCGAAGCTGAATCGCTCTCTGAAGAAGTCAGTCGCATGTTGGTTGCCATCATGGACAAGTTGAAGAAAAAGGCATAGCGGTTACTTCTGTTCCCTGTTCCCTGTTCCCTGTTCCCTGTTCCCTGCGCCCTGTTCCCTGATCCCTGATCCCTGTTCCCTGCTATTTACGGCTTCGCTCCGTGAAACAGCTTGTGGTTGACGTCTGGCCAGAATTCTCGAACGACAAATGACGCCGCGTCGATGCCGATATCCAGTCCCCACTCCTCGCCCGTGTTACCGATACTGCGTTCGCGGCTTGGATAGTAGAGGCTCGACAATCCCGCGGAAGCGCCCGAGCCCACAACTTCACTGAAATTGAATACTTCCCTTCCACTGTCCGATCGAGTGATAACGGACCGGCTCAATGCATAACCTGTCCGCTTAAGAAATCCGCCTCTGCCGAGCGTGTAGTACCGCGTGTCTTCGTGCGTGATCGATGGCACAATGAATTCCACCATGTAGTTCTCGCTGGTCTGGTCCACAGCTGCATGCCAAAAGTAGCGTGCATATCCCGCGGCGCCCTGGTGAAACTCGGGCGTCGCATCCCTACCCATCGAATACCCGGCAAGCAGCGCAGGAATAACGACGGATGAGTAGTCGAACGAATCCTGAGTGGTTTCCATGAACTTGTCCTTCACGGTCTGTGGAGGAAGCTTGGCGTCTGTACTGACGGCGCGGAAGTTGGGGATGAGTCCGAGAATGCGCTTGGTTTGAGGAGCAGGCTGATCAACAGGCTGGCTTTGCGGAGGAGGCGCATTCGGCAAACCCTTCTGTGCCGCTTGCATATCGCAGTCAGCATCAGCCGCAGCATCGCCGGAACAGCCGGGAGCTGCCATTGCTTCCGATGCGCTGCTGGAGTCATTGCCCGAGTCGCTCTTCGAACTCGATGCCGCCAACTCTTGCCCCATGAGGCTCGCGCAAGCGAGAAGGATGCAACTTGTTGACAAGACATACAGAGCAGTTCGACCGATACGCACACTCAAAAATGGATGAAATCGAAAAAGCCTCTGCCCGATGGAGTCTTTCGTGAGGGAAGAAATGAAAACTTTCATGGAGGTTTAGACTCGAAACCCGCAAAAGCGATTCAACCCTCGACCTCGAAAAAAGGAATTTACCGCGCCAGTCCATGACAAAGCTGTCATCTATCTCGCATCCTGAATTCCAAACAGGTGCAAGACCTTGAAACCCGAGCGAATTACAATCTTCTGTGATGACCACTCCAACGCACGCCCAGCAACTGCTTTCACTCCTCGCCCGCACCAGCTTCCGCCTCGGCCAGTTCAAGCTCTCATCCGGCGGCACAAGCGATTACTACATCGACTGCCGCACCACCACGCTGCACGCTGAAGGCGGACGCCTCACCGGGCACTCTGTCCTGGAACTTCTCGAGCACAATGACATCGTGGCAGATGCCGTTGGCGGCCTCACCATGGGTGCCGACCCCATCGTTTGCAATGTAGCCACTGCCAGTGCCTGGCGTGCGCTGTCTCACCCGGCTTCGCCACTACTGCATGGCTTCCTCGTCCGCAAGGCCGAGAAGGCCCATGGCACCGGCCGCCGCATCGAAGGCTTCTGTCGTGAAGGTGCTGCCGTCGTAATTGTTGACGACGTCTGCACCACCGGCGCGTCCACCATCAACGCAATTGAAGCGGCCCGCGAAGCCGGCATGAAGGTTGCCGCGGTTGTTTGCCTTGTGGAGCGGGAAGAAGCAAACGGCCGCCCCGCAGTAGAGGCAGCCGCCGCTGATGCACCGTTCTTCAGTCTCTTCACCGCAGTTGAGGTCCGGGCCGAACACATTCGCCAGCAATCCTGACTAAGCGTTTATTCGGCAGCGAGCGGCGCCTCTGCAGCCCTTCCTTGCCGAAGAGGCGCGTCCAGCTTCCAGAGCTACGCAACCGCTCGCACGGGAGCTTCATACTCCGTCGGCTCACCCACCAGAATCGCCCTCAGCCTCGTCTTGTGCACCTGAATGCGATCCTTGTAGTCAATCACTCCCAGGTCGCGGAATCGGTTCATGAAGAAGCTCACGCGCGATCGGGTCGTCCCGATCATCTCTGCCAGCGTCTCCTGCGTAATCGGCGGAATCACTGTCTGCAATTCATCCGGCTTTCCCAACTCCGCCATCATCAGCAGGGTGCGCGCCAAACGCTTCTCGCTGCAGTTAAACATGTGATCCGCAAGGTCGGCCTGAGTCCGCATTCCGCGAGCCACCAGGTACGCGACGAACCACTCAGAAAACGCTGGATGATCATGCAGCACGCGGACCATCTCGTCCCGGTTAATCTTCAGCGCCGTACACGCGTATACAGCAATTGCCATCGCGTGGCGCGCTACCGGTTTTGCTGCGAGCGCGGCCTCTCCAAAAAGATCGCCAGGAAAAAGAAGGTTAATCGTGGCCTGCTTTCCTTTTTCCGACACCACAGCAAGCTTCGCGCGGCCGCGTTGCAACAGAAACACTGAGTCCGCAGGATCTCCCTGCGTGAAGATGCACTCCTCAGGTTGAAATTCAACAACTCGCTTACCAAGGCCCACGCTCGATAAAAAGGCCGCCGGGCCAAACTTCATATTATGTTCATCGCTCATCATCGCTCCTTGTAAGCGATCCCGCCCGGTTCTTTTGCCAGGTCCATGGGATGTGTTTGGCTGCCGGAAAATCGTTCTGCCTCGGCAGCGATTCAGGGACACAGCGGTACCTCAGCCCGTGCGGCAGAAAGCGCATGGGCAGTAACAAATGAGGAAAACCAGTCAGGTCGTGGATCAATCAGAAAGGTAAATGCCGGCGAGGGATTCTTAGTTGTGGGCTATAAAGCCCGAATCAGTTGCCGGCATCGTGATTGTGTGCGCAGGCGCGATAGTTAAACTTCAGGTGCCTGTCGCGTCGCAGAATAGGATGCTCGAATCTCGGTGGTTGTGCAGGCATCCCGCGAAGATTCCTGCAACCACTCTGTCCAATTCGAAGCAACACATTCCGAATTGGTTGCTCTGGGCGGCACCTTATTGCGTGCACTGCATCCCGTCCTACAAACGCAACATCGCCTGCATCCCTGCGCACACGTTGCTTCTTTAAGCGATAGTTACTGACCGGCGCCTTGGCTGGCTGCGGACTGCGTGGTCTGATCGCCCAGGTTCGAAAGCAGCTGAATCTCTACACGCCGATTCTGCTTCCGTCCTTCCGCAGTTGTATTCGGAGCAACTTCGTGGTCCTTGCCAATGCCAATCAGGTAGAAGCGGTGCGGAGCTACGCCATACTTCGCCGCAAGGTACTGCACCACCGCGTCAGCGCGCCGCTGGCTCAGTTCATAGTTATATTCCGCAGAACCGGCAGAGTCCGTCCCGCCCGTCACTTCCAGTATGTAGCTCTTCGCGTTTCCAAGCTGAGCTGCAAACGTATCAAGCTGCTCCTTGTCGTCCTTCGTCAGCGCAGCCTTGTCAAAGCCAAAATTCACAGTAACGTTGGCGACAGACTTGTAGTTGTCCAGTCCCTTCACCACGCTGTCCAGCGAGTCCGCGCGGTGCACCGCATCATTCGCAGCGGTCTCCGCATCCCCGGCAGACTTCGACGCGCTCTGAGCATTCTGCGTGGCCGTGTTGGCCGCACCCTGCGCCTGTTGAATACCCGTTTGTGCGCGGCCATCTACATCCTGAATCTGCTTGTTGTTAGCCGCGGTCTTGCTGTCCAGTTCGTCGGTATGTTGCACAAGCGGCGCAGTCTGCGTGTGGACATAATTTTTGGTCGCGCACCCCGATACACCCGCCACCACTAAACCTGTTGCAATCGCCAAAGTTCCAAGTCGATACATGGTCATATGTCGCTCCCTTTTTGCCGCAACCTCATGGGGCACGGCGAGTCCTGCTGCCGTCTTCACCGGCATTTCCCACACTTGTCAGATGCACGTTTCCAGCCAAAAGAACACTTAAGCCGTCAAAACTATGTAAACAAAAGAGTTGGTGGAATCGCCTTCCATCTTCGGCCCTGTTCACATGTGCGTATTTTTTACCTGATCCGGTAAGGATTCCCTTCCCACACCAGTCCTCGCTCTCCAGCCGCTATCCTAGAAAGGTGCTCCACGGGCAGCTTCGCCTCTGGACTTCTTACCGAACCTTCCCATGGATCTTCACGAGAAAATCCGCACCCTCCCCACCCAGCCCGGGGTCTACCTCTACAAGAATCCAGAGGGCGAGGTCATCTATGTCGGCAAGGCGAAGAACCTCCGCAGCCGCGTCCGGTCCTATCTTCTTGAAGCCTCTCAAGCCAACGCCAAAACCGGCTCCCTCATGCGCGAGGCAGTCGACATTGAATACATCCTCGTCGCCAACGAGCACGAGGCACTGGCCCTTGAGAACAACCTCATCAAGCAGCGCAAGCCGCGCTTCAACATCCTGCTGCGCGACGACAAAACCTATCCCTACGTCAAGCTCACGCTCGGTGATCGATACCCCAAGGTCTTCGTCACTCGTCGCCTCCGCAAAGACGGCTCGGCCTACTACGGCCCTTATTTTCCCGGCAACCTCGCCTATCGCATCGTCGAGCTCATTCATCGCAGCTTCCTCATCCCCAGTTGCAAAGTCGATCTAAGCCGCTACCATCCGCGTGCATGCCTGCAGTACTACATCCATCGCTGTCTCGGCCCATGCGTCGAGGGCTTCACGACTCCCGAGGCTTATGCACGCGCCGTTCGCGATGCGCAACTCTTTCTTGAAGGCCGCTCCGCTGAGCTTGAGCGCAGCCTCGCCCTTCGCATGAGCGCAGCCGCCGAGGCCCAGCAGTTTGAAGCCGCCGCCCGCCTCCGCGATCAGCTCTCCACCGTCCACCAGCTTCAGGAAAAGCAGCGCATCGCCACCACCGAGCAAGGCGACGACGCTGACGTTTTCGGTTATCACTTTGAGGCAGGCTCGCTCGCCGTGAACCTCTTCCATGTCCGCGCCGGAAAGATAGTCGATCGCCGCGAGTTCTTCTGGGACGACCTCCCCGACCTCCTCGAATCTACCCTCTCGGATTCTTCTGATCCCGCAGAAACTTCGGGTGCCCCCGGTGCAGGGTCCCTGCGGACGGGTCTATGTCCGGGGGGTGGAGATCCCTCGCATTTGGGGACCGGGGATACGACGAACTTCGAACCACCATTCCACGCCGGCCCTGTCTTCTCCGCCCTTCTAAAGCAGCTCTACATCGACCAGCAATACGTCCCCCGTGCCATCCTTGTCCCCAGCGAGTTCGACGACCGCGAAACCCTCGCCGCGCTGCTCACCGAACGCACCGGCCATCGCATCGAAATCGCCGTTCCCCAGCGCGGCGAAAAGCGCTCCCTCATCGACCTCGCCGGACAAAACGCTAAGCAGTCCTACACGCAGCGCTTCCGCGTCCTCGAGCCATCGCGCAAGGCCATCCAGGAAGCTCTAGCGGACGCGCTCATGCTCCCTGAACTACCCCGCCGCATCGAGTGCTTCGACATCTCGCACATCCAGGGCGCGGAAACCGTCGCCTCTCTCGTCGTGTGGGAAGACGGCAAGATGA
>Ga0302319_10005606_pt1 | contig 25179 bp, 15 predicted proteins | sample Bog_T0_2_FD_203319 | JGI IMG/M metagenome (GOLD analysis project Ga0302319, IMG submission 203319) | Peat permafrost microbial communities from Stordalen Mire near Abisko, Sweden - Bog_T0_2 | ecosystem: Environmental > Terrestrial > Soil > Wetlands > Peat | place: Sweden: Abisko, Stordalen Mire...
ATTCACAAAGAACATCCCTCGGGGGCTAAAGCCCAGCGTTTATTTTCAGCCACTTGCGGCACGGCTGAAGCCGTGCCCTTTCAAAACTTCGGCCATTTGGTAGTTTTTCCGCAGCCTGTAAAGCCCACGAGTATCGGCGGTTTCAAGCGGCACGACTGAAGTCGTGCCCTTTCAAAACTTGTCTTTTGTCAGGTGCTGCTCGATTCGCGTCGATCTGATTTATTGAGTTACTTTGTCAGCCAGATTTCGAAGCCCATGTAGTTTTCGTGGATTTCGTAGTGGCTGAAGCTGGCTTCCCAGAGAAGTTCCTGGAATTCTTCTTTGGTGTAGGCGCTCTTGAGCAGGGCGGTTCTGAAGACCAACTTGGTGAATTGGCGGTTGAACCAGGAGAGGCCCATGGCGTCGATGCCCCGGCTGATTTCCTGTGGGGAGGCATTGCGGTTTAGGTCGATGATGACGGCGATGCCGCCGGGCTTGAGGACGCGGGACATTTCCTGGAGGGCTTGAAAGGGTTTGGCGAAGTTTTTAAAGGCGGCGCGGCAGAGGAGAAAGTCGAAGGTTTTGGCAGGGAATGGCATGTCAGAGGCGGAGCCCTGGAGGAAGCGCGCGGGGACTCCGGCGGCGGCGGCGTTTTTGGTGGCGATGGCGACCATGGAGTGGCTGATGTCGAGGCCGGTGATGGCGTAGCGGCCGAGCTTGGCGAGTTCGACGGAGAAGTAGCCGGGGCCGGGGGCGACTTCAAGGATGGAGCTGCCCTGGGGGACTTCGGCGGCGATGCGGCGGGCGAGGTCGACGTAATCCTTCATCATTTCGGCAGTGTTGGCGGCGTAAAACCTGGCGGCGATGCCTTCTATGCCGCGGTCGGCGTGGGGTTTGCGCAGGGCGAGGGTGGTCATGGGGGGCTCCTTTCGGGGGTTGGGTGGGTTGATTTTGAGCGCAGGGGGCTGAGGCCCTTGATTGAAGAACGGTTCAAGCGTTGAATTAATTGGGTGTTTCAGGTTGAAATGGGCGGTCCCCAGGGGCTAGAGCCCATCGCTTCCGGGTAGCTTTTAGCGGCACGTCTGAAGCCGTACCCTTTCAAAGCCCGCTCTGCAAGACGTCTATTCGCAGAAGACGCGGACTTTTGTGGCGCCGGTGTCGCGGGAGTCGACGTCTACGGTGAGGTCTTCGAGGTGGTCGATTAGTTCTTCGAGGTTTTCAGGTTTGATTTGCGAGAGGGTGAGCGGCACGCCGTGGCGGCTGAGGGCTTCGTCGAACTGGTTATGGGCCTGCTGGGGGATGAGGCTGGCGAGACGTACGCCGGCGCGGAGGAGCTGCATGGGGACGCGGACGTTGACGGTGGTGGGGCCTTTTTTGAGGCCGGTCAAGTCGTCGTCGGCCTCAACGAGAACGCGGATGTATTTTGCGCGTGGCTTGAGGGAGACGCCGGAGGTGCTGGTATGTTCGCTGGGACCGGCGGTGGGGCTGGACTCGAGGGCGGAGATGAGTCGCTCGGCTTCGTCGGCGGTGATTTTGCCGGCGGCCAGCATTTCGAGGATTTGGCGGCGGTTGTCGTTCATGGGGTTCTCCTTGCGGGACGGAAATCGATGGGTTGGGGTTCGTACATTCTTGCTTTCCCACCCATTCGCGATGGGGCTGCGAATGGATGGGGCACGAAGGCTTCAATGCTCGATCAGAAAAGGACAAATGCAGGTCCTTCGACTCACCACCCCCAAACTGAAATACGTTTGGGGCCCCTTTCGCTCAGGATGACAGAGCTTTGGGAGGTGGAGAAAATACCCGAAAGACAAATGCGCTAGAGGATGCGAACCAGGATGTGGCTGCCTTCGGCTTGGACGCGTACATCGGTGCCGGGCAGGCCGGAGAGGATTCCCCAGCAGAGTGAGGTCAGGCGCCAGATGTTGGTGTGGATTGCGATGGCGACGGCTACCAGCACCAGAAAAATGATGGGCGAGAGTAACACGATTGGAATCCAGAAGAGGAAGAGCGGAATCCAAAGCCGCGGCATGTGCCAAGTGGAAGTCTGGACGGAGATGACGGCGAAGTTGGGAGTCACTTGAGGGCCTCCAGTGCACGGATGGCTTCTTCGGCGGCGATTTCGCCGGCGGCGAGGCGAGCGAGGATCTCCGCGCGCGATGGTGAGGGGTCAGTCTCAATGAATTGGAACTGGCCGGAGATTCGGTTGAGTCGGGCCTTGATGGTTGGGTAGCTGACGCCGAAGGTCTGCTCCATTTCTTTGATGGAACCGTGAGAGCGGAGGAAGGCTACGACGAAGACCTGGTCTTCGAGGGTGAGTCGGGCGAGTTCGGGGGGAGTGAATAGGCCCTCGACGGCGATTCCCTTCTCCGGGATGCGGACGCGCTCGATGACGAGCGAGCCGCCCTGGGCGATGCGGAGGAGTTCTTGCCAGTCGGAGGTGGATTTGGGATCAGAAGAATTGGAGGGCATGTTTGTCCTGTGTGTCTTTCAACTACAAGACGGATAATAGTAAATATATTTAATTATTGCAAGTGTTTTTATTAATTATTTTGATTTCCTGTCGGCCACTTTCAACTGGATCGCATTTGACGGGTCAAAATTCGCATGGGGCGGAGGAATGAGCCTATTGAGCTGCGCGGTAGCTGAGCGAGTTGTAAACCTGGTTGCGCCTTGGATTCCGGGGCAAATAGAGTACGCAGACGCTTGCGCCGATCTTCTGTTCGTCGTTGGAAGGGCTGTTCCCTTTTATCGACTCGCCGGCGTCGGTTCGGAATTCGTATTTGAGCTCGAAGCCACCCTTTTGATGGTAGGTGCAGTCGGTGATGGTTGCGACGGCCGGCCTGCCCTGGGCAACGAGCCGCCGGGCGCTGCGCATGGTCAGGGCGATTATGAGCAGGGCCGGGACCAGGATCATCTGATACATGAACGGAATCCAGGCCAGGGCTGTTGGCTCTTCCCAGGCGGCCGGATGGTTAATGGAGGGGTTTGAGGGGAGATAGAGGATTGGCAGAGGATCGGACACGCGAAAGGTCTGGAGTTGCATGGAAGCGCGGCCGGTGAACTGTGTTCCATCCACCAGGAAGGAATAGAAATACTCGGATTTCGTTTGTTTATCGATCTTTCCGATGACTTCGCTGCTGGTTTGGCGAAGCGCGGATTTTGTTTGCAGGAGATGGGAGGCGTGGATGCCGGCCCAGATGGCCTGGGCAACGGCAAGGACGAGGACGATTACCAGCGCGACGGCCAGCTGAGTCCCTTTTTGCGCAAGGCGAGACTTGCGGGGGAGCGGGCCGGCGAGCTCGTCTGGAATTACCAACTGAGGTCGTCCTGATCGCCTTCGTCGGGGGCGCGGGAGATGCGGGTGAGTTCGCCGCGGTCGAGCCAGAGCAGGTTGCAGTCGCCGCAGGAGTCGAGGATGACGTTGCCGGGGCCGGCGTAGAAGTGGGTGTCCATGCGGTGGTGGCACTGGGGGCACTGGATGGCGCGCTTGAGGTCGTCGTGGTCGGGCGGGGCCTGGACGGCGGGTTGGTCTCGGTCTTGCTTGCGCTCTTCAATGAGCGATTGGAGTGCGGGCATGGGGAGAAGCAGGCCGTGGCACTGGGTGCAGAAAAGCAATGGAATTTTGGAGATGGAGGCCTGCGTGAGGGGGAGGCTGCAGATGGGACAGGCCTGCTGGGAGGGGGCGGCGTCGCTGGCGATCTGGACGCCGTCGTCCTGGTCGCCGGGGTAGAAGGCGGCGTGGCAGTAGTCGCAGACGTAGCCTTCGGTATCCGGCCTGGGGGTGATGGGTGCTCCGCAGGCGGGGCAGACGGTCGGGGAGGTCACTGGGGCTGACCGCACTCGGCGCAGAACTTGGCGCGGGCGGCGATGGGCTTGCCACAATCGATGCAGAACTTGGTGTCGGTTGACGGGGTGGCTGCGGGTGCGGCTGCAACGGGGGCGGCGGCGGGCTGCTTGAGCGAGGCGGCGAGGACCTGGGCTACGGCTGCTCCGGCACCGAGGCCCATGCCGACGCCAGCGCCTCCACCGGTGTTGGCGGCGGCGAGGTCGAGGGATTCCGCGGCGGCGTATTGGGTGTAGCGGCTGACGTCGCCGACCATGCTCATGCCGATGCGCTGGTCGAGGACTTTAGCTAGCTCGTCGGGCAAGGAGACGTTTTCGACGTTGAACTGGTTGAGTTCGAGGCCGAGGGCGGCAAAGGCAGGCTTGAGCTTTTCGACGATTTTGGCGGCGAGGACGGACTGGTTGGCGGTGAGATCGAGGAAAGGGAGTCCGCTGGTGGCGAAGGTCTGGGTGATTTCAGCGAGGATGGTGTCGCGAAGCTGGCCTTCAAGGTCGGCGGCGAAGTAGCACTCGCGGGTTCCGCTGACCTGGTTGAAGAAGAGGCGGGGGTCGGCGATTCGGTAGTTATAGATTCCGAAGCAACGGAGGCGGACGGCGCCAAACTCCTGGTCGCGGATGGTGATGGGGGTTGCGGTTCCCCACTTCTGGTCGATTTGCAGGCGCGTCGAAAAGAAGTAGACCTCGGATTTGAAGGGGGACTCGAAGTCCTTGTCCCAGTTCATGAGGTCGGTAAGGATGGGGAGATTTCTAGTGGAGAGCGTGTGGAGGCCGGGGCCGAAGATGTCGGCGATTTTGCCTTCGTTGACGAAGGCGGCGACCTGGGACTCGCTGACGGTGAGCTGGCCGCCGTTCTGAATTTCGAGGTCCTGCATGGGGTAGCGGAAGGCGAGGATGCCGTCCTGGGGCTCGTTCCACTCAATGACGCTGATGAACTGTTTGGACAGGAAGCTGATGAGGCTCACGGGGAATCTCCTGAGTTTGAACGTAGCATGAGAGGAAATGGGGGGGTATAGCACAAAGGGAGGAGGGGTATCTGCATAGTTAGGCTGGGCGGGTTACTTTGGTGGGGATGAATCGATGGCCAGGGGCGGGGGAACAATGCTGGTTGAGTCATGGTTTCCCACCCATTCGCGATGGAACTGCGAATGGATGGGGCACGGGGCATTTTTGATGGGTCTGAGAGTGCGATTATTGCCGTTGCAGCTTTATGGGACGCGGCAATGGGTTGGCGAGGGGCTTTAGGCGGGACTGCTCGGTTTCGAGCTTCATGCGGTCGGTTACGTCGACCAGGCGCTGGGATTCAAGGCCGTTGCGTTTGGCGACGATTTTGTAGTCGAAGGGAATGGTGGAGAGGCCGCCGCCGAGCTCGTGGACTTCGAAGCTGGTGGGGGTCTTGTTGGTTACGTAGAGGCCTTTGCAGTCTCCGCCGGGGGTGAGGAAGACGTGGTATTCGATGCCGGTGTTGACGGTGTCTGCGAAGGCGGATTCGACGGTGACGGTGGCGGAGCCGTTGCTGAGCCGCGCGGAGCCGTAGTCTTCGATCCAGTTTTCTGCGGATTGGACGGAGTAGGTTTCGAGCTGACGGGCGCCGTCTTTGCTGGGGACGATGGACTTGACCTGTCCGGTGCAGGAGAGGTTTCCGGACTGGTTGAAGCCGCAGGTGCCGCCGGGTCCGCCGATACGCATGACATTGGCGATGGGGGCGGCGTTGCCGGTGGGGCCACCGGGGGAGTTGTTGAGGACAATGATGGTCGAGATCGTCGAGCTGTCGTTGTAGAAAACGCCGGCGTAAGAATTGTCGGCGGTGGCGATGAGAGCAGCCGAGTTCAGGACATTGAGATTATTGGGTGCGTCGGCCCACACTCCAGGGTTAAATCCGTCGGCGAAATACAAGGAGTTGAAAGAGCTGCTTTGCCCGCTTGGGGCGCTGAGAGTTCCTAACACCCCAATTGATTCAGCGATTTGCGAAGCAAGGCCTTCGATCGCGATTCCGGCAGTTGAATTGAAGGCTTCGATTGCGGGTCCACCCGTGTCTGACTGAACAGCTTCATCGCCGGAGAGTGAGAGTGAGCCTTGAATGGTCTGGCCCTGGCTGAAGGTATTGGCTGCCCCGAGCTGGGCGTAGTTGTTTGTGAGGTTGGGGCTGGAAGCGATGGCGGAAGAGATATCGGAGACGAGCGTTGTCTCATTGAGCCCGACGCTGGCGGCTCCGGCGGTGGTGGTGGCGGTTAAAGGGCTCGCGGCGGAGACGCTGGCGACGGTTCCGGGGAAGGTTTGATTGGGTGCGAAGTTTATGACGCCGTTTCCGGCGATGGACAGGACATTCCGGCTTGCGGCGTAGGGGCTTGCCTGGTAGTGGATTTCGAGTTGGCCGCCTGGATTGGCGGTGTTGCTGTCGACGTAATTTGCGAGGATTTTGAAGGTGGATGTGATTGGGGCGTTGTAGCTGGTGGAATAGGCGCTGTCGCTGAGTTGGATGAGCTGGGAGCGGTGGCTGGATTCAATGGTGGCTGTCGCCAACGGAGGCAGATTGAGAATGCCCGCGACGTTTACCGAGCCTCCCACGTCGAGGGTGGCGGCGGGGTTGGGCTGGTTGATGCCGATTCCGGCTGTTCCCTGAACGATCTCGGAATTCTCGATGGTTGCGGAGTCGGTCCAGAGGGGAATTGTGCCAGCGGTGCCTGATCCGAGGACGGGGCCGTCGAGATTGGGCTGCTGGGCCCCAGCGGCTCTGGAGGGTGGCGCGTGGGGGGCGGCCTGGGCGAATGTCTGGATGAGGGCCTGCACATGTGCGAGCTGGTCTTGAGTTTGAACCAGTTGCTTTTGTGTAACGAAATCAGCGGCATGATGTCCGGCGAGGGATTGGGCGTCTGCGGACTCCATGGCGTAGGGGACGCTGGAGAGCAGGGCGCGGGTGGGTTCTTCGTCACGATCGATACTGATGCCGAGCCAGCGGGCGGCTCCGGCGGCAAAGACGGATTGGGGCAGGCCCGCGGCGGTGGCGGAGCCGAGGAGGATGGAGTAGGAGCCGTCTTCGGCAATGTTGACTTGCTGGGTCTCGGTCCAGAGCGGATCGCCACCTTCAGGGGCGGCGTAGATGCGGAAGACGAGCTCAGCATTGTCTCCGGAGCGGGTGGGGAGCTTGCCGGAGTAGCGGATTTGCTGGGGAATGATTGACACCGGGGTTGCCGTCGCAATGTCTGAGGTCTGGGCTGCATCCTGTGCGAAGACAGGTGAGGAAGCGCCAATGACGAGGGGAGTGACAATGAGCGCACACACCAGCTTTGGGAGGAGTTGCCCAGGAATGAGCAACAGAATGCTGCTTGAAAAATTCATGCCGACCTCTTTTCTTGAATTGCCGGTTGAGTCCGGCCAACTTGGGGAGCTGCGTGGATTGGGCAATTGTATTGTAGGTCGAGGCGAGGTTTTTGTGGCGGGGATTTTTGGGGGATTTGAAGAGGCCGGGGCGGGATGTCCACGCGACCGCCTGTGAGAAATGCGGACTGTGATGCCGGATCGATTCTATTGATTTTGTGCGGGGGACGAGCCCCCGGCCTACCGCAGGCTGGAACTTTTATGGGACGGTGAAGGGGCGGAGGCCGTCGGTGGGAAAGATTCCGGTGGGGGTGGTGGCGGTGGAGGGCTGGGCGCGGAACATGTAGTGGATGGAGAAGCCGGCGTTGACGGAGGTGTAGTTGCGGGAGTTGTTGGCGCTCAAGAATCCGCCGGCGAACCAGTGGGGTCCGATCTGGTAGGCGACGTTGCTGCGAAGGTCGTAGTTGGGGCCGACGCTGGTTTTGGCGGGGAGCATGGCGTTGTTGAGGGCTGTTTCAAGAGCCTTGTCGACGGCCAGGGGCCAGAGGGGGGTCTGATTCTCCTGGAAGGCCTGAACGCCGAGGCTGCCGAGGACGTTGTAGTGCCAGCGGGAGTTGACGTGGCCGACCCAGGTGAAGGGGATGTTGGCGAGGAAGTAGGTCTGGGGGCTGAAGTAGCCGCCCATGCCGTGTGTGAAGGCGTCTTCGTTGTGGGTGTAGTGCATGCCGAAGAAGTTGGCGCCGATGCTGAGGTTGCCGTATTCGGGAACGGTTTTTAGACGCCAGTAAGCGCCGCCTGAGCCGTCGATTCGGGTGTTGGTCTGGACGTTGTAGCCGGTGAGGTATTGGCCGCCTACGCCCAGGTAGAAGCCGGACTGCTCGTCGCCGTGGGCGAACTGGACATTGCCCTGGTTGGCGACGACTCCGCCCCAGATCTGGCCGAGGCTGCCGAGGTTGTCGCCGCTGGGGTCTCGGAGTCCGGCGTAGGAGAGCTGGGTATCTTTGACGGGGTCGCGGCTGAAGTTGAGGGTGATGGGGCCGTTGGCGGGCTTCCACATGGCGCGGCCGGTGAAGGTGGCGACAAGGAAACCCTCTGGGGTGTAGCCGGCGGCGATGGCCAGGTGGGGGAAGGCCAGTTGCAGCTCTCCGCCGATGCCGACCGAGTTCTGCTGGGCGGGCGGGGTGGTGGCGGTGGCGGTAAGGGTGCCGATGGGTTGGGGGATGGTGACGAGGGCTGAGCCGGCGGTGGTGGATTCGAGGACGGTGATGACGCTGGTGCCGTCGGCTGCTCCAGAGTCAAGGAAGACGGGGCGGGCGACGAGGGTGAGGCGGCCGTTGTAGCCAAGGGGCATTGAGGCCTCGAAGGTGGCTTCAAGGGCGGCCAGGTGATCGTAACCGAGGCTTCCGGAGCGGTAGTTGATAACGCCGCCGCCGCCCATCCAGGGGCTGTAACCGGACTCGATGGAGCGAAGCTGCATTTCGGCTTCGTCGCGGGGGCTGACAGGAACGGGTTCGCGCTGGACACGGACCCAGGGCCCGCGCAGGGGGGGCAGATTGCGCTGTTCTAGCTCCTGATCGGTCAAGCCAGTGTCGGTGGTGGGTGCGGGAGTGGGGGCGGGGAGATCATTGGGGGACTGGTCTTGCTGGGGATAGGGAGCTGGCTGCTGAACTTGCTGAGTCGGGGCCTGACTTGGGGCTTGGTCGAGCGTGGGCTCGCTGGACTGCTTGAGTTTGGGGGTGCGCTTTGGCTTGTAGACGCGCTTGGTGGCGGAAGGCTTGGGCGGCGGCGGAGCAGACAGGGGGATTGAGCTGTCTGGCTGCTGAGCGGGCTGCTGCGGTTGCTGCTGCCTGGGGGCGGAATATGCGCCGGTTGCGGCTTCCTGGGCGGACGGCGTGTATTGGGTGATGTTGAGCTGGCTTGAATTGGGCGGAGGAGTGCGCAGGCTGGGCAGCGGGCCGACGGCCGAGTTTACGGATGAGTTGGGGAGGGTGTGGATGGCGGATGCGGAGCCCTGGGTGAGCTGGCCATCGGTCTGGTCGGCAAAAAGCGCCTGGGCCTGGGCGGCGACCGGGCCCATGGGCTGGGCGGTGATGCGCAGGCTGGGCGAGGGATTGGGAGCGCCGGTGGGGGCGCCGGGGGTCCAGACGGGGGGCTTGGCTTGCGCGCCTTGGGAGCGGTTAGGCGGGGCAATGGAGTCGACGGTTTCGTCAGACGGGGGCACGTTCATTTTGCCCATGTATTGGGAGTTGTCGGGGGCTGCGGGCCTGGATTTTGAGCCAGTGTGGACCTTGTTTCCGGCTTGCTGCTGCTTGCCTGTGTGGGCTTTGCTGGGGGTGGGGCTGGGAGTGGGGATCTGATTTCCGGTGTGAAGGTAAGAGCCGGAGGGGACGTTGGCGGGGAGAGGCAGGAGGTCAGCGCTCTGACCGGAGCTTTGCGCGACGAAGACGGGGGCTGGCTGAGGGGCGGGCCGGATGGAGCTTTGCGGCACGGCGTAAACGGGGGGGCTGTTGGAGTTGGTTCCCTGCCCTGCGGGGGTTGTGCCGGGATTGATATCAGAGGGCATGGGGAGAGGGTCAGAGGCGGACTGGCTGAAGCGGTTGGGCTGGGTTTGGACAGGCTGTGCCGAGGCCGCGGGCGGGCCGGAAAGCGAATAAGAACTGCCACCGGTTGCGCTGCTGTAGGAGGGCAGCGGGGCGGCGGCGGGGTTCTTGATGGCGGGGTCGTTTCGGGGGTCGAGGAGGCGCTTCATGTCGCCGGGCCGGGGTGCGGTGTAAGAGCCGGCGGGGACGAGGCCGCTGTCGAGGCGCTGGGCGGTTGCTCCGGGAGGCATGGCAGCCAGCGAGGCGCGCCAGAAGTCGGCGGCGCGGGCGGTGTTGCCGCGGGCCTGCTCGAAACGGGCGGCTTCAGCGAGGATCTGGGGGTCATTGGGGAAACGGGCCAGGGCGAGGCGAAGCCAGGCTTCGGCCTGGGGTGTGTCCTGCGCGCCGAGAGCAGCGCCGATGGCACCGACGAAGTCTCCGGAGGCGGCTTGCTGCATGGGGATGGTCTTGAAGAGGGCGAGAGCGTCGGCGGGGCGGCCGACCTTGGCGTAGGCGCCGGCAACCGCGCCGCGGACGGTCATGTTGTTGGGGTAGTTCTCAGACGCGGCTTGAAGGATCTGCACACCGCGGAGGAGATAGCCGTTGTTGAGGAACAACTGGGCGCGGCGGACGGCGAAGTTGGCCCACAGGGTGGTGAGCTGATCGCGCTGGGCGGCAGTGAGATCGGTGCGGGTGTCAAGACTCTGGAGCACGGAGTAGAGTTCTTTGTCGTTGCCAAGGTTGAAGAGCAGCCAGGCGTGCTGGAGTTCGAGACCGGAGGGCGCGTTGCCGCGATGGAGGAGGTAGAAGTTCTCAACGCGGTTGAGATATTCGGTGGCCTGGGCGGTGTCGCCGAGGGAGAGGTAGAGGCTGGCTTCGCCCTGTTCGAATTCGACATCGGCCTCGAGCTGGGTGCGCACGTCGGGGGGAATCTTGTTGATTTCGGCGAGGGCTTCGGCGTTGCGGTTGCTTGCCATCAGGGAGAAGACGAGGCCTTTCCAGGCGTCGGAGGCTTCAGAGTGGGGGGCATTGGCGGAGAGCTGGACCTGGTTGGCGCTGGCTTGTAGCGGGGCTTTTGGCAGCGGCGCGGGGGCGGGGAGGGCTTTGGGCGCGGTATGGACGGCGGGTGGCGCTGCGCGGACTACGAAGTTGGCAGGGCGGAGCCAGGCGTAGGCACTGAGCAGGCGATTATGGGGGTTGACCTGAAGGGTGGCGTAAACGAGGCGCGGCTGAGAGTAGGAAGCGCTCGCGTAGCGCGGATAGGGGCCGGAATCAGATTTTTCGGCTTGGAGCGTGTGCTGGCTTGCGCTTTGGTTTCTGGGACGCGTGAAGGATTGGGGGACATAGACCGGCGCTGTGGTCTGGCTTTGCGTATAGGCGGGGGGCGCGGGCAGCGGGTTGGGATCGAGGGACGAACTGGGGGTCTGCAGAGCCTGTGGCGGGGTGACTATGACGGGAGCGGAGCCGTTGTAGGGGTCAGCGCCGTAGGCGGGCAGCGCGGGGACCTTGGTGGTTTTGGCGAAGGGCTCGTAGTTGGGATCCAGGAGATGTTGCAAGTCGGCGGCGGTAACGGCGCGACGGGCACGGGTGTCCTGGTCGGGATAGAGGAGGACGTGGGCGAGCTTTTGCGTGGGTGAGGCGGAGGGCATGGCGGCCAGCGAGGCGCGGTAGTAGTCGGCGGCGCGCTGGTTGTCTCCGCGAGCCTGCTCGTAGCGGGCGGCGAGTTGGAGGATGGAGGCGTCGCGGGGAAAGCGCTGGAGGGCCTGGCGGAGCCAGATTTCGGCCTGATTCTTGTCGTTTGCGGCGAGCGCGGCACCGATGGCGCCCTGGAAGTCTCCTGCGCCGGCATCTTGCATGGGGATGGTTTTGTAGAGGGCGAGCGACTCTTTGGCGCGGCCGACCTGCACGTACCCGCCGGCGACTGCTTTGCGCACGGCGAGGTTGTCAGGGAAGGCCTGGGCGGCGGCGTCAAGGATATCGACGGAGCGCTGCAGGTTGCCGTTGTCCATGGCGGCAGCGGCGCGGCGGACGCTCCAGTTGGCCCAGATGTCCTGGACGGTTTCGCGCTGGGCAGCGGTCATGTCGGTGCGGCTGCCGAGGCGCATGAGTTCGGGATAGAGGAGGCGGTCGTTGCGGGTGTTGAACAGCAGCCAGGCGTTCTGGATTTCGATGGCGGCGGGCGGGTTGGTGTGGAGCTTGGCGTAGTGGGCCTGGACGCGACTCATGTAGTCGACGGCGTGGGCCGCGTCTCCTGTGGCGGCGTAGAGGCTGGCTTCGGTCTGGACGAACTCGATGTCGGTTTCAAGGACTTTGCGGACATTGGCGGGAATGACGGCGATTTCCTGAAGGGCCTCGGAGTTGCGATTGGTGGACTGGAGGGCGGCAATGAGGCCTTTCCAGGCGTCGACGCGATCAGGATCGGCGGAGAGGACGTGGTGGTAGAGGTCGTAGGCCTTCTGGGTGTCATTGCGCAGGAGGTAGATTCCGGCGAGCTGGAGGTCGAGGGCGACGCTGGGCTGGCCGCCGGTGAGGGACTGGATTTTGGCGGCGCGTTCGAGGAGGCCCTGGGCGACTTCAAACTGATTGGCCTGCTGGTAGATGGCGCCGAGCATGGTGAGGAAGCCGGGATCGCCGAGGGCGGCCTCGTAGGTGGCGGGCGGCATCTTCTGGACGTCGTCGATGGCCAGGGTGTCCTGGCCCAACTGGTGATGGGCGCTGACCAGGGCCATCCACGCGGAGAGGTTGGCTGAGTCTTCGCTGAGGATCTGATCGTAGAGGGTGACAGCCTGGTCGTATCGCTTTGCCTCCATCAGAATTCCGGCGTATTCGAGGCGGGTGTCTGCCTTGAGTGTGGCGCCGTTGTTGGGGAATGGGAGGGCGAGGGCCTGGGAGAGGACGCGCTGGGCGTCGGCGTTGCGATTTTCCGCCTGATAGATGGTGGCCAGGGTGCGGAGATATTCAGGGTCGCGGGTGAGGGCCGCTTTGACCGACGCGGGGAAACGGGCCTCGACGGCGAGGGCCTTGTCGTTCTGGTTGTCGCGGGCATAGCAGAGGAAGAGGCCGCGCCAGCCGTCAGCGGAGCCGGGTTGCGCTTTGACGAGCTGGTCGTAGATGAGAGCAGCGCCGGCGTATTGCTGCTGCTTGACGAGCAGGCCGGCAAGACCGTTGAGCGCCTCAGGGGAGCGGGGCTTCATGGACAGGGCTTCGCGGTATTTGGCGCCAGCCACGTCGAAGTCATTCTGGTCGAAGGCCTGCGAGGCCTGGCCCATGGTGAACCAGAAGCGGGAGGTGGCGAGGGCGTCCTGGACGGTGCGTTCTTTGTATCCGTTTGCCTCGGCCTGGGTGAGCCAGGTGACGGCCTCGGCGAAGTTCTTCTGCTGCATGCGCAGGAACCCCATGCCGGCGGCGACGCGGCCGTTGGTTGGTTCCTGGTCGAGGATGGCCTTGAAGCGGGTCTCGGCTTCGTCAAGGTGCTTTGCGTTGAGAGCTGCAAAGGCGGCCCGCTCGGCGGGGGTGCGGGCGATGCCGGAGTTCATCTGGGCGAGCTTGGACTCATCTTCCTTGAGGGCGGTGGTTAGCTGAGTATCCTGCGGATGTTCCTTGAGGTAGCCGCGAAGTTCGGCAGCGGAGGCGGGGTTGGCGGAGTCCCAGATGAGAGCCTGGCGGAGGGCGGTCTGGGCGTTCGAATCCCTGGCGTGCTCGTGGAGGATGCGAATGCCATCGGCGCGGGTTTTGGGCTCATAGGTGAGCATGGTGCCCAGTTCGACGGCGAAGCGCGGGTCGCCGGGGTTGCGGTCGGCGAGGGCGCGCATGGCGGCGATCGAATCCGATTTGCCGTTGGCGGTGCCGTAGAGGGTCTGATAGTAGGCCAGGGCGATGTCGCCGTCGGGTGGGTGGTCGCCGTAGAGCTGCTTGTAGATGCGCATGGCATCTTCAACTTTGCCCTGCCGGGCGAGTTCGCCGGCGTGACGGAGCTCGGCGCTGGCTGACCCGGTGCTGGCGAGGGCTTCGATCTTGGCGATATTGGGGTCTGAGGGGCTGGCCTGGCGGAGGCGATCGAGCGCGGGGCCGGCCTTGTCAGAGCCGATGAGTTTCAGGTCGCGGGCCAGTCCGGCGAGGGCTTCAACGTTTTTGGGGTCGGAGAGCAGGACCTGCTGCCAGACCTGAATGGCGAGGTCGGGGCGGCCGCGCGACTCCAGCGCATGACCTTTCTCGACCATGAGGGTTCGGGTGGTGCCGGGCGAGTCGGCTGGGGCCTTCCCGGGAGCATTTTGGGCGAGTGCGGGCAGCAGCGCCAAAAGCAGGCAACCCGCCGCCATCGAACCCTTCCACAACGCCCCGCAGCCAACCGTCATCAGCGCTTCCATTCTACGTTCAATTCCCCGCCTGAGCCAAACCGGAATCTGGCATCGATAAAGCCGGTAGCAAACAGGGCAAGATTCTGATCGTAATATGCCAAGTCCTTTCCGTACAATCCCGTGGCCGCGTCGCGCATTCTGCCGATGCGGACGGTTTGCCGGGCGCTGACTCTGGAAGAGTCGGGGAAAGCTCTCAGATAGGGCAGCACGGCAGCCGAGAATCCTACAGGTCCATCTTGCGCCAAAGGAATGCCCTGGTCACTTACCTTTTCAGGGGGGGCATCATGATCGGCAAGGTAGGTGCTCATGCCGGGGATGGCGGAGAGGACCTGGGCGCGGATGGATCCGGTTCCATCGAGCATGCCGGCCCAGAGGTAGACGCGGATGGCGTCGTAGCTGCCGCCGGGGACATTGCTATCGGCATTTCCGGTGGACATGGGGGGCGCGGGGTAGAAACCGTCGCCGGGGATGTAGGTGATCCAGTCCATGGCATAGCCGTTGCGGGCGCTTCCGGCAAGCATGCGGGGAATGTTGAGGGCGATCTGCTGCCAGGGACCGGCGGGGTCGACGGCGGCAAAGCGCTGGAAGATGAACAGCGGCATGTAGCTGGGATTGAGGGTGGTGATCTGGTTGTGCTGAAAGCCGGAGGGGCCGGGGAGCAGCATGGGACCGAATCCGTTGAGGTTGGCGACTTCCCTTTGCGAGATCAGGCTCATCAGAGCGCGGCCGGTGCTGGTATAGGACGGCGCGTTCCACAGGCGGCCGGCCTCGATGAGGTCGTAGGCCATCCAGACATCGGCGTCGGAGGCGGGGTTGGGGTCGATGGTCTTCCATTGGCCGTCGGGGGCGCGGCCCCAGAGCCAGGAGGGGAGGTGGGTGGACAGGTCGTTGCCGGCGAGGTTGGCCTGGGTCCAGGAGAAGATGCGGTCGAAGGCGGGACGGTCATTGTCGACGAGAGCGAAGAACATGGCATAGGCCTGGCCCTCGGAGGTGGTGCGGTCGCCGCCGGTGTGGTCGATGACGCGGCCCTGGCTGTCGATGAAGCGGGCCTGGTAGGCGTTCCAAAGGGTCCAGGCGCCTTCCTTGCATCCTCCGGTGGGACAGAGGGGGAGAATGAGGACGAAGAGCAGCGAGGGTTTGCCGAGTCGGTTAATCCAGTGGGTCATTGAATGACTCTCCATTCTTGGGGGTCAAGAAGGGTTTTGTTGTTTAGACCCTGGGTGCGGGGTGATTGTGTTGGTCCAGGGGGAAGTAGGCGAGAAAATCCGCAGGGGCTAAAGCCCAACTTCGATTTGGAGTGCTTTTCGGCACGACTAAAGTCATGCCCTGATACAAAACCTTCGATTCTTGACTTCTCAATCACAGTGAGGCCACCTGGAATGCCGGATCTTGAAAGGAGAATCGGCTCTTCGGTGTTCGAAGAGCCGTTCGTGGTGAAATCGATCCGCGGGCCGGCGTAAGGAATTTTCTAGTCTCCACTCATTTTGAGGCGAGCCCTGGCCTTGTTGCGCAGCCATTGCCTGGTCCAGACTGCGATCAGGAGGGACAGCAGGATCATGACGACCGGCACCACCCAGGGGATTTCCATGAACCACAGGGTCAGGCGCGTCCACCAGGGCAGGACTCCGACGTGATAGACGTCGGCCCCGATGCGGAAGGACTGGAACTGGGTGCCATGGAGCACCGAGACCGAACCGGAGATTGCAGAGGACTGCTGGACGTTGATCAAAGCCGCCATGAAGGTCTCAAACGAGGCGGCATCTTTGAGGTGAATGGCGACGACGCTGCGGTCTCCGCCGGGGCCATAGGGCGACTTGATGCCTTCGATGACGGAATCGGGTGTGCCGCCGGCGGTGAGGTCGCCGCTCTCGGTGTGTTCATTGGACTGAAGCTTCCACCAGGCTTTGTGGAGGGGGGCGAAGAAGCCCTGGGTGTCGCGCACTGTGACCTGGCCGCTGCGCAGGGCGACGGGGAGAGCGCTGCCGAGTTTGTCGAATCCGGGCTGGTCGTCGCCGGTGCCGATGATGAGGAAGTCGGTGCGGGCGCCGTCCTGCATGGTGTCTGCCGAGGCGACGGTAACGCGCAGGGCCGGGAAGCCGGTTTGGCGGCTGAAATGGCCCATCAGGGTGACGAAGGTTTCAATCTCCTGCTCTGTGGGTACGGCGGGCAGGACTACCGTGGTCTCGCCGAGGTCGGCAATGCGGGTGAAGGGGAAGCCGGCATTGGCGAAGATTTCGAGATTGGGCATGGGCGCGTAGTGGGGGTAGCCGCGCAGATCGAGGTAGGTATCGCGAAGGATGGACGCCTGCATGTTGATGGGCGTGGTGTCCTGGCATCCGCCTTTTTTGAGCAACTGGAAGGTGAAGTCGAAGGAAAGCGAGTTGGAGAAGGGGCGCAGGTTGACGACCGGGACGGGAACATCGACGGACATCTTGCGCGACGCCTCCTGACCGGGAACCAGCGGAACCGAGCCGAGGAACGCGTTGTTGATGCGCACCTGCATGGAGGAGATGGGACCGATGGGGATGGAGTTGTAGCGATAGACGAGGCGGAGAAGGGCGTTGCGATTTTCAGAGTAGAAGATATCGGGCGCGATGCGGAAGTAGACGTTGAGCGGGGCCGAGCCATCGCCTTGAAGCTGGTCGGTGGTGGCGTAGTCCCAAAGCGCGATGCGCTGATCGGTCTGCGCCCAGCGGGGCGCGTCGTCCGGCTTTCGGATATCGGGCAGGCGGAAACTGTCAATGGCGGTCTGTGCGCCGTTGAGCATATCGCTGTGCAGGGCGACGGCCTGTGCGGCGATCAATGCCTGGTCGGCATTGGCGCCGGCAATGACCAGCACCTTGCTGTAGGGGTCGTTGGGGTTGGTGCGCATGGCCACGGTGGGCGCATTGACATCGGCCAGATTCAAGCCTGGGGGCATATTGGCCGAGCCGTCGGAGATGACGATTGCGTTGCCCTGGGGAAGTTGGCCGATGTGCACCGGAAAGCGGACGGGGCGGTTCTCAGAGATGAGGCCGAAATAGCTGGAGACGACGCCGGCGGCCTGAATGGCCTTGAAGCTGGGTGCGGAGGCGAAGATGATGGGGATGCTGAGGGGCTGAATGACGGCCGGATCGAGAAACGGCATGGGAAGCTGCTTGAGATCGTCGGCCAGGGGGAGCTGATCGCCCTCGATGTCGAGGAAAGTGTTGCGATGGACACGGGCCCAGAGGGTGGTGTTGGCCGGGTCTTCGCAGACCATGGTGTAGTGTCCGATGAACTCGATGGTGAGGTTGTTGCTGTGGACAAGAAGCTCGGGAGGGATGGTGAATTCGGCTTCAGCATCGCGCGGATCGGAGCCGCCAAGCTGGCCCGGTGTGGGCTGAACGGTGGCGAACAGGGTGCCGTTCATCATGAGCTTGATGTGGCTGAGCTGCGGCAGCAGGCTGGGAGAGAAGGCGTAGTAGATGCGAATTTTGGCGGAGCGAACGACGTGGGTCTGGGGGAGGGTGAAGTAAATCTCGTGACGGCTGTCGATGCCGTGCATCTCAATCTGCGGCGAGCCGGCGTCGTTGAGGGTGAATGAGTCACGATACTTTCCGGGAGGGACGGGCGGCCCTTTGTCGATGGGGCCGGTCTCAGGGCCGGGCAGAGCGGAGTTGTCGAGGACGGGCGGTGTCTGAAGCTGGCCCTGGCCGAGGCCTTGACCCGGGCCTGGATCGCCGGGCTGCTGGGCGTGGAGGATCTGCGCGAACGAGAACAGCGCGCCGGCAAGCAGGAAGAGGACTGCGGAGTGGGCGGCAGAAAGTGTGCCGGGCTTCTTTTTTGCTTTTTTGCCATCGCCGCCGACCAGGCTTTTGAATGTCTGCGCGAGTCCGATGAAGGCGATTTTGAAGATGCGGCCCATGCTGCGCATGGGGTCATCGACCTCACGCGACTCTCCCCAGCCGAGCCAGGAATCGGCACGGGAGTAGAGCACCATGGTCAGGACTTCCTGTTCTGCGATGGTCAATTCCTGGAATTTTGCGCGCAAGACCGATCCTTCCGAGGAGACTACGGTGGCGGGTAGTTCTGTGCTGACTCCGGGCAGGGGGAAGGCGAGTCGGATCAGGCTGAGCGGCTCCATATCCACCGATTCAGAAAAGCGGATGCTGGTGCCGCCGGAGGACATGTCGATGGTCTCGCCGGCCAGCAGGCGACCGTCTGGAGTGCGGGCCATGATGGGGGTGACGATGTTGATGCGAACGGTGGTGCGGAGCTGCTTCATCTCTCGCGCGACCGCAGTGCAGACGCCAAGGATGATGATGTTGAAGAAGCACCAGATGGCATTCATGATGACGGTGCCGGGGCGGTCGCGGTCCCAGATGAAGAAGCGGGGAATGGCGACGAGAAGGCCGATGATGTTGAACATGAGCATGATGAGGAACGGCTGTGCGATGCGGGTGTCAAAGAATGTCCGCTTGACCACGCCGCCCTTGGCGGTGACGTTGAATTTACCCAGCTTGGGATTGATGAGGGCCATCATGGTGGGCAGCAGGATGTAGGGCGAGAGAATGGTCTCGTAGATTTCATTCCAGAACGAGTGGCGATGCTCCCCCTGGATGCGGGAGTTGGTGACGCTGGAGAGCGTCAAGTGAGGCATGGCGTAGGCCAGGATGGCGGCCCAGTAGCCGGGCACGTTGGTGTGGTTGAGCAGCAGGTAGATCAACGGCGCGGATAGGAAGATGAGGCGCGGCACGGCGTAGAGAAAGTGGCACATGGCGTTGAAGTAGCAGAGGCGCTGGGCAAACTTCAGGCCGGGCTGAAAGAGCGGGTTGTCGGTACGCAGAATCTGGATCATGCCGCGCGCCCAGCGAATACGCTGGCCGACGTGTGCGGAGAGCCGCTCAGTGGCGAGGCCGGCAGCCTGGGGGATGTTGATGTAAGCCGTACCCCAGCCATTCATCTGCATTCTGAGCGAGGTATGCGCGTCTTCAGTGACGGTTTCAACGGCGATGCCGCCGATCTCATCGAGCGCGGTGCGGCGCAGAACGGCGCAGGACCCGCAGAAGAAGGTCGCGTTCCAGAAATCGTTGCCGTCCTGCACGATGCCGTAGAAGAGCTCGCCCTCATTGGGGATGACGCGGAATTGTCCGAGGTTGCGCTCGAACGGATCAGGTGAATAGAAGTGGTGGGGCGTCTGGAGCATGGCCAGGTTGGAATCGCGGAGCATCCAGCCGACGGTCATCTGCAAAAAGCTGCGAGTGGGGACGTGATCGCAGTCGAAGATGGTGACGAAGGGCGAGGTCATGCTCTTGAGCGCGGTGTTGATGTTGCCGGCCTTGGCGTGGAAGTTGTCGGGACGGATCCTGTAGCCGCAGCCGGCCTCGAAGGCGAACTGTTCAAACTCCTTGCGGCGGCCGTCGTCGAGGATGTAGACGTGCAGCTTTTCGGCCGGCCAGTCAAGGTTCAGGGCGCCGAGGGTGGTGTATCGGACGACGTCAAGAGGCTCGTTGTAGGTGGGGATGAGCACATCGACATGGGGCCATTCCTGCTCTTCCTCAGGTAACGCGACGGGGGCGCGGCGGAGGGGCCAGATGGTCTGGAAGTAGCCGAGGAAGAGGATGAAGAAGGCATAGGTTTCAGCGACCACCAGGCTCATGATGAAGAAGGCGTCGAGCGCGCCCCAGTGGTTGGCGGGGTCTTGAAAGTAGCGAATGGTCTGGGTCAACCGCCAATAGCCGTAGCGGAAGGTGCAGAACATGGAAAGCATCATCAAGGAAAGCGTTATCAAATAAGAATCGGAACTGCGGCCGAGGGCAATGGCCATGAGCAGGGTAAGCAACCCACAAACGGCCTGCTGCGGCCAGGTAAGCGGCAGCATGGCGAGGAAGACAAACACCACGGCTGCAGCAAGCAGAAAAGCGAGACGAAGGAACTTGGTGAGAATATTTTCCCCGGCCCCGATTTCCTGCCAAAGACCCGATAAGGTCATCGTTCACTCCAGCGAACGCCGCGATAGCTTGTAGTCGCGGGCGAAGAAAGACTCTTGACCCAACCCGCGAGGGTGACAAAGTCCTCGGCGAGCGGGGAGTTGGGAGCGTAATCCATGACCGTCATGCCCTCGGCGAGCGCTTCGCTGATGGCGGGAGTGCGGCGCAGCGCAAACGGCAACAACCGCTCGCCCAGTTGCTCGCGCAATACCTCGCGAACATCCAGGTGCAGGGGCAGCGACCCATCAAACTGGTTGATCACGTAATAGGGCATTGCAGGCTTGCCGTTGGGGTTGCTGTTGTGCTCAAAGAAGGCATCGATGGAGCTGACGCTGACCACCGAGTTCATGTCAGGGATGACCGGGACGAGGACCAGGGGCGCCATGCGCATGATGCGGCGGGTGGTGGCGCCGGAAGCGGTGGCCAGATCGACAATGACGCGGCTGGCTCCGCGGGCGAACTTGGAGATTTCGCCGCTGAGGCTCTCCTGGCCGGACGTTTCCGAGTTGAGAGCGTCAGGATCGATGGTCACCATCTGAATGGGGGCGTCTGTGCTGGCGCCGGGAGGCGTGAAAGTGCGAAGCAGTCCGGGACGCTGGTCGGTTGCGCCGAAGAAGAAGGGTAAAAGGCCGAAGGCGGCCGTATCGACAAGCAGGACACGCTCTCCGCGGGCGGAAAGAGCGCGGCCGAGGGTTGCGACGAGGCTGGTTTTGCCGACGCCGCCCGCCAGGGAGAAGACGGCCATGGCCGGCGCCCGGGAAACGGTGGGGGCTGGAACGGCTTCAGTGGGCGGTGCGCCACCGTCAAAGACGCCGCGCAGTGCAAACCAGCGGGAGGTGAGGCGGTCGCGCGAGCCCTGCAACGTGTCGTCAGTTGCGGGCGGGAACGACGGCGAAACAACAGGCGCGGGGGGTTCGACATCAGGATTGAGCCAGGCGGGACGGCCCAGGGACTCACGCTGGTCAGGCGCGGCCCAGGGGTTGCGCGGGTTCTCTTCCCGGACAGGCGCCGGGTAGACGGGCTGTGGGGGGCGCTGGTCAAAAAACTGAGAGGGTGGGACTGAAGAAGCTGCGACCGGTGCAAAGGGCGCCGGCGGGAGTGACGCAAAGGGAGCCGGAGCGAGCGGCGCAGCGGGGCGATAGGCCTGCTGCTGGGCGGTGGCTGGGTAATCGTAGCCCTGGGGCTGCGAAGGGGGATGGGGCGCAGCGGGCGGTTGGGCCGCAAACGAAGGAGGCTGCTGCCAGATGCGCTGCTGGGCGATTTGCTGGGCAGCGGCTTGGGCCTCATGCTCGGCGGCAAGGCGCGCGGCCTGCTGGGCTTCGAGTAGAGCGGCCTGGGCTCGTGCCTGCTCGGCGGCCCGATTTGCGGCGAGTTCGTGAGCTTGGCGGGCTGCCTGCTGGGCGGCGGCCTCAGCAGCCTGGTGTGCTGCTTGTTCGGCTTCCATACGCGCTGCCTGCTCCGCAGCTTGGCGGGCTGCCTGTTCGGCGGCTTGCTGCGCCGCTAACTGCTGTTGATGGGCGGCCTGAGCCGCGGCGGCCAGTTGGGCCTGGCGTGCCTGTGCCTGCGCTGCGGCCTGGGCTTGCGCATCTGCTTCGGCTTGCGCTTCTGCCTGGGCTTGTGCATCTGCTTCGGCTTGCGCATCTGCCTGGGCCTGGATCTGTTCGACAGCGCGACGGGCTTCGGCGGCTTGTTCGGCTTCCTGTTCGGCGTTGGCTTCCTGCGTCTGGCGCAGGTTTTCTTCCACTGCCTGCTCGGCGCGCAGGCGAGTCTTTTCACGGGTTTGCGCCCGTGCGGCCGAAAAATCTCTGTATTTAGCCCCGTGTAAATTGGCCCAGGAATAGAGCGTGGCTACATCTTCGGGTGTTCCGGACTGGTCGCTCAGCGGATTGAGATCTGTCATTTGGCCCTCTTCAACCTGTTCGCCGCCAGAAGCACTTCAGCAGGTGCAGCACATTCGCCCCGACAACCACGGCCTGACACCAGTGCCGGGCGCCCAACTGGAAGGTCTTCTCATCCAGAATCCTAGCCGTCTGCTGTTGTCAGAACAATAACACTTGAACGGTTACCTTCCTACCACTTTCTTGCCATTGGAAACTCGCAAATCACTGCAATTTCTTTGCAATGCGTGGCTTGGTGAGGGCAACGCCGGGTCCATTGAAAGCGTGCTTACTATCGTACCAGCGAAGTAGATTACCTTCCTGAAATAATGATTTTCCCCTGCGGACGGGTTGGTTACCATCTTGATACCACCTTTCGGCATCGGATTGGACGATTTGGCGGGCCCAAGCGCGCCCAATTTTCCCCCTTTGGAAACCCGCGCAAAGCAGTGCCCAAAAGGGGCAAAAATCCTTTCCCTGTGTTAGCTTGGAATGAGCGGCCTTTCACGAGCTCGTAGCTCAGTTGGTAGAGCAACGCCCTTTTAAGGCGTGGGTCCTGGGTTCGAGCCCCAGCGAGCTCACCACTCATAATAAAGTACTTACCTTATTGTGAGCGGACATCGATCAAGACTACTGTGATACGAAAGTGATACAGGCGCGTCCCTTGCGGGAATTCCGCTGACTCGAAACGTGGGTCGGGTAATGCAGTGAATCGCACGCGCTCGCATTGATTCGCACATTCCTTTCATTGCACTCCGGATTGTGGAAAGCCCGCTTGCAGCGGCTCAGACCCTGCTGCACTGAGCCTCCTACGCTGAACTTGCCGAACCAGCATTCTCAGTCCGACGGCTTCAGCAAGTCAGTTCAAATGCCCTTTGGTATTGTCCGTCTTCGACAGGATTTTAAGTCTGATTTTGGCAGTTAAGCACGGGCCTGCACGGCAACGCACACCAGCGAATAAGCATTTTAATTATAATAACTTATAGAGGATTCACTCACAGCATCTCTCTGCACTAGACTGCACAGAACTCGGGGAACAGCATCCCCAAAAGTATCACCACCATACTTCGGATTTTTGAGCGAGAGTTCCGAAAATCTCCTCATTGAACGTCCGCAGCTCTTCAACCCTGTCTGTCAGACTCTCCGGTGCCTGGGTGATCCCGGAGCGCTTAAAGAGCCTGCGAGTCCGGATTGTTGCCGAATTCCGCCGAGAGTCCGATAGACGTTGCCTCTTTTTCCATCTTGCGATTCCTGAATGCGCGCTTAATCGCGGTTTGCAGTGTTGTCTTATTCAATTGAGGATGCGGTGAAAGCAACCACAGATCGAAGTAGTCCCACATCCGTGTCTGGAGACCTGTTCGTGGACAGAACGGACGCCTGAATTGATCATCACACCTCCGGCGTTGGGCTCGGTCGGAAAGGCTGGCACGCTAATCTCGGGGAGGACAGGGCACTCTCGCCATCTGCCGTATTCAAACCCGCGACCTCAATCATGACAGGCATGGATGGCCAATTTCGGAGTCATGGAGACTCGGCGGACCGCTTATCGAACCCTCAACAGACCCTCGACCTCTGCCCTTTTTGCCTTCAAGAGGAGGAACTCCCCAGCCGAAATGTTCACCTTTCGAGTTTGCCCACACGAATGCAAAGATCAAGTCGCCTGGCGCCTTTCACATCTCGGAGCGATCTTCGGGCAAAGGCTTTATCAAGCTCTGATTTTGAATGCCGAGCACGTTGAGGATCGGTGCTGTGCTCATGGTCGTCAACAGAGCCATGACCACCATCATGGAAAAGAGCGTCGGGGAGAACGCGCCAACGTTATAGGCGATGTTGAGCACGACCAGTTCAACCAGCCCCCGCGTATTCAAGAGAGCACCTAGCGCGCCCGCGAAACGCCATGAGTGCCCAGTCCAGCGTGCAGCCAGGGCAGCGCCGGCCATCTTACCGAAGACTGCGGCCAGCAGCACGATGGCTGCCCACAGCAAAGCCGATTTTCCAATCAACAGGTCGAGTTGCGTTCGCATTCCGGTCAACGCAAAAAAGAGAGGCAGCAGCAACACGGACACCAGCATATCCAGCCGGCCGCGTATCGCTTTTTGCTACTTTTCCACGCGCGGGAAGCAGACGCCGGCAATGAAGGCTCGAAAAGCGGATGAGCGCCAGTCAACTCATTGCCGGCCGCCGAGGCCAGCGTCAATGCGACGACGATACTCAACATCTCAAAGGAAAGTTCAGAACTGTGCAGTCTTCGCGCCAGTCGGGCCGCCAGCGGTCTGATCACGCCTAACATTACCGTCAGAAAGGCGGCGAGACCTGCCAGCCGCATGGGCATCGACGACGGAGCGTCCGGCGCACCCATCAATGCGAGCGCCAGCGACAGCAGGAACCACCCAAACAGGTCGCCCACCGCGGCGCAGAAGATCGCGGTTGTGCCGAGTTCCGTGCGCTGCAGCCCTCTCTCTTGGAGGATGCGCGCCAGCACCGGGAATGCAGTAATGCTCATCGCGATGCCGAGGAACAGCACAAACGGAACGCTGCCAATTCCCTCTGGAGCGAAGCGAATCCGCAACGAATGCGCCAACAACGTACCCATTGCAAACGGCAGCAGGACACTCATGCAGCTGGCGAGCAGTGCCGTCTTGCGCTGGCGGTAGAGCAACTCATGATCCAGTTCCATGCCAATCAGGAACAGGAAGTGGATCAACCCAATTGTGGAGAGAGTTTCGAAGGCGACAAAGGATGACTTCGGGAAAAGAGAATTGGCGACCTTTGGTACGAATCGCCCAAAGACTGAAGGCCCGAGGAGGATTCCGCCAACGATCTCACCCACCACTCGCGACTTGCCAACTTTGCGCGCCAGCCAACCACCGGTCAGGGTCGTCAGCATAATGACGGACATCCCGATCAAAAAAACTGTCAGGGGTTCTCACGCTGGAATGATTTTGAAATGCAATCGGCTACTAAATCCAAATTATTCTTCGAGGGTGTGTCTGCCAAGCGAATTTCTGAGTGTCCTGGCCCAAATTTTGAATCATTTCTTCGACCTTGCGGGTCTGGCAACCTGATACATCTCGGCTGCGATCTGGTCGAAGAGGGCAAAGCGATCTTCTCCGACGACATAGACATTGAAGTGTGATCTTCCTGGCAGAAATGTGAAGTGCGGCTGTCCGCCAAGCCTGTTCAGAGCCGACTCCAGGCTGTGCGCGGCGCCATCCAGATAAAACGTATCGTCGGTACCGACTACCAGATGAATCTTACCGCGCAGGTCGGGGCCAAT
>Ga0302319_10005610_pt1 | contig 25162 bp, 25 predicted proteins | sample Bog_T0_2_FD_203319 | JGI IMG/M metagenome (GOLD analysis project Ga0302319, IMG submission 203319) | Peat permafrost microbial communities from Stordalen Mire near Abisko, Sweden - Bog_T0_2 | ecosystem: Environmental > Terrestrial > Soil > Wetlands > Peat | place: Sweden: Abisko, Stordalen Mire...
GACCAGATCGCCATTACAGCCGACGGATGCGCGCAGAGAGCGGGCTTCAAGGATACATGGGAGCGGTATGTGAATCCGGAGTCTCCAGGACCGCCGTTCTTGAGCTTCAATGCCGCACAGCAGATGTACTTCGGCACCCTCACCATTCCCTGGGCCACGCGTCCCGGCACCCCCGGCTTTTCGATTAGCGCCCTTCCGCTCTCCCGGTTGCTGACCAACGGCGCCAGCAACGTGATCAACATACCCCAGTTGCCGATTCTGGCAGACCAGTTCTCGCCGCCCACCCTCACGCTGGGGTACACGGACGACAGCTGGACCGATCAAGGCGGCAATGGCTATTGGGGACAGGATGGCGGCTCCAACGGCACCTGCGCGAGCAACACCAATAACTTCCGGGACGACCCGCTCACCACCCACAACTTCAACCAAAAGCCCAGCAACATCTACGGCGGCAACGCCTGGGTGAATCTCCACATCGTGCACAACGTGGCCATAACCGCGGGCCAGACGGTCCCGTTGGATTTTGACATTGTCTCCCAGTTTTTCGACCTGAACGGCTTCTCGCGCAACCCGGTCTGGGGCTGGCAACTGCTCACCCAGGACAATCCCGGCGCGGTCACTGGCCCGCTGCCGGCGGCGTCCCAGGCCCAGGTGCTGCAGAGCGACTTCGCCTGGCCGGTCTCGCTCTCCAGCGGCCCCATGCCCCAGACCTTCATGCCGTTCTCCTCGGAACTTCCGACCATCGACACCTACCATGGCGGCCTGGCGGGCCTGTGCAACTGGGAGGCCTGGCAGGTGGACGAGATTGAAACAGGCCACCTGAACTATCAACAAGCCACATTCGACGGAATCATCGATGGCGGCGCCGAGCACTCGCAGTGGGCCGTGGGCGACGACGATCTCTCGATCCTGGTGGACGCGGGTCCAGCCAGAATCGACTATGGAAGCCCTCTGCTCCCGAATTCGCCCATGACCACGGCGTCCAAGACGGCGCTGGAAGCCGAGTTCACCTATAAAACAACCCTGGGACTGAAGGATGCGGTTCTCTCTCCCTTCTGGACAACGCTGAACAACGCCATCCCCCCTCAGCCGTTCTCGGGTTCTGGCAACACCGCAAGCGTCATCGACGGCCATCGGGCCATCGTCATCGGCCTGCTCGGGCTCGACAACGTTCACGCTCCCAGCTACGCCGAGATTCACCCCGTCGATGTCCTGGCGATCCAGGAGAATCCCGCCTCAAACCAGCAGGCAGACGACAAGTGGGCCGTCATGGTGCGCAGGCAAGGCAACGAAGGCTCCTGCAGCGACCAGAAACATGACGCGGGCACCAATCGCTTCATCATCGAATTCATGCCGCCGCCGCAATTTGCCAATCCGGCCACCGGACTCCCCAACCAGGGTGTGACAGCGGCGCTGATAAACAGCAGCCTGACGGCAGAAACGATATCGGAGGGTCAGAATCTGTTCTTCCTCGCAACCCAAACCCTGACGCCGGGCGGAAACCAGGTTCAGTTCGTCTCGGCCAGCGGTACGCCGGGCAGCGAGAACGGAGCAATCCTCGTTGTTACCATCGCGGATCCCACCGCCGTCGAGGAGAGTCTTCAGGGACCCGGCATCAACCCCAACATGGTCATGGGCGAGGTGGAGCTGCTTTGGTCAGGACCGCAAAATCCGCACAGCGACTGCGTGGGCACGATTTGCAGCAGCGGATCCGCCGACACCGCCAAAAACGTTCCCGAGAGCGGCGGTGAAGAGCCGGAGACTACGATGAACAATCTATGGAGCGGATTGAACGCGGCCGAGCAGAATGACGCCGGCGACATCTTCCTCGAGTTGTATCCGCAACCGCATGCCATCGCCTTGCAAAAGATCATTCCGACCGTACTGCCCACCCGCCCAGTGGCCCCGGTTGCGCCGCCCAAGCATACGGTCATCCAGGACACCGAAGTCACGGATCGGGCATTGGCCGGCCTGCAGGCAGCCTGCGCGGCCACCCAAGGGTCTCTCGGAACGGCTGCCGCCTCCACGCCGTTGAATGGGTTCTGCGCAGGCAAGCCTCCCGTAACCTCGCTCACTCTCACCAGCGCACAGGGAGCGAGGCAGGCCATTCCGCAGTCCGACATCTACGGCTGGCTCACTGCGCCCATCTCCGCTCTCCCCATCGGCCATTCGGTCAGCGGAGTTCCCCTGCAATCCACGGCCATGGTCATCAAGCCCCAGGCCGGCGCAGCACAGGTCTTCAACTTCCCGGCCGCCGCCATCGATGCGTTCCGGGCTCAGCGCGCTCAGATGCGTGCTGTAGGCCGCGCCGTTTCCAGACCCAATCCTCCCATCTCTTCTCAGCCTCCGCCACCCGTTGCCGTCCCCGCGCAGCCGCAACAACTCTCGATTGGGCCAAACGAGATCCTCTTCGCCTCCGCCGACACCAAGGGGGTCAGCGAAATCACGAAAATCAGGACCATCAACGTGGCCCCCAAGGTCTCTTACATCGTCGCGAACTCCGCCACCCAGGGCAACTGGATCGGCATTTATGGATCGGATGGCTCGGTGGTCGCTGACAGCCACACCAGCCTTCCCGCCTATGTGCTCCCGGCAGTCAAAAACGCGGCCGATTCCATCTGGGACCGCGATCCCTCCCAGGACCCCAGGGCCCTCTACAACAACTCAGTCGCCAGCCGGATTGCTGCAACCTGGAGTTCGAGCACGTCGTTTCAGGTCTCTTTGCCGGTGACCGACGAACAGCATCACAAGCTATCCGTCTACTGCGTCGACTGGGACAGCTCGGCACGGAACCAGACCCTGCAACTGCTCGATGCGGACTCGGGCGCCGTGCTCGATTCGCAGACAATCTCTAACTTCCACAACGGCATCTGGCTGTCTTGGACCATCTCCGGCAACGTCACCCTCAATGTCGTCAACAACGCCGGGGCAAACGCCGTCGTCAGCGGCCTGTTCTTCGACCCCATTCCGCCCGACGGAACGCCGCCGGCGCTCGAACTGACCCTCCCCACCAACGGCGCCACGTACTTTGGCAGCTCGACCGCAGGAGCCACCATCACTCCCGCTTTCACAGCCAGTTCCGCGATCGGGTTTATCTCGACGGCGCTGACCATCGACGGCGCCAATGCGACCAATGGGGCGCCTATGACTGTGAGCGCGGGCACGCACACCTATAACCTGACAGCAGTCGACAAGTGGGGTGTGCAAGCAACAACTGCCGGCGCCTTCACCGTCGAACTGCACGTCAAGAGGTAAAGGTGCGGCTCCCCCGCCCTTTCCGCGCTGATCGAGGAAAGGGCGGGATACCTCGGACTACACCGGATAGCGCTCCAGTTGAATCGCCTGCCGCGCCACGGCCCGGCTCAGCGCCGCCGTATCCGTAGGCGTGAACCGCGCCAGGCGGCGCAGAATCGCCAGTTGCGTGCGCAGCATGTCGCCCTCTCCGCAGGCCGCCAGCACTCGCCGCGAGGCCTGTTCGGCCAACCCCATGGTTTCGTCCGCCAGTAGCGCCGTCATGTCTGCCGCAACCTTGGCCGAGGTCTTGCCCGCCCCGGCCAGCTTGCGCGCCCGCAGCAGCGAGGACTCCAGCGCGTAGACCTGGGCGATCATGTCCGCCAGGTCGGCCATCACCTCCTGCTGCTCCTCGAGGCCGGTCATGAACCGCTGGCTGGCAACTCCGGCGGAAAAGAGCGCAATCTTCTTCGCAGCGGCGAGCACCTCGTCCTCACGCGCCAGCAGCTCGCCCTCGTCGCTGCCGGAGTCGAAGCTGGGCGGCTGCATCACCTCGTCCATGACCTTCTTGATGGCGGGCAGCAGCGGCAGTTGTCCCTTCAGCGCCCGCTTCATCAGCCAGCCGGTAATGATGAGCCGGTTGATTTCGTTGGTGCCTTCGAAGATGCGGTTGATGCGCGCATCGCGGTAGAAGCGCTCCGCCGGATAATGCTCGACGTAGCCGTAGCCGCCCATGGTGGCGATCAGCTCGTCGGCCACCACGCTCAGCATCTCCGACCCGTAGACCTTGAGAATGGAGCACTCGACGGCGTATTCCTCGATGCGGCGCTGCGTCTCGCGCGGGGAGTGAGCCGCCTCTGCGCCCGCCTGGGCCAGGCTGGCGTCGATCATCCCCGCCGTCCGGTAGGCCATGCTTTCTGCTGCGTAGAGCCGCGTGGCGCTCAAGGAGATCTTGCGCTGGATAAGGCCGAACTCGGCGATGGGCTTGCCGAATGCGGTGCGCTCCTTGGCGTAGCGAACCATATGCGCCAGCGCGTGCCGGGCCCCGCCAATGCACGCCACACCCAGCTTGAAGCGGCCCACGTTGAGCACGTTGAAGGCGATGTGGTGGCCCTTGCCGGCCTCGCCCAGCAGGTTGGCCGCGGGAATATTGCAGTCGGAAAGCACCAGCGGGCAAGTGGAGGAGCCGTGGATCCCCAGCTTGTGTTCCTCGGCGCCCACGGTCAACCCCGGCGAGGTGCGTTCAACAAGGAACGCTGAGAACTTCTCGCCGTCGATCTTGGCGAATACCGTGAACAGGTCGGCGATGCCGCAGTTGGTGGTCCACATCTTCTCGCCATTGAGAATGTAGTGGGCTTCGTCCTCGCTCAGCGTAGCGCGGGTGCGCACATTCATGGCGTCAGAGCCGGAAGTCGCCTCAGAGAGCGAGTAGGCCGCAATCCACTCACCGCTCGCCAGCTTGGGCAGGTAGCGCTGCTTCTGGTCCTCCGTTCCGTACCAAACGAGCGGAAGCGTGCCGATGCCGGTTTGCGCTCCAAAGGCCGTGGAGAAGCTCGCCAGCACGGAGATGTGGTCGGAAATCAGCGTGGAGGAGACCTTGTCCATGCCCACGCCGCCGTATTCCTCAGGAATGTCCACGGAAGTAAAGCCCAGCTCGGCGGCCTTGACCAGCGCAGCCCGCAAAGCCCCCGGCGCCTTGGCCTCGATGGCCTCGGCGGCGGGGAGAATTTCGTCGCGTGCAAACTGGGCGGCGGTCGCGGCAATCTGGCGCTGCTCCTCGTTCAGCTCTTCCGGGGTAAAGACTTCGGCCGGGGTGCGCGTTTCCAGCAGAAAACTGCCGCCTGCGGCGGCCACGATGGGAGAAGCAGAAAGGACAGGCATGGCGATATCTCCAACTGCCAGAAACAGTACGACAGACGGGGGGGAATGGGCAAATTCGCAGCCAATTCCCCGAATTTGCGTGATATTCACCTGCGGCTCGGGAGGCAGATGGGCTTAACATGATGCAAACAGGAAATCATCTGCGTGCCTGCCTTTTGATGAGGTATGGACTGGCGCAAAAGCAAGAGATTCCAGCCATGACGGGAGGATCGAATGAATTGGAACGGGAGATTCCGTCGGCTGGCAATGGTCGTGACTGCTTTCGTTGGCGCTGCAACCTGCACTGCCCAGTTTCACCTACTAGCCGGCAAGCTGGATTCCAATGGCTTGCCCACGACGCCGGCGCGCATCTGTCCCGGAGCCAGCGGGACGGAGCACTGCTACTCGCCTCCCAGCGATAAATATGCATTCGGATTGGGACCCAGGGCGCGCACTGTCGGCAAACTCGACGGGCGTGACCTGATCCTCTTCGCAGCGACCTTTTCCGGCGGAGGCAGCGGCACGCTCACTCATCTCGCGCTGCTGGAACAGCAAAGCTGCGATTTCGTGAACCTGCTGCCGACCGTTGAGCTGACCAATCAGAGCGAATACAAGATGTGGAACCTGCCCGATGTCTCCAAATTGCCGGCCCTGGTTACCGCGGATTTTGTGTGGGATCTCAAGGGCGGAGAGACGCATTTCGCGCCCCACCGCTACAGGGTCAGCATGTACATCTTCGATGCCAAGGTCGGCCGCTACATGCAGCGGGTCGGCTACGTGACTGCCGGCAAATATCCAGGCCTCGACGAAAAGGATACGGTCAGGGTTCTGGATGCGGAAAGGCCCACCATTCTGGCCAGGCTGCATCCGGGGCCGGGCTAGCGCGGCTTCGTCCCCCATCGCATACAATAATCGTTATCCCGGTCGTGGAGGCTTGCCCTGTTCGCCGCGCTTGTGAACTGCCTGAACCCCGCCGCCAGCCTCGTGAGCGGGCTGTCTGCCCGGATGGCTGCGCGTATGGCTTTTGCCCCGCAGAATGGCGTGATGCACTACCTGAAGGCGATGCGGGAGACCGACAATACCTTCAAAGGCCTCTACCACTGGAACCTGTTTGACGCAGCGCTGCTGCTGCCCTACTTCGCGGTCATGATCGTGCTGGCCATCTACGGAGTTCACCGCTACACGATGTGCTACCTGTATTTCAAATACAGGAAGAACGCCGACCCCCAACCGAGGGGCCACTTCGACGAACTGCCGCGGGTGACGGTGCAGTTGCCCATCTTCAACGAACAGTTCGTCATCGATCGCCTGATCGAGGCGGTCTGCGCCATGGAGTATCCCAAGGACAAACTGGAGATCCAGGTGCTCGACGACTCCACCGACGAGACCCAGCAGGTGGCTGCCGACATCGTGGATCGCTATGCGGCGCTTGGGCACCCGATCGTCTACATCCACCGGACCAATCGCTACGGCTACAAGGCCGGCGCGCTGGACGCGGGCCTTAAAGTAGCCAAAGGCGAATTCGTTGCCATCTTCGACGCCGACTTTGTTCCGCCACCGGACTGGCTCATGAAGGTGGTGCCCCACTTTGCCGACGCCGAAATCGGCATGGTGCAGACGCGCTGGACTCACCTCAATCGCGACTACAGCATGCTCACGCAGATTGAGGCGATCCTGCTCGACGGCCATTTTGTCCTGGAGCACGGGGCGCGCTTCCGCTCCGGCGATTTCTTCAACTTCAATGGCACCGCCGGCATGTGGCGCATCCAGGCCATCGCCGATGGCGGCGGCTGGCAGCACGACACCCTCACCGAGGACACCGACCTGAGCTACCGCTCGCAGATTGCCGGCTGGAAGTTCAAATACCTGCCCCACATCGAATGTCCCGCCGAGCTGCCCATCGAGATGACCGCCTTCAAGACCCAGCAGGCGCGCTGGGCCAAGGGGCTGATCCAGACTAGCATCAAGGTGCTGCCGCAAATCTTCCGCTCCGATGCGCCTCGCCGCATCAAGGTCGAGGCCGTCTACCATCTCACCGCCAACCTGAGCTATCCATTGATGATTGTCATGTCGGCGCTGCTGATTCCGGCCATGATTTGCCGCTTCTACCAGGGCTGGTTTCAGATGCTGCTCATCGACTTTCCCCTTTTCACTGCCTCCAGCTTTTCCATCGCGGTGTTTTATGTCATGAGCGAGCGCGAGCTCTTCCCCAAGTCCTGGATGAAGACCTTTCTCTATCTGCCGTTCCTTATGGCTCTCGGCATCGGCCTCACCGTGACCAACACCAAGGCGGTGATGGAGGCGCTGTTCGGCATGAAAAGCGCCTTTGTGCGCACCCCCAAGTACCGAGTGGCCAAGAAGGGTGAGAAGTCGCAAGCCGCCAAGTATCGCAAGCGCCTGGTGCTGGCGCCGTGGATCGAGCTCTTCCTCGGCTGCTACTTCATGGCCGCCATCCTCTACACCTTCTCGAATCACAACTACTTTACCGCGCCGTTTCTGATTCTGTTCGTCATCGGCTACTGGTACACCGGCCTGATGAGCCTGCTGCAAGGGCGCTTCGAGCGCTGGCGCAACCCCGATGCCAACACCGACGACGAATCCAGCCCCAAGCCGTTTCCGGTGGGGGTATGAGTCCCTGTCGTGTACGAACAGATCAGATATTTGGAGCAAGCGATATGCCCAAAAGACGAGCAAATCCGCGGGATGATACGATGCGTCCAGAGTACGAAATGAGCGGCGGCGTTCGGGGCAAGTTTGCAAGCCGTCCTAGAGTTGATCAGCAAGCCGACAACGAAATCTTCTCTAAGGTCGGCTTTGACCCGTCACTCCGAGGGGCGTTCAACAGAATTTGCGCCTTCATCGAAAACAGCTGTGATGCGAGGATTTACAAGCCACCGCATATGAAGCAGATGCGCGCTGCCCACCTTGCGCCCGGCGATGGCGGCAGGAAAATAGCGAAACAAGTTTTCCTTATGGTCAAACCTCGAAGACATGAAATGGTGCTTTTACGCGGGCGATTTCGCAAGAAGAAACCTAGAAATGAGTGGCTAATAGAAGTTGATGCGGATTTCTCCGGTTGGGCTGGGCTCGAGGCAGCTCTCAAAGAATGGTCCCATGACCGGAACATACCCAAAAAGCCGAAGACGGCTATCGAATGGGGAGACGGCCATGCGCTCCCTGGCGGCCTACCAGAAACGAACAGGCACAGGTTCTAATCGCGATCCTTCGAGTCGATTTTCAGGTATTCAGGAGGAATCCCGACTAAACTATCCCTGAGGCCACCATGCTGACCGCTGAAAAAGTCGAAGAATTTCGCCAGAGCTGGCGTCCGACGCAGGAGAAGGTCGATCTTGCCGTGAATGCGGCCATCAAGGTCGCCGACCCCTCGCGCGTCTTCGTCTTCGGTTCATGGGCGCGCGGGGAGGCTACACCTTCCAGTGATTTGGATTTGGCTGTGCTCGTCCCGAAAGAACGAATGAGCGAGATTCCTGAGTTGCGCCGCGAGATCAGCCGGCAGCTCGATGGGATTAGAATGAGCATCGATCTCATTCTGGTGACCGAGGAGTATTTTTCCAAGTTCCTGTCGTCGATCAACAGCATTTATTACAAGATTGCCAATCAAGGGAAGCTGGTTTATGAGCAGCGGCATTGACCCGTGGGCGGAAAAGATGCTGCTCAAGGCAGCCGAGGACGAAGCCTCGATTCAGCTCGATGAGCTTCCCGACGGCCCCTTCGGCTTTCACGCCCAACAAGCCGTCGAGAAGCTGATCAAAGCTCTTCTTTCCCAATTGAGCATTGCGTTCGACTACACGCACAATATCGCCAAACTGGCGCAGCAACTGGACGATGCAGGTGAGAAACTTCCTGCCGTCCCCGTTCCCTTAACAGAGTTGAACAAGTTCGCTGTTGTGTATCGCTACGACAGCATTCCAAACCTTGAAATTCCTGACCGCCCTGCCGCTATTGAAACGGTCCGCCTAATCCGCGAGCACGTAGTCGCCCGCATCGCCGCCCTCTCCCAAACCCCCTAGCCCCCTCCGCTACAATAGACATACGCGCCAGCCGCGCCGGAGACCCAAGACCCCCGGCCTGGCTGACGCGTCAAACCATCATGCTGACCAAAAACCTGCCGGAAGCCCTTACCTTCGATGACGTGTTGCTGGTGCCCGCCCTCAGCGACGTGGTGCCCGCCACGGTCAGCACGCAGACTCAGCTCACGCGCGACATCACGCTGAACACGCCACTATTGTCCTCGGCCATGGACACGGTCACCGAGTCGCGCATGGCCATCGCCATGGCGCAGCAGGGCGGCATCGGCATTGTGCACCGCAACCTGACCATCGCCGACCAGGCAGGCGAGATCGACAAGGTGAAGCGGTCGGAGAGCGGCATGATCGTGGACCCGGTGACCATCGGCCCCGACCAGATGATCGGCGACGCGCTCGAAGTGATGCGCCGTTACAAGATCTCAGGCGTGCCGGTCACGCAGGGAAAAAAGCTGGTCGGCATTCTTACCAACCGCGACCTGCGCTTTGAAACCCGCACCGACATACCCATCGGCGACGTGATGACCAGAAAGAACCTGATCACGGTCCCGGTGGGCACCACTCTCGAAGAGGCTGAGCTGATTCTGCACGAACATCGCGTGGAAAAGCTGCTGGTGGTCGACGATCAATACAATCTCAAGGGCCTGATCACGGTCAAGGACATCCAGAAGAAGCTGAAGTATCCGGCCGCCAGCAAGGACGATCAAGGGCGCTTGAGAGTGGGCGGAGCCATCGGCGCGACCGGCGACTTTCTTGAGCGCGCCGCGGAACTGGTGCGCGCCCGCGCCGACGTGCTGGCCATCGACTCGGCGCACGGGCACAGTTCGCGCGTGCTTGAAGCAGTACGGGAAGTGAAGAAGCAATTCCCGCAGATCGGTCTGCTGGCCGGTAACATCGCCACCTACGAGGGGGCGCTGGCGCTGATCGAGGCCGGCGCGGACGCCATCAAAGTCGGAATCGGTCCTGGCTCCATTTGCACCACACGCATGGTCACCGGCGCGGGCATGCCGCAGATCACGGCCATCGCCGAAGCCTACCGTGCCGCCCGCGAGCACGGCATCCCCGTCATCGCCGATGGCGGCATCAAGTACTCCGGCGAGATTACCAAGGCCATCGCCGCGGGGGCCAGCTCGGTGATGATCGGGTCGCTCTTTGCCGGCGTCGACGAGAGCCCCGGCGAGACCATTCTTTACCAGGGGCGCAGCTTCAAGAGCTATCGCGGCATGGGTTCGCTGACCGCCATGAGCCAGGGGTCTGGCGAGCGCTACTTCCAGAGCACCGAAGACATGGCCAGTGCGGAAGTAGGCACGGCAGGCGTCGTCCAGCGCGAGCGTGCCAGCCAGAACCGCCTGGCCAAATTTGTTCCCGAGGGCATCGAGGGCCGCGTTCCCTACCGCGGGCCGCTGGAGTCCATGGTCTACCAGCTGGTGGGCGGCCTCCGCTCCGGCATGGGGTACCTGGGCTGCGGCACCATCGCCGAACTGCAGGAGAACTCCCACTTCGTGCGCATCTCCGGCGCAGGCCTGCGCGAGAGTCACGTCCACGACGTGATCATCACCCGGGAGGCGCCCAACTACCATGTGGAATAGTTCCCGGCGCGGCTTCTGGTATTGGATCTATGTCTGGCTGCCGGTGGTGGTTGGAATTGCCATCATCGTCTTCGAATCCACTGAGTTGTTTGGCTCCGATCGCACCACCGAGCCCCTGCGGCGCATTTTCGAGGCTTTCTTCGGACACGTCTCGAACGCCCGTTGGGAGGTCATCCATCACTACATTCGCAAATCGGGCCACTTTCTCGGCTATGGATTCATCGGCCTCGCATGGCTGCGCGCCTGGTGGCTTACCCTGCTTCGCTCTCACTTCCTGCCCGATGCACTGCTCGCTCTGCTGGGCACCGCACTGGTAGCCAGCTGGGACGAGTGGCACCAGAGCTTCATCCCCAATCGCACCGGCTCACCCTGGGACGTTCTCCTCGACTGCACTGGCGCCATCGCCATGCAACTGATCGTCTACATCTTCATGCGCACCCTCAAACCCAAGCGGCTTGCCAGAGCAGCCTGATTGCAGCCTGACAATTGGGCCCGGCGCGTTTGCCCGCTTGACACACCGGTCGCTACAATCGGAGCCGAATCGAAATGGCTCCACCCGGCCCGACAGGCTGTCGAGATTCGATCCACCATCACTCAAGGCCCGCGCAACGCAAAGAAGTCTCCCATGAACATTCTCATCACCGGCGGCACTGGCTTTATCGGCAAGCGTATCGCCAGTCATCTGCTTCGAGCGGGCTCCATCCAACTTGACGGAGAAGAGCCGCGAACCGTCGAGAAGATTACGCTCTTCGACGCCTTTCCCGGAGAGAGTGTTCCTCGCGATGCACGCGTCGAGTTGGTCACCGGGGATTTGAATGACGCTGCCGCGGTGGCGCGGGTAACCGCCAGCGCCGATTTGGTCTGGCATCTGGCCGCGGTGGTGAGCGCCGCGGCAGAGGCGGACTTTGACCTGGGAATGCGCACCAACATCGGCGGCACGATGGTTCTGCTGGAGGCGCTGCGTGCCCGGCACTCCCGGCCGCGGCTCGTCTTTTCCAGCAGCTTCGCCGTCTTCGGCGGCGAACTCCCTCCAGTAGTCACCGACCAGACCGCTCTCACGCCCAAGTCCTCTTACGGCATGGAGAAAGCCGTGGGCGAACTACTGGTGGCCGACTACAGCCGCAAGGGATTCATCGACGGCCGCTCGGTCCGCCTACCCACCATCACCGTGCGCTCCGGCAAGCCGAACAAGGCGGCTTCCTCCTTCTTCAGTTCCATCGTGCGCGAGCCGCTGGCTGGCCAGAACGCCGTATGCCCGGTTCGCAAAGAGACCCAGGTCTACGTGGCTTCGCCGCGCATGGCCCTGGCGTGGCTGATGCGGGCGATGAAGTTGAGCGACCAGGCCCTCGGCGCGGAGCGGACCATCCCTCTGCCTGGAATTACGGTAAGCGTTGGCGAGATTGTCGCCGCCCTGGAGCGCGCCGCAGGTCCGGAAGCAGCCGCCAGAATCCGCTGGGAGCCGGACGCCGGAATTCAGCGCATCGTCGATAGCTGGCCAGTGAGGGTCCACGCCGCACGCGCCGCGGCTTTGGGCTTCCCCGTGGATACCGACTTCGACTCTATCGTTCGCGCGCATATCGAAGACGAGCTGACGCGGCCATGAGCAAACCTCAAGTGGGATTTATCGGGACAGGAATCATGGGCGCGCCCATGGCGCATCACCTCCTCCGCGCCGGGTACCCGCTGCGCGTGTGGAACCGCACTGCGGAGAAGCTGGCCTCGCTGGCTGCGGCCGGCGCCGTGGCCTGCGCCAGCGCGGCCGAGGCTGCCGAGGGCGCGGCGACACTGATCTGCATGCTCAGCGACGGCGCCACCTGCGACGCAATCCTCTTCGGCCACGACGGCGCGGCGGCAGCCATGACGCCCGGCTCGACCCTGGTCGTGATGAGTTCCATCGCCGTGGAGACTGCCGTCGAGCAGGCGCGTCGCGCGGCTGAATTGCGCGTCCATTACGTCGATGCGCCCGTCTCCGGAGGAGAGGCCGGCGCGCGCAATGCGACCTTGGCCATCATGGCAGGCGGCAGCGAAGAGGACTTCGCCGCCGTGGCTCCCCTGCTCGCCGTGCTCGGCCGCCCTGTGCGCGTGGGGCAGGCCGGCTGCGGCGAACTGGCGAAGCTGGTGAATCAGATCATCGTGGCCGGCACCATCGCGACCGTCGCCGAAGCGCTTCTGCTTGCTGAACGCGGCGGCGCATCGCCCGCCAAAGTGCGCGAGGCCCTGGCCGGCGGCTTCGCCGACTCGCCCATCCTGCAGCAACACGGCCTGCGCATGATCGAAGACCGCTTCGCTCCCGGCGGTCCGGCCAAGTGGCAGTTGAAAGACACACGCAACGCCCTCGCCGCTGCCCAGGCGGCCGGCCTGTCACTGCCCGTGGCAAGCCTGGTCGATTCGCTCTTCGCCAACATGGTGAGCCACGGCGACGGCGAGCTCGATCACAGCGGCCTGATCCGCGAGTTGCGCCGGCGCAACGGAATCCCCGTCGCATAGGTTCTTGAAAATGCACACTACGGCCTTTTGGCGCGGACGGAGTAGATCGCTCCATCCAGATCGTCGGTGAGCAGGAAGGCGTCCGGGCCGATGCGCAGGATGCCGCAGGGACGCCCTTTCACTTTGCCATGGTCGAGGAAGCCTGTGATGAAGTCCCTTGGCCTTCGGTCCACGGCATCGAAGCGGACGACGCGATAGCCTGTGCCGATTTCGAGATGGCTTGCGCCATGGAGCGCAACGAGGAATGCACCGGCGAGGGCCGGGTTCGATGCGTCGAAGTACTCAAGGCCAAGGGGCGAGCTGTGCGCTGCGAATGTGGTGTAAACCGCGGGAATTTTTGCGCAGTCGAACTGCCGCGGAGGGGGGCCGGCCGGCGGTGCGGGAACAATACGATCAGAGGGTTTGGGTTCGGAGATCAAGCGATCGGCGTGGGGCTGCCCGTGGTCGAAGTAGCAGGTCGGCCACCCGTAGTTTGAGCCGGGCGGAACCGGGTGCGCATTGCTGTCCAATTCGAAGAAGGTGTCTTCGGGGTCGCCGTCGCCCAGGTGGTCGGCTCCCATGTTGGTGGCAAACAGCGCGCCGCCATCGATGGATGGAATGTACTCCATTGCAACGGCATTGCGCAGTCCGCGCGCGAGAATCTCCTGATGCGAGCCGTCGGGATCCATCACCGTCAGCGTGGCGCGGATCTCCTCTTTCTCATTGCATGCGTTGCAGGAACTGCCGACCGTGACATAGAGGCGCGTCTTGCCGTGCAGAGTGGCGAAGGCGACCGTGCGCGTGAGATGCCAGCCGCCATACTTGTAGCTGAGGCCGTAATCGGGATACTGGGCCAGAACCTCTGGCGGGGTGGAGGGCGCGTTGTCGCCCGCGTTGTACTTGTAGCGAAGCAGCCTGTCGGTCAGCGGAAGATAGAGCCACGACTGGCCCGGCTTTCCGTCGTGCGCAGGCTCGGTATAAAAGGTCAGATTGTTCGGGTTGCGGAGATGCTCGAGATACGGCGTGACCTTGGCGAACTTTCCGGTCTTCCCGTTCCAGCCATCGAGAATGTAGATCTTGCCGAGCGTGTTGTCGCCGAGGTCGTGCATGTCGGTGACGAAGATGCGATTGTCGGGCGATTTCGCCATGAAACGAACGCGTTTGAGCCCCTGCGCGGCGACGTTGATTGTATAGTTCGCCGGGAGATTCAGGGCAAGCGTCTTGCCGTTGGCAAGTTGAATGGGATGGGGTGTCAGTTGCTGTGCGGAGATGCCAACCGCAGGGATCAGAACGGCGAACAGGGCGGGGCCGAGCGGGAACCGTTTTACGAACGACATCATGCGATATTTGACGATGGATGGGATCAAAAAGGCCACGAGGGGCTGAAGTTCACTTCAGACGCGCCAATCGATGCAGAATGGGCCAGCCATTTCTCTGAAAAAACACGGGCGCCCACCGCGGCGGACGCCCGTGTTGACCTTCTGAAAGAACAGAGAATCGGGAGCAAAAGACCCGCGGCTAAGCGGCCTGCTCGCCCGGCTCTTCCTTCTTGGTCTCTTCCAACTGCTTTTCGAGCTCGGCGCGCTTCTTGGCTTTCAGATCGTCGCGCTTCTGGCGCTTGGCATCGAGCTGCTTCTCGGCGCCCAGCAGTTCGATGAAGGCCTTCTCGGCTCCGTCGCCCTTTTGAAAGCCAGTCCGCACGATGCGCAGGTAGCCACCCTGGCGGTCGCCGTAGCGAGGAGCCACGGTGTCAAACAGCCTGTCCACGGCCTTGTCGGTCATGAGAAAGCTGAGCGCCTGACGGCGCGAGTGCAGATCGCCCTTCTTGCCCAGGGTGATCATCTTTTCCACGTGCGGACGCACGGCCTTGGCCTTGGCCACGGTGGTCTCCACGCGATCTTCCACGATGACGGACGTGACCAGGTTGCGCAACAGGGCGCGGCGATGGCTGGTGTTGCGTCCGAGCTTGAATCCTGCATTGCGATGGCGCATGATGCAACTCTCTTTCGAAATGAGTGGTCAGCGTTGAGTGGTTAGTGATTAGTTCTTCAGTGCGAGGCGCGCGCCTCTGACTGACCACTGATCACTAACCACTATTCACTGTCTTTAGAAATTCTCGGTCTCGGTGGGCAATTGCAGATCCACCGAATCCAATGGCTCGTCCTCGTCGTCGTAGCGGCCATAGCTGGCGGCCAGCGCGGCGGCGGGAGGAATGCTCGTGGGTCCGGGAACCGGGTTGCCGTTTTCGTCGATCTTCATGCCCAGCGACAGACCCATCTGCGCAAGAATTTCCTTGATCTCGTTCAGGCTCTTGCGGCCGAAGTTCTTGGTCTTGAGCATCTCCGCTTCGGTCTTCTGCACCAGCTCGCCGATGGACTGAATGTTGGCGTTCTTCAAGCAGTTGTAGCTGCGGACGGAAAGCTCGAGCTCTTCAACGCTGCGGTTGAGGTTGTCGTTGCGCAGCAGGCCGCGGCTTTCTTCGCCGCGCGCTTCGGCTTCGATTTCCTCCTCGAAGTTGATGAAGATGTTCATGTGGTCCTTGAGCAGCTTGGCGGCCAGGCCGACCGCGTCGGCGGGCAGCACGGCCCCGTTGGTCCACACTTCCAGAGTCAGCTTGTCGTAGTCGGTGATCTGGCCGAGACGAGCCGCTTCGACGACATAGTTCACGCGACGCACCGGCGAATGAACCGAGTCCACGGGAATGAAGCCCAGGCCCAGATCGGCGTCGAAATTCTTGTCCGCGGAGACATAGCCGCGCCCGCGCTTGAGGCGCATCTCCATGTCCAGCTTGCCGCCTTCGGACAGGGTGGCAATATAGACGTTCTTGTCCAGTATCTCGACGTCGCCGTCGGCTTCAATCATGCCGCTGGTCACTACGCCGGGCTGGTCGGCACGCAGATAGAGCGCCTTGGGCCCCTCGCCTGCGAGCTTGAACGGAACCTGCTTGAGGTTCAGGATGATGTCGGTGGCGTCTTCGACCACGCCGCCGATGGACTGGAACTCGTGGAGCACGCCCTCGATGCGAATCGCGGTGACCGCGGCGCCCTCGATGGAACTCAACAGGGTGCGGCGCAGAGCGTTGCCGATGGTGGTGCCAAAGCCGCGCTCAAAGGGCTGGGCGCTGAACTTGCCGAATGTGTCGCTGAGCGTCTCGGCATCGACTGCCAGGCGCTTCGGTTTTTGAAATCCTCTCCACAACATATGCTGGTCTCTTTTCCCGCGCGGCATGTACGTCGCGATGCATTTTGCGGCGGCCGCGCAAGTTCTCCTTCGGTTGGAGTGTCAGATGACAGCTTGCAGATTACAGGTGACAGTTAAGAGCTTCTAGCTGCTCGAACACTGTCATCTGTAACCTGTCATCTGTAATCTGTCTTACTTCGAGTACAGTTCTACGATCAGCTGTTCGTTGATCGGCAGGTTGACGTCAACGCGCTTGGGCAAACGAAGCACGCGGCCGGTGAGGGTGTCGAAGTTGGCTTCGAGCCATGCCGGAACCGGGTTCTGCGCGGCGTACTGCGCGCCCTGCTCGACAATCAGCAACTTCTTCGCGTTCTCGCGGATGGCGATCTCGTCGCCCGCGTTCACCTGGTAGGACGGAATGTTCACCTTCCTGCCATTGACGGTGACGTGGCCGTGGCGAACCACCTGCCGCGCCTGGCGCCGCGAGATGGCAAAGCCAAGGCGGTATGCCACGTTGTCCAGTCGGCGCTCCAGCTGTTGAATCAACAGCTCGCCGGTAACGCCGGTGGCGCGGTTGGCCTTTTCGTAGTATTCGCGGAACTGGCCTTCCAGGGTGAAGTACATGCGCTTGGCCTTCTGCTTCTCGTGCAGTTGCAGGCCGTAGCCCACAATCTTGGCCTTGCGATCCTTGCCATGCATGCCGGGCGGAAAGTTGCGCTTTTCGATGGGGCAGCGGTCAGAGAGACATTTGGTCCCCTTCAAAAAGAGTTTGGTGCCTTCGCGACGGCAAAGGCGGCAGACTGGTCCTGTATAACGTGCCATTTCCTGTTCTTCTCCTGACTTCGGATGACGGCCGGTTTACGCAGCCCGTAGGGGCAATGCTTCGTCCCGGCCCATTGTTAGTCGACAGGTAACAGATGACAGATGACAGTTTTCGCGGCCAAACGAGCACCAACAACTGTCATCTGAAATCTGTCATCTGTAATCTGCCTAGACTCTCCGCCTCTTCGGCGGACGGCAGCCGTTGTGCGGCACCGGCGTAACGTCGCGGATGGAGCGCACTTCGATGCCCGCCGCAGCCAGCGCGCGGATGGCCGACTCGCGGCCCGAACCCGGGCCGGCGACGCGAACATCCACCGCGCGCAGACCGTGATCGCGGGCGGCGCTGGCGGCGTTTTGCGCTGCCTGCTGCGCCGCGAACGGCGTGCCCTTGCGCGAACCGCGGAATCCCAGCGAACCCGAGCTCTTCCAGCTCAGCGTGTTGCCCACCGGGTCGGTGATGGTGACGATGGTGTTGTTGAACGAGGCCTGAATGTGCGCAATGCCGAACGGCACATTCTTGCGCTCGCGCTTTTTGAACTTCTTGTTCTTGGCCGCCTTGCCGGCGCCGGCTTTCTGCTCTGGTTTGGCCATTAGGTTTTGCCCGTCGCTTTCTTCTTGCCGGCAACTGTGCCCTTGCGCGGGCCCTTGCGAGTGCGGGCGTTGGTGTGGGTGCGCTGTCCGCGAACCGGCAACGAACGCCGGTGACGCGTGCCGCGATAGCTCTGAATGTCGATGAGACGCTTGATGTGCATCTGGGTGTCCTTGCGCAGGTCGCCCTCGACGTTGCCTTCGTCCTCGATCACCTGGCGGATGCGGTTGACCTCGTCTTCGCCCAGATCCTGGACTTTCTTGAAGGGATCGACATTCGCCTTCTCCAGAATCTTGAGCGCACGCGGGTCTCCGATGCCGAAGATGTATGTGAGCGCGATCCGTGCCTGCTTGTTGCGGGGCAGATCGACGCCAGCAATACGTGCCATTTTTGGTCCTTTGCTGCTGCGGTTGTGTGCCCCCGGCCTGAAGCCGGTTCGCACGGTGTGTGTTTCCCGCTTCCAGAGGTTCATCGCAAGCCTTGACTCAAGCTAACTAGCCTCTTGCCAGTTATCAGTTTTCAGTTATCAGTTTTCAGTTCAAAACCCCATTCAAGCCGGCCTTTAACTGATAACTGACACCTGATGACTGACAACTTTCGTGGAAGCTTCCACGTGTACCAGGCTGGCTTAGCCCTGGCGCTGCTTGTGCTTTGCGTTTTCGCAGATCACCCTCACCACACCGCGGCGGGTGATGACCTTGCACTTCACGCAAATCTTCTTTACCGATGCACGGACCTTCATGGTTGTTGCCCTTCCTTGAAACTCAGCTTTTAGCTGCTGGCTCCTAGCTCTTAGCCCGTTCTTCAACTCCCAGCTTTATCCGCCAATGCATCGGCTGGAAGCTAGCAGCTAGAAGCTAAAGGCTACTTATACCGATACACAATTCGTCCGCGGTTCAGGTCGTAGGGGCTCAGTTCCACGGCCACTCGGTCGCCGGGCAGAATGCGGATGAAGTTCTTGCGCATCCTTCCCGAAACATGGGTCAGCACCTCGTGATTGTTCTCGAGTTTGACCTTGAACATGGCGTTGGGCAGGGTCTCGATGACCACTGCCATGACCTCAATCGCGTCTTCCTTCGACAAACCGCATCCAATTCCGGCGCTTGAAGCGCCTTTGTGTTTTGGACCGAGTGCATTACTCAGTCAAAACTCTGGCTCCGGTCGCGGTGACCGCCACCGTGTGCTCAAAATGAGCGCTCATGCTTCCGTCGGCGGCTACCGCCGTCCATCCATCGCCGAGTACTTTTACATCTGCCTTGCCGGCGTTCACCATCGGCTCGATGGCGATCACCATGCCCGTTTTCAGCTTCATCCCGCGCCCGCGTTCCCCAAAGTTCGGTACCTGCGGGTCTTCGTGCATGTGAACCCCGATTCCGTGGCCCACAAAATCGCGCACTACCGAGAACCCCTCGGCCTCCACCACATCCTGCACCGCCGCGCCCACATCGCCCAGCGTAGCGCCCGGCCTGACGGCGGCAATTCCCGCGTGCAGCGACTTCTCCGTCACCTCCAGCAGCCGCGCCGCGCCTGGGTCGATGGAGCCCACCGGCACCGTGATGGCCGCGTCTCCGTAGTAGCCGTCCACCACCGCGCCGAAGTCTACCGAAACAATGTCCCCTTCTCTGAGGACCCGCTTGGCCGACGGGATGCCGTGCACCACCTCGCTGTTGACCGAAGTGCAGAGCACGCAGGGATAGCCGTGATAGCCCTTGAAGGCCGCTTTCACCCCAAGCTCGTCGAGCCGCGCCTGCGCCGCCTTCTCGAGATCCAGAGTGGTGGCGCCCGGCTTGACCTTGGCGCGCACCAACTCCAGCACCTCGCGAACCACCTGACCCGCGCGGCGCATCTTCTCGATCTCCTGCGACGACTTCAGTACGACAGCCACGATAGTCCCAGTCCCTAGTGGTTAGAGGTTAAGCTGGATGCCGCCTCAGGCGGCGTCTACTGACCGCTAGTCACTACCCACTCGTTCTTCACGCACAAACCCGCCGTTCGGCTGCGCTATTTACGCAACCGCTCGACGGCGGCGACAATCCCGGCCGCGATTGTTGCAATCGGCCGGTCTCCATCCACTTCCGCAAAGCGTCCCAGGTCCCGGTAGTGATCGACGACCGGCGCAGTCAGCCCCGCATAAGCGCGCATGCGCTCCTTAAAGACCGCCTCCGTGTCATCGGCTCGCTGGACCAGCGCCGCACCTTCTACATCGCAGAATCCATCCCGCTTGGACGGATTCATGTAGATGTTATAGATGGTCGCGCAGACAGGACAGTTCCTGCGCCCCGTAATCCGGCGCAGTAACTGATTATAGTCCACCTGGATGCTGACCGCAATCACCGGCAGCGACTCGGCCTCCAGGGCCAGCCGGCCGTCCAGCCAGTGGGCCTGGCCCAGGGTGCGGGGAAACCCGTCCAGGATGTAGCCGTTGGCCGCGTCCGGCTCTTTCAGCCGCGCCGCCACCATCTCATTGACCAGCGAATCGGGCACCAGTTCCCCGCGCCCCATGATTTCCTTGGCCACCTTACCCAACGGCGTGCCCTTGGCCACGTTGCCGCGCAGCAGGTCCCCGGTGGAGATCTGCGGGATACCCCAGAACTTCACCAGTTCCTTGGCCTGGGTTCCCTTTCCAACCCCCGGCGCGCCCATCAAAAGAATCGGGCCGGGAAGGGTTTTTGAACCCGTTTCCCGGCCCTGCTCGACTGCGATCATAGTTGAAGACATTACCAGGTTTTCCTTCCGCGTATGCGACCGGAGCGAGGGGAAAAGCCATCATAATGACGCATGATTAGCTGCGATTCGATCTGGTTGACGGTGTCCATGGCCACACCTACCACAATCAGCAGAGAGGTGCCGCCAAAGTAGAAGTTGACATTCAGTCCGTGCGTTGTCCAGGTGGGCAGATTCTCGAAGAGCCTGCCGATCAGCCATACCTTGTCGAAACGGATGCCGGAGATGAGGAACGTGGGCACCAGCGAGATGACGATCAGGTAGCACGCTCCGACCAGCGTAATGCGGGTGAGAATGTCGTTGATGAAGTCCGAGGTGCGCTTTCCGGGACGGATTCCCGGAATGAACGAGCCCGACTTACGGAAGTTGTCGGCAATGTCGTCCGGCTTCATCACGATGGAGATGTAGAAATAGGCAAAGAAGATGATGCCCAGAATGTAGAGCAGCTCGTACCACGGGTACCCAGGCTGCAAGGCCTGCACAATGGGCTGCAGGAAGCGGTTCTGCTGCACCCACTCCACCTGGCTGAACAGCATGGGCGCCGAAAGGATGGAGCTGGCGAAGATGACCGGCATGACGCCGCCCGAGTTGACCTTCAGCGGCAAATGGCTCGATTGCCCGCCCATCATCCGCCGGCCGACGATGCGGCGCGCGCTCTGGATGGGAATGCGCCGCTCCGAACGCTCGACGAACACGATAAACGCCACCACGGCAATCATGCCCACCAGCAGCAGGGCTACCGCAATAATGGTGAACGAGCCCCAGGCGTTGGTCTGGACCTTCGAGTAGAGTTCGGCCACGCCGCGGGGCAGTCCGGCTACGATGCCGGCAAAGATGAGCAGGCTCATGCCGTTGCCGATGCCGCGGTCGGTAATCTGCTCGCCCAGCCACATGATGAAGGCCGTGCCCGTGGTCAAGGTGAGAACGGTCATCAGGCTGAAGCCGATGCCGGGGTGCAGCACCAGCCCTTGTTTGGTAAGAATGGCCGCAATGCCGATCGACTGCAGCGCGCCGAGAATGACCGTCATGTAGCGGGTCCACTGGGTGATCTTCCGCCGGCCCAGCTCGCCTTCCTTCTGGATGCGTGCCAGCGGCTCATAGACGACGGTGAGGAGCTGAAAGATAATCGAGGCCGTGATGTACGGCATGATTCCTAGGGCGAAGACGGTCATGCGGCGCAGATTTCCTCCGCCGAACAGGTCCATGAGCCCGAGCGCCGATCCTGTCTGCTGGCTGAACAGCAGTTCAAGCTGGTGCGCGTTCACGCCGGGCGTGGGGATGTGCGAGCCCAGACGGTAAACGGCCAGAATGCCAAGGGTGAACAGAACGCGCTTGCGCAGGTCGGGAATCCGGAAGATATTGAGGAATTTCTCAAGCATGTCGGTTTTTCCGCTTCAGGCGTTTGCCGCCAACTGGAATCTTGTTTTGACCTACTCCATCTTAGAGCATTCCGGATTCAGACCGATGGTAAAGAATCCGGGAACCGCGGGCTATGCGATCCGTCACACCTGTCTACGACCGTCCAGCCCGATTGGCGCATTGCGAAAACGAGGGGCGGATGTTGAATCCGACCCCTCATTTTGAAGCGCTTACCTCAAACCTAACCCTTAGGCCGCTGCCGGAGCCGCACCCGCGACGACAGCCTTGCCGCCCGCCTTTTCGATCTTTTCGACGGCCGACTTGGAGAACTTGTGCGCGTGGATGGTAATGGCCGCGGTCAGCTCGCCCGAGCCGAGAACCTTGATGAGCGCCTTTTTGCTCGACGCCAGTCCCAGCTTCTTGTAGTCGTCCAGGCCGATCTCGGTCACCGCCAGCCCCTCGACGTGTTCGGCAATCCGGTCCAGGTTCACCACCGTGTACTCGGTGCGGAAGATGTTGGTGAAGCCGCGCTTGGGCAGGCGGCGATGCAGCGGCATCTGGCCGCCCTCGAAGCCGCGCATCAGGCTGGTGCCGGTGCGCGATCCCTGGCCTTTGTGGCCGCGGGTTGAGGTCTTGCCCATGCCGGATCCCATACCGCGGCCGACACGCTTGCGCCCGGTGTTCGCCTTCCTGGGTGCGCGCAAATTCGATAGATTCTTTGCCATTGTTTTCCTCGCTGTAGCGCCGGAAGGGTTGATCCCCGCCGACTCGCGTTCTTGAAGTGGTTAGTGGCTAGTGGTTAGTGATTAGCCGGCCGGCGGCTCAATGTTCAACACAAACCACTAATCACTACCCACTAATCACTAATCTTCCAGAATCCTCACCAGGTGCGGAATGGCCTTGACCATGCCGCGCGTGGATTCGGTATCGACGCGCTCGACGATCTGGTTGAGGCGCGTAAACCCAAGCCCCTTCACCACTGCCTTGTGCTTGAGGGGGGTGGAGTTCTTGGAGCGGTAGTACTGAATGCGAATCATTTTCGTCTCCGCCATGACTTAGAGCTCCTCAATGGATTTGCCGCGCGCCGCGGCAACATCGGCCTTGTCGCGCAACTGCACCAGCGCGTCGAACGTCGCCTTGACCACGTTGTGCGGATTAGGCGAACCCAGGCTCTTGGTGAGCACGTTTTGCACGCCCACCGAGGTCATCACCGCGCGCACCGCGCCCCCGGCAATCACGCCCGTTCCTTCAGGAGCCGGCTTGAGCAGCACCTGTCCCGAGCCGTAACGGCCCAACACCAGGTGCGGAATCGAGGTCTGGGTCAGGTTAACCCGCACCAGGTTCTTCTTGGCCGCCTCGATCCCCTTGCGAATGGCCTGGGGAACTTCCTTGGCCTTGCCCGATCCGTGGCCCACCACCCCGGCGGAGGCATCGCCCACCACCACCAGCGCGGCAAACGACATGTTCTTGCCGCCCTTCACCACCTTGGTCACGCGGTTGATGGCCACCACCTGATCCTTCAGGTTGTACTGGTTGGCATCGAGTTTCTTCTTCAATATCGTCATTGCTCTCTCGTCTCTTGTTCCAGTGGTTAGCGGTTAGTGTTTAGTGGTTCGATCCTGCTTGATCTCTGGCACGGCGCGCTGTTCACTAATCACTACTCACTCATCACTATTCACTGCTTTTAGAACTCCAGGCCGGCTTCGCGGGCCGCATCGGCCAGCGCCTTGATCCGCCCGTGATAGAGGTAGCCGCCGCGGTCGAAGACCACCTTCTTGATGCCCTTCTCGACAGCCAGCTCGGCCACCTTCTTGCCAATCTCCCTGGCCGCCGCGACGTTGCCGCCGGTCTTCAGCTTGATGGACGACGCGGAAGCCAACGTCTGCCCCGTCTGGTCGTCGATCACCTGCGCGTAGATGTGGTTCAGCGAGCGGTACACGTTCAGCCGCGGCCGCTCGCCCGTGCCGGCCAGCTTGCGCCGGATACGGTCGTGGATGCGCTGCCGGATTCCGTTCCTCTTGGTCTGCGTAATCATGGGTCTCTCTCGTCCTATCAGCGGAGCCGCCCTGCGGCCCCGTTCGGTTAAATCAGGGTTCAGGGTCCAGGGTCCAGAGGTCAGAAAAACGCCGGACGGCGTGCCTGACCCCTGGACCCTGAACCCTGGCCCCTTACTTGGCTCCGGTCTTGCCGGCCTTCTTCTTCAGCTTCTCGTCCGAGTAGCGCACGCCCTTGTTCTTGTAGGGGTCGGGCTTGCGCAGCGAGCGCATGTCCGCCGCCACCTGGCCCACCTTCTGCCGGTCGATGCCGGAGACAGTGAGATGCGTCAGCTTGGGGTCGATCGCCACTTCAATGCCCGTGGGCAGCGGAAATTCGATCTGGTGCGAGTAGCCCAGCGTGAACACCACCGTGCCCTTGCCCTTCAGTTCGGCGCGGTAGCCGATTCCAACGATGTCCAGATCCTTCTTCCAGCCCGCTGTCACGCCATGCACGGCGTTGAAGACCAGCGCGCGGGTCAGCCCGTGCACCGCGGCCTGTTTGTCGTTCTCGCGATTCACGTGCAGCACGCCATCTTTGGTCTCAAGAGAAATGCCCTCGGCAATCAGCGCCGAGACCTTGCCCTTGGGCCCTTCGACAAGGACCGTGTTGCCCTCGACCTTGTACTTCACGCCCGCGGGCAGCGGGATCAGTTTCTTTCCAATACGCGACATCGAGTCAATCCTTCATTTGGCTTGCGAGTCCCGAAAAAGCAGTGGTCAGTGATCAGTGTTCAGTGATCAGTTGATAGCTTCCACGTCTCATTCGTTCCACTGCAGCCGGTAAAACAGTGGTTAGTGGTTAGTCAAAACAGCCGTTGGCGCCTGAATCAAAAACTGACCACTAGTCACTAGCCACTAATCACTGCCTTTACCACACTTCGCAGAGCAGTTCGCCGCCTACGCCTTCGCGGCGCGCCTGGCGGCCGGTCATCACGCCCTTGGGCGTGGTCATGATGGAGATGCCAAGCCCCCCCTGAACGCGCTTGATCTCATCGCGGCCAATGTAGACGCGGCAACCGGGGCGCGAGATGCGCGCCAGATCGCGGATGGCCGCGTCGGTGCCGCCATACTTCAGGTACACGCGCAGCACCAGCTTGCCTTCCTCATCCTGCGTCTTGTAGTTCGAGATATAGCCCTCCTCCTTGAGGATGCGGGCAATCTCGGTCTTCAGCTTCGAAGCCGGAACATCCAGCTTCTGATGACGCGCCCGGATCGCATTCCGGATCCGCGCCAGAAAATCTGCTACTGGGTCGGTCAGAC
>Ga0302319_10005611_pt1 | contig 25161 bp, 18 predicted proteins | sample Bog_T0_2_FD_203319 | JGI IMG/M metagenome (GOLD analysis project Ga0302319, IMG submission 203319) | Peat permafrost microbial communities from Stordalen Mire near Abisko, Sweden - Bog_T0_2 | ecosystem: Environmental > Terrestrial > Soil > Wetlands > Peat | place: Sweden: Abisko, Stordalen Mire...
TCCAACTCGGCCGGGTGCGGGTCCCACCTGAAGCGCTACCACCATCTCCTTGCCGATGACCCAGCGTACTCGGAGAAGGCCAAAGCATGGTCCGCGAAAGTCAGGGACATCTCCGAATGGCTGGTCGAGATCGGTTTCCGCCGCCCCCTACCCCGGGCCACCGGAACAACTCCGATGGAGGTCACGTACCACGAGGCCTGCCATCTCTGCCACGGCCAGAAGATCACCTCACAACCCCGGGAAATTCTGCGGGCGCTTCCCGGGGTGGAACTCAGGGAGTGCCCGGAATCCACGATGTGCTGCGGAAGCGCGGGCATCTATTCGCTCACCCAGCCGACGACCTCCGCATGGCTCAGGGACCGGAAGGTGGGCCATCTGCGTTCTACGGGGGCAACGCTTGTCGCAACGGCGAACCCGGGTTGTCAGCTTCAGATCCAATATGGCTTTGCACAAGAGACCGTGCCGTTTAAAAAGGGCGTCCCTAGCGTAGCCCATCCGGTAGTGCTTCTGGCAGAGGCTTACCGCGCTGAAATTTGAAAGCTATCTCTTTGTTAAATAGTATCTTGGAAAATGGCCTAGGCCGCAGCCGCAGACCAAAAAATGCAACAATAATGCCAGCAAATTTCATTAATTGGGCTTGTGAACGCCATTAAATTGCATAAACAGAAGAACCTATGAAGTTCCGGTCCATCTTCTGTGCTGCGGCTGTAGTCGTGCTGAGTGCGGTCGATTCAAGGGGGCAGGCGACCTGGAACGTCACCAGCGGGAATTGGAGCGTAGCTGGAAGTTGGTCACCCGCGACGACCCCCGCAAACAATGGCACGGTCGATATCACCTTTAATCAGACGGGGGTCTACTCTTCCAATGTAGACACACCTTACTCGGTCAACTCGGTCACGATTTCGGGCAACACGAATGCCTACACGTTCACATTGACCGGGGCGGCGCTGACCGTCGGTGCCACGGGCTTTACGGACAGCAGTGCAGCCAATGTTACCGTGAGCGCGCCGCTAACCGGGGCGATGACGTTGGTCCAAAGCGGCACTGGGCAGCTCTTCCTGACCGGCACAAACACCTATACGGGCGCCACGGTTATAAATTCCGGGGCCGCGATATGGGTTGGCAATGGTGGAACCACGGGGAGCATTACCAGCAACGTATCGAGTCCGGGGACGGGAGGATTGGCGTTCGACCATTCAAATACCTACGTGTACTCGGGCACTCTTTCGGGGTCCCTTAGCGTCGACCAAAACGGGACGGGAATTACGCTACTGGCGGGAACCAATACGTATTCTGGGGCGACGACAATTAACAGCGGCACGCTCAAGGCTGGCTCCACGAGCGCATTCGGCAATTCAACCCAATCGCTCTTAATTAATAGCAGCGGCACACTGGACCTGAACGGATTCAACATCACGTTGGCTTCGGTTCAAAGCGGCACGGCAACGGGCGGGATCGCATTAAATGGAGGCGCGACCCTTACCCTTAGTGACACCAGTGCGTCGAAAACAATTGCGGGCTCGATTACCGGCTCAGGATCACTGAACACGAGCAACTATCAGCTGAATGTTACGGGCAACGCCAATACCTACTCCGGCGGGACGACCATCACTTCCGGCACGTTGATTGCCAACAACACGAATCCGTTGCACTCAGCAACGGGATCAGGTCCGATAACCATCCTCCCTGCGGGCGCGCTTCTCCTGGGACAGGCAAACACGAATGGATATATCAATTCAGGTTCCGCCATCACGGACAACGGTGCGCTTCAGTTCTTCCGGACCGACAGCACAGCGAACGTCATTTTGAATAACATCACCGGCACAGGTGGTGTCGCGCAGAACGGGTCTGGGATCACCGAGCTCTCAGGAACAAACACCTATTCGGGAGTGACAACCGTCTTTAACGGGACTCTCGATGCGGGTTCGACGAGTGCATTCGGAGGTGCCTCAGGCAAGAGCCAAATCGACTTCACGTATCAGGGTATACTCGCCCTGAACGGGTTCAACAACACGGTTGGGTCGATTACTGGCCCTGGTGCAACTTCTGGCGGAATCGACCTAGGATCCAATACCCTCACGATCAACGACACCACGAGCAATACCGACTTGGCAGCGGTCATTTCCGGAACCGGTGGTTCGCTGGTCTTCGGAGGCCAAAGCATGATCCTCACCGGATCCAACACTTACACCGGATCCACAGACATCACCACGGGCCTTATCCTTGTAGCCAATCCGACCGGCTATGGCCTTGGAACAGGCCCGATCACCATCGGTGCTCCCGGCACCCTCCAGATCGGTGCCAATTTCACGGCTGGCGCCGTCGATCCGACCTCCTCCATCACGGACAATGGCATTCTTGCCTTCTCCCTGACGAATTCCGTGACCTTTCCGAATGCCGTGAGCGGCACCGGAGGCGTCAACTTGCTTGCGGCGGGCACGATCACTTTCCCGAATGCCAACACCTACTCGGGGAATACCCAGATCGAAGCGGGGACCCTCATCGTGGACAACGCCTCCGGCTCCGCCACCGGGACGGGCAACTTAAGCGTCTATAGCGGTGCCACCCTTGAAATCGGCAATGCCGACACGAATGGAGCAGTGGCGGCGGCCAGCATACTGGACAACGGGACTGTGGAGTTCGCCAGAACCGACAGTATCACCATTGGGAGCAACATCAACGGCACGGGCGGAGTCCTCATTCAGGAATCTGGAGGCACTGTCACGTTTGACGGAACCAACACCTACTCCGGCCCAACCGTGATCACAAGCGGGGTCCTTTCCGACGGGGGCGGAAATACCTTCTCGCCAAACAGCTCCGTCCAGATCGGCGCCGGCGGGTCGCTCGCGGTAGCTAACATTGACACTGTCGGTGACCTGGAAAACAGCGGTGGTGCCGGGACCGTCACCCTGGCGCCGGGAACCACGCTCACGATAGGCGTGGGAAACGCGGCACTGGCCCCTTTCACCGGGATTATCTCCGGGTCTGGCGGATTGACCCTCAACATCACGGGTTCGAACAGCCAGGGTCTTGGCGGCGCGAACACCTACACGGGAGTTACCACGATCAATAGCGGCGAAATCTTCGTCTCGAGCTCGACCGTCGGCGCACCCGGCAGCATCACGTCGGGACCCATTGGCACCAACACGCTGGTGTTCACGGGGAACGGCGAGATGTCGTCCATCGTAAACCCCGTCACCCTTGCCAATGCGATCTCCCTGGGCGGCTTCAACCTGGACAACGATGATGCCACGACCAACCTCACCCTTACGGGGCCGATTACCGGCATCGGCGGCAGCATCACCTGGTGCACGAACAACGACCTCGCGCTCATCAACACCAACACGTTCACGGGCGGCGTCGACATGAGGCTGGGGACGCTTCTACTGGGTTCCGACACCGCTGCAGGCACCGGGCAAATCACCCTCGATAACACTACCGTAATCGACGCGTTTGGCTCTGGCATCACCCGCAACATTGCAAATGGAATATATGTCTCGAGTAGCACCACGCAGCTTGGCATGGGTAACGACAATAATCTCACATTCTCCGGCGTCATCTCCGGAGTGGGCACCTCGCTCGTCACGATCGACAATGGCCCGTCGGGATCCGTCACGCTGTCGGGCGTCAATACGATCTCGAACACGACGTTCAACGTGAACAACGGCGGCACGGTGTTTGCCGCCAACGGCAGTGCATTCGGCGCCGCGACCAATTCCGTACTGATCCAGGGGGGCTCCACCCTCAATGTCCTCGGCGGCGTCACGCTCCCGAACCCGATCACGGTTGGCGGCGCCGCCAGCACGCTTGCGGGCGATGGCACAATCACGAACAACACCGCGGCGCTCCCCATCACCAACTCCGTGATCCTTTCGCCAAGCGCCTCCCCAGGCGGCGGTCCCGGAAATCTCACCTTTACCGCTCCCCTCATATTTGTGGGCGGCGCCTTCCATTTTCAGCTCTACGACGCTGCCGGCGCGCCCGGCATAGGATGGGGCGAGGTCACGGCTACTGGCGGCATGGATTTTACCGGTGCCACGGCAAACAGCATCACGTTCAACGTCGTCTCGGTAAACAGCACGGGCCAATCGGCGAACACCTTGAATTTCAATTCCGTGGTCGGCTACTCCTGGACCTTCGCCACGGCCTCCTCGATCACCAGCTTCAGTGCGGCTGACTTCAATATCATCACTTCGGGCTTCACCAATGGCACCGGTGGCGGAATTTTCTCGGTTTCCCAGGTCGGCAACAACCTGGACCTAAATTTCACGCCGGTTCCGGAGCCCTCAACCTGGGCGATGATGGGACTGGGCTCGGCGGCAATAGGCCTCCTCGCGTGGCGCAGGCGGCGGTTACCCGCTGCGTGAACCGAGCGGCCGGCCTACGCCGGCGCGTCTTTTTCCGGGAAGCTCGACCCCCGGGTATGCGCGAACTCCCGAATGGCCAGGTCTAGGTTATTCACCGCCCGCTCGACGGCACTACCCGCCTCGGGCGAAAACTGGTGCAATTCACTGACAACCACATTCAGCGTGGCGCGAACGATCTGGAGTTCCTCGTCAATTACTACAGCATTCATATTAGATTGGGGCTCAATGACTCGGTTTGACGGCAATACGCCGAAATAGTTTCAAGTTTTGTGCGCCTTTCATGTTACGTCGGGAATGGCTTAATGGACCCCCGTTAGGCGCGGGTGCCCTAGCCCATGGGTTCCTGGCGACCCGCTGCCGTCGCGCGGCCCGGGCTTTTCGTGGTCGGCGGCCCGACCAAAAGCCTTGATTTGCGGCCTCCCGTGGGGCACAAAGCCCCTCCCGCTGGGGACGCTTAGCTCAGTTGGTTAGAGCACGTGCTTCACACGCACGGGGTCACTGGTTCGAGTCCAGTAGCGTCCACCATTTATGTTAGTTGTGTTTCTATAAAGTGACTTTGGAACCAATTCTCCGACAAAAAGTCAGCGAATTGCTTCCACAACCATTGTTGGGGAATTGCGTCCTAAGGTGCATGTTCGCTCTGCGGATTGTCCAAGGTTAGCGAATTGCTTCCTAGCTTTTTACACTTCGTTTTAACCGTAAGCGGTAACGCGGGCACAGGGTAGCCCGCGTTACCGCTTACGTTCGAGTCTCTGCCGCCTGCTCGATGTCGTCGGGTACGGTTATGCTATTTTCCGCAAGAGTCGACTGACCCATAATCTTACGATGTTCGCCCTCGGTTGTCGGAACTCTTCAGGGCCGATTTGCGGCGGGGACACACCTCGCCGAAGCAGGTTAACGACCCATAGCCACCGGATTGCCAACCGCGTACTGTATTCAGGAAAGTGATGGCGAGCACCTTGCCATCCAAACAAAAGATACATTATGCACCTCCTATTCGCACCCGTCCTTGCAAGTGCCCTCTACGTTGGCGGAGGCTTGGGCCTCGTTCTGCTCATCGTCATTATTGTCCTGGTGCTACGCTAGGCCTTGCGGGCCTCGCGGCGGTGGCATGCTGAGAAAAGGAGGCCGTACTCAGGGGAGCATGCTCGGCCCTAGATAATAGGGGTTCCGACAGCGCGTGGGGGCCTCCTTGGGAATTTCGTGCGAATCACCCTGACAGTCGGCGGATGTCCGAGGTGAGGCTCCTCCTCCGTATTTGAGCCCGTGGACTACGATTCCGTGTCCCGTTTGGATTTGACCCGAAATAGCACCGAAGAAAGGGCCACGCACGTCAGCAGGATCACTCCAACCAAGACACTGCCTGCGACGGGGCCGCCAAAGTAATAGCCGGCACCGGCGGCGGGTGGGAGAAACACAATGGCCATGAGCGAGAGATTCACGGCGCATGCAACATAGCACCTGCACGAACCTGCTCCTATGTGGTATTCGCCTGCTTCAAGGAAGGGGTCTCCACGAGGTTCCACTGTACCTGCGGGTTAGGCGCCGGCCGATACCTCCGAAGGGCGGCGATACCCGGGCGCCGAAAACAGCCACTCAAGACGAAACTGGCGACCACGGTTGCGATGAATGGACCCAATCTCCAGCGCTTCGAGGCAGGCGGCCCGACGGGGCCGTCCCTTGGACGAGGGTGTCTCCAATCATATGACCCTACTTTTTTTTGGGGAATGGCGGATCCAGTACGAAATGTAGCCTTGGGCGGTGATCTGCCAGAGATGGGGTGAAACCCCCATCAACTTAGTGCGAACCCCTCTTCCATATGGGTTACTAATCAACCGCATCGTCAACGCCATCACCCAAATGGCCAATCCGAGACAACAAGATAAAGAATAAAGAAATATGAAAACATACGACGTAGACACAAAATCAAGCACCACCGACAAAATCCAGGGGGACGCCAAGATCACCTCCGGAAAGGTCAAGGAGGAGACCGGCAAGGTATTCCGCAGCCCGAGCCTCCAGGCAAAGGGGATCGCCGAGAAGGATGATGGACACGTCCAGAAGAAGGTCGGCGAGATCAAGAAGGTCTTCGGCCAGTAGCTCTCCCTCACAATCCGGATCCGTACACTCCCATAATGAATATCATGAAATGCCCACACTACACCCGCAAACTCGCCTTGATCGCCACACTTGCGGGAATTGTTGCCGCAGGGGGGGTCTTCGGCGGCTGCGCTGAAACACGCACCAGTGACAGCACCGGCCAATACGTTGACGACACGGGAATCACGACCAAGGTGAAGGCGGCGCTGTTGAAGGACGACATGGTCAAGTCATTCGAGATCAAGGTTGAGACCATGAAGGGCGTCGTACAGCTAAGCGGCTTTGTGGACAACTCGGACCAGAAAAGGGCGGCGGGCAGGGATGCCGCCTCGATCTCAGGGGTCTCCGAGGTCAGCAACAACCTCATCGTCAAGTAGCAGGTGCGGTCGGCCGCCATTGGGCCTGCCTGACCCGATTGCGGCCGACTGCACCCTTCAGAAATGCCCGGAACAGTCCATACCAACCATACCAACCCATCTTTCCGTCATGTGTGATCTTGCCCTGATTCTCCCGCCCCTCGCCGCCGTCGGCTATTCAATGCTGTACCTGCTCTTCGGCGGAGGCATTGGCGGTGCGATCGTGATCTTTTTCGTCGCAAAGATGCTTGGAAGGTAACGTCCGCCGGGGCGGCGCCGCCCTTTGCGGATTCCCTGAACGGCCGCTTCTGTCCATATTCGCAAAGCCGGGCCAGAAGGTTTCTGCACGGGTGTATGTGCAGCCCGGCGAAGGGTCTAGCCCTTCGAAACCCCCGTTCCACTCGCAATCTTGTTCAGCCGGACCACGTCGGTCTGGCTGAGAGCGGTCTGGCGCTGGGTGCCGTCGCGGTCGACATAGCCGACGACATGCGGCTTCTGCCGTGAGGTTTTGACAAGGTCCCGCAGGAAAGCCTGTTCGTCTTCGGGTAAATCCATGCCTGCTCCAAGTGGGGCGTGTCGGAGGGAAGGCAAGGTCGCGGGCGATCGATTGAGGGCATTTTGTGCCTTCGCCGTCTGGCGGAATCAAGTAGCTGCAAACGCCTTTGGGAAATAGGACTCCCCATGGGGTCCAGGATGGTGAAGTGGTCTCTTTCACAGCTCGTCTCCAAGGCCGCGCGCCCGTGACGAGATTCGTCGTTGACGGTCCAGATAACCCCCTCGGTACCTGTCTCGAAAAAATCAATTAGGCCCCCCTGACCGTTCTTGGCCCTTCAATGGGGACCTGCTTAGGAATTAACTATTCCCCAAGTTGCTCATAAAAAGCACCAAAGGAAATACTCTGGCGATCAAATAGCTTCTTGAAATTTCAGCGCACAGATGCGCGAAAATGGCGATAAACGCATCCGTTAAAGCGAGAGAATTGGTTCCTGTTCATCGCTCCAAGGGTACATCCGGCGATGGGAGCACAATTGCTTCCGTTTCTCCGCTATGGTCAGGAAATTGATACCGCCTGCCTTACGGTCGGCTTCGCTCCGATCGCTTTAGTCCCGGAGAAATATTTAACTCGTCGGACTATTGGTCCGCGGGTGGTCGCTTTGTTGGTCTAAACGACATAAACGGCCGCCAGATTGGCGTTGCCCGTCCCTCGCGGGGGGTTCCAGATTTCGCGGAGCGTTCGATTCGAACCCATTTCAACCGCCCTCCATTTCGCACGCCTTGGACTCCTGGCACCCGCGGTTGCAGTGTTCCTGCTGCCCGGGTGGATCCTCGGGAGGATCTTGGGTACGCCCTTAGCCGTGGCGACGGCCTTCCTTGGATCGGCGGCCATTGTATTTAACCTGGTCCTGCTCCTGGACGGCATCGGGCTGCCCGTCGACCTGAGGACGGTTGGCTGCGCAACGGCGGCCCTTTCCCTGCTGCTCGCCGGCTGGGCGCTTCGACGAGGCGCATCGCTCAGCCTCCGTTGGCAGCGGCCGCACATGCCAAAGGGCAGCGACTGGCTGTGGCTCATTCCGCCAGCCCTTGCGCTCACCTCGATCGCGGCCAGGACCCTGATTGAGCCGCTCTCGGGCTTCGACAACAAGTTCCGCTGGGACTTCCTCGCCCGCCTGATCCTGTCCCGACACTCGCTGGCCTTCTATCCTCCCGTCAGCATGGCGGATTTTGACCTCTACGCGTGGTGCGACGGGATCCCGCCCCTGGTGCCGTTCCTTAATTTCCTTATCTATGCCGCGTCGGGGTCGGCAGCGCCGGGCCTGATCTCCATCAGGGCCGTTGCGGAATTCCTGATCCTGGCCGCGCTCGTATATCGGCTGGCGCGCGATGTGTGGGGCACCGGCTGGGCCTCGCTGGGGGTCATGGGTGGCTGCACGCTCCTGATCTGGGGAGTTGCTATCGAGCAGGAGACCGGGCTCACAGCGATTGCGCTCATTGCCATGCTCCTCTTCCTGAGGAAACCCAAGGACGGTGCATCCGGGGCGCCATCATGGACGCCGTGGGCGGCAGTCGCCGCGGGAGTCGGGGCGATAAGCCGGGAATACGGCCTATATTTCGTGATCCTTGGCGCAGCCGTGCTTGTTTTCCAGTGCCGGCGCCGGTCCCTCGCCGGATTCCTCATCCCGGCCGCCATCGTCTGTGGGCCCTGGTACGTCCGCAACGGGGTGAAGACAGGCAACCCCGTCTTCCCCGCGATGGGATCCCTCTTTCCCACCAATGCGATCCACGTGGAGGTCATGCGGGACATCGCGAATTTCTGGGGCTTCCGGTCGGCGCCGGTCCCGCTGGCAACCGTCCCATGGACCCTGCTGGCAACGCTCGGCGCCGTGGGGTTCCTTGGACTTGCTGGGCTCGTTCGGCTTCGGCTCCGCGGCCTTGCGATTGCTTCCGGTATCGCCCTGGTGACGCTCCTGTGGATCTGGTCGATGCCGCAGACTGCCGGGGGGTGGACGTATTCCATGCGGGTACTCCTTCCGGCCCTGGCCCTGGGCTCCGCGGCGGCGGGCTTCATAGGAACCCTAAGGCCCAGCTCGCGCGTGGCGTTCGCGCTTCTCGCAGGGCTGCTTTCGGTGGACGCGGCACGGCGCTCCTGGCTCCTGCCTGACGACCCCACCACGACGCCCTGGACCCTGTCCTTTGCCGAATGGAGGATGTTCCGGGAACAAGACAGGCCCCGTCCGGGCGCGGATGTTTGGAGCATCCTGGCGGGCGCCGCCGCCGACCGTTACATCGTGGTCGATAACCCCCAGCCCTTTGTGACCCTTACGGCGCTCGGCGCGCACCCCACCCCCCTCGAAAGCCCGAGATTCGCAGCGGCCTTCGATTCCTCGCTTTCAGTCGAGGAGGCGGTGAGGCGCCTCCGGGCATTAAAGGTCAGGTTTGTCACGTTCTCCGTGCGCAACCCGGTTGTTAAGAAGCTGGTGGAGCGCCACAAGACGCTTCGGACACTCGCCGAGGACTACAGCCCCTCCGCAAACCTCGGGGGCCTCCTTGTTTTCGACCTGGAATTCATGAGCAGGAAGCCATAGGGCCCCTGGTCCGGGCGCCGATGCGTAAGACTACGCCCGTAAAACCGCCCGACGGCTCTTGCGGTGGACCAAGGGCCTCCCACGATTGCCTCAGGTGCCCCCCGGCATTCGCCTCATGAAATTTACAATCATCCTCTTTATCCTCGGCATCGGCGGATATGAAGCGGTGCAGTACTACGACAATCTGCCCGCAACCGTCCCTGCCATCGCGGTCAGGTCGAAGGCCGTTGCGCCGCCCACACCGGAGCCCACGCCCGAGCCCCCGCACTCCCCGGATTTGGTGAGTGTGCCCATACTGGACAGCCACCCGCTCACCCATGCCAAGGTGAAGGAGATCCATGAGTCCGGGATCGTGTTCCTGTGCGACCAGGGCCTCATCAAGGTGAGCTTCAAGAACCTACCCCCTGAGTATTTGGACTATTATGGACCCATGGCCGAGAAGGAGGCCGTGGCCGCCGAGCCTACGGACGCCGCCACTGTCACTCCCGTCGCGACCCCGCCGCCCGCGCAGAAGTCAAAACCCGAGCGCACGGCGATCCAGGACGCCCAGGCCAACCTCACCTACAGCCAGGCGGTCGCCGGTCTCCGCGACCGGTTGCAGAGCGACCAAAGCGTGATGGACCACTGGTACAAGCAATCGAGCTTCGTGCAGGAGGGCCGTTTATCCGAGAACCAGTTCAACATGGCCAAGGCCGATTTCGAGGCGGCAACGGTTCAGCTGAGCGAGCTTCAGGCGAACGGTCCGTAGGACCGCAGAAAAAAGGGGAAGGGACAGCGCCCTTCCCCCAAGACGAGGAGGATTCCCGGCCGGCGGCCGGGAACCCGGCGGGTGCAGCCGTCAGGGAACCGTCAGGTCGAGCTTCGCAAAGCCGTCCGCGGAGACGCTCAGCTTGTCGCCAGCAGCAAGATCCTTAATGGTCCAGACCTGGCCCGCTTCGACCGGATGCTCGGGGAGGGTCTTCACCTTCGCGTCGGCGTGGAACACCACGCTCGGCGTGATCGTGACGCTCAGCTTGAGCGTGTCGTTGGAGACATTCTTCAGGTTCAGGGCATAGCCGTTCACGCCGTCGACCGAGACCTTCTCAAACGTGGCCGTCACGGGGAGGCTCGGGGCGTCGGCCGCCTTGGCCGTTGACGCCGCAAAAAAAGCGAGGCAGAGGGCACAGCCCACTGCGGTCATTGCCGAGCGTAGGGAAAACAAGTGTGGTTTATTCATGGTTGCGGGGAGGGCCTTTATAGCGCCCCCTTGGCCTCCATACAAGTTGAATTAGGCGGCACGAGATGCCCCATGGCGGGCGCGCCACGGCGGACCGAGCAAGCGAGTCGTCGTCGCAGTCTCCACCGAAGGCCCCCACGGTGCCCGACTAGAAGGGCCCTCGTGTGAAGGAAGGGTTTCCCCCAAGGACCCTGTGGAGCGTGCGCGCGATCTGCTCCATGGCCGGGGGCTTGTCGATGAAGTGCTCAAGGCCCACGGCACGCGCCCGCTTGAGCGTCTCCTCGGATAGGTAGCCCGAAAGAAGGATCCACGGAATATAGCTGCGCCTGCGGCCAACCCGCTGGGCAAGCGTGATTCCGTCCAGTTCGGGCATCGCGAAATCGCAGATCACGGCGGCCGTGTTGGCGGAGTCGGGCGAGGTCAGAAAGGCCTCGCCTTCGGCCGGCTGCCCAAACGCCCGCACCCGGTAGCCCAGCCGCCTCAACAGGTTGGAGACGATCTCGAGCACCAGCGAGTCGTCGTCGATGCACACAACCTCCTGGCCTGAGCCGGTGGGGATGCTCGATCCGCCCGACGGGGCCGCGGGGGCCGGGGAGGCCGAGGCGGCCGGTAGGTAGACATGGAAGATGCTCCCCTCGCCCGGCGAGGAGTACACCTTGAGCACCCCCGCGTGCTGGCGGACGATGCCGTGGACAACCGCCAGGCCGAGGCCTGTCCCCTCGCCCGCCTTGCGGGTCGTGTAGAAGGGCTCGAAGATGCGCTCCAGGACGGCCGCGGTCATGCCGCAACCCGTGTCGCGCACCGATAGGTGCATGTAGAGGCCGGGCCTGAAGTCTGTGGGGCCCGCGTCGGGAGTGAGCACCGCCTGGAAACCGTCCTCGATGACCTCGATCGTGCCCTCCTTCGTGCCCTTGAGCGCGTGGACTGCGTTGGTGCAGAGGTTCAGGACCACCTGGTGGAGCTGGGTCGCGTCGCCGACGATCGCCGGGGGCGAGCGCTTCACGTGGTTTAGGCGCACCGACGACGGGAGCTGGGCCCGGATCTGGCCGAGGACCTCCGCAATGACCGGGCTTGGGTCGACGACCTGCGCCTGCGTCTCAGTCCTGCGGGAGAACGTGAGGATCTGGCGCACGAGCCCACGGGCCCTCCGGCTCGCTTCAAGCACCGTCTCAAGGTCGGGCCGCGCCTTATGATCCTCCGGAAGGTTCATGAGGGTCAGCTCCGTGCCTCCCATGATGGGCGTCAGCATGTTGTTCAGGTCATGCGCAATCCCGCCCGCCAGCCCGCCGATGGCCTCGAGCTTCTGCGCGCGGCGGAGCTCGTTCTCGTTGCGCTGGAGGAGCTCCTCGGCGGCCTTCTTCTCGCTCAGGTCACGGATCAGGTTAAGCAGGTACTGGCGGCCGCCAAATTCCACGAGGCGGGCGCTCATCTCGACCGGCACAATCGTGCCGTCCCTGTGCCGGGCCATGCCCTCGCGCTGGTTGATCCGGCCGGTCCGGCGCAGCTCCTCGATGAAGGCGGGCCTGTCCTTGGGCTCCGCCCAGAGGCCCATGTCCACGCCGCTCCTGCCGATGACGTCCTCGTAGGAGTAGCCGTAGATGCGCGTGAAGCCCTCGTTCACCTCGACAAAGACCCCGTCGTCAAGCTGGCTAAGGAGCGCGGCGTCCGGGAAAAGCTGGAAGAGCTGCCGGAACTGGCCCCGGCTCACCTCGAGCTCGCCGACAAGCAGGTACAGGCGCTCGTTGCTCAGGGACTCCCGGATCTGACGGGCGATCACAAGTGCAAGGACGGCGACGACACCGACAGCGAGCACCTGCGGCTGGCGCCCCGTGCCCCCTGTAAACAGCCCGAAAAGGAGGAGCACCACCATGCCGAGGACCCAGCTTGAGTTCACCAGGAGCAGCATGACCTCCCGCGATGCAAAGGGCTGCCGGCTGTCGGCCACCGCCAACGCGCGCCCCCGGCGGCGCTGCTCAATGGCCGCGAGGCCCCACATGAAGCTGAAGATGCCCCACCCCAGGTCAGAAAGGCTGCCGCCAGCCTGAAGCGGTGCCTTGACCAGGATGTCGGGCATCGAGAAGTCGGCCATGATCAACGCGAAGAGCCCGCTGATCAGCCAGACAAAGGTCACGACGCCGAAGCCGGACCGCTCCTGGTTGCGGGCCCTCACGCTCAGCATCCAGAGGAGTGCGACGTCAAAGAGCGGGTAGACGAGCGGGTATCCCGTGCTCAGGTTTGGCGCGCGCAGGAAGGTGAGCGCAGCCTCGTGCAGCCGGAATTGCCAGCCCACAAGGAGCGTGGCCAGCAGAAGCCCGGCCGCCTCGAACAGGTTGTCCACGAGGACGGAGCTCTTGGCCTGGGGATGGGGAATGCGAAACATCGCCACGAACATCGCCAGGTACGACGGGATGAAGAAAAGGTCCTGCCAGCCCGGATAACGCTCGGAGCCGAGGACGATCTCGGCGGCCATGAACGCCAGGTTCCCGGCAAACCAAGTGAGGGTGCCCCATTGCATGGCCTGCCAGAAAGGCGACCGGGCGTTTTCCCCGGTTCCGGGGCGGGCAAGCCTGCGGACCAGGAGCCAGCATAGCAGCGAGGCGAGCGTCTGGGCCGCGTTGATCCAATAAAGACGGGCCCATCCGCTCGGGTAGAAGCCGTACGAGGCGATCTCGGCCAGGGGGCACGCGCACAGGAGCGCTACCCACCCCAGTTCATCCCTGGTCCACGGGACGGCCACGGACCGCTGCTCCAGTCCGACACCCAACCGCGCTGGGGGCGACTGATCAGTATTCATCCGAGGGTAGCATGCCCGGGGCAACGCATGCTGACAAGGAAAGCTTCCTTTGGGTCCAAGAAGGGGCCCGGCCCAAGAAGAGGGATGTCAACGGCACTGTGCATCGGTCCGGCCTAGCTTCCCTTTACCGTGAGCGTCACCGACTCCCCCCCAACCGAGGACGGGCCCATCACGATCTGGAACGTCCCGGGCTCAACCGTGAACTTCATGTGGATGTCCCAGAGGGCCAGCGCATCGGGCGTGATCGGGAACGTCACCCTGGCCCGCGCTCCTGGAGCAAGGCGTATTCTCCTGAATCCCCTGAGTTCCTTCACCGCGCGCGTGACTGAGCTCACGTCCTGGTGCACGTACATCTGCACCACCTCGTCCGCCTCGCGGGCGCCGGTGTTGACGACATCGATTGAGGCCTCGGTCGACGCCCCTGGGGCGATTTCGCTGTCCCGCAGGCGGGCGTTCTCGTAGCGGAAGGTGGTGTAGCTCAGGCCATGGCCGAAGGCCCAGAGCGGGGCGCCTCCCGAGAACTGGTAGGGGAACGGGCCCGCGTAGGGCTTCTTGCTGTAGTAGGCCGGTATCTGCCCCACCGACTGCGGGAATGAAACCGTGAGCTTGCCCGACGGCGAGATGTCCCCGAAGAGGATCTCGGAGGCCGCGGTCCCGGTCTCCTCGCCCATGAACCAGCCCTCGATGATCGCGGAGGCCCTCCCCTTGAGGAACCCGACCTCGAGCGGCCGGGCGTTGCTCAGGTAGATGATGACGGGCTTCCCTGCCGAGAGAACCGCCTCGGCCAGCAAGCGCTGAGAGCCGCGCAGCCCGAGCGTGTCCGCATCACCCAGGTGGTCCAGCGCCCAGGACTCCCTGCTGATCGCCTCATCCTCGCCGAGCGCCAGCACGACAACGTCGGCCTGCGCCGCGATCCTTACCGCCTCGGCCACCCTCCCGCGGTTCTCGTCATCGGTGGCGATCACCGGGTCCCCGAACTTCCAGGCATGGAAGGCGTTCTTCGTATCGTTCTTGTCGATGACGCAGCCCGGCGCAAAGGAGACCTTCACCCGACCTCCGACCCTGGCGCGGATCCCGTCAAGGAGGGAGACGTTGCGAAGCGGGGTCCCGGAGTAGCTTCCCAGGCGAGCCACGTCCGCATTGGGCCCGATCACGGCGATGCTCCCAAGGGATTGCTCGGAGAGGGGCAGCACGCCGTCATTCTCGAGGAGCACGATCGATTCCCGGGCAGCCTGGAGGGCCAGTTCGCGGGTGCCGGGCGAGAGGACGGCGGACTTGGCCGCGGCCAAGTCCGCATAGGGGTGCTCAAAGAGGCCGAGGCGGAATTTCCAGGCGAGGATCGCCGACACCGCCCCGTCGATCTCCGCCTGCATGATTTTGCCCTTTGCCAGGGCGTCCTTCAGGATGGGGTAGCAGACCGCCTTCGGGAGCTCGAGCTGCACGCCGGAGCGCAGCGCAAGCGCGCCGGCGTCGGCGTTTGACCGTGCAACGTGGTGGCCCGAGTTGAGGAGGAGCACGCCTTCATAGTCGGAAACGATGAGCCCCTTGAATCCAAGTTCCGCCCGGAGCACGTCGTTTAGGAGCCAGCGGTTGGCATGCGAGGGGACGGCGTCGACCTCGTTGTAGGAGGGCATGACCGCCGCCGGCTGCGCCGCACGGATGATGTAGGCAAAGGGGACAAGGTCCACCTCGCGGAGCGTGCGCAGGCTGGCGACGCTCGGGCTCCGGTTCAGTCCGCCCTCGGGCGTGCCGTGCCCGGTGAAGTGCTTGAGGGTCGCAAGGACGTGGTGCCCGTCCACCGTGCCGTCGGACGATCCCTGCAGTCCCCGGACCATGGCCGCCCCCATGAGGGCGTTAAGGTAGGGGTCCTCCCCCATCGTCTCGTCGAACCGTCCCCACCGCGGATCCCGCGCCACGTCGACTACCGGGGCGAGCGCGTGCTGCGCCCCGCGGCTGCGCATCTCAAGCGCGACGACGCTGTAGATCCTCTCCGCCAGCGCGGGATCCCAGGAGCACGCGAGCCCAAGCGGGCTTGGGAAGCTAGAGGATCCCGGCTTGACCAGGCCATGGCACCCCTCGTCATGGAACATCGCCGGAATCGCCAGGCGCGTCCCCTCCATCAGGAAACGCTGCATCCGGTTGCGGAAATCAATGTCGTCCTCGACCTCGAGGACCTGGGTTGGCCCCACCGAGCCGACGCCGTCCGGCATCAGCTTCATGAAATAGTCCGTGTCGCTTTGGCCCGTCGCCTTCAGCTCCTCAAGCTGCACCCAGACTCCCGTGATCTGGCCGATCTTTTCGTCGACCGTCATCCGCCCCACGAGGTCGGCCACCCGGGCGCCCACGGGCTGCAAGGGATCCTTGTAGGGTGCTGCGGGGTTTGGATCTGCGGGGTTCAAGCGGAATGGGAGGAGGCGTGCTGACGCCACGAGGGCGGCAAACCCGGGAGGGGTTCAACCGGCGATCGTTCTCGGGAATGGCCCAAAGCCAATCCAAGAATTTCCCGACTCTGCAGGAGGGTCCTAGTTGGAATCCGTGAAGAAATCGTCCGGGTTCTCGCCCGAGCCGTTCTTCGCGACCAGCCTGCCGTCCGCCCGCCCCAGCCTTGGTTTCATGGGTGACTTGGCGTGGAGGCGCTCCTTCAAGGTGCCCCCCCCGGAATGCGGACGCTGCGAAGGCTCGTCGTCACCGGCGCTCTCGCGTGCGGACACCTGTCCCTTTTCCGCGCCCACAAGCGCCTGGAGCTGCGCGACCGAGGCGCGCAGCGAATGCGCCTGGGCATTTAGTTCCTCTGCGGCGGCCGCGGTTTCCTCCGCTCCCGACGCGTTCGCCTGGGTGATCTTGTCGATCTGAGCAACGGCCGTGTTCACCTGGTTCACGCCCTCGCTCTCCTCGTTGGAGGCCGAGGCGACCTCCGAGGCGAGCTTGGTCACCTTCCCGACTATGGAGGTGTTCTGCGCGATCAGCTTCGACATCTCGGCGTAGAGCGTGAGCGTGTCACTGGTCTTCGCCGAGGAGCGCTCGATCAGATGCTGCGTCTCCTTGGCGGCGTGGGCGCTTCGCTGGGCAAGGTTGCGGACCTCCTCGGCGACGACGGCAAAGCCCATGCCGGCTTCGCCGGCGCGGGCGGCCTCGACGGCGGCGTTGAGCGCGAGGATGTTCGTCTGGAATGCGATCTCGTCGATCGTCTTCACGATCTTGGCGGTCTCCTGGCTGGCCTGGCTCGCCTCGGTGACGGTCTTCTCCATGGAAGCCATGCGCTCGTTGATCTGCCTGAGGTTCGCACCCGCGTCCTGGGTCATCAGCGTGTTGACCTGGCCCGAGGCCTCGGCGTTGCGCTTGGCCATGCTGGACATCTCCTCGAGGGAGGCGCCGGTTTCCTCGAGGGAGGCGGCCTGTTCGCTGGCTCCGTTTGCGAGGGACTGGCTGGCCGCGGAGACCTGCTCGGCGGCGGAGGAAACTTGGTCAGCCGCGGCCTTCAGCTCGGCCGCGATGGCACGAAACGGCCTCGGCATGCTGCGCATGAAGGCCAGGAGGGAGCAGAAAATGGCCACGGTGGCGGCGAGGCCGCCATACAGGGTGGCGCTGCGCGTGCGGCTGACAATCGTCGCCACGGTCTTCATGTTGGTCTGCGCGCGCTCCTCGGCGGAGGCCTGGATGTCCTGTACGATCGTGTCGATCGCGTTGGTCGCGGGCCGGTCAATCCCCTTCACGAGCTTGTCGACAGCCTTGCCGGTGTCATCCTTGGCCGGTTCAAAGTGCCCGAGAGCCTCCCGGTACTTGACCCCGAGGGCCTCGAGTTCCTGTGCGGCGCCCGCGACCTTGTCGGAGGCGATGCCCAGCTTGCCCATGACCAGGGCGAGGTCCCTCAGGTTGGCCTGGGTCGAGGCCTCCTCGTCATCAAATGCCTTGCGGTACTTTGCAAAACTCTCCGGGTCGTTGCCCCTGAGAAGGATGTCCTTCCATTCCTGGACCTCCTTCTTGAAGTTCACCTGGGCGCTCCTGGCGAGATTGACGGCCTCAACGAGGTAGCGGCCCTCCGTCTGCTCCTCTATCGTCACCGCGGAGAGCCGCGAAAGACTCGTCCATCCAAGCGTCGCTAGTCCAACCAGTCCTGCGCATACGACGCAGGAGACCAGGCTAAACTTTGTCTTGAGGTTCAGGTATTTCTTCTCTTTTTGGGGCATGGATCGAGTTCCGGCTAAATAAATTGACGTAGTGAGAACGACCTATACGGCACGCCCGCCGATAACTTCACACCGATTGGCGGCCCGACCGGAGCGGGCGCCGGTACATTTCCGTTTGGAGTTGGCGTAACCAATTAATCCAAAATCACATGGAAACCCATCGTCGTCCCGCCCGGCTACAGAATTTTTGATAGCACACCCCAGGGGGTTAGCCCAGGCTGGCGCGAACGAGCTCGAAGCGGGCGAGCGCGGCGGAACTCGCCCCCTCGAGCTGCTTCCTGTCGATACCCGCGGCGTGGAGCTTCTCCTCCGATTGATCCAGGTAGGGCCGCTCGCCCGGCAGGCCGTGTCCCAGCCGATCCGCCTCGCCCGCCGCAAGGTTTAGGAGATGGGTGAGCTCCTTGTCGGTCGGGCACTTGCCCGGCAGGTAATGGTGGCCTATCGCGGCCACCATGGCCGCGGGGAACCGCCACTCGGTGAGGACAAACGCCCCCGCGTTGCAGTTGCTGATGCCCGCGCGGGCGTCCTCCCATTCGACGAGGTCGCCGCTGGACGACGGGTCGAAGGTGCCCGCGTAGTTGGAATCTCGGGTGAGCCCGTCCAGCGCAACCTTCCCTGTAGAGCGGAGCAGCCCCGACGCGTAGGCCTCCTGAGGGTCAATCGCCGTGAACGTTGCGGCCTCCTCCATGACGAGCGCCGTCAGGAGCGAGTTCTCCCTGAGCTGCGCGGCGCTCAGCCCGTAGGCGCGCAGGCCCTGGCCGGCCAGCTGCGCCACGGTTGCGATACCGGCGATCCTGTAGATCTCGACAAAGCCCACACGGGCCAGAGCCTGCTCCAGCGAGGCGTAGGGCGCGCCCGACGTGTAGGCGGGGCTGTTCGCGATCCTGAGGATTCGTGCCGTAAGCGCAGCGTCGACCTTCAGGATCGCCGTCGCCTCCTCCAGGTCGGCGTCGGGCTCAAGCCGCAGTCGCCCCAATTTGGAAAGGAGCTGGGGGGCCGCCGGCAGCGCCCTCGCGACATGCAGCAGGGTTTCTCGGACAAAAGTGATGGTCATGACCAATGGAGTTCATCGGCGCACAACCGCCACCGCTTAAGGAAATCGCTGTCCCCCAAGCACAATGGTTTCCATGGCCTTCCGATTGTTACAGCCATGTGAAACCTGCACCGGGCCGCTCCAGCCCCAAGGGCTTGACTTGCAGGAAATTGTCACCCGACCTACCTTCCCGAAAACCGATGTCCCAATCCACGCCCAACCACACTCGGGATCCCGACGAGCAGTTCATAAAGCGGGTCCACCAGGAGCTGATCGACGATTATGACGAGGAACTCGAGATGGAGCGCGAGGACTGGGAGCACACCCATCCGGACAAGTCCGCCCGCCCGGTCGAGGCCGACTCAAGCCGCGAGGCGCGCAACCGCTACTTCAAGGAGCTCTTTCGCCTCCAGGGCGAGCTGGTCAAGATGCACGACTGGGTCGTGGAGACCGGTTACAGGATGGTGATCGTGTTCGAGGGACGCGACGCGGCGGGCAAAGGGGGCGTGATCAAGCGCATCACCCAGCGCCTTAATCCCCGGGTGGCCCGGGTGGTGGCGCTGCCCGCGCCGTCCAGCCGCGAGCGCACCCAGTGGTATTTCCAGCGCTACATCGCGCACCTGCCGGCGGCGGGGGAAATGGTGCTCTTCGACCGCAGCTGGTACAACCGGGCGGGCGTCGAGAGGGTCATGGGCTTCTGCACCGAGGCCGAATACGAGGAGTTCTTCAGGACCGTGCCGGAATTCGAGAAGATGCTGGTCCGCTCAGGGATCATGCTGGTCAAGTACTGGTTCTCGATCCCCGACGAGGAGCAGGAATTCCGGTTCCGCTGCCGCATCAACGATCCCCTTAAGCAATGGAAGCTGAGCCCCATGGATCTCGAGTCCCGCCGCCGATGGGAGCAGTACACGAAGGCCAAGGAGGTCATGTTCGAGCGCACGCACATCCCCGAGGCGCGCTGGTGGGTCGTCCAGGGGGCGGACAAGAAGAAGGCCCGGCTCAACTGCATCAGCCACCTCCTCTCGCTGGTCAACTACACCGAGGTCGAGCACGAGCCGGTTGTCCTGCCGCCGCGGGAGCACCATCCGGACTACCGGAGGGAGCCGGTGCGGCCGGAGATGATCGTCCCCGAGATCTACTGAGCGCCGTGCGCGGTCAGGTTAGGCTCGATATTCGCCATGGGCACCTGTCTTAGGGGACGCAGGTTATCTCGATCCACGCCTGCCTGTTTCCGGGTTGGACAAGAGATCGCCCTTTTCACTTCAAAGGCGCACACCTACGCCGGCATAACCCATACTCGCCCGAGGGCTTCGCCCTAGGCCGAGCGAGCCCCCGTCGCCGAATTCGGCCTCCCGTGCAGCGGCATTCGCGGCAACAACATAGGTTACCAGCTCCCCGCAGCCGGCGGGAAGGGCAAAGGGATTCTCCACCTTCCCGGGACGGTCTATTTCATAGGCACTGGCTTCAGGTGTGGTGCTAGGCGCCTCGTCATCTGCCCGTACGGCGGCGACCACCATCAGAAACCCGAGACCTGTGGCCGCGGCCTTAAGATGGACAACCACGCGGCCCATAAATCTCTAGGCACTCTTAGCTGCGAGGCAGCAGTGCTTGTACTTCTTTCCGCTTCCGCAGGGGCACGGGTCGTTGCGCCCGACCTTCGGGCCCGCGGAGCGCACGGGTGCCGGCCCAAGCCGGACCGCCTTCACGTAGATCCAACGGCCGTCCCGCCTTGCAAACTCCGCCTTCTCGTGGAGGACGCCCGGGCGCCCCTCCTCCGTAAAGTGGGCTGAGAAATCAACATAGGCCTGATCCGGTGTCCTGCCCGGGCTGTGCTCGTGCACGACCAGGCCCGTCCACTGCTCCGCCGGCGGGCGGGGGTCGGGGGCAAACGGGAGTCTCGCGGTCCCCTCATAGGTGGTGTGAAGGAAAAGGTGCTCCCCGAGAACGTGCGCCGTATAGCGCGCGCGCATCAGCTCCTCGGCGGTCGCAGCGACGCGGCTTCCCTTTATGACGGGCTCGCAGCAGGCCCCCAGGGAGCGCCCGCTCCCGCACGGGCAAGGGGCGGCGGGGTCGCGGACCGGACGGTCGGGGGTTTCCAAGGACATCTTGGGATGGTTTAAGCGCGCGATCCCGCGCCAAGGCGAGCGCGAAGTCCGCCACCCCTTCGGCAGGGAAATCTTTTCGTTCCCCAGATTGTGCGAATCAAGGGGTAAGCGAGTCCGCGGGCGCGCGCCGCTAAGGAGCGGGCCAAATGTGTCCGATTAAGGTCCCAACCCCCCATCATGCAGCCCGACCCCGTCACCCTACGCGAACTCCCCACGATCGAGAAGATCGTGCGAGACGAGACGTGGCTCGAGGCGGAGCGCCGGGGAGCCTACGTGCCACCGGATGACCCCGTTGTCCGGGAAACGTGTGCCTGGTGGTCCTGCGGGTCGGAGAGCAGCTCCGGAAGAAATTCGCGAACTACGCCCCCGCACAGACGCCCTGCTACGACTGAGGCGCTAAAGGCCCGGCAGGCCGTGCTTGATTAGGGATCGAGCCGACAAATAGGGTGGCTCATGCAGGATCTCCGCCCGGGACAGCCGCCACGCCTCCACGCCTGGGGCATGGTGCTGCTGGTGTTCGCTGCGGCGCTCGCCTGTTACTGGCCGGCCCTAAACGGGGCGATGCTTTGGGACGACCCAGGCCACGTCACCCGACCCGACCTGCGCGGCTGGGCCGGCCTCCTGCGCATCTGGACAGATCTCCGTGCGACCCAACAGTTCTATCCGGTACTGCACACGGCGTTCTGGATCGAGCACCGTACCTGGGGCGACGCCACGCTCGCCTACCACCTGCTCAATGTTGCCCTGCATGCGGCGTCGTGTTGCCTCCTGGCGTCCCTCTTGGGCCGACTCTGGTCGGCGCCCGGCTCCCGGGTGGTGCCCGAGGGAACCGAGTGGCTGGCGGCCCTCGTCTTCGCGGTGCATCCGGTGTGCGTCGAGTCCGTCGCATGGATCTCGGAGCAAAAGAACACCCTCTCCCTCGTCTTCTACCTGCTCGCAGCCGGGCACTACCTTCGCTTCGCCGATCTCAGGCGCCCGGGCTCCTACATCGCGGCATCGGCTCTGTTTCTCCTCGCCCTGGGGACAAAGAGCGTCACGGCAACCCTGCCCGCGGCGCTCCTTGTCATCCTCTGGTGGCGCAATGGAACGCTGTCGCTGCGCCGCGACGTGGCGCCCCTCCTCCCCTGGTTCCTGGTCGCCATCGCCTCGGGTGCGCTCACGGCGTGGGTCGAGCGAAAGCTGATCGGCGCCGAGGGCGTCGCCTTCGATCTCTCGCCTTGGGAGCGCCTGCTGCTCGCCGGGCGCGTCGTCTGGTTCTATGCGGGAAAGATCGTCTGGCCCTTTGACATGGCCTTCTTCTACCCGCGCTGGGACGTCGCCCACGACGCGCGCGGATGGACCGGCTACCTGCTCGCGGCGGCCGCGGTGACCGGCGTCCTCTGGGTGTTTCGCGGGAGGTCGCGGGGGTTGCTCGCCGGCTGGCTCTTCTTTGTGGGCTCCCTCTTCCCGGCGCTCGGGTTCTTCAACGTCTACCCGTTTGTCTTCTCCTACGTTGCAGACCACTTCCAGTACCTGCCGAGCATCGGGATTGTGGCGACAGGCTCGGCCGCGCTCACGACGGTGATTGCCCGGGCTGGCCCGGGTGTCCGCCGGCCGGCCTGGATCCTTGCCGCGAGCTGTGTCGTGGCCCTCGCCCTCCTCTCCCATCGCCAGAGCCGGCTCTACGTGGACGACGAGGCACTCTTCCGCGCGACGCTTGCCCGGAGCCCGCAGAGCTGGATGGCGCACCACATCCTCGGCTTCAACCTTGCGATGTCGGGCGAGCACTCCGATGAAGCGATTGCCGAATACCGCGAGGCCCTCCGCATCAACCCGGACTATCCCGATGCGCACATCGGGCTCGGCATCGAACTTGCCCGGATCCCAGGAAAAGAGGATGAGGCGATCCGCCACTATGAGCGTGCCCTCCGGTTGAAGCCCCAAGCCGCCGACGCCCACAACGACATGGGCCTCCTTCTTTCGAGGCTCCCCGGCCGCGGCGCCGACGCGCTCGCCCAGTACGAGGAGGCGATCCGCCTAAAGCCCGGCCTCGCGGAGGCGCATGTCAACCTGGCCAACCTCCTGCTGAGGCTGCCGGGACGGACACCCGAGGCCCTGTCGCACTACGAGGAGGCGGTGCGACTTGAGCCCTCGTGGGCCGAGACGCACGAGGCGTATGCGAGCGCCCTGGCGGCCCAGCCCGGCCGGGAGGCCGACTCCATGGCGCATTACGAGGCCGCGCTTCGCCTTAGGCCCGACTACGCTGAGGCCCATGCCGGTCTCGGGAGCCTCCTTGAGGCCATACCCGGCAGGGAAACCGAAGCCGTTTCGCACTACGAGGCCGCTCTGCGCTCGGATCCAGGTTTGGCCTGGGTGCACCTGGCCCTGGCCCTCCAGCTCTCGTCCGTGCCGGGTCGCGCAAAGGAGGCGACGCTCCACGCCGAGGAGGCCCTGCGGATTAGGCCGGACTATCCTGAGGCCCACAACTGCCTGGCGATCATCTGCGCCCAGCTGGGGCACCTCGAAGAGGCCAGGGCCCACTGGGAAAGGGCGCTCCAGCTTAACCCCGATTATGCGACCGCACGGGAGAACCTGAAGCGCCTGGACCAGTTGACCCGGGGCCGGTCGTTCGTCCGCTGAGGGGCCCTCAATCCCAGCTCACGCCCCCGTGCCACCCAGGGTCTTGCGAATGATCGCCGCGAGGACGGAGGTCTCAAACGGCTTGCTCAGGAAGGCGAATCCCGCGTCGCGGAGGGTCTCGCCCCCCATGATCTGCTCATTGTAGCCGCTCATCACGATTACCTTCAGGGAGGGGTCGGTCTTCCGGAGCCTTGTTGCGAGCTGCATGCCGCCGATGCCGCCCGGCATCACCATGTCGGTGAGCAGAAGGTCGAACTTGCTCCCGCTTTGGTCCCAGAGGGCGAGCGCCTGGTTTCCGTCGTTGGCGACAAAGACCTCATAGCCCAGGCGCCGCAGGATCGCGGCGGCGACGGTCCTCACCGTGTCCTCGTCCTCCACGAGGAGGATCCGCTCCTTGCCGCCGCTCATTCCGAGCAGGCCCGCGGGCTTCGCAGGCTCCGCCTGCCCGCCGGAGGCCGGCAGGTAGAGCCGGAACGTGGTGCCCCTGCCGACCACGCTCTCGACGGTGACCCACCCCTTGTGCTGGTGGATAATGCCGTCGACCGTGGCGAGCCCAAGGCCGGTCCCCTTGCCCACCTCCTTCGTCGTGTAGAAGGGCTCGAAGATGTGCGGCAGGATATCCACCGGGATCCCGCTTCCGGTGTCGCTTATGCTCACGCACGCAAACCTCCCGGGCCGCACCTCTCCGCGGGCCGCCGCCGACTGCTCGCCGAACTCGACAAGGCTCGTCTCAAACCTGAGCTCTCCGCCGTCGGGCATGGAGTCCCTGGCATTGATGCTGATGTTCATGACCACCTGGTCGAGCATCCCGGAGTCGCCCTTGACCCAGAGCTCCGGGACGCCCTTGGCAAGCTTCACGGAGATGTGCTCGCCCAGCAGGCGGGAGATCATCTTCAGGACGTTCTCAAGCACGGCGTTGAGCTCGAGTGCCTCGGTGTGCATGCTGTGGCGGCGCGCAAAGAGGAGCAGCTGCTCGGTTATCCCCGCGGCCCGGCGCGCCATCGCCTTAAGGTCCTTGAAGGGCTGGAGGACCCTTTCCGGCAGCTGGTGGTCGAGCTCGATCATCTCCAGGTTGAGCAGCATCCCCGTGAGGATGTTGTTGAAATCGTGGGCCACCCCCCCGGCGAGCCGCCCCACGGCCTCGAGCTTCTGCGACTGACGAAGCTGCTCCTCGAGCGCCTTGCGCGCCGTGATGTCGCGGGCGGACGCGTACATGTAGCGCTTGCCGTCGATCTCCACCCAGGTCGCGCCAATCTCGACCTCGACCACGCTCCCGTCGCGCTTGCGGTGTTGCGTCTCGA